>WNFG01015071.1_pt1 | contig 10293 bp, 12 predicted proteins | sample 5400431 | NCBI WGS metagenome assembly WNFG01 (sample SAMN13153346, study PRJNA577476) | soil metagenome | isolation source: 120 cm saprolite under Douglas fir tree site 2 hole 3 replicate 2 | place: USA:California | collected 2015-04-18
GCCGGCTATTTCACCGGCGTGCGCACCGACAGTGACTTTCTTTTTGTCGGACTCAATCTCACCCGAAATCCCGGCTACTCCCGTTTCGATCTGGCCACCAGCTACAACCTCGGAAGCGGCGTCTCGATCTATGCCCGGGCCACTAATCTTCTCGACAAGTTGTATCAAGACGCGCTCGGCTATCCCGCACTTGGCCGCGATGTGCGCGTGGGCATGAACTACCGCTTCAGCGGCAGGAACTAAGCTCTTTCTTCGAAGGGGCGCAGCACCGGAGCGCCCCTTCCAAGCAAGTGCCATACCACTTGGAGATTCTCTTGACGACATCGGAACCCATCCTCTTCTGCTGGAGCGGCGGCAAAGACAGCGCCATGGCGCTGTTCACGCTGCTCCAGCAGAAGCAATTCCACGTCGCCGCCCTTCTTACTACCGTCACCGAGGGCTACGACCGCATCGCCATGCACGGTGTCCGCCGCGAACTTCTCCATCGCCAGGCGGCCTCGCTCGGCCTGTCGCTTCACGAAGTCTCTATTCCGCCGCAATGCATCAATCCCATCTATGAGGCCCGCATGGAACAAGCCCTCCGCACCCACTGTGACAAGGGTGTTCGAAAGGTCGCTTTCGGCGACATCTTCCTCGAAGACCTCCGCGCCTACCGCGAGAAAAATCTTGCCCGCATCGGCATGACCGCCCTTTTCCCCATCTGGAGGCGCGACACGCGGGAACTGATCCGCTACTTTCACGAGCACTGTTTCCGCGCCATCACCGCTTGCGTTGATTCGAAAGCTCTCGATCCCAGCTTCGCTGGCCGCGAATTGGACGAATCCTTCTTCCGCGATCTCCCTCCCAACGCCGACCCTTGCGGTGAAAACGGCGAGTTCCATACCTTCGTCTTCGACGGCCCGATTTTTCAATCTCCCATTCCCGTCCGAACGGGAGACGTGGTCAACCGCGATGGCTTTATCTTTTGCGATCTATTGCCCCAACTGGAGGATGTAACAAAATGAACGCCCAAATGTCACAGAAAGAAAATTTGCTCTACCGCCTGCTGCTCGCTCTCGCCCTGATCGTTCTTGCCGCTGCCTTGCGCATTGCTCCGCATCCCTGGAACTTCACTCCCGTTGGCGCGATGGCGCTCTTCTCCGGTGCCATGCTCCGCGATCGCCGCCTCGCGTTCCTGTTCCCGGTGCTTGCTCTCTTCGCTGGCGATCTTTTCGTCGGTTTCCACAAACTGATGTTTGTCGTTTACGCCAGCTTCCTCCTCAACGTCGCCATCGGCCTCTGGCTCCGCGACCGCCGCACCATCGCGCGCATCAGCCTCGCCACGCTCCTCGGCGCCCTCCAGTTCTTTCTCGCCACCAATTTCGCGGTCTGGCAATTCCTCAGCGGCTTCCCGCAGACTGCCTCCGGCCTCTTGGCTTGCTACATCGCCGGCATCCCGCTTTTCTGGAACACTCTCGCGGGTGATGCCTTCTACGCCGCGCTGCTCTTCGGCGGATATGCTCTCGCCGAACGTTTCATTCCGGCTCTGCAACAGTCACGTCAACGCACGTCATCCTGAGCGAAGCGAAGGATGCGCAGCGAGATCTCTGAGTGCGAGGCGAGTTCTAAGGGCGAACTTTAGTTCGCCCTTTGCTCTGCTATACTCTTCGTTCCCTTATGCCGAAATCCACTCCAGAGGCAGCCTCCCTCGCGCCCGATGTGCTCGCCAAATACGAGCCCGTCATCGGTCTGGAAGTCCACGCCCAACTCCTCACCCGTACAAAAATCTTCTGCAGCTGCTCCACGCGCTTCGGCGATCCACCCAACACCAATGTCTGCCCCGTGTGTCTCGGCCTCCCCGGAACTCTCCCCGTGCTCAACAAGCGCGCTGTCGAAATGGCCATGCGTGCCTCGCTGGCCCTCAACTGCACCGTCCACGATCACTCGCGCTTCGACCGCAAAAATTATTTCTATCCCGACCTGCCCAAGGGCTACCAGATTTCCCAGTACGAATTGCCGCTCGCTACCAACGGCCAACTCGAGATCGAAATCGCCGGCGTAAGAAAACGCATCGGCATCACCCGCCTCCATCTTGAGGAAGACGCCGCCAAAAATCTTCACGAAGGCTTCTCGCAATCCGCCACCAAGGCCTACATTGACTACAACCGCTGCGGCACCCCGCTCAGCGAGATCGTCTCCGAACCGGACATGCGCACGCCTGAGGAAGCCTACGCCTACCTCACCACGTTACGGCAAATCCTTCTCTACACCGGCGTCAGCGATTGCAATATGGAAGAAGGCTCGCTCCGCTGCGACGCCAACGTCAGCGTTCGCCCGCGCGGGGCGAAAGAGTTTGGCACCAAGGTCGAAGTAAAAAATCTCAACTCCTTCCGCTATCTCCAAAAAGCGCTCGAATTCGAAATCGAGCGCCACATCGCCGTCCTTGAATCCGGCGGCCGGATCGCGCAGGAGACCCGGCTGTGGAATCAAGCCGAAGGCCACACCGTCTCCATGCGTTCGAAAGAAAAGGCTCACGACTACCGCTATTTCCCCGAGCCGGATCTTTTGCCAGTGCACATCAGCTCCGCGTGGCGCGAAGAAGTCCGCCGCACGCTCCCCGAACTCCCCGAAGCCAAGCGCGCCCGCTTCGTGAGCGCCTACGGCATCACGCCTTACGACGCCGAAGTGCTCACCAGCACGCAAGCGATGGCCGATTATTTCGAATCCGTGGTAAGAGCCGGAGCCCCCGGCAAAACTTCCGCCAACTGGATGCAAACCGAACTCCTCCGCGGCCTCAAGGACTCCGGCAAGGAAATCGACGCCAGTCCCATCGCGCCCCTTGCCCTCGCGGAATTAGTGAAACTCGTCGAGTCCGGCCAAATCACCGGCGCCATCGGCAAAAAAGTTTTCGCCACCATGTTCGAATCCGGCCGCAGCGCCGCCGAAATCGTCGCTGCCGAAGGTCTCGGCGCTCAAGTCAGCGACGCAACCATCGAGCAGGCCGCCCGCGAAGTCATCGCAAAAAACTCGGACAACATCGCCAAATTCAAATCTGGCAACGAAGGAGTCTTCAAGTTTTTCGTCGGGCAGGTCATGAAAGCCACCCGCGGCCAAGCCAATCCCCAGGCCGTCAACGAAATCCTGCGCAAGCTGCTTTCCTAATTCTTCAGTTCATAATTTTGTGCTCGCCTGGCCCCGCGAGCCACTGCACCCGTAGGGCCACGATACATCGTGCGTGCGCCCGGCAGCCCGCGCCGGTATCCTTGGCGGCACCGCCCTTGCGCAGTTGTAGGGACCGCCTTCCTAGGCCGTCCGCGATCAATTTTGATAAGCTTCCAATACCTAACGGGAAGGAAATTCCATGCTAAAACTCGGCGCCAAAGCCCCCAGCTTCCGTCTCAAATCCGACGAAGACACCCTTGTCTCCTTGGCCGATTTCAAGGGCCACCGCGTTCTCCTCTTCCTCTACCCCAAAGCCAACACTTCCGGTTGAACCATCGAAGCGTCCGAGTTTCGCGACGCAAAGAAGGAATTCGACATGCACGGTGTGGCCATCCTCGGCATGAGCGCCGATCCCGTCAAAGCGCAGGCCGCGTTCAAAGCCAAGTACCAGCTCAATTTTCCGTTGCTCTCCGATCCCACTCACAAGACCATCAGAAAATTCGGCGCCTGGCAGAAAAAACAATTCATGGGCCGCACCTTCATGGGCATCGTCCGCAGCTCCTTCCTCATCGGCAAGACCGGCAAAATCGAAGAAGTCTGGCCCCTCGTCAAAGCCAAAGGCCACCCCACAGAAGTCCTCAAGCGCATCTCGCAAATGTGAACCGCTGACTCAGCGCTGCTGGATCCCCTTCCTGTTCGCTCATTCGCGCCCGACAGTCGTCAGTCCTTCCAGCAGAACGATGTCAGAATCGCCCTCGGCGACCGCAGCCAGGATCGAGCGCCCGTCGGACGACCAGGACACTCGGCGGGCGATGAACGTGGCGCGTTCGCCGAAATCGGTCATCTGACGCCATTCGCCGGTCGTTGTGGAGAGCACCCAGACGTTGCTGGTAAACCCGTCGGTCAGTGCTTGCGCCAGCCATTTCCCGTCGGGCGACAGCGCGGGATTGACGATCTGCCAGATCGGCACCCGCGAGGGTGGAATGCGCGCGAGCACGCGAAACGGCGCATCTTCGGGAGTGGCGGCCCGGATTTCGAATCCGGCGTGCCGTCGACTAGGGGCCGCTCGAAGAGATAGTACAGAGTGGTGCCATGTAACCCGATCACGCTGCGCGGCCGCTCGGTCCTCACGGTGACGGCCGGCCCTCCATCAACGGGCAGCTTTCGGATGTCAATCCCCGCTGTCTTTGGGTTGATATCTTACCCAAACGTGCGCATACTCAGGTTAGATGTCTACCCAAGAAGCTAGAGAACGACTCGAACTGCTCCAAGGCACGCTGGACCTGTTGATCCTGCGTACACTGATCTTCGGATCCCAGCATGGCCAAGGGATTGCACGCGCCATTCAGCAGACTTCAGACGAAGAATTGCTGGTGGAACACGGCGCGCTCTATCCCGCACTCCAGCGACTCGAGGAACGCGGCTGGATCTCTGCCAAGTGGGGAACCTCATCAAATAACCGAAAGGCCCGCTTTTACTCCCTGACCGCGGCCGGCCGCAAACAACTAGTGAAGGAGACCGCCAAGTGGAAGCGTGTGGCAGCTGCTATCGGGCGGATCCTGGATCCCGCAAAGGAGGGCTAGTGCAATGTTCCGACGCAAGCGGAAGACAAGCGACTTCAGCGCCGAAATTGAAGCGCACATACAACATGAGAGCGAGCGCTTGCTGGAGCAGGGGCTGAGTGAAGAGGAGGCCCGAGCCGCCGCATGCCGCTCCTTCGGCAACGTCATGCAAGCCGAAGAGCGCTTCTACGAATCCGGCCGCTGGCTCCGGTGGGATCACCTCTTGCAGGACCTTCGCTTCGGCCTGCGAATGTTGGCACGGAACCCCGGCTTCACCGTTACGGTGGTCCTTACCCTTGCGCTTTCTATCGGAGCCAATACGGCAATTTTTTCGATTGTAAACGCGCTCCTGCTGAAAGACCTCCCCTATATGCAACCGCAGCGCATGGGGACCATTTATGCCCGGATTACAGGATCGCAATCCTTCGATGAGCGAAGAACTATAGACGGTGAGCAATGGGAACTGCTGCGTGACAACGTGCCCTCTCTGATCTCCGCCGTTTCCGCTATGAGGACCTCCGGCGTCAATCTTCGGGCCGGGTCCCATGTGCAATATCTTCATGCCGGACGGATCTCGGCACACTACTTCGATGTGTTGACCCTCCATCCCAATGTTGGGCGCAATTTCTCGGAGGATGAGGATCGTCCGCTTGGCCCCAAGACAGCCATCCTAAGCTACGCTTTGTGGCGGACGGCCTTCGACGGGAATCCGAACGTTTTGGGACAATCCATGTTGCTGAAAGGCGAGCCGTACACGATCATTGGCGTACTGCCCGTGAGCGGAACCACTCCCTTAAACGCCGACGTATATATAGCACTCCAAGCGAGCCGCGACGGGGAGGGCAAGGGGACAAACTTTGCCGCAATCACGCGCTTGCGCGAAGGTGTGACCTGGCAACAGGCAAATGCCGAGATCAATCGCGCATGGGGCCAGAGGGCGCAACGCTTTGCGACCAGCAATCCTGGGGCACAGGTGACCTATTATTCTGTGCCGTTGAAAAAGGGCGAAACGGATACGCTGCAGCCTCAGGTGCTAGCCCTCATGCTGGCGGCGGGATGCATTCTGCTCATTGCCTGCGCAAATCTTGCCGGACTGACCCTCGTGCGTATGTTGCGCCGCACCGCAGAGATCGCCACTCGGCTGGCGGTGGGCGCATCGTCCTGGCAGATTCAGAGGCAGCTTTGGATCGAAAACCTGCTGCTGGCTCTTTTGGGGGCCACCGCAGGTGTAGGCGTGGGTTTCCTTGCGCTGCGCGGCCTGTTGCTGCTCCTGCCTGAACATTTTCTGCCCGTTACGAACGTGCCTCTCGACGGCCGCGTCTTGGCCTTTACGCTTTTCCTCTCTTTGTTTACCAGCGTCTTGTTCGGTATGTTGCCTGCGCTTATCACGAGGAAAGTCAACCTGCGGTCTTCAATAGCCAGCCGTGCCGTAATAGGTGCGGGCAGTGTTCGCCTCCGACAGGGGTTAATTGCCGGGGAGGTGGCCCTGACCGCCGTGCTCCTGGCCGCCGCTGGACTGCTCATCCGCACGCTCATCCACCTTGAAACCATGCCTCCAGGTTTCAACCCAAACGGAGTGATCACCGCCAAGGCGTCTCTGGATGATGTCCGATATCAGGATTCGGCTTCTTTCCGAAAGCTGCTCAATGAGAGCCTCGCCACCATGCGCGAGATTCCCGGCGTGCAGAATGTGGCCGTCGGGTTGAGCCTGCCCTATGAGCGTGCGTTGATCGATGGAGGAATCGTTCTCAGTAGCGGACAGGAGGCTGGTCAGCAGATTGCAGCGGACGAGGTGTACGTTACGCCCACCTATTTCGATACCTTGCAAATTCCGGTGCTCGCGGGCCGCACGTTCACCGACGCAGACGGTCCGGATGCGCAGCAGGTTGTGGTCGTCAACCAGACATTTGCACGCAAGTTCTTCCAGGGGGCGAATCCGTGGCGGACACAGTGCTGTCCTCCGCCTCCCGATTGAACGCAGGCTCGGCGCCCTTAACGAAGGAGGAGACCATTTATCTGCCCGCTGCACAAGTGGTCGATGGCAAATTCCTCTCCATATTGCATACCTGGTTGCAGCCAAGCTGGATTGTTCGCACCGTCGGCCCGGTCGAAGGTCTGACTGCCTCGATGCAGCGTGCCCTCGCGAGCGCCGATCCGAACCTGCCTTTTTCCGGCTTTTACAATATGAAGGATCTTATGGCTGCGACGCTCGCGACGCAAAGGATCGAGGTCGCGCTACTGGTCGCAATGGCATCGCTCGCGCTCCTGCTGAGCGCGGTCGGCATTTTCGCGCTGGTTGCCAACATGGTGGCGCAGAGGACGCGCGAGATTGGCATCCGCATGGCCCTGGGATCGACGATTCAGAAGGCGATGATCCACATCGGCCGGTCGGGAGTCGGCGCTGCGGCTCTTGGATTGGTCGTGGGATTGATTCTCTCCGCTGGCGCGCTTCGCGCTATGCGTAGCGTTCTCTACGGCGTGGACGTGTATGACGTGCCGACCATCCTGGTCGTGGTGCTGACGCTTTCCGTCGTAACGCTTCTCGCAACAACAGTACCTGCGCTCAGAGTTGCGAGGATCGACCCGGCCAAAACGCTGCGCGAAGAATAGGGGTGCGGGCATGCCTTAGAGGGAACAATACAGTCCGACCATTGCTTCATGACTCAAGCAGCACGCAGAATGTCCTCATCTGTTGAGGAAACTACATTTCATGAATTGAGAGACTGATTGGGCACCAGAAAAGTCGGCGATTCCGCCAGTTTCTGGATGGTCGCTAGCCTTGATCGGAAACTGACCAACTGCTCTCGGTGCAACCCCGCGCTCACCTCTTGGTCCTGTCTACGTCTGATTCATCAAGTTCTTGCTTATGCGCATTGCGTCCAGGCTCTGCAAATTCGTCTTCGCTCTGACCTTGTTCGAGGCGCTGCCACTCCGTGCTTCGGCCCAGGATCCCAACCCTCAAATCAAAGCCGAAATCGAGCGCCTGCAACACTCTTTGAAGGGAAAGCCGGTCTCCGACCCGGATTTCGCTTCTGTCAATTCCATGGTGGACGAGGCCCTCAAAGGGGCTGTTGAGGCTCTCAATTCCGGCAAGTTGTATTTGAGCCTGGAAAAACTGCTCCAGGCGGAAGACCTCCTCCAGGGCGCTCGCGTCATCGAGGAAAAATCCGAAGCCGTGAGATCCGGATTGCCCGCCTTCGAAGCCGAATGGGAAAAGGCCAGCAAGAATCTCGCGGCACTCGATCAGGACGCCCGCCAAAGAAATTGGACCCGCGCGCCGGTCGCTCTTCAGGCGTTATCCGAATCCGCCCAAGGAAAATCCATTCCCCTTCTCGAAGGCAGCCGCGGCTTTGCCACTTCCACCAGGCCCAGAGACGGGCTTTTCTACATGGGTCAGGCCCAAGGCAACGCGGCGTTCGCCAAGTTCACTTCAACCGTCAGTCTCACAAGGAGCCCCGCCTCCTTCCCGCTGCGCCCCTATCTCCCGGAACTCCAAGAGCTCCAGGAAAAAACCAATGCCGCCTTCAAGCCGCCCCGTTCAATCGAACTCCATTCCAGATTTATTGCGCTGAATTCCACCCTGAAGCTCGCCGAGGAGCTCGACGCTCAAAAATTCTATGCCGGCGCTCTCTATCAATACCTCGAAGCCGCGCGACACTTCGGCATGCTGGACGCTCCTCCCCTCGATGCAGCTCAGCAGTCCGCCTCGAAAGCCGACATTGCCGCCGCCCGTAAAAAGCTGGCAGCTTCCAGGCAGGACAATTCCTTGGCCCAACTCTTTCTCGAGCGCGCCGAATCGCAAATCGCCCACGCCGATGGTTCCGCTCCGGCTGCCGATGAATGGAGAAGCGCCCGCGTCATCCTCGACCAGGTGCTCCCCGCTTATTTCGCGGCGCTGAAGCCCGCATCGCCTCCCCAGCAGGCCTCGGGCAAAACCGTGGACATCACCCTTGTCCGCTGGCCCTACACTTGAAATGTCTCCGACCCAGCAAGTTTGCTGGTCCAGGAAGTCACTTCCAAATACACGGGAAGAGTGACGTTCGTCACCGAAAACTTTGGAGCCTCCAAGCTTGCTGAGAAATTTGGCGTAAAGGGCTATCCCGCCGTGTTCGTGGACGATGTCTTGGTTGCCGCGCCGCGGGAATTCGGCTACTTCGGAGAAGTCGAAGGCACGGGCCGCTACGCACCCTGGCGCAGTGCCGCTAGCCAGGAGAAATTCAAATCCGATCTGATTCGCATGATTGATTTGATTCTCGCGGGCAAGAAAGACGTCGTGGCTCGCGAGCACACCACCACTGCCGCCTCCCAGGAGATCACCGCCCTCCCCGAGGTGAAGCTCTCCGATCTTTCCGGCAGACCTCTCACCTCTCCGGCCGCGTCGTCCTCGTCGAATTCTGGGCCACCTGGTGCCCGCCGTGCCGCTCCACTCTCGAGTGGCTCGGCGAGTTGAAGCGTAAGCACGGCGATAACATCGCCATCCTCGCCTTGGCCGTCGAGTCCCCCGAAGACCAGATCCGCTCCACCGCAAACTCACTCAGCCCCGGCCTGCGCTGGGCCATCACCGACGTCCCCACCGCCCAGTCCTTCGGCGACATCACCGCCGTCCCCACCCTTTTCCTTTTCGATTGCTCCGGCAAGACCTCGCGCATCTTCTACGGCGCACCCCCCGACCTCCATGACCAAGTCGAAAAATCGCTCGATGCGCTCCTAAAGTAAGCTCCTTCTCAAGAAGCAGTTAAGTTGAAAGCCCGTGTTTCCAAGACTCTTTCTTGGCATTTCACAAGTCCGTCGAGCACCGAAAATGAAAAAGGGGCAGCTGCTCGCCGCCCCTCCTATCCAACCACTGAAAAACGCCTTAGTTGATCGCCACGGCCGTCCTGGTCGTAAACGCAAGCTGCGTTTCTGTAGGGTATTCGATATCTTTTTTGCCCGTCGCTGCTGCGCCTGCCGTACCGGCTCCAGCACCCGCTGCAGCGCCGATCGCTGCTCCCTTGCCTCCGCCAGCCAGCGCACCAATGATGGCACCGCCAGCCGCCCCTCCGCCGATAAACCCGGCATCCCGCTTGCCCTTGCCTTTCTCGGTCCTTCCAACGGAGTTGGTCGCAAACGCATAGGTCTTGCCGCCCACGGTCACCGTACGCAGCCGCAGATACAGTTTCGAGGGCGTGGAAAGCCGTCCTGAAGCCTGCACGCTGCTGACCGTCAATTTCGCCGCAGACCCTTTCGGAATCACCACTTTACCGCCCGCCGTCACGTCATGCGCGACCGTGCCTGATACGGTCTGGCCCACTTTCGCCGTCTTCGAACTTACCGCCTGATCGGTCACCACCGAAATTTTCGTCCCTTCAGGAACAGTGCCGCTGGCTTGCGCGAGTGCCGGCAGTGCAAGCGCCAGCGCAAGAGAAATTGCAATCGTCCGAATGCGAGGATTCATCTCCGTCACCTCAGGTATGAATTTGCAGCTATAGGAAGAGTCTAACAAAAGGAATTGCCGAAAGTGGAACGAGACCGCCGCAACGGCGCTAAAAGTGAAACAACAACTCGTCCGAGCCTAGTTCTTTCGGCTCGATGTACAAATTGTCAATCAGGC
>WNFG01010099.1_pt1 | contig 10289 bp, 17 predicted proteins | sample 5400431 | NCBI WGS metagenome assembly WNFG01 (sample SAMN13153346, study PRJNA577476) | soil metagenome | isolation source: 120 cm saprolite under Douglas fir tree site 2 hole 3 replicate 2 | place: USA:California | collected 2015-04-18
TACGGCGCGCACCGACCTGCTTGACCTCGCCGGATTCGGGTTATTGGAAAAAACAAAGGCCGGAAAGGCGTTTGTATTTATATCGCCACCTAATTTAGCCGCGAGGCTGAAGAAGATCGGCTCGAAATAGCGAAAAGCAATAAGTTAGCGTCGCCAATCGAGATCAGAGGCGAACAAGTCAGCGACCTTTATTTGAAAAGCGTGGGCGAGTTTTTCGAGGTTGACCAGGAGGCGCAACGACCGTAGGGAGTTGTCACCTGCAACCGTTTGTTCGGCTCTGTTCTCCTCTCATTGCCTGTCCGCTCGTATCAACATTCTGCCTCCAGTTAGCAACAGCACAGCTCCAGCGACCGTTACGATCAACGTGACCGTGAAGTTGTCAACCGTTAGTCCATTGATAGAAAACATGAAATCCGTGTGTGCTTTTGGCAGGTAACGCAAATGCTGCGTCGACAAGCGCGAGACGAAAAAACTCCAAAGTTGTATGCTAGCGGGGATCAACAACACCGCCCCCAGGATTAGGCAGGTCGCAGCTATGAATTTTCGTTTCAAGTTCACCTCATCTTTCCTGCGGAACGAAGAGTTATCCGGCCGAGGATCCGCGCCAGCGGGTCTGAGGTCCGGTTGAACAACGGATTAGGCGAGTATTAGCCTTGCTTACGCTTGATGATTTGCTCATGAAATTGCCTCGCCGCCGCTCCATTAAACCAAAGCAAGCTCACCCACCACTTTTTACCTTTCGTTGTTACGCGATATTCAAATGGGCCGTACCATCGATCTATCGGGTATCCGAGGCTGCTCGAATTCTCCACTTTTACGATTTCTGAGTAGGGAATCTCAATAAAACCAAACCAGCCATCGTAGCGAAATACATGGTCATCGAATGACATTTTTCTGGTGTACAACCGAGCTACTGTAATAGTGACAACACCGGCCAGTACACTTGCCGCATTATATTCCCCGATATAGATAAAGACACAAACCACCAGTAAAAAAAGAGTGGTAAGACCGTGGCCGAAATATCCAGTTGCGTAAATGCCTGCTCTAAACTCCATAAAAATAATATTCGCCTAACTATAAAATGGACAGCCTCATTGGTGTCGTAGCTCCACTTGTAGCTGCTCCAGCTCAAGTAACGCCTCGTCACTGACACGCGCCAAGAGTTTGCGTCGTTCTGCTTTCAATGAATCAAATGAACTGGTGGACCGGCCACGAGCGGCGCTTTGGCCACTGACTTCGTATCATCCATAATATTTCTGGCGTAGGCGCGGGCATCTTCTGCCTTGCTGGCGTCCTCAGAAAAACGTTTAATGGCGTCATCGCCCTTACGAGTGACAGTATACCCAAGCACGAGTAGAACAGACTTAATTGCGGTAACGTCCTTTTCTTGAAACAGGCGACGTTCAAGCTTGTCAAGATAGAACAACTCATCGGTTGGCAGTAAGAGATAGAGCAAACAGAAGTCCTGACCCAACGTAAGCGCGTGCTGGGGCACAACCACACGAAACTGCACTCCCAAAATCTTTAATGCCGCATCTGTCGTGTCGAGGCCATCCACGGCCATGGAATGCACGGTGTAGAAGTAGTCTGTCCACTGGATGTCACGCAAGTCTGCTCTACCGATTGCCACAAGCGCCAGGCTTCGGTCTTCGCGCGCCTTCGACAAGGAAAGTAGCAGTTTTGCGCCGTCATAGTTAAAGAAGACCGGCAAATCAGACCGACGAAGCTCCCGTCTCAGTTCCTCAAGACCTTGTGGCCCGCGAGCTTGGACGTACTCCCAGAAAGCATCGAGTTCCTTCGATTTGGCGTCTCGGGCATTACTGTCGAGATTTCGCGGTAAGAAATTGTATGTCGCGATCACACGGTCATGGAGCGATAGGACAAGTTCCTTCTTCTCTTCGGCGTTCACAGCCACAACAACAAAAAGAAGGACAATGGCAGCTCGGTTTTTCATTGTTCATCGATCCCCTTGAATGTGGGCTCATTAAATAAACGTCCTAATTGGTGGAAGTCTACGTCAAATTTAAGTGTAGCCTCCCAATAAAAAACGAAAGCTAAAACCGCCAATCCAGATCGGGGCCGAGCAAAAGTCGGTGACCAACCAATGAGTAAGGAGCCGAGCAGCGTGCCGATCAGGCCGACGGTGTAACGGGATTTGGAGCCCGATTTCATCGCCTTAAGCATCGGTATAAGTGATCTGAATTATTAACACCTGAACTAACCGCGCGTGTCTGCGCGTCCGGGTTGAAGAATAGTTAGACTATTGATCCATGTATAAGTAATGTCCGATCTTTAACAATGATCAATGTAGGTTGGGTTAAGCCGCGGTAGCGCTGGGCAGGAGCCCGAGTGTCGCGAAACACAGGGATGTGTTTGAGCGACCGGCGAACCCAACAAAATCATACCCAACAAAATCATAGATTTGATGGGTCCGCTCTGCTTGACCCATCCTACGTGACAATATGCGAGATAGGACATTACTTTTGCATTTATCAATAGTTAGAGCCTCTTCGCTTAAATGATAGATTCTGCACATTGAATTCGTAAACAAGATTCCCTTCTCCAAAATCGCGGTCAACAATAATTTTAGCTGTGTCCGTGTCATACCATGACACGGTAACTATTGGATCATGGTATCCAGCGGAAGGAATAAACGTTTCACTTAGGATCAATTGAGTACCATCACTTCCTTGTATGGCGAAAAAGTAATTCTTTGTTTTCTCATCGTACAAAATTTTAGCTATGTACCTGCCGGAAGGAGATGATTTACTGGTAAGTACTTTCTTAGGAAATACATACTCAGAACTCTGATAAAACATATTGCCGACGACTCGAAAATAGTACCAGCCGATACTCGCTGGAACTGCAACGACTAGCAGAACAAGAACGGCTGTTCTCGCTGAGCCCATCTTACGAAGCAATGAACTATAAAAACTATAAATAAACGTCATAATTGGCGGACATTTCCCGTTGGAGGACGTGTTAGATGACATATTTTTAAATCAATAGTATCCGCTACAAGACCATTTTGATTCGGGTTTGTAAATGCAGTAGTTAACACCCGGACCGTAATATGTGAACATGAGTTCATAACTGCCTTTTTGAGCCCTGTATCGAAGTTCACCTTGTTTCAGCTCCTCTTCTGGGATAGTTCCTACATATTCAGGCAAAAGAGTCTTAACGTTTTCTGGATAATGGAGATTCTTAATCTTGTAGTTTTCGAGGGCATCTATAATCGGTTGACATCGCTTGAACCACGCTTCTGCGGCTGCTCCCTTACCGGGGGGATCTAACAGAAAGTCAAAAAACATGCAGGCACTAAGCCCACTACAAAGAACTGCCGTTATGAAAATGGCTTTGACCTTTCTCACTGTTTCATCACGTGTGATCTAATTATAAATAGACGTCATTGGTAAGATGTTCTACGTCAAATTTGAGTATAGCCTCCCAATAAAAGCCACAAGCTAACGTCGCCAATCCAGGTCGGGGGCGAGCAAGTCGGAGACCTGTTTCAAAAGCTTGGGCGAGTTTTTCGAGATTGTCCAGGCTGACGTTACGCTTCGCCGCGACGTACAGGCGACCCACAGGGATGTGGGAAGGTAGAGCAACGCAGGGAGCAGTTGCCGGATGTACTAGTGCCGTGCCGTACAGGGAAGTAGTAATGCCGGTCGCTTCCGGCATCCTGCCTCCCGCGACACTTGCACATCCCTGTGCGTCGCGGGCGCGGGACGCCGGGAGCGACCGAAGCGCATGTATGCGCGAGAGCGGCCGCTTCGCGCGTTCGATACCGCTGATGTAGGTGCGGTGCAGGCCCAAAAGGGCGGCGAGGGTTTCCTGCGACCAGCCATGCGTGGCGCGCAGCACGCGTAAGCGACGAGCGAGGAGGCGGCGAGTCGGGTGGGGTTCAGAAGCCATGATTGGTGGGCGGAGCCAGACGAGCGCGAGAACTCTGATGAAATCCATTCCTGTCATTCCGAACCGCCATTAGGCGGTGAGGAATCTCGATTTTTCAGTAACATACGGCGCTCCTCGCGCAAAATCAGAAAACGTGGGTCGGCAGTGAAGCCGAGCTTGACCTGGGCACCGTGGATATCCGTTACCATGACCTCAATCGGTCCTCGGGCGAACAATTCCCCGATCGGCGTCTTTGGATCAAGGTCTTCCATCATATCGATTATTACGACTGGCCGGATTTGCGGGTCATAATGAGCTACCCCCACTTTTTTCATTTTTTTTTCTGCTGTGGGAGCGAGTCGCTATGCCTAATGTTCATATAAACCTAACAAAGGCGACTTGTTAGACACAATAATTTCTTGGCTCACTCCCGGAAATAGTGCCTTGCCATAATGTCCGAGTTTGTCGCAGGCGGTATCGGAATATTTATAATCCGTTGGCGTGTAGGTGCTACAGATATAGATCAAAAGCTCTACTTTTCGCCTCTTATCCAAAGGATCGATATTCTCCACGAACTTGCCGATAAACTCGCCATTATCTTCCGAATCGACATTATCTACCCTCTTCAAAAACGTGGATACGATCCGAAATGCTTTATCAATGTCCTGATCGGTGACCTGCTGTGGCTTTTTGATACGCGCTTTTTCAACAAACGATGTCGGCATGAGTTTTATCATTAGTCGTTTATTCTCGGCTTCGAGTTTTTCAATCGTACGGTGCTGCCATGCTACCTCACGTTCCAATTTTTGAGTTTTAGAGCCGCATCCAAACAGCAGGGCGATCATCAGAAAAATGATAGATCTTTTAATGTTCTTCATGTTCATAATTTTATTCAGGCCTTTGCACTGGGTTGAGCGGTGCGCTTTTCCGCATCCGTCTCGAATAAGAGTTAGGTTATTGTCCTACAAGTTTATTAATTCTTGTTATGTAGTCCTTCAAAAGCGTGACCAGTGCCTTCTGGTTTTCCTCATGTTTCAGCAAGCCCCGACTGTCTTCGTTGAGAACACCGGGATTATCGAGCAGTCGCAACCACAGTTTGTAGTGCTGCTTTCGTTTTTGAAGAAACCACTGATGCTCCTTTGTTGCCTCGGTATATTTCCCGTTTTTATAGGAATAGATATTGATCCATTCCGTCGCTGGATATATTTCTACGTTTAGGAGACCGACTGCTTTTTCCTCGATCGGACTTATACTCTCAAGCACCTCCATGCAGCCATCATGATTTATATCTTGAAGCGAGTAACGCCTTAATGACACACCATCGTGAGAGGGGGCCTTTTTTTCGAGTTCCTGAATAAACTGGTACGCGTGGCTGAGATGGTTAAACCCGCAGGGGGCGTCAGCCAATGCCACAGGACACTCAAAGGCAACCATTAAGAGCACCGAGGTAAAAAAATATCGCATAGCTGCCTTCTCGTTCTCGTTCAAATTGAACGCCAAAAAAAACGCTTGGACACTTTCGGCCAATAAGTCGGGCGCTTGAACAGTACAAACAACGATATTTGCATAATTTAAAGTATAGTCCAGCACGTTTAACAAAGCGTCCGCTGGAAGGCAGTTAGGCATTGAGGACGTAATATCGCTCGGGCCGTCATCGTTTAGGGGCGATTAACCTCATAGGATACGGTCTCCAGGTGTCCGTCCTGCGTGAATTGGTACGTTACATAGTCGTCTTGAAACAGTTGACCATCCTTCGTGTTCTCCGGACAGCTCACGACCGATACTCGCAGCTCAACGCGTTTCCAGTCTCTAGGGACAAATCCCAGTTTCTTAACCACCACTTCGCGGCTATCCCCCACTCTGATCCCTTCAGGCGTTTTCTGTGTGGGTGATTTAGTGTGAATCCGATCCACCGCTCCCCGGACAATGTCGACACTAAGGGTAGCGTAGTGGTGCGTGATGAGATCATAACGGCCGCCATCATCTTCTCCCCAACTTTTGGTTGTCGATTTCGGTTTGCCAAGCTTTCGCAAAACGTCGGATTCGGTTTGCCTTAATCTAATGCCAGAAAGCCCAAACGTTGGCACTGGTAGACAATCGAAGCCTTCGCGCACGACGAGACCCGGCTTTGTCGTTCTTTCCTGCCCATACACAGTAGCCGCCCACGTGGCAGCGACGATCATGCTAACTAGTACACGTAAAAGCATTGGCATCAAGTATCGGTCAAGCTAATTATAAATAGGCGACGTTCCACCCTAATTTGAGTATAGCTTCCCAATAAAAAGCTAAAGTCGCCAATCCAGATCAGAGGCAAGCAGGTCGGCGACCTTTAATTGAAACGATAGGTTAGACGGCAAAATCACGCTTGAATCTGGCGCGGGGCCCCAAAGATGTACGGACAAGGGCCTTGAGCGCAGCGAAGGTTTCGGGCGATAAAAACCGTTTTGGGATAACCTGGAGCGCCCCTGGAGTAGTAAAGACCAAGAGCCTTTGCGATTCGTACGCTGTTCGTACTTCGGACCACTCAAAGCGGCCGGTCACATGCGGCGCGACGACATGAATGCCCGCCTCATCGAAGCGATACTGAATGGGTACGAGCACTTTCCGGACCGCAGCGCCGTTGATACCGGCTGCCGCCACTGCACCAGGAATAATTAGCCAGCCGAGAAGTAATGGAAGCCAAACGGCGCCGAGGAAAGAGCCGCCTTCTGTGCGGCCAAGTTGCAAGAATGTGTAGTTTGCAAGGGCGAGCCCCAAGGCTAAAAGAATAATGGCGACTCCAAAGCCGCTGCGATAGAAGACCACGAGCCGGGCAGTCATGATGTCCCGCTTGGTTAGGCTGACCTCGGCTTGGACCATTTGTTGCTCCTTTTGCCGGCTAATGCAAAACTAAGCGGCGCGGCCGGTTTTGCCGCGCCCGCGGGAGCAAATAGTTAGCGTGCATAGTAGATAGCCCACTGAAGTAAGTAACCCAAGTAAAACAGAACCGCCAAGCCAAGTACTGCCAGCAACCCATACACGCGGCGCGTGCGAATAAGGTAATAGGGTATGTAAGGCCAAAAGAAGAACACCAAAAAACTGTATTCAAACGGACGATAGATTTTTTTCTGATGTCTGCTGTCGGCGTCGACCCAAATGGCAAGGAGCGCCACGAACACGAAGCCCCAAACCGCCTCGAACTCCCGGGAGGTTTCGAAGCCAAGGTAGAACAGTAATCCCTCGTAGACTGCAACGATGATTGATAGCCCAATGAGAGCTGCAATGGTGAAATTGCCTCGCACAGTTCTCCCTGAGAGTTAATGTTCACGTTGAGTGGCGCTCGAAGAGCGTCCGCCCTCGAACGCGCTATTAGCCCGATAATTAGGTGGCCTCATACTGCTTCAGAACGCGGATTGCTTCAAATGGAGCACGCCATAGCACGATTCGGTAATGGTCATTGCCATCCAAGCCGTCAGCGCTTAGTTCACCAAGACGACCGAAATACGCCCTGACACGATATGTTCCCGGCTCTACATCGAGGTCATCCACGGGGCCAGTTGTACACTCATGGACTTGCAGTTTTCCAGACGGCAACTCAAGGCTGGCTTCAGCGACATGGTCCCACTCGTTGAGATCGTCCGGTGGAGCGGCATCAAGAATCTCCATCTCGACCGGTACATCCATATTTCGCGCCGGCTGTATCACTACGACATTCGGTCCGGTCTTAATACGACGCCTAGTATCGTCGTCGGAGTAGTCTGTCGGCGCTTGGGGTTCCATCTCTCGGTCCCAGAGATAGAACTGAAAATAGTCCGCGAAGATCTCGTATTGTTTTCTCATACAGCGGGCTAACCGGCGCCCTTCAGCGGCGCGTCTTCTGCAAGGGTGAGCGAGCCATTTTTACCATATGATTTCGACTTGAACTTGACCTGCGCGACTTCGTTCGCAGGCTGGGATCAGATCATGCAGACAAAGCGCGTGCCAGCCATCGTCCAAAACGAACCCGTACTTGGTACGGGTGCCCCCCTTTAGATGTGCTCTGATTTCGTCATATTCGTCATTTATACCCAAGCGACTTAGAACTTCTGTCTGATATTCCTTCAAGAAAGGCAACAGATGTGCAGCAACTGCCGGGGGCAGCCTTGCAACATCATCATAATTCACCGAAACCAACGCCGATTCAACGATGGCTTCTATGCCAGAGACTTGCCCGCCGACGATCCTTGCAAGCGCCAGCGCAATACGTCCACGGGGCTTACGTCCGAACGCGCGCTTAAAAACCTCCGAGAGTACAGCAGAAATAGGACTGCCGCTCTTATCCGCGCCTTCAAAATCACCACATTTAATTAGCGCTCCGCCCATATTTCGGTTCGCCTAACGGCGAGGCTTCCGGCCCGAATTGGGAGCAATGTTAACATTGAGCCTTCCTCCGCACTTCCGACATAGTTGCGTCTCTGCGGCCAAAAGCACCATATTGACCTTCGGTGTGTAGCCGCAAGCAGGGCACGCCAAACCGTACTTCACCGCCACCATCTTCTTCTGGCGAATCACCGAGTAAATCGTGTAGGCGATTGCTCCGGGGATGCTGATAATCAACAGATAGTCCAGCCAAACGCTCTTGAAATCAGACCGACCATAAAGGAATACAAGCGAAACCAACACACCGAGCGCCACCAAAAGCTTGTTGTCAGTGCGTTTGTTCACCGACTCAAGATCAGCGCGCACGGCCTTCACGAGGATGTCTTGGAGGTCTTCCGAAATGTCTCCGTTCTCCCCGTCCTGCGGGCTCCGGTCACTTTTCATGGCTACCTAAATTAACTGGCTGGATATTTTGCGTCAAATATGAGTATAGCCTCCCCATAAAAAGCGAAGGCTAAAGCCGCCAGTCCAGATCGGGGATAAACAAGTCGGCGACGTTTATTTCAAAAGCGTGGGCGAGTTTTTCGAGGTTGTCCAGGCTGACGTTAGCTCCGCTGAGGGCCCACCTTTCAAAGACCACCCTTCATAAAAACTATACCTTTTTCTTGCTTTTCATCATAAACGACATAGCTCCATTCCTCATAATGTGTGGGGTGCCAAAAAACCGGGCGGCCGGATATTCGAAGATGTTCATAACTATCTCTGTCGATCACGAGCTCGTTGTAATACTTTCCATAAAACTCTTCTTTAGGCAGATACGGTGGCAAATTCGCGCTTGCCTTTGGACCTTCGACCAAGATCCGATTTATTAGAGCTTCTGGGTCTTTCGGCACCTCTATATCTTCCCAAGGAACTGCGGTATGGGGCTTAAACGGCGCTTCATATCGATATAGGTCCTTGCCGTTTTTCGTCTTTATCAAAATTCTTAAAGTTGCCTCATAACAAGGATTGCCCGCAATTTCGATACGCAAAGAGTCCTTTTCTGTGTTATTGCGAAAGTGCAACTCAGCGGTCTTCTCAATCCGACAGCTCGGATATTTTTTTACCTGTCGTTGGTTTTCGGAAGCGACCTTGTCCGCTTTCTGCTCAGAACAACCGCCCGAGATCAGCGCCAAGAACAAGACTAAATAACAGCGATGTTGGTTATATCTAGTCATGGTGCTCAGTACCGCGGTATCGGTAAACCCATGTGCTTATAGTACTCATACAACGCCTGTTCATGTTTCCGGTATACAGGTTTGTTTAGAATAGTGTTAAAGGGTGGCTTCTTTTTGTAACGCAGCCAAGTATCAAGGTCGAACGTAACGCCGGTCGCCTCTTCAAAATATTTCAAGGCTTCAGTATCGTTGTCCAACGCGGCATAGTTGAAACCTACGACATTTATTAGATTAACCGCGTGATCAGAGGAGACGTTGAGCGCGTGTATAAGAAAACAATTACTGTCTTTCCATCTCCCTTCATCGTGCAGTCGCATTCCTCTTAGCTCATACTGCTTCCGTTCAGCTATTCCGGCTGCTGCAGATTCTTGAGATGCGCCAGGGCGCTTTAAGCCGAATTGTTTGCACGGCGCGGTGTAAGGGAAACGCGCATCTGCCCAAGCGAGCACGGAGCAGGCACAGAAACCAAGCACTATTAAGATTTTTGCCGTTCTCATACTTTAATTACCTATCTCCCCGACCGGTCAGGAGACAAAGGTCGCCAAGTTAGTCGCCATGGCTTACGGTCGATTAGCATAATAGGTTATAGTTTCGAGGTGTCCGTCCGGCGCGAATTGATAGCTCACGTACTCGTCTCGAAACGATTGGCCGTTCTCCGTATTCTCCGGACAGCTAGTGTAGTGCGCCATTCTGTTTGAAACTTAACCGGCGATTGGTGCGGATGATCTTTTGCAAGATGTCATTGGCCTTGGCGGTCCGGTGAAGTAGGGTGGATTAAGCCGCCACGCGGCGAATCCACCGTCCGTTCCGCACGCCTGGCCATGTGGCGGCACGAACCCC
>WNFG01005906.1_pt1 | contig 10287 bp, 9 predicted proteins | sample 5400431 | NCBI WGS metagenome assembly WNFG01 (sample SAMN13153346, study PRJNA577476) | soil metagenome | isolation source: 120 cm saprolite under Douglas fir tree site 2 hole 3 replicate 2 | place: USA:California | collected 2015-04-18
CGGCGCCGCGCCGCCGGCTCTCCCCAACTTGCCGTCGACCGGCACGAGGTCAACCAGGGATCGGCCGGCCCGCAGTTGGACCAGACCAATCGAATCTTGTCTGCGCTCGATCGTGCATCCAAGCACATCACAGTAAAAGCGAAGCATTCCGTCCAAATCGAGCACACGCAATACCAGGTGATCAATTTCGCGAATACGAATCATGGGTCCATCCTAATCCAGAACTTCGCCGCACGCGAAATCTGCCCACCCCTCCGGTGAGCGCCGTAGCCGCAGCCGGGTTCAAGCGTTGAGAGAACGTTCAAGTGGTGAAAGATGTAAATTGGCCCGGCCGGCAGAATCCCCTATATAGTGGATTGGTATGCCTCTATCCGAGTTCGAAGTCGACCATTTGCTGCATACGGATAGCGTAGCGCTGCGCAACGTCCGCTGCAGCGGTGTGTGCCGTCATCGCAGCGCGGAAGAATGCGCCTCCACCACGCAACTCGTGTTCCCCTATCGCGGCGTTTACATGCGGCACGTCGGCCGCGATCAAGCGGTGGCCGATGCGAACCATGTACTTTTCTTCAACGCCGGCCAGGGCTATCAGATCAGTCATCCGATAGCAGGAGGCGATGCCAGCCTCTCGCTTGCGCTGTCGGAATCCGTCCTGCGTGAACTCGCGCCCCGGTCTCTTTTGAATGACGGCGGCAAATTGGGATTCCGTCGCCAGCATCAGCGCATCGACCCTCGCGCACAAGCCTTGGTCGCCCTGCTTCGGCATGGCCTGGACAGCGGAATCATTGAGCCGCTGGAGGCCGAAAGCTTGGTGCTGACCTTGGTTTGCCGTAGCCTAGGTCCACGCACATCGCACGAGCCGGGAGCGACTCATGCGCGCCGCCGGCTGGCGGACCGCGTCAAAGTCCTGCTGGCCAGCGATCTTTCCCGGCGCTGGACGCTCGCGGAGATCGCCGCAGAAATCCGCGGCTCGCCCGTATACCTGACCCAGGTGTTCCGGCAGACCGAAGGCATTCCCCTCTATCGCTATCACCTGCGGCTGCGCTTGGCGCGGGCACTGGACCTGATTGCGGGATGCGACGATTTGTCCGCTTTGGCCGCAGAGCTGGGCTTTTCCAGCCACAGCCATTTCACCGCCGCGTTTCGGCAGGCCTATGGCCGATCGCCCACGGCTTTCAAGCAGTCCGCCCAGCGCTCTTGAGAAACCACTAAAGATTTCGACAGCGGCCCCGGTCGCGAGATGGTCTCCTATTCGCGCCCGATACGCGGGCCAAAAAAAGAGAGAGCCATGCTTGAAAAAACCTGTGCTGCCTGCGACTGCAAGCTGGATGAGAGTGCCATCAAGGTTACCGTCGGCACGCACGTCGTCGAGGTCTGCTGCGAAGAATGCGCACAGAAGCTGCGCGAGGCCGGCCCGGGGGACCCATCATGACCGGCACGGAGTTTTTTGCCGGTCAGCGCAGCGTGAAAACGCCGTCGGGAGACATCCACTACGTCGAGCGCGGCAGCGGACGGGTCGCGTTGTTCGTTCACGGAGTGTTGCTCAACAGCTACTTGTGGAGACACCAGCTCGCCGAGCTCGGCGACCTACGCCGCTGCATCGCCGTGGATCTCATGGCGCATGGCAACACGGAGATATCGGTCACCCAGGATGTTTCGGTAACCGCCAATGCGCACATGTTGGCTCAGTTTCTCGATGCGCTCGAAATCGATCAGGCGGACTTGGTGGGCAACGACAGCGGCGGCGGCATCTGTCAGATATTCGCCGCGCTATACCCGCAGCGCGTCCGCAGTCTTGTGCTGACCAACTGCGATGCACACGACAATTGGCCGCCTGAAGCATTCAAGGGATTCGTCGGGATGGTTGCCGGCGGCGGGCTCGCGGGAACTCTGGCCGCCATGCTCGCGGACAAATCCGTCTATCGGTCACCTCAGGCGCTGGCATCGGCGTACGAGCGTCCGGAGGCGGTTTCCGACGATACCATCGAAACCTACCTGCGGCCGCACGTTCGTTCGCCGCAGCGCACCCGCGACTTGGAGCGGTTCGTCAACGCGTTCGATTGCCGCCACACTGTCGAGATCGAAATACCGCTGAGACGGGTGCGGGCGCCCACACTCATTGCGTGGGGAACGGACGATGTCTACTTCGACCTGAAGTGGTCCCATTGGCTGCAGGAAGCAATCCCAGGAACCAGGAGACGGGTGGAATTCAAGCGCGGGCGCATCTTCTTTCCGGAAGAGCGCTGGAGCGAGTTCAACCAGGAAGTGAGAGCTCACTGGGCTGCGGCCTCCACAGGGTGGTCGACATGAGAAGCCTCATCGCGAACGCTTCAACGTCGAGGTTCCACCATGCCGATTGAAATCTTTAGAGCTCTCCACCAAGGCCCCGCACTGCTCGTGCTGCCCAATGCCTGGGACGCGGCCACTGCACGCTTGATCGAAAGCATGGGCGCGAAAGCGATTGCGACCACGAGTGCGGGTCTGGCTTGGTCGCGCGGCTATCCGGACGGCAATGCGCTCCCGATCGATCAAGTGATCGCCGCGACTCGCGACATAGCGCGAGTCATTCGGGTGCCGCTCACGGTCGACGTCGAGGCCGGCTATTCAGATGACCCGCACGAGGCGGCAGATCTCGTGGTGCGCATTCTGGACATCGGTGCCGTGGGCATCAACATCGAAGACGGCGCCGCCTCCGCCGATCTTCTGTGCAAGAAGATTGCGGCCGTCCGCAGCGCCGCCGCGCGCTCGGGTGTGGATCTATTCATCAACGCGCGCACCGACGTGTATCTGCGCGGCATTGCCAGCGGAGATGCGGCCATTGCGGAAGTCATTCATCGGGCTTCACGCTACCGCGCCGCCGGTTGTGACGGTCTATTCGTTCCCGGCCTATCCGGCGGCGACGCCATGGCGGCCATTGCTCAGGCGATCAAGCCGATGCCGCTCAACGTCATGGCCCTGCCGAATCTGCCGTCGATGGATGCGCTCCGCAAGCACGGCGTCCGGCGCCTGAGCGCGGGGTCCGCCATCGCGGAGGCAGCGCTCGGCTGCACGAGACGCCTCACCGCTGCCCTCCTGGCGGGATCCCTCGGCGAGATGTTCAGTGCGGCCGCGGAGTACGGTGCAGTCAACAAGCTCTTCGGGCGCGACCCCGGCGGCAACGCATAGGCGCGGTGGCCGGCTCACTGCACCCTCTTACATTGCGGTCCGCACCGTGATTTATTCCGGCGTCTGCTGCCCTCTCACGGTGCGTTAAGGGAGATCCTCAAACGCCGCTCACATGATCTGACTTCGCTATTCTTATTGTCTGACTTACCAATGTCATGGCTGCCGGGTACAGTCGATCATCCCATTAGCCGAACCCCAAGGAGAGCTTATCGCCATGGTACGTGTCGTGATTTTGATGCAGGAAAACAAGACACCTGACTTCTACTTTCCCACCCTGGCCTCTTGGGGCGCCAATATTCAGAATCGCGGAAATTTGCTCACCTCGCCCCCGTTGCCCGATCCCCCGCACGACCGCAGTGCGTGGGTTCACTACAAGATGGGAGACTACGCCCCGACGACCTTGCAGATCGACAACGACGCGATCCTGCCGTTCTACAGTTGGCTCGCAAAGCAATTCACGTATTGTGACTATCACTTCGGGCTCGGCACCAATTCCACGCCGGGCCACATGCTCGCCGTCGGCGGCCAGACGCCGACGCTGCGCAATCCGCCCTCCGGGACTTCTCCGATGTGGGACCTGCCCACCATCTTCAAGCATGTCGAGGCCGGCGGGCACACGTGGGGCGCGTTTACCGGAAGCGATCTATATCCCTTGAAGTTCTACAAAGAATTGGCGGACGCCGCCAGCCGCAAGAACATCCACACCTCTGCTCAGCCCTCCGATGACAAATTCACCGCGATGGCCGCCGCAGGGACGCTGCCTGACTTCTGTTTCGCGTGGGGTCCCGCGGGCTATGACGAGCACGCACCGGACCGGAGCGCCAATCCTCAGTACGTGACCCAGGGGCACAACTTGTCGTGGCAACGCGTCGACGCCGTCGTCAAGGCAGGCGGCTGGGCCGACACCGTTTTCATACTGACCTGGGACGATTGGGGTGGATACGCCGACCATGTGTCGACGCCCGACGCCGAAACAGTAGTCGACGCCCTGCATCCCTCAGGCTTTCAGCTCAGCGGCGGTTCGCGGATTCCGATGCTCATGTTCGGAGGACGAGTCAAGCAGGGGATCGACACCAGCTGGCATTCCCACGCGGTCATCCCGAAGACCGTGATCGACCTGCTCGGACTTGCGCCGTTCGGCGTTCCGCGGGTGGACACCTCCGCCTCATTGGCGGGACGGGTGGATGCTACGTTGGCTCGTCCAGTCCCGCCTTCTCTCGGCAGCACGATCGCGCAGCCACCGGCGCCCAATCCAAGACCCCCGGTACAAGCGCCCGGACCCTGGGGAGGGCCGAATGCGCAGCCATTGCCGGATTTGACGGCCAATGGCGGCGCGAAGATTCCGGCCCCGAATGATGCGGTCGTGAGCGCAAAGCCACCGAAATTGCCGAAGGGGCTTTAGCGACAAATGCCCGCGCCGATCACTGGCGCTTGTCCGAGACCGCTTTCTCGGTCAAGCTCCAAGTGCTAAGAGAAGGCGGATCTGAATGCGGGCATTTTTGTTGTTTGTCGGACTCATGGTCGCCGCTCTGGCGGCGATTGCGGTGTTCACCTATCCGGCTTGGTTGCTGCTGCATCCGCATTTCAATTTTCCATTTCACCGCCTGGGCGAGCGCATCGGTATGCTGGCGCTGCTGATCGGATTCATGTTCGTGGCCAAACGCGCCGGTCTCGCCGACAAGCAAAGCCTCGGGTACGCGCTGCCCCGGCGGCGTTTCGTGCATGAGATGCTGCTGGCGCTCGCGATAGGCGCGATCACCATGCTCGCCGTCGTCGCAATCATGACGGCGCTCGGCCTCCTCCGGTGGTCCGACAGCGGCCTCAGTGCAACCGCCCTCACCCAGCTGCTTGCGGCGCGCCTTTTGAGCGGCATTGCGGTGGCGTTCATCGAGGAGACCTTCCTGCGAGGCGCGATGTTTACCGCGCTCGAGCGAGAATCGGGCGTCCGCACCGCCATTGTGCTCACCGCGGTCATCTACTCGGCGACACATTTCTTCGCGAGCTTTCACATCGCCGCCGACCGCGTGACAGCGTCGAGCGGCTTTGATCTGCTGGCCGGAACACTGCATCTATTCGGCAATCCGTTGGCTATCCTCGACGCGTTTCTATGCCTGTTCGCGGTGGGTGTGGTCCTGGCGGTCATCCGCGCGGTAACGGGCAATATCGCCGCCTGCCTCGGGTTGCACGCGGGCTGGGTATGGGTGATGTTGGTGACGCATCAACTGAGCGCGCCCGTCCGGGATGAGCCGCTGAGCTTCCTGCTCAGCGGCTTCGATGGATTCGTGGGATGGCTGGTGCTCGGCTGGACGCTCCTGCTAGGTGTCGGACTGTACGAGTTTTACTCGCGGCGCATGCGCGCCGAACGGCTGCATCTAGTCGGCCACCCCAATCAATGACCGCCGATCGGCGGCCGCCCTCTCTTGCGCCGCGCCCTGAAGTCCAATCCGATTGGCCGCCCTGATCGCGAAGACGATTTGTTCAGACATATCCCAGAGTCGTTTAGCGACGATCTCGTCCGTCAGAAGCGGATCGGCAGGGCTGATCCGGCAGTTCGACCAATTCTCGCCCGAGATGCCCGCGACCTGCGGACTCGCCGCCAGCAGCGCCGCAGTCGCCGCGCGCTCGGCGGCGGACTTCGTGAACGGTCGGGCGATCAGAGCGATCAGAGCGATCATTCGCCGCGTCCATCCCGCGTCTTCATCGAGTCCGGCAGCTCTGATGATCCCCGCATCGAATAAATTGACTAACACGCCCCGCGCGGCAAGCCGGCGCGAGAGTTCCTTGGCGTAAATCGCATGGGCCGATTTCGCCCGTCCGCCGGACACCAAGGGCTCATAAACGTGCCTGCTGCCGAGATCACCGCGCGCCGCCTCGTCGGCCGGCGCGCGATTGGCGATGACATCGCCGCAGACCATGACGATCCGCCCGCCGTTGTTGCGGACTCGCTCGGCGAGCCGATTGACCAGCGCAAAATGTCCGATGTACTCGACAATGGACTGCAGTTCGATATCGCGATGCCCCTTCCGGCCGGAGAAATTCGCGAGCTCCGTAGTCGTGATGATGGCGTCCAGCGGTCCGGGGAGGTCGCATATCGAGTCCGCCGCGGAGCCGATCGAGTCGAAATCCGCAAAGTCGCAGGCGATCGGTGTCGACCAGTTGCCCGCCGCATCGCACGCTGCCCGCGCATCCTCGAGTGTTTGTGCGAGGCCGATGACATGCGCGCCGTTGGCCACGAGAGCCTTCATGGTTTCGAGTCCAATGCCGCTGCGGCATCCGGTCACGACCATTCGTTTGCGGGTCAAATCGACGCCGGCCAGCACCTGATCGGCGGTTGAACGAGCGCCGAAAGGATTGGATTGAGTCATATGCGATACCCTTAAGATCCTGGCCGCCTCTCCAACTCGTGTATGTCCGCGGCACGCCATTGAATGGGACTCCAGCTTCCACCGCATTCACGGTGCGGTGAAACCGGCTTCTCGCTTAGATTGACCATCCTAGTAGGTCGTTTTATTCCGTTGATGTGAGGTTTATGGACAGGCAGTGACAGCGTGTATGCAATGAAATAGTGGACCCTCTTCCGGACCGCGTCCGAATGGTGGAGATTGCTAGTCACTCATGACGCCCAGTGACATTGACGGCCATCGTCCAGATTGACCGGCCGGCCGGGAGTGCGCCATGTGCGGCCTGCTGTCGATGCTCCTGGCTGAACTGGTACCGAATACCGATCCCTTGACCGCCTATCTGTCGATGACTCCCGGCGGCATGGACACGGCGGTGGTCATTGCGGCGACGACCAACGTGTCACTGCCGCTCGTGCTCGCGGCGCAAATGGTCCGATTGATCATCGTGATGATCGCGGGACCCTCCATGGCCAAGGCCGTCGCCGGCTGGCAGCACCGGACGGTCTAGCTCATTCGCTCGCCACCGTTCGACGCCCGGCGTCTCGATCCGGGTCAATATCGCACGGTAAACGTGACGCCGAAAGTGCGCGGCGGAGTGTAGCGCGAGAGATAGATGTGATTCGCCGGATCGAAGTACTCCGGGGGCGTGGCGAAGTACGGCGTAAAGTCCGGAAAGTTGACGAGCGCCCGCTTGTTCGTAATGTCCCTCGCAAATAGGTTGACGGACACCTTGTCGCCTTCAGAGCGCCAGCCCAGGTGGAGATTCACGAAGCCGTTGATACGCGTCTTGTTCAGAATCACCTGAGGCGTGTCGTTCGCGTCGACGAACTGTATCTGGCTTCGATACGTATAGTCGGCGCCCGCCATCACGGCGCCGCTCACCGCGGCCCATGGCACCACAATCTCGCTCGAGAAATGAACCTGCTGCTTTGGCGTCTGCGGCAGCGTATTTCCCGCGTAGCTGACCGTCACGCCGGAGTCATTCAGGAAGTTGTATTCGCGATATTTGGCGTCCGTGTAGGCGTAATTGGTCGCTAAGGTCAGCCACGAGACCGGCAGGTAGGTCACTTCAGCTTCGATTCCCTTGACCCGGGCCTTGCCCGCGTTGGTGGTGAAATAGGAGTTCACCGCGGGATTCGAATCAAACTGAGTCCGCTGAAGATTCGTATAGTCAGCCAGGAAAATGGCCGTGTTCAGGCTGATCCTGCGATCGAATCCCACCAATTTCGCTCCGAGTTCGTAGTTGATCACGGTCTCGGGATTAAATGGCGTCCGCAAGCCTTGGCTGGTGGACGCCGTGGAGTCAAATCCACCGCTGGTGAACCCCTTTGCCACCGTTGCGTAAGTGAGCCATTCCTTCGATGGTTTGAACGAGAGTGTGGCTTTGGGGGTAAATGCGTTCCAGGAGGCGGCATAGGGTCCGCTGCTCTCGGTAGGAGTCACTTCAGTGTGTCCCGAACGGTGTTCCGAGGAGTAGCGCGCTCCGACCGTCAGGTCGAGTGAGTCTTGCAAGGCGTATGTCGCCTCTCCGAAGACTGCCCGGCTGGTGGTGAGCACTTCCTGATTATGAGCGGACGATCCGCCGTAAGGCGCCTGGAACGAAAAAATCGTGCCCGGTACCGGATAGGCCGTGTAAAAGGTGTCATCGAGCCGGTTGAGATGCAGATAAAAGAGGCCTCCCACCCAGGTGAATCGCCCGCCGAGTGCAGACGTAAAATGAATCTCTTCCGTGTACTGCCGATCCTTCACGGTCTGCTGGGCGAGCAGCGATGTGGTCGGGTCCCCCAATGGCGCATAGAGAATTGCGGACGTCACCGAGCGGTAACCCGTAATGGACGTCAATGTACCCGCCGCAGACGTCCAATCCACATTGGCCGACGCCCCGACGATGGTATCGGAAGCCTGCGGGGTCAGCGCCGCGTTGGTCACATCGGGACCGAATTGCAGCCCCGGAAAGAGCGCCGGAACAAAAGTCGACTCGAGGAGCCCGACGCGGGACTCCGACGTATCACGCAAATATTCTCCGCCCCAGGTTACCTTCATGTCGTCCGACGGCAGCCACAGCAATTGGGCCCGCATCGACCCGGATTTCTCCCGGCCGTTTTCGCGATTTTGCACGACGTTGTCGATGGTTCCGTCCCGTCCGTGAAGCAGGAAGGAAAACTTGCCGGCAAGCACATTCGAGACCAGCGGTCCGGTGGCAAGGCCATTGACCTCAGCCAGGTTGAAGTTGCCGTAAGTGAGCCGGCCTTTGAAGGAAGGGTCGAAGCTCGGCGCGATCGTGCGCATGATCACGGCGCCGCCCGTGGTGTTCCGGCCGAACAGCGTGCCCTGCGGTCCCCTCAGCACCTCGACGCTCTGAAGATCGAATAAATCCGGCGTCGTGTCGTGCACACCGGTTCGGGGGACGCCATCGATGAACACCGAGACGCCGGCGTCAGACCCCGGGGTGTCATTGTCGACACCGGTGCCCCGGATGGAGAAATACGTTTCCTGCCGCGTCACCTGCGTAAAGACGAAGTTGGGGACCGACAGCTCGAGGTCGTTCAAATTGACGATCCGCTGATTGTCCATCTGATCCGCGGTCACCACGGACACCGCGATCGGAGTATCGCTGAGCTTCGTCTCGCGGCGGGTCGCGGTCACGATGATTTCTTGCAGGCCGGCTTCTTTTTCATGCGCCTCCGCCGGCGCCGCCTGTGCCCAGGCTCGGGTGACAAGGCTTGGAGAGGCCATCACCGTCACGAGACAAATCAGGAACCGGCACTTCGAATCGCGTGATATACCCAGCATCTCTTCCCCCTATCTTGTAATTTCCCGCAGCCCGGCTCTCTGGCCGGTGCCGACGCGACCCTGTATCGAGCCGTCATGTCCTGATGTTCCGCCGAGCCGGTGGTGCGCTCGACGGCTCGGAGATTGCCGTGTGTCGAGCCGCGTCGTCAATCTTGATCGACTTCGTCAATGAATGGTCGCTGTGGACGGTTTCGGAATATTCGAACACCCGCGCGCGGACGCGTGGCACCTGCGCACGCGGCGCTGGGCTAACTTTCGCGGGTGTATCAGCGACGGCCGGCCAGCGCCCGCCGATACGCGGGCAACACATGCCAGAGCGTGACCGCGGCCAGCAGAAAGGCGGACGGAACCACGATGCGCAGCGACGTCGCGATCTCAGCTGGGTCCTTGAAAACGTGATCGTTGAGCACGCCGACGAGCAGAGGCCCCAGGGTTGCCGCGAAGATGTTCGTCGTCGCTATATACAGCGCGGATATCACCGCGCGCATGCGATTCGGCAATAGATCGGCCAAGCTGGCCTGAACAATTCCGAAGTTGAACCCGATGAGATAGTTCAACAATCCGATGCCGATGAGGGCGATCGCCGTGCTCTGGAAGGTAAGCACGAGCGCTCCTATGACGCAGCCGCTCGCCGACAGGATACCGATGAACGGCTTGGCATCGACACGCCCCCGCTTCGCCAGCCAATCTGCCGCGACGCCGCCGGTGATGGCCCCCAACGGCCCGAAAACAAGGGTAAAGGCACCCAAACGAAGCCCCGCATTGCCGATGCTCCAACCGTGGGTGCGCAGGAACAGTGTGGCTCCCCATGCGTTGACGGTGGTTGCACCGAGGGAAATCAGCGCGAACCCGATGATGGTGCCGAAGACCGCGGTTCGCTTAGTTCTGAGCTCGCGCAGCATCTGATGGAACGGTAGAGTTGCTTCGGCCG
>WNFG01005907.1_pt1 | contig 10287 bp, 6 predicted proteins | sample 5400431 | NCBI WGS metagenome assembly WNFG01 (sample SAMN13153346, study PRJNA577476) | soil metagenome | isolation source: 120 cm saprolite under Douglas fir tree site 2 hole 3 replicate 2 | place: USA:California | collected 2015-04-18
TCGCCGGTGGCTGGAAGGTGAACTTCATCACCAGCATCCATTCCGGGTTCCCGATGACTATCAACGGGCGCGACTCCAGCAATCAGATTGTTCGTGGATCGCTCCGCGCGAACCGCTACGGCAGCTTCGATTACAAGAACTCCAACATCGATCATTGGTTCGGAACAGATGTCGCGATTTGCACGACGCCCGGCGTGAACGACGGCACTTGCCAGTACGGCAACGCTGCTCCAGGCGCGTTTGGATCGGCTTCGAAAGGCACCGAAATCGGACCGGGCTACAAGAACCTCGATCTGACCATCGGCAAGCAGTTCCACACTACCGAAAAGCAGTACTTCGATTTTCGGCTGGAGATGTACAACGCGTTCAATCACGCCAACTTCAACACGCCGGCACGCAGCTTGACCAACCTCACGTCGTTCGGCGTGATTACCAGCACCATCGGGAATCCGCGAACCATGCAGGTCGGTTTGAAGTATTACTTCTGATTCGTTTCTAGTCGACTACGTGCAGCGCGGAACAGCGCTGCACGCATGGATAGCGCATCGGCCACCAACGCGGACCCTTTCGATCGGGCGCGGTCTGTGATACTGTTATCGTCGGAGGTACTCTTGAATGCCAGCGCCTGCGCGTGCAACGGAACCCTCGATCGAGATGCTTCCACTCGAAGAACAAATCCAGCGGCGAGCCTACGAACTTTACATCCAGCGGGGTAATCAATCGGGCTCGGAGTTGGACGATTGGCTCCAAGCTGAAGAGGAGATTCTTCGGGCTCGGGAGTACGAGATCGACGCAAGTTGAGTTCTTTACGGGCCCAGAACTTGTGAATTCTGGAACGTGCTGAACACCGAATTCTCAAGAGGCTGAAGCGCTCGGCCTGACTGTGCGCGGACACAATCATTCGATCACGCAGCGCGCCTGTCCCTTTACCAAGGCGTTCAACTCTTCCACCTTGCCTTGGGCCCTATAGACCGTTTTCAGATTCTCAGCGGCCTCGGCTGCGCACGGATTTCGTTTCATCGCTTCGCGCCAGAAGGTGATGGCTTCGTCCAGCTTTCCAACCGCGCCATAGTAGTTGCCCAGATTCACAAGCGCGACCATCGACCCGGGTTCCTTTCGCAATACCGATTGGTAGAGCGGGAGCGCCAAATTCAACTGATTGCGCCGCCGATATAGGTCGGCGAGGCGAACTTGCACCTCCGCGTCCTGTGGAGCGCTGGAGAGCAAGCGTAAAGCTTCCGCCGCCTGGCGCGCATCACCGGTCCGTGCCGCAACCTCGGCATAGGCTAACCCCAACTCGCGGGACCCGCGGTCGGCGGTGGAGAAGCCTTGGAGGCGCCAAAGATCCGCGGAAGCCGGCGAGCCGGTCGATGGTACTCGGGGGATGCTGTGGTCGGTCAGCATGCCATGCCCGCCGCCGATTACACGCTGGGACGGCATGTGGCAAGACGCACAATCCGGGCCGCGGGCACATTCTTTGGACTGGTGGCAGCCCAGGCAGCGTTCGCGGAACCAGGCCACGCGTTCTTCCGCAGCCGGGACCCGGTGAGGCTGGTGACACGTGCCGCACCAGAGACGATCGCCGGATACCAACCTGCAGCGGCTCGCGGCAAGTTTCTCGACGTAGTTGGTGGCTTTCAAGGCGGGCGCGGACTGGTACACGAAATACGCCACGTATTCGGAGAGCAGAGCACCCGGCCGATAATCCTTGAACCGCATCCCGGCCCGATCCACGCGCGCCTCGCCGGACATGTGGCACTGCGCGCAGACAGCATCCCTCCGGGCAGCATCCAGGCGCGCCGGATTGATCATGCGGGCTCTCCCCTTCACGTGCTCAGACCCGGGACCATGACAACGCTCGCATCCGATGCCGGCTTGTGCGAACGGCGGTTTCGCATACAAGTTTTGAAATCCCTCCGCCGATCGAACCTGGCTCGAATGACAGTTCAGGCAATCGGGGTCAATCGCGCGACTCCACCGCGATACGGTGTCGCTCTCATAACCGGGAGAAACATCCCAACGCGTTTGCTGTGAATACCAGGTGATCGGCGCCTGGAACAGGAATCCGTTCTCCGAATAAAGGAAGCTCTGCCCCGTGGCGCCTGAACCGATGAAGTAGTCGAGCTTGCGTTCTGTCGTTCGCGAACGTGTCGACACGCGCACGGCACCGGACCGGTCAGTCTGATATTCCGTTTCAGAGCTTGCATGTCGAAACGATCCTTCCGGAACCGTGCCGCTGACAACTCCGCTGCTCCGCGCCATCGGTGTCGTGCGATAGGTACTGAAGATCCCGGCGTGGCATGGCGCGCAAACGCTGTTCCCCACGTAGAGCGCCTGCACTGCAAACAGCAGCATCATCGGCGTAGCGTGGGTGGCGAGGCTTCAAACTGCTCGCGATGCGCCTCAGCCAAGTCCCTTTTTCCCAGCTTGGAATAGGAGCGCGCCAGCAGAAAATGGATCTGCCGCCCCGTGGTGCCGACCCCCTGCGCTCGCAACGCCTTCTCGCCCTCCGCCGCGGCCAGGGCGAAATCGCTCTTCTCAAAAGCCAGGCGTCCCAACTCATAATGGCCATCGCGCGATTCGGGATCCAGTTGCAGCACACGCGCGACCTCGCGCGCGCTTTCCTCATATCGGCCGAGCGCGAAGAGAAGCCGGCCATAGGCCGTATGCGTCTCCGGATTCGGCTTGCCGCCGGCAGTCTCCAGCTCAATTGTCTTTCGGTAGATCTCGACCGCTGCCTCCGGCCGCGCCAGGCCCTCTTCCGACATCGCGAGGTAGAGCAGAGCGCGCGGATCTTTGGGATTCAGCCGGGCGGCTTCCTTCAGCTCCGGTACTGCTTTGCGGAAATCGTTGTCGACGTAATAGAAGAATCCCAGCATGAACCGGGCTTGCGCTGAAGCCGGATCCAAACGTACGGCTTTTAGGAAAGCTTCGCGCGCAACATCGAAGCGGTTGAACGCCATCGCGATTTTGCCTCGTAACGTCCAGGCCGGAGTGTAGTTCGGATTCTCTTTCAGGGCTCGATCGAGCGCCTCGGCTGCCGCGGTGAACTGCTGCTTTTGGAACAGGCGGTTTGCCTCTTCGTAGTTGTCTCCGCCCGTCGAGGGCATTAGCAGGAGGATGACTAGCAGCGCGTTCACTGGAGTCGTCCTCCGGCTTTCAGCGTGTAGTAGCGGTCGATGGCAACGTTTTCAAAGCGGTCCGTACGCGCGCTGGGTTTGGGCCAACGGATCTCCAGCCAATCGAGTTTGGCCGCTGTTCCGAGGCCGAGCAACTCCCGTGGATCTCCCGCCGACAAGTAACTTCCGCCGGCCGTCTTGAGCCGCGACCGTGTCCGCCCGCCGGCCGACCAGGAGATGACCGCTCCCGTCGCCAAGCCTTTCAGATTGAGCCCGACCCAGTGATTCCTGTTGCCCGTGTGCCTAAGAATGAGCGGGGCTTCTCCGCTATTGCCGATCACGACATCGGGATAACCGTCGTTGTTCAGATCGCCTATGGCCAATCCACGGGCTGGATAGTTATGGCTGAAGGCCGGTCCGGCGCGTGCGCCCATGTTTACGAATTTGCCACCTTCATTGTGGAACAACATCAAAGGCTCGCGATAGGTCAGCGTGCTCGAGATCTTCTCGATGAGATCGTCCGGGTGGCCAGTGCAGACGATCAGATCGATATCTCCGTCCAGATCGTAGTCGTAGAACTTCACACCCCATCCGCTGTACATCTGGGTTGCCGTGCCGATGCCGCTGGAGCCGGCTTCGTCCGAGAAAGTCAGGTCTCCTCGATTGCGGTAGATCGAGAATCGTTCGCGATTGAAGTTGGTGACGAACAAGTCCTGCCAGCCGTCATTATTGTAGTCTCCCGCATCCACTCCCATTCCGGAGCGCGCTACTCCATCCGCGCTATAGGCCACGCCCGCATCCAGCCCGATTTCCTCGAAGACACCATTGCCCTTGTTGAGGAACAGAAAGTTGGCGACGGAATCGTTGGCCACGAAAAGATCCAGCAGGCCGTCGTTATTGATATCCGTCGCCACGGCACTGAAGGATTTTCCGGCGTGCTTACCGATGCCGGATGACGCGCTCACATCGGTGAAAGTGCCATCGCCGTTGTTACGGTACAGTCGGCTGGGCATCGGGTCGTAGGTCAGCGGATAGCAGTAATGCGGCACGCCGCTGTAGCTGCAGTCCCGCTCGCGCGATTTGTCGTACCGCACGAAGTGGCCAATGAAGACGTCCTCGGTACCATTTCCGTCGTAGTCGAACCAGACGGCGGTGGTGTACAGTCCAGGCGCATCCAGGCCGGCCTCCTTGGTCACATCGGTGAAGGTGCCGTCCCCATTATTGCGGTACAGGATATTGCGGCCGTAGGTGGTTACAAAAAGATCGATCCAGCCGTCATGGTTGTAGTCGCAAGTGGAAACACCGATCCCGAAATCGCGGCCGGCCACACCCGCCTTCTCGGTTACATCCGAGAAAGTGCCGTCGCGATTATTGTGATAGAGCGCATTCCGAAGGGGCCTCTTGGGCTGAAAGAAATCCGACGGACCGCTGTTGACGAAATACAGGTCCATCCAGCCATCGTTATCGTAGTCGAAGATCGCCACGCCGGGACCCATGGACTCCGGCAGGTAGCGGCGCGGCGAGAGGGCATTGTCATGAATGAAGGTGACGCCGGACTTGGAGGGCGGCAAAGTTTCATAGACCACCACCCCCGCAAATGCCGCCGCGAGCAGAACTACACCGTTCACATGTCAATCCTACTATTGAGGCTCGCATAATTGAGTGACAATCAGATCGGAAGTGTGGGGCAGGCAATCCTGCCTGCAGCCGGCTTTCAAGCCGGCCAGTGCCGGACCTGGAAAGGTCCGGCGCAGCCTGGATTGGCTGCCCCACATCTGATTCGAAGTTGTCACCCTTATTTGCGACCCTCAATAGACACAGCTACTGCCCATCTTAAACGACCACCGCTCTTTTATTAAAACTGGAAACGTGCCACGAGCTGTCCCGATCGCGGGCTCAAAAAGACCGAACCGGAGTTAATCCGCCCGAAGCCCGAGGATACGGTGCCGTTCGGATTATAGGCTTGCGTCGCTAATGCATTGCCGCTGTCTGGATTGTTCAGATAGGTCCGGTTAAAGACGTTGAAGAACTCGGCTCGTACCTGAAGGTTCATCGCTTCCTTGAAGCGGAAGATCTTGCCGAAGCTCAGCTCTTCATCCGGGCGTCGCGCAAACCGATAGTCGTTGTAATAAGCGTTGGACGAGGTGAATTGTCCGGCAGCCGGATCGGTCCAGGCTTTGGGGTTGAGCACGAAATCCTTGGTTGGATCGATGCATTTGCAGTTGAGATCCTTGAGGAAGAGCGGCTGACTGGGGACACGGTTGGCGAGCGTTCCAGTGAAATAGAGCGAGCCGATACTGTTGTTGGCGCCGGGAACCTGAATGGGCGTACCACTGGCATATCGAAGGACACCGCCGAGGGTCCAGCCGCCCAGGATCTGCTGCGTCCAGGAGTTTCTCTTCCAACCCGGAATTTGATAGTTGAACGAGACCACGAAGATGTTCGGCTGGTCGTTGCGGGAGAAAGTCTTGTTGAGGCTCCTCTTAAAGACGTTGGCTATGGCGACGGTGCTGCCGTCCTGGTCCTCGGCAGTGGTCAGGTTCTTGGACCTGGTGTAGGCGGCGCTGAAATCAAGGCCACGTGAGAAACGCTTCGTCATCTTTAGCTGGAGCGCGTCGTACCAACTATCGCCCAGGGGCGCCCAGGTGATTCCGATATTGCCAAACTGCGGGAAGGGCCGCAAACTCTGGGCTACCGTGTTTCCGAGCGAGTAACCGGCATACGGCGCTTTGAATCCGGCGGCCTGCGCCTGCGGAGAGCTGAGAGGCAACGTAAGCAGTGTCCGGTCTGCCTGGCTATTGACGTCGAGACCGAACTTCGCGATGCGCTCCGGACTCAGAGCGTTGAGGCTTACCAGTCCGTTCGCCTGCTCCCATGCGCCCCGGTTCCCGACATAGGCCGCTTCGATCACCAGGTCCTTTGTGAGCTCGCGCTGCAAGCTGATGTTCCACTGGCTCATTCGCGCGGGACGGCCGCCGTTTCGATCGATGAGCGAGGGTGGTGAATTGGTTTGACCCGGTGAGGGCCGAATTCCAGGATTGTACGTGGCCGCGTAAAGGGCGTTCGGGTCATAGTTTAGACCGCCGCTCAATTGCAGGGCCGGTTGACCGAAAGTCGGGTTGGAGAAAGTAATGCTGTTGAATCCCATGCCAAGCGAGCTGCCGCCGCCGATGTAGTTGAAGTTCGGCGCCTGGCCATAGCTAACACCCCAACCAGCCCGCAATACGGTCTTCGTATTGATCTGGTAGGCGGCCCCGAGGCGTGGGCCGAGCGCGTAAGGGTATGTGTCGGTCAGGTTGCAATTGCAGCGTCCCGGACCGCTACCGGCGTAAAGCGTAGCGCCCAGTAATCCGCCCGCCGACGGATTGGGAATGGTCGGAGCGAACTCGCTGGTGCGCTGATGCAATTCATGAGGGGACGGTTGATAGTCGTAGCGCAGGCCGTAAGTCAGCGTAAGCTTACGGGAAACCTTCCAGGCATCCTGCGCGAAGAAACCCCATGCCATCTTGCGGTATTGAGGCGTTTGCGGATTGGAGATGCTGGCGTTGTTCACGGCGCCCAACAAGAAGCTGGCGTACGGGAAGCCCACCGTGCCACCTTGCAGGTTTTGCCCTTGAGTTGAAGGCAGCCCGGTTTCGGCTGCACTGAAGTTGTAAACACCCGAGACTCCGAACGTATTAATGTTCGCAAAGGTATCCAATCGCCACTCGCCGCCGGCCTTGTAGGAATGATTTCCGCGATTGATCGACACGCTGGCCACGCCGGTCGGCTTGTCCATGATATAGAGGTTGCGGTTCACCGGGCCCAATGCCGTACCGCCCCCGTTGGCCTGATTGACGCCGCCAAAAGAATTGCCGATCCCCCGGAAGTCCGGAAATCCAGTTCCTGCTATTCGACCGCCGAGCCCCAGTTGCGCAATCGGATCGAACGCGATGATGTTCGGCGGAGCGGTGTCCGGATTGTTGTAGCGTTGATAGCCGGCGCCCAGGTGGAGCAGGATCGTCGGCGTGAGCGTATGGTCGTAATTCAGACGTGTTGTGTGACTGCGAATGGTCTGGAAACGGCGCGCGCTGAGCGGATCGGGGAAGCCGTCCTGGCTATTGTCTTTATCGGTGCGCTGCTGCGAGTAGTAGACCGAGAGATGGGAGCGCTCATTGAAATTATGGTCGACCTTGATGCTGGGGATCGCCTGGATCTTACTTAGCACGAACTTCTCCTCGAAATTCGTAACGTTGCCGGCGCGAGTGGCGTGCGGCAGCAGTGCCTGCACCTTCAGCGCCACCAGGTCGAGGGCGCTGGCCGGGATCTTGTTATTCGAGTACGGATCGCGCACCGTCAGACCATTCACAACCTGGCCAGTGGACGGATCATAAATCACGTTTTCCAGAATCGAGCGGCTTAACGGGTCGGTGCCAAGCACGCGCCCGGTGAGGATGGAACCGAAATCGCCCATGCGCATGGCGTCAGTCGGCACGGTTCCGAAAATATCGTTCCCCTGATGGCTGCGGTACATCTCGTAATTGAAAAAGAAAAACGTTCGATCATGGCCGTTGTAGACCTTGGGCACCCACACTGGGCCGCCCACGCTCGCGCCGAAATCGGACTTCCGGCTCTGGGGACGAACCAGGTGGCCGTGGCCGCTGTCCGTAAACGGTATGCCGGCGTTCAGGTCCTCGTTCGTGAAGTAATCGTATGCGCTGCCATGGAACTGATTGCCACCAGAGCGCGAGGTGAAATTGAAGAGCCCGCCCGTCACTTGACCAAACTCCGGAGCAAAGTTGCTGGTCTGCAGCGTGAACTCCTGGATGGACTCAACTGAAGGCTGGGATTCATCCGACACACGCGGGTTCAGATCGCTGGTGGTGTCCTGTCCTTCAAAGATGATGCGGAACGTATTGCTGGGCGCGCCGTTCACCTTGATGTCGTTCCAGCCGTTGATGCTCGATCCGGGCGCCAATTGCACAAAGCTCAGGGGATTGCGAATGGCTCCCGCGCCGATGGCGAAGTTGAGGGGCAGAGCATTGATCCGGTCTCCGCTGATGGTGTTACTTTGCGCGGCATCTTCCGACTTGAGCAGCGGAGCATCCGAGGTCACGGTCACGGACTCTGCCGCCGTCCCGACTTCGAGCCCTATATCCACGCGCTCGGTCTGGGCGACCTGTACCTTGATTCCCCGTTGAAGATGCTTCTTGAAGCCGGGCACCTCCACGGAAACATCGTAGAGGCCTACCGGGAGGGAAGGGATGGTGTAGTTGCCGGTTGAAGTGGTCACGGTGCGCGACTGCACTCCAGTTTCCGAGTTCGTCGCCACGACGACCGCGCCAGGAACCACCGCTCCCGCCGAATCCGACACTGTTCCGGTGATCGTTCCACGGTCGCTTTGCGCGAGTGCGGCAGCGGCGCAAAGCAACGAAATAGCCACAAGACTGCATGGTCTCTGCATTCGATTCTCCTGACTCGTTACTAAGGTTACGGACTAACATGCGGAACCACGCGGATCCGCTTCAATTGCGTTCAACACTATCACGGGAGGAGCCGATCGCGGAATGTACAATCTAGCGTTTAAACACGTTTAATCTCTGTTACACTGACCTTGATACGCCCTAGGGATGGCGCCATAAGTCGAGTGCTATGAAGGTGGATGCTGCGTCTGACAAGACTTCTCCGGATGCAGGTCAAATCACGCGTCAGGTGGAGCGGATTCTGCATAGCACACAGTTCAGCAGCGCCGGACTGTTGCGTTCGCTACTCTCCTACTTGGCTGAGCAGGCAACCGAGCATCCCGGCGAGCACCTGAGAGTCAAAGAGATCGCTACTCATGTTTTTCACCGTTCGGAAGATTTCGATTCACAGACCGATTCGGTGGTCCGTGTTCACGTAGGGCGGCTGCGATCGAAACTCGCCGAGTTCTACATGAACGAAGGCGCGGATGACGATGTCATTCTGGAAGTGCCTAAAGGGGCGTACAGTCTTGCTTTTCGCTTTCGCTCCACGGTCACGTCTCTTGCCTCTGTCCCCGAGATCCAACCCGTCGAAACCGACGCACTTTCGCACGCATCTCTTCCGGCCGCCCCGCAAGGGGATGTCCCGTGGAGGCGCTTTATCCTGCCGGCGATTACGCTGCTCTCGTTGATTTTGAGCGCGTGGCTGCTTCTCGAAAACCGGCAATTACGCCGGGACACGGCGCAACCGTCAAGGTTGGGCGTATTGCCCTGGTCGGCCCTCGAATTGGGAGATCTCCCCATCCGGATCGTGCTCTCGGACAATAGTGTCGGAGTGGCACAGGATATCGTGGGCGGAAACTTATCGTTGAAGGAATATATCAGCCGCAAATATCTCGCAACCGCAAAGCCGGCCAGCCCTGAATTAACTGAATTGGCGCAAATACTGTCCCAGCGTCAATATACGTCGCTGGCGGACGCAGAGATCGCCTCCCATATCTTCCGGCTGGATTCCGTGCTCTCCAAGAGGGGTGTTATTCGATTTGCCCGCAACGTGCACCTGGACGATTTCAAAGACGCAAACAATATCATTATCGGCAGCTACCGGGCGAATCACTGGGTGGAACTCTACCAGCCGGATCTCAATTTCACCGTCGAGTACGATCGGGAATTAGCCACTCACTTCTGCCGGAATCGTAATCCTGGCCCGAATGAGCAGGCTGTTTACCGGCCCAGCGGACCCACGGGCACAACAGGTGAAGCTTACGCCGTCGTGGCGCTGCTTTTCAACCACAGCGGCAAGGGTAACGCGCTTCTGATCACGGGAACCAACACCGAGTCGACTGAAGCAGCCGGTGAGTTTGCAACGGACGTGGAGCGCTGTGTTGCTGCTTTGCGGAGCATGGGAATCGATCCGAAGGGACCACCTCGCCCTTTCGAGATTTTGCTGAAAGTGAACGTGATCGCCGGCAGCGTCGACAAGAGCGAGGTGATCGCCTATCGCGTTCGACCGCCAAGTGCCAACCGTTAGCCCAGACTCCGTGGCGCAAGCAAGAGTGCGACGCAAGAGTACGTGCGCCACGTGGCCCGGCGACATTCGTACTGGATTCACCGACACGCTGCCGCTGTCCACGCTTTCCGGGCAAGTGCGCGCCTGGAACCCCGATCTGCGCCCTGCTCTGATTCAGCAATATAACTTGAGCACGGAGTTCCAATTCGCACGGAGC
>WNFG01006398.1_pt1 | contig 10285 bp, 7 predicted proteins | sample 5400431 | NCBI WGS metagenome assembly WNFG01 (sample SAMN13153346, study PRJNA577476) | soil metagenome | isolation source: 120 cm saprolite under Douglas fir tree site 2 hole 3 replicate 2 | place: USA:California | collected 2015-04-18
TGGGCAGGCGCCACCATCCGCAGATTTTCTACACCCACTTGCGAGATCCGCCCCGGAAAAGTGTATTGCACGAGCGTCGGACCTGGCGGCGTGAGGAATTTTGAGTCGAACGAATCCGTTAACGGAACATCGAGCGTGATGCGGTTACCAGTCACGGCCTTGATCGCACGATCGGTGCGAATGGAACTGCCGGTGCGAATCCAGGTTTGAGCCTTGCCGTCTCGCACCAACGTATCCATGTCCATGAAATGAATCCATGCCTCCGTCGCTGGACGCTGCACCAGAACCAGGTCTCCCGAATGAAAACGCGAGCGGTCCCGCACATGAAACGAATCCGCACCGGAGGGCAGGTAGGGGTCGGTGATCGGAGTGGAGTTGTTGTCCACTTGCCAAGTGCCGGAACCGCGGATTTCCAGAAACCGGTGCGGCGTTCCGGTGAGCTTGATCGTGGTTCCGCCATCAGCGGATCCACTGCCGCGCAAAACTACGCCGCTGGTGTTGATGTGAAGCGTGCTTGCCATCTCATATTCGCCGGGCTGTAAGAGCACAGCGCCGCGGAACCCATCAGCGGTGCCGGCGAGGCCCGACACAGCATCGATGGCTGCTTGGATTTGAGCCGTGTTGTCGCCGGGGATGGGGGTCAGTTTCTTGGCGATTGCGACAGAGGGCAGTGGGACGCCGCCAGCTTTGTAACCGGCGCTGGAGAAATCCATTATTCGATTGCCCAGGGTATCGGTTCGGTATTTCAGCTTGTGGCCGGGGCCTAAGGACACCCACTGCGAGGTAGACTGGGCGGCCATTGCACAAACGGCCAATAGGAAAAGCCATACGATTTTCATTCAGTTCGATTGTAAACCGGGGGCAGCGGGTTGAAATATGAGCAGATCAAGGCTGAACGTCACCCGCATAGCTTCGGCTGGTTGCGATCGCATTGGCCGATAGATCGAAAGCAGGATGTCGTGAACGGCGGCGGCGTCGAGATCGGCTGCGGCGGCGACGCGCCGCTGATCGACTAGCGAGAAGTTACGGGCGAATGCCTTGACGGTTCGGGCTACACGATCGCGACCCTTGCCGCGCAGTTCTATTAAATCGTCCGGCGCCGCTAAAGCGACAAGCAGGCGTCCGTCGTCGCGCACCACGCGACGGAATTCGACTGCGTTCATCCGCGCTGTGATCGAAAGTACGATGGAGAATGAGCTGTCGGCGTAAGGCACAAAGCGATCGGCATTGGCCACGACCCACTCGCATTCGGGATAGCGCCGCGCCGCGGAGTCCACTGCCCGAATCGAAATGTCCACGCCATGTGCAGCGAAGCCGGTCTGGCTTGCGAGAGTACCGAGATAAAAACCGTCGCCGCATCCGACGTCCAGAACCACGTCACTCTTCGATGCAGCCAGCATGCCGGCAATGCCTTTCAACAGTGGCCCAGTCACACCGCGATCGTGCAATCGCCGCCGCGCAGCCACCGCACCAGACGTATCGCCCGGCTGCTTCGATCGCCGGTCTTGTGGCTGGAGCAGGTTGACGTATCCGCTACGCGCGACGTCGAACGAATGTCCGCGCGGACAGAAAACTCGACGTTCCTCGCGCTCCAGCGGCAAATGGCAATCCCGGACGGAGCAGAGGCGCGTTACCAAACCTTGCACGGTGTTTCGCGAACCATCGGGTCACCAATTTTGCACGAGAACGCTTTACTAAATTCCGGCATATTGGAAACGACTCCGTTGATTCGATATTCGAGCGGTGAATGTGGATTGGTGATCGCGTTCGCTCGCTTGCTTTCCGGACGCTCGTCGCCGCAAGCCCATTGCGCCATGCCGATGAAGAAACGCTGGTCTGGAGTGAAGCCTTCCATCGATTTCAGGTCCTGACCCTTCGTCGCATTCTTCCAGGCGACATACGCCAGAAACGTTCCACCCAGGTCCGCGACGTCTTCGCCCAGCGTCAGCTTACCGTTGATCTTGATATCGTCCACGACGGTGTATTGCGAATACTGATCGGAAACACACTTGGCGCGCTTTTCGAATTCTGTCGCGTCTTCCTTGGTCCACCAGTCCTTTAAATTCCCCTTGGCGTCGAACTGACGGCCCTCGTCGTCGAACCCATGCGTCAGCTCGTGCCCGATGGTCGCGCCGGTGTTTCCGTAATTCGGAGCATCGTCTAATTTAGGATCGAAGAGCGGCGGCTGCAAAACACCCGCCGGAAAATTGATGTCGTTCATCTGAGCGTCGTAGTAGGCGTTTATGGTGGGTGGTGTCATCTGCCATTCATCGTGATCCACCGGCTTTCCGATTTTCGCAAGCTGCCGCCGGAACTCGAATGCCGAAGCATGCTCCACGCTGCCGAAGAAGTCGTCGCCCGAAATCTTCACCGAACTGTAGTCGCGCCATTTTTCCGGATAGCCGATCTTGTTCAGCATTCCGTGCAGCTTATCGAGGGCCTTTGTTTTCGTTGCCTCGCCCATCCAGGGCAGTTGCTTGATCTCGCTTTCCATGGTCGCTTCGATCTCTTTGGTCATCGCGACCGCGCGCTGCTTGGTAGCCGCCCCAAATGTTTTTTGGACAAATACCTGGCCCAGAGCTTCTCCCAAATCGCGGTCCACCAGTTGCACGCAACGTTTCCAGCGCGGCTGCATTTCCTTCACTCCCCGCAGATACTTGCGGAAGAAATCGAAGTTGGCCTGCACGAACGCGGCGGAAAGATACGGCGCCGCTGTATCCACCAAGTGCCACCGCAGGTAGATCTTCCAATCGGCCAACGTCCTGACCTTAAGCTGTAGTTGAAGTTCTTTGAAGAACGCCGGTTCCGTGACATTTATCACCGACGTGTCCATCGTTTGTGCGGCTGCGAAATAAGGCTCCCATCGAAATGACGGCGTCAGCGCCTGCAGTTGCGCGGCGGTCAGTTTATGAAACAACTTATATGGATCGCGCTTGTCGACCCGCGTCAATGAGGCCTTGGCCAGCGCCGTCTCGATGGACATCACGGTGGCGGCGTGCGCTTTCGCGCTGGCGGACGTTTCGCCCAGCAGGACCAGCATCTTCGCCACATGCTCCAGATACTTTTGCCGGATCTCCTGCGATTTGGCGTCCGTCTTCACGTAATAGTCGCGATCGGGTAATCCCAGCCCTCCTGCGTTTGCGAAGGCGATCACGCGGGTGGAATCCGCAAAGTCCTGATTGGAACCGAAGCCGAACAGCATATTTCCGTTCGAAAGCTCCGCGTGCCTGCGCGCCAGAAACGCCGGCAGATCGCGCACCGATTTGAGCGCCGCAATTTCATCCAAGCCCTGCTTCAGCGGCGCGGCACCCAATTTCTCAACCGCGGCCTCGTCCATACAGGCGTGAAAGAAGTCGCCGATTTCAGCTTCAATAGGGCTGCGAGTAGCAGTTGGTTTCGAAGCCTGCTCCAAAATGCCCCACAGAAAATGCTGATTGTCGTCCTCGAGTTTTGAGTAAACATCCCAATGCGACTGGTCGGGCGGAATTGGATTCTTCTTTATCCAGCCGCCGCAGGCGTAGCGAAAGAAGTCGGTACAAGGCGCCGCGGAACGATCCATAGATGAAGTATCCAGACTGGGGCTGTAAGGCAGCGCAAAAAGCGGCGCGTCCTTCTGGGCGGATAAAACGCCTGCGCTTAACAGGGCAAGTAGAAGAAAGGCTTGAAGTCTCACATTGTTATGTTATGTCGTTCTGCGCGCCCCTGGTTACGAGATGGAGAAGAAATCACACCGGGAAGAATGCCTGTGCTACCGGTGCGGAGTGATGCGGGGCGGTTGCTGGTCCGGCTCAGCCAGCCAAACCCGGCGATTCTGGAAGTAGCGGAGCAGATCCCGATTCCCCTCATCCCCCATATCGCGCGCCCAAACCACCGGGGCGGCGTCGATGTCAGCCGTGTTATAAACCCACTCGTCATGCGAATTGTGGCGAGGCAAGTAGCGCACGATCACCAGGTGCGGTCCGCCGGATGCCTCCAACTGGTGCAGCATCCTTGCTCTGGCTGGTTCGCGGTTCTTACCGATGGGAAGCCAGCGGCTGCCAGGGCCGCCGTCGCTCTGAAATGAGTTGGCCAACAGAATCAAGAGGCTGGCCGGCAGCAATCCTCTCACGATGAACAGGCCGCAGGGCATCGCGCCTATCTTCCATCCGCGCAGGCGTTGCAGCCCAAGCGTGACGAGCAAGAAGAAGAGTCCGGTGGCCGGGGCAGCGTAATGTGGATTTTGCCATACCTGAAGCAACAAGGCCGCGCTGACGAACAACGCGGTCGCCAGGACGAGCCGCTGCACATCGCGGTCTTTCCACAGCCACGCGAGACAGATCAGTGGGATCGTGAACAGCCAGCCACAGAAGAACCGCCAGTAGTTTCCTGCTCGTTCGCGGATGCTCGCCAAGGGTCTCGAACGCGCCAGCGTGTACGTCTCTACCTCCCATACTGAAAAGTCGCGCAAGACCTGGTGCTGAAACTCCGGTTGGGGACGAGGCTCCTGCCAGATGAAGAACGGAGCGGCGGCCCGCGTCTGCCTGTAGAGAACATGGGGCATCAGGAGTGGATTTCCGGTGACCCGCTGAAAGTAGTACATCATCCCAGCGCCCGCAACGGCTAGAATCAGCAAAGCGGACCAGAGAGCTGGTCTTCGCATGACTCTCCAGTATCCTGCGGCGGCCAGCGCCAGCGCGAACACCAAGCCCTCGAACGGGCGGCTGTTGGCCAGAATTGCCAACCCGAGTCCTAACCAAAACCCATTCCGGGTTAGATCTAGATTCTCCCGAAGCCGAGGCAGCGCGCCCAGAACCAGTGCACCTCCGAACGCGGCCATTGCCCCACCCCAATAGCTATTCATCCAATAGCTGAAGACACCCAGGCGAAGCGCCGCGAGCACAGCTCCAAATAGTGCCCAACCTGGAGAGATCCACCCGTGTAGCATCCAGCAGATGGCCCCCGACATCAGGCCGACGCTGATCCATGCTCCTGCCCAGGGATGTCCGAACAACTTCCAGCCGGTGGCCAGTATCATCCCTTGGGCCACCGGATAGATGCTGGCGTAGCTGGGCCGTACGAGTATATGCATGCTTTCGAAGTGATCCGCCATCGGATGCACCGGGTTGGCGAGCCGTCCATGAGCGAACGTGTCGGCCGCCAGTAGATAGCTGAATTCGTCGTGTGTTTGCGGAACCGGCGGGGGCATCACGGGCAGCAGCAGCGCACGGAGCGCCAGCGGCAGTAAGCCCGCGCTAAGCACAGCGAGCCTGCGGCGGTAAGCCAGCCGCCCCAACATCACTTCCAGGGAACCGAAGAATCGCCATCCTACGGCGCAAATGAGGACGGCCACCGCTACCGCGGCCAGCGTGCCTTCTCCCGTGCTCATATCGGCTTCAAATTCAGGGGCGTAATCCTGGCCATGGCGTAGCCGATTTCATAAACCCGCAAGTATAACAGCGGTGGTGGGTGGTGGGAGGTAGGTGGTGGGACCAACCAGTCCGTTTTTCCTGCCACCCACCACCTACCTCCCACCGCTCCTGACGCGGGTCACTCGTCCCGCAGCGCGATCATCGGGTCGACTCGCGAGGCTCGGAACGCAGGGATGTAGCACGCTACAAAAGCGACCACGGCTAACAGCGCAGCCACCGCCGTGTAGACCGTGGGGTCGCCGGCCACAACGCCCACCAGTAGTTTCGTCATGGCGCGTGTGAGCGCGAACGCTGCCGCCAAGCCGCTGGCGATTCCCAAAGCCGTTAGAGCCAAGCCCTGCCCCACCACCATCCGCGTTACGTCCCCGGCGTTCGCACCCAAAGCCATCCGCAGGCCGATCTCGCGGGTTCGCTGCGTAACCGCGTAGGACAACACGCCGTAAATTCCGAGCGTGGCCAGCACCAGCGCCAGGGCCGCGAACGCGCCTAGCAGCGTGGTCTGCTGTTTGTGATCCGCAACTTCGAGATCCACGATGTCATCCATGGTGCGGATGTCCGAAATTGGCTGATCGCGATCCACGGACCAGATCACTTCGCGCGCCGCTTTCGCAACCGCGAGCGGATTCATAGAGGTTCGAATTGCAAGTTGTGAGGGAATGTTCCAGCCCTTCGGCACCTGCACAACTGGAAGATAAACGGCGGGCTTCAGGTCCAATTCCAGACCGCGCTCGCGGACGTCTTTCACGACGCCCACAATAGTCTGCCATGGCGTCTCGTCGTCGGTTTGGATTCGTTTGCCCAATGGACTCTCGTTGGGCCAGTACTGCTTCTTGAACGTGTCGTTGATAATTACCACCGGAAGCGAATTTGCCCGATCTTCTTTCCCAAAGAAGCGCCCTTCCAACAAACGCACGCGCATGGTCTCGAGGTAGTCCGTGGTCATTTCCCGGTACAGCGCATCCGGGTGTTCCCCCACTCCGAATGGCCGGCCCTCAATGGCGAAACCGTTGGTGCCTCCGCGCGCGGTGAACGGAAGGTCGGAAGTGAAGCCAGCGTGTTCGACACCAGGAAGAGCGCGAACACCTGCCAGCACTGACTCGAAATAGTTCATGCGCTTGGTTGCGTCCGCGTACTTCGTGGTGGACAACCGCGTTTTCATAGTGAGAATATTCTCTGAATTAAATCCGGCGTCGATAGCGTGCAGGTTTCGTAGCGTTCGCAGAAAGAGTCCCGCGGACACCAGCAAAATAAGTGCCAGCGCTACTTCAGCCACCACCAGAGCATCGCGGAAGCGCCGGCCGGTCCCACTAACGCCCCCACGCCCACCCTCCTTGAGTTTTGCGCTGACGGCATTGCCTGTAATCTGAAACGCGGGAACAAGGCCGAACGCGAACCCAGTAAACAAAGAAATGGCCAGATTGAATAGCAACAGCCGGCGATCCATGCCGGAGGGAGTGGATATGCCAAGGGGCACGAGCGAAATCAGTACGCTCATGCTGACCCGCGCCAGCACCAGTCCAATGGCGCCGCCTGCCAAGGAGAGCAGAACGCTTTCTGTAACCATCTGGCGTACCAGCCGGCCGCGCGCCGCTCCGAGCGCGGTGCGGATTGCCATTTCGCGTTGACGGCCCGCTGCTTTCGCTAACAGCAAATTGGCGACGTTCGAGCACGCGATGAGCAGCACGCAAGCGGCTGCGGCCAGCAAAACAATCAGTGCCGTCCCGGTGTTGCCCACCACTTGGTCTTTCAAGGTAACAACTACCGCGCCGAGGTCCTTATTTGTCCCCGGATATTGCTGGGCTAGCCGCCTCGCAATAGTATTCATTTCGGTCTGCGCCCTGGCGACAGTCATTCCAGGCTTGAGCCGCGCAATCACGTTCAGATAGTGCGAGCCGCGATTGTTTAAATCGCGAGCGGAGAAGCGCACCGGCTCCCAGTACTGCGTCAGGCGCCGTGGAAAGTTGAATTCCGGACGCATCACACCAAGCACGGTAGTCTTAACGCCATCCATGAGGATGCTTCGGCCCACGATGCCAGGGTCGCCACCATAGCGGGATTGCCAGAGACCGTAACCGATCAAAACCACCCTTTCACCCGAGCGATCCTCTTGTTCGGTAAAAGTGCGGCCGAGCAGCGGCTTGACGCCCAAAACGTCGAAGAGATTTGCGCTGACACGCAGCCCTCGGATCAATTCCGGAGTCCCGTCGCCCGTCAAACTGGCGAGTCCCCCGCGTGTGGCGGCCATGTCCGCAAATACCTGGTTCTGACTTTTCCAATCGGCGTAATTGGCCGGTGCGGGAGTGTTTCGCGGAAAGCTGATATAAGATGCATCTTCCCAAACCATCACCAAGCGGTCCGCGTCGGGGTAGGGAAGGGGGCGAATCAAAACGCGATCCACCAAACTGAAGATCGCGGTGTTCGCGCCGATGCCGAGCGCCAGCGCAAGCACGGCGATACCTGTAAATCCCGGACTCCTTAACAAAAGGCGGAACCCGTAACGTAGATCGGCGAATAGTGTTTGCATGCGGTTACCATTCTCCTTAAGGACCTATACTCCCGGGCAGTTACAACGTTACTGCGGAGAATGACTTTTCACAATACTTTTTACATTTCACAGCGTGTGTCGTGTCACCATTTAAGACCTTTCTGAGTCTACTTCGATTAGGGGCAGTTCCCGAATGTTTAACCACCGGATGATCGCGTAGCTGGTGAGCCTGCCGAGGAAAATATGAAAACGCCACAAACCGACCCCCGCTCATTCATTCAGATGACCGCCGCCACCGGCACCATGTCTTCAATATCCTATGCGGAAGCAGCGCCGGCGGAAACCGGGATCATCAACCAAGGCGTCAGCCTGCGGGTGAACGGCAAAGTTCACAAGATCGAAGTGGATACGCGCGCCACCCTGCTGGATACACTGCGTGAGCAACTCCAGCTTTTCGGCACCAAGAAGGGCTGCGATCACGGCCAGTGCGGTGCTTGCACTGTCCACGTGAACGGTCGGCGAATCAACTCCTGCCTCACGCTCGCCGTCATGCACGATGGAGCTGAGGTCACCACTATCGAAGGACTAGCCCAGGACGGCCAATTGCACCCAGTGCAGGCCGCATTCCTGGAGCATGACGCTTTCCAATGCGGCTATTGCACTCCGGGGCAAATAATGTCTGCCGCCGCGCTGCTCAATGAGCCATGCGGACCCTCAGACGATGACGTGCGCGAATGCATGAGTGGCAATATCTGCCGCTGCGGCGCGTATCCAAACATTCTGGCCGCGGTGAAGTCTGTGCGCAAAGGCGCGGAAGGACGGCCCGCATGACTCCGTTTACTTTTGCCAAGGCGCGAACCGAACGGGAAGCTCTGGACCTTGTTCACCAGCCCAACACCGTCTTCATCGCCGGAGGCACCACGCTGCTTGATCTGATGAAGCTCAATGTGCAGACGCCGGCCAGACTGATTGACATCAATGGTCTGCCGCTGGACAAGATTGAAGTCGAAGCAGACGGAAGTCTGCGCGTCGGGGCCATGGTTAGAAATAGCGATTTAGCTCACCATCCGAAGGTGCAGAAGAGTTTTCCCGTGCTGGCGGAAGCCCTGCTATCGGGCGCCTCGCCGCAGTTACGCAACATGGCAACAACCGGCGGCAACCTGATGCAGCGCACTCGCTGCTACTACTTCCGCGATCCCATTTATGCCTGCAACAAGCGCCGGCCTGGCTCCGGATGCGCTGCATTGGAAGGTTTCAATCGCATTCACGCTGTGCTGGGCGGTAGCGATCAATGTATTGCAACCCATCCCTCAGATATGGCTGTGGCCCTGGTGGCATTGGAAGCGGTGGTCCATATCAGCAGGGGCAAGGGCGAGCGCAGTGTTCCTATAGAAGAGTTTCACGTCCTGCCCGGCAACACACCACACATTGAAACCGTTCTCCAACCGGGAGAGTTAATCACTCACGTAACTGTTCCCGCCAGCAATTTTGCGGCACGGTCCGCATACGTGAAGTTGCGCGACCGGGCGTCCTATGAATTTGCCTTGAGCTCAGCCGCTGCCGCCTTGGATCTTCAGGGTAACCAGATCCGCTCCGCGCGACTGGCACTGGGCGGCGTGGCCACCAAACCCTGGCGCTCGCCGGAAGGAGAGCGAGTTCTCACGGGCGCTGCCGCCGTAGAAGAAACTTTTCACGCCGCGGCCGACGCCGCTATGCAAGGTGCGGTTCCACACAAACACAACGCCTACAAGATCGAGTTGGCAAAACGCGCCATTGTCCGCGCCTTGATTCAAGCCGCGCAGAAAGGGGAATCACGCGTATGACCACAGCTATTGGTTCCCCTGTTAGCAGAAAAGACGGAACTCTGAAGATCACGGGACAGGCGCGCTATGCCGCCGACCATCCCATCAAAAACGTGACACATGCCGTGGCCTTGATGAGCACCATAGCGCGCGGCCGCATCAGCAGCATTGACAGCGCAGCGGCGGAGAAAGCTCCGGGATTCCTGGCCATCAACCTTGCAGCAAGCGCAATTCGCAGCTTCGCTGGTCAAGATCAAGTATGAGGCTCTACCTCCGGTAGTGGAGATTGAAAACGCCACCAGCACTTTGTACGATCCCGCGGAATTCTTCGGTGACAAGCTGACCTATAATCGTGGCGATCCGGAGTCCGCATTTCAATCTTCGGCGGTCAAGCATGAAGCTACGTACACGACACCTTCCGAGCATCACAATCCGATGGAGCCTTCCGCTTCCATCGCGGAATGGTCAGGTGACGAGCTGACCCTCTACGAAACTACCCAGTGGGTGGTTGGCGCGCGCAACACGGTCGCCGAGATCCTGGGCATGCCCCAGGAAAACATTCATATCGTCTCCCCGTTTATTGGCGGTGG
>WNFG01005911.1_pt1 | contig 10284 bp, 7 predicted proteins | sample 5400431 | NCBI WGS metagenome assembly WNFG01 (sample SAMN13153346, study PRJNA577476) | soil metagenome | isolation source: 120 cm saprolite under Douglas fir tree site 2 hole 3 replicate 2 | place: USA:California | collected 2015-04-18
ACTTGCGGGTCGCCGGCGATCGCCTCGGGCGGGCCTTCGACGAGGATCCGCCCCTCGACCATCACCGTGATGCGGCGCGCCAGGCGAAACACCAGATCCATGTCGTGGTCGATAATGAGGACGGCGATGTCGGGCGGCAGGCGTTCGACGACCCCGGCGACGAGCCCGGTCTCGCTCGACGGCACACCGGCGGCCGGCTCGTCGAGCAGCAGCACCTTGGGGGCGAGGCCGAGCGCCACGGCGATCTCGATGAGCCGCTGGCGGCCATAGGCGAGGGTGTTGACCGGGCGCAGCGCCTCCTCGGCGAGGTCAAGGGCTTCGAGGAGCGCAAAGGCTTCCTCGATGACGCGATGATGGCGCCCGGCGGGCCACACCAGATCGTGCGCGACCCCTTCGCGCTCGGCGATCGCCAGGGTGACGTTTTCGAGCGCGGTGAGGCGGCGGAAGAGAGCGGTGACCTGGAAGGTGCGGGCGAGGCCGCGTTTGACCCGCGCCGATTGCGGCAGCCCGGTCACCTCGGCGCCGTCGATCAGGATATCACCGGAATCCGACCGCAACGCCCCGGTCACCAAATTGACAAAGCTGGTCTTGCCGGCGCCGTTCGGGCCAATCAGCGCGTGGCGGGCGCCGCGTTCGAGCCGGAAATCGATCGAATCCGCGACGCGCAGCGCGCCGAAGCTCTTGCACAGCGCGCGGGTCTCGAGCGCAGGCCCATTCATCATCGCCGGAGCCGGTCGAAGAGGCCGAGCACGCCGCCGCGGCCGAACAGGACGACGATGACCATCAACAGACCGATCCAGAAATACCAATAGACCGGCTCGAGTTGCGAAAACCGGTCCTGCGCGATCATGTAGAGCGGCACGCCAATGAAGGCGCCATAGAGCCGCCCAACCCCGCCGATGATCAGCATGATCAACGCACCCCCGGAGCGCTCGAGGCTCAAGGTGCTGAGCCCGACAAACTGCGTCGTCTGCGCGATCAGCGCCCCCGCAATCCCGGCCAACCCGGCCGAGATCGTGTAGATGACGAGCCGGCGGCGCACGACCGGCGCGCCGATCGCATGCATCCGCAGCACATTCTCGCGGATCCCGGTCAATGAGCGGCCGAACGGCGAATGGACGACGCGCCGGGCAACCCACCAGCCGAGGAACAGCACAACGAGGCAATAGACATAGGCGGTGCGGCCGTACATGTCGAAGCGGAAGAGGCCAAAGATCGGCCACACGACCATGCCCTGCAGCCCGTCGTCGCCGCCGGTAATCGCGGACGCCTTGTTGGCCGCCTCATAGATCAGGGTGGCGACGACCAAGGTCTGCATCAACAGGGCGAGGCCGGTCGTGCGCAGCACGACGAACCCGGAAAGGAGCCCGACCAGCGCCGCCACCAAGGCCGCCGCGAGGAGCCCGGTGATCGGCTCGCCCCAGCCATTGGCCGCGAGGATCCCCGCGGTATAGGCGCCGGTGCCGAAAAACGCGGCATGGCCCAAGGTCACGATGCCGGCATAGCCCAGCACCAGATCGGCCGACAGCGCGAAGAGGATCGTCGCCAGGATCTGCGACCCCAGCGGTAGATAACTGGGGAACACCGCGTATGCCGCGATCGCCGCGGCCCAGGGCAGCGCTTCGAGCGGGTGATAGCGATGACGCCGCGCGAAGGCATCGATCGCTTCGCCACCCGTCCTCAGGCCCGTCCGAACAAGCCCCTCGGTCGCCATAGCAGGACCGCCATCGTCAACGCATAGATGAAAAAGGCGCCCAGTTCGGGCAGCAAATATTTGAACCCGGTATCGGCGATCCCGATCAGCAACGCCGCGAAAAACGGCCCGCGAATGCTCCCGAGCCCGCCGACCGCAACGACGATCAGGAAATAGACCAGATTGTCGAGCGCATAGCTCGGATTGATCGCCAGCAAATCGGCGCCGAGCGCGCCACCCAACCCGGCGAGCCCGCTGCCCAGCGCAAAGGTCAGGGTGAAGAGGCGCGAGGTGTTGATCCCGACCGATTGCGCCATGCGCAGATTGTCGACGGCAGCGCGGATCTGGACGCCAAAGCTGGTGCGCTCCAGTCCGAGCCACAGCACCGTCACCAGCGCCGCACCGCACAGAATCAGAAAGCTGCGATAGCCGGGAAAGTTGCGGAAGCCGAAATCGATCTGGCCGGAGAGCCAGCGCGGCGGGTGCATCGGCTGCTGCAGCGGCCCCCAGAAATAGGTGGCGCTGGCCACGGACATGAAAATGAGCCCCATCGTCAGCAAGACCTGATCGAGTTCGTCGCCGCCATAGAGCCGGCGATAGAGCAGCCGCTCGATCGCGACGCTGGCGATGGCGGTCGCCACTGCGGCGGCGGCGAGCGCCAAGGCAAACGGCACCCCGAGCCGGTTCATCAGGCTGGTCAGCACATAGCCGCCGAGCATCGCGAAAACGCCATGCGCGAGGTTGACGAAGCCCATCATCCCCATCGTCACCGACAGCCCGACCGAGATCAGGTAGAGCACCATCGCAAAGGCGACGCCGTGGAAGCCGATGCTGATGACGGCGGAAAAGGTGTCGCTCACGGAGGGGTTACCCGGTGGACAAAAGTTCGCCGGTCGAGATTGCTTTGTCGCTGCGCTTCCCGCAACGACAACCTCCTGGCGTCATCCCGAGCGCCCAGAGCGTTGACTTGGCATCATCGACGATCGGGGGATGGAAACGAACCGGGTGGTGCTGGGGGTTTCCATAACAACCATAGATACCCCGTGGCCGGGCTTGACCCGGCCACCCACGTCTTTTTTGGCGACATTGCGGCGGTCGGAGACGTGGATGGCCGGGTCAAGCCCGGCCACGGGGAAATTTTGGGGGCGAATCCGGTGCTAGCGGCGCAAGCACCGAGCACGAAAAGCTGAACCGGACAGCCGTGGGACAAGCCCGGGCAAGGGGCTTTTTTGCAAGGCCGGGGGCTCGCCCGCCGAGCACTACTCGGCCGCCGCCTTCACTGGGCGCACGAACTTCTCGCGCATTGTCACGAACTCCTCGGCGGCGCTGGGATGGATCCCGACGGTCTGGTCGAACATACGCTTCGAGGCGCCGCATTTGATCGCGATCGCCACGCCCTGGACGATCTCTGGCGCGTCCGCCCCCAGCATGTGGCAGCCGAGTACCCGATCGCTCTTGCCGTCGACCACCAGCTTCATGAAAGTGCGCTCGTCGCGCCCGGACAGCGTGTTCTTCATCGGCTTGAAGCGGGCGCAGTAGACATCGACATCGTCGCCGTATTGCTGGCGCGCCGCTTCCTCGGTCAGGCCGACCGTGCCGATCGGCGGCTGGCTGAACACCGCGGTCGGCACATCGGCGTGGTCCATCTTGATCGGGTTGTTGTTGTAGAGGGTCTCAGCGAGGGCGCGGCCTTCGGCGATCGCCACCGGGGTGAGGTTGAGGCGGTCGGTCACATCGCCGATCGCGTAGATGTTGGGGACGCTCGTGCGCGACCATTCATCGACCAAAACCGCGCCCTTCTCGTCGGTCTCGACCCCGACCGCGTCGAGCCCGAGGCCGCGCGTGTTCGGACCGCGCCCGGTCGCGTACATGACGATGTCGGCCGAGATTTCCTGGCCGGTCGTGGTGAACACCGAATAGCCCTCGCGCGGCGCCTTCTCGATGCGCGCGACCTGGGTGCGGGCGTGGATCTCGACGCCGCGGCCACGCATCTCCTGGGCGAGCGCAACGCGGATGTCGTCGTCGAAGCCGTGGAGCAGCTCCTCGCGCCGGATCAGCTCGACGACCTCGACGCCAAAGCCGTGGAAGATGCCGGCGAACTCGACCGCGATATAGCCGCCGCCGACGATCACGATGCGACGCGGCAATTGCGGCAGGTCGAGCGCCTCGTTCGACGAGATCACGTGCTCGATGCCGGGAATGTCTGGCACCGTCGGATGGCCTCCGGTGGCGAGCAGGATGTTGTCGGCGGTGTAATGGCGTCCGCCGATTTCGACCGTGTGCGGGTCGGCGAGGACAGCGCGGCCCTCGATGATCTCGACGCCGCTGTTCTTCAACATGTTGATGTAGATCTGCTCCAGCCGATCGAGCTCTTTGTTCTTGGCGGCGATCATGACGGGCCAGTCGAAGGTCGGCGGCGCCACGGTCCAGCCAAAGCCGGCGGCATCGGCAAACGCATCGGCGAATTGCGCGCCGTAGACCAGGAGCTTTTTCGGCACGCAGCCGCGCAGGACGCAGGTGCCGCCGATCCGGCTCTCCTCGACGATCGCGACGCGCGCGCCATAGCTGCCGGCGCGGCGCGAGCCGGCGACGCCGCCCGATCCGGCGCCGATCGTGATCAGGTCGAAATCATAGCGCGGCATGCCCGGTCCACTCCGATGTAGGGGTTTCTCTCGCCCCTGGTTGTCACAACGCGGCCTCGACCGCAAGCGGCGACGGAGGAGAAGGCGCTTGCTCTCGAAATACCGCTCCCCGGCGGATCGCGAGCAAGATATTGTCTGCCTCGCGGCATTCACAAACGAACGCTCGATGAAACTGACGCTGCTCTCGGCCGCGCTGATCGGAGTTTGCGCCATCCCGTTCGCGGCGCTCGCGCAGAACTGCCGGGCCAATTTCGGCGGCAACTACACCGCTCCCCATTCCGGCATCAAGCCGGATGGAAATTTCTTTACCACGACGGGTTTTTTCGCTTTCAACCCGGTCGGAACCTTCGATGTCTCCGCGACGATCGTCGAGCCCGGTGTTCGTACCTTCGCGGCTACCGCGTCCAGCAAATGGTGGTGGATTGGCCCATGCGACATCGCGATCGACCGCGCCGCATTCGTCGGGCACGTCTCCAATGACGCCCGCTTTGTCAGTCTGGAGACCTTCGACGCTGAGCAACTGACCGGCACTGGTGTTCGCGATTCGGTCGCCCCGGATCGCTCGGTTGCTCAGGCGAATGGCTCGGAGGGCGCATTCAGCGAGACCTCATTCGGTCGCCTCTTCGCCGAGACCCTCGCCAATCAATTCACGAGCCGCACTGCGGCTTTACGCGGGGGCGCAAGCGGCTTCGCCGTGACGCCGGTGCGATTGGCCCAACTGTCGACCGCCAGCGACCAGAGCCGGATGACCCCGCCAGACGATAGATTCGGCGGCTTTGCCTCGGGTCAACTTCTGTTCGGCGACCGCACCTTTCTGCCGTTGGAATCGGCGCGATCGTTTACGGTTGGCGGGCCGACGCTCGGCCTCGATTACCGGATAGGCTCGGCATCGGCGATCGGCCTTGCCGGCAGCTATTTCACCGGCGATCTGAATATCGCCGGCGGCACGACAAGCGCCCGCAGCGGCGCGCTGAGCGTGTACGGAGTGAGCGAAGCCGGGCCGCTCTATCTCGACGGCTTTGCCGGCGGCGGCCTCACGGGTTACCGCACATCACGAAGCTTCAATTTCGGCGGGGTACCGTTCGCCGCATCGGGAGCGCCCAGCGGCCACATCGTCGCCGTCGGCGGAAACGCCGGTTACAGGTTCGAGCAGCCGAGGGCCCGGCTGCGATGGGGGCCGGTCGGCGAGCTGCGGTTCAACCGAGTGTCGATCGATGCGTACAGCGAAACCGGCGGGCTCGGCGCTTATATCCGGGGGCGTGATTCCTCTTCGGTGCAGACCGGCCTCGGCGCCGAATTCGCGCTCGATCTGCCCACGGCGCTGGGCATCCTCACGCCGCACCTTCGCGCCACCTGGCGGCACGAATTTGGCGACGCGACGGATACCGCAATCGCCAATTTTCTTGTGTCTTCCGAGGCGCCGGTCACCGTAACCAGCGCCCCGCTCGGCCGGGATTTCTGCGCGATCACCGCGGGGATCGGGGGCAGGCTGGCTCGCGATATTTTTCTATCAGCCGATTATGCGGGCCAGCTCGGCCGTCGCAATCAGACCGTCCATCAAGTCTCGCTGACGGCGCGCATCACCTTCTGATTTGACCCCGGTGTCAGGTCCGCGACAGCCTCGCAGGATCGCCCGCGATCGAGCGGAAATGCCGGCCGAGATAGCGCGGATCGAGATGCTCGATTTCGAGAAACGCGGCGTTTTCCCGGGCCGGCTTGTAGGCGCGGAAATGACGCATGATGCCGAGCGTCGCGGCGCTTTCGAGGGGGCCGCAAAACGCGGTGCTCGGAACCGCGAAATCGGGCTCGGATGCCCAGCGCGCGAGCTGCGCCGCGTTGAGAAAAAAGCACCCCGAATGCGGGTTGTCGACCCGCTGGAAGGCAACCTGCCGGCCGAACGCCGGCGCCGCCATGCGGCGCTGCTGGTCGACCCGCTGCAGCCCCGCGCCGAGCCGGGGATCGTGCGGATTGCCGTCGATGTACAGCTTGTACGGCGCCGGCTCGGCGACCAGCTCGAAGCGGTTCGGCTGCAGCACCGCAGCCTCCCCGAACTGGGCGTTGAACCAGGCCAGCTTGGTAAAGAACAGCGCGTCGCTGAGCCTCAGATCATCCTCGAGATAGGCAAAATAATCGTATTGTCCGAGGCCGCTGCGCAGCAGCTTGTGGCACTCGAAGCCGAGCAGACGCGGATCCGCCTGGGTGCGGACATGGTCGAAGCCGCAGCCTGCGAGATGCGCGACAAGGTGGCTGTCGCCGGTCGTGCATAGCGCGATCGTAATCGTCGCCGACAAATCCGGGTTGGCGGCATGAATTTGATTCTGCAGCCCGTCGATCAGACCCTGAGACTCCGAGAGATTCTGTCTGAGAGCAGCCAGGCACAGCCGCATCACGGCTGCCCGAACCTCCGGGGCGCTACGCTCGGAGCCGTAATGTCCGGCGCGGCTCTGGCTGAAATAATGCGGGATCGCAAACAGAATGCGCATCACGAACCCGCCTCCGGCGCGTAGATCTCACGCGGCTCCCGCACGCCCCGCAGCGCGTGCCGGCCGAGCGGCTGCAAGCGCACGCTGTCTCCCAGCGCGGCGGCGAATTCGGCGGAGACCAGCACGTTGCGGCCGAGCGGTTCGCACAACAGCTCCATCCGCGCGACCTCATTGACCGCCGGGCCGATCACCGTGAAGTCGAGGCGGTCGACGGCGCCGACATTGCCGTAGAGCACCTCGCCGAGATGCAGCGCGAGATCAACCGCGGCGGTCGGCTTGCCAGCGGCGGCCCGTGCCGCATTGAGCCGGTCGAGCGCCGCCATGGCCTCGGACGCGGCCTCGAGCGCCTGGCGACACGTCTCGGCCCGATTGACGTCCTCGAACGGAAAGCTCACGAGGATGCCGTCGCCGAGAAATTTGAGCACCTGGCCGCCGCGCTGGCGCAGCGGCGCGGCAAGCGCCTCGAAGACCTCGTCGAGCAGTTCGATCAGTACGAGGCCGGGTGAGGAATCGGCGATCGCGGTAAAGCCGCGGATATCGGCGTACCACAAAACCGCGCGGATGCTCTCGACCGAGCCGCGCTCGACCGCCCCGGCGTGAACCCGCCGCCCGGCATCGCCGCCGAGATAGGCCGCAAGCAATCCGGAGGCGATGGTGTGGCTGGCATGATTCATCATCGCCAGCGAGGCGGCGGGCAGCACGGCCTCGATCAGCGTCACCTCGTCGGGGCCAAAGCCCTCGGGGCGATCGGTCGCGAAGGAATAGCCGATGCCGATCCCGCGCGACGGGTCGCCATCCTCGCCAAAGCGCACGATTTCGGCCAAATAGTCGGTGGCGCCGGCGGCGGCGAAGCGCTGCAGAATGGGAAAATCGAGCTGCGCGCCGGGCCCGGCCAGCCGCCGGCGCAGCCGCCGCCGACCATCCTCGCCGGCGTTGGCATCGCCTTCACGCTCCAGATAGGCGAAGGGGCTGCTCAGCAGGTCCTGCTCGTAGATCTCGCCGCGCTCGAATTGCGCCGGCTCGATCGCGTTGAGGTCGCGCCGCCAGGTGTAGGTGTAGCCGCCCCATTGCGGATGCAATGTGCGCATCCCGGCGAGCGCCCGCCACAGCGGCACACCGGCGCCCACGAGGCGCTGGCAGAAGCCGTCCCACAGCGCATCAGCGGCGGCGCCGTGCAGCCCCTGGTCGACCGCCCAAACATGCAGATCGATGATCTGGCGGCCCAGCCTGCCGTCATAGCTCTGCAGGTGCAACGGAACCCGAGGCGGTCGAGAGGGGTCGCGCATAACCGGGCTCGCTACTGGTGATCGAGGGCGTCGCCATGCCGTCATGTCCGGGCGAAGGCTCCTCACCCCTCCATCCACCATGCCGGGAGAGAGGGCCGGGGTAAACCGGAATCGGAGCCTTGCTAGTTTGCGAAAGTGCTAATCTAGCCGTATGAGGAATTCATCACTCATGGCACGGGTAAGGTTGGTGCCTATCGCCTTAATTCTGATGCATTTCACGGTAGCGATGCTCGTTGTCTTCAGCATTGTTGAAGTAGGTCAAACCATTGGAGAGCTTGTTCACGCAATAACCAACGTCAACGGGATACTCTTGGCCGCAGCTTTAGCGGCGGCTTTGCTGCCGGCGGGGTGTGTAGTTTTTTGGGGCTGTAACGCAATCGCAGTGCAACTCGAGCGCCCTTTCAGAAGAGTGCGTCAATATTTTCGCAATCATCGCGGCGAGAAATCTTTTCCGCAATGAGATCGGAAAGACCAGGCTTGCGAGCGGCGCTGCTGCGACGGCTCGAACGGGCCTGCCGGATAGAGCGTGAAGCCGGAGCGGGATTGTGGATGGGCGCGGCTTTCTGTGCGGCGCTCGCCGTGGCCGTTGTGGCCCTCACGGCGTTTGGGCCGGGTGAACGGGGGACGGGCATCGCGCTGCGTGTGACCGGGCGCCTGTCGTTTCTTCTATTTTGGCCGGCCTATGCCGGCGCCGCGACGGCAGCGCTGTTTGGGCCGCGCTTCGGGATATTGGCCCGGCACGGGCGCAACTTCGGCCTCGCCTTTGCCTCGGCTCAGCTCCCCCATCTGGGTCTTGTCGTCTGGATCGGATTGATTTCGCATCAGTCGGTTGTAGAAGCGGCAATGACGTTCTTCGCCGTAGGCATCGTGTGGACCTACGTGCTTGCACTTTCTTCGGTCGAGCGCGTCTACAATGCGCTCAGTCCCAATCTTTGGCGGGTCTTGCGCACCGTTGGGTTGGAATACATCGCCCTCGTGTTCTTCGCGGACTTCGTCATCGGTCCAATTCAGCACGGGGTCGGGCACCCCATTCAATACGTGCCATTCGCCATCCTGCTCATCATAGGGTCGCTTCTGCGCATCGCCGCCATCGCGCGGCATTCGGGGCTGGGAGCGAGGGCCCAGCAATTTCGCAGTTCCTCCAGCTAACGAACGGGACCGCAGCGGCGGGCTGACCGGCACCTTGACCGCCGTCTCGCATTTGTCGCATGTGTGTGGCGGGGCCGATTCCATGCACCTTAGGGAGGGTGCCATCCCAAGGGGTCCGATCCGATGATCACACTCGGGGCGGCGGGTGTTTCGAGCGCCATCCCGCAGCCGATCGCGGCAGGACTAACGCGCGCCGCAATCTTCCTGGTCGTCGCGCTCAATCCCGGCCGCGACAATCTGCCGGCGGTGCGCTCGCTCTGCGCCGACCTCTCCGTACTCTTGCGCGCAGTGGGATTTCGCGATCTCGAAGGCGGCCTCTCCTGTGTCATGGCATTTGGGTCGGAGGCATGGGACCGGCTTTTCGAGGAGCAGCGGCCGGCGGAGTTGCATCCGTTCCGCGAGATCCGCGCCGGGCCACGCCATGCGGTCGCGACGTCGGGCGACCTCTTTTTCCACATCCGCGCAAAGCGCATGGATCTATGTTTCGAGCTGGCAACACAGATCATGGCGAGGCTCGGCGGTGCCGTCTCGCCGGTCGATGAAGTCCATGGCTTTCGCTACTTCGACGCCCGCGATCTCCTTGGTTTCGTCGACGGGACCGAGAACCCGGCGGGTCGGCAAGCGATCGAGGCTACCCTGATCGGCGAGGAGGACGCGAATTTTGCCGGCGGCAGCTACGTCATCGTGCAGAAGTACCTCCACGACATGGCCGGGTGGAACGCGCTCTCCACCGAGATGCAGGAACGCATCATCGGCCGCACCAAGCTCTCCGACATCGAGCTGGACGAGACGGTCAAGCCGAGTTCGGCGCATAGCGCACTGACGACGATCGTGGAGGACGGCGAGGAGAAGAAGATCCTGCGCGACAATATGCCCTTCGGCCAGCCCGGACAGGGCGAGTTCGGCACCTATTTCATCGGCTACAGCCGATCGCCGCGCACCATCGAACAGATGCTCGAAAACATGTTTATCGGCCGGCCGCCGGGCAATTACGACCGGTTGCTCGATTTCAGCCGGGCTGTCACCGGCAA
>WNFG01012247.1_pt1 | contig 10284 bp, 5 predicted proteins | sample 5400431 | NCBI WGS metagenome assembly WNFG01 (sample SAMN13153346, study PRJNA577476) | soil metagenome | isolation source: 120 cm saprolite under Douglas fir tree site 2 hole 3 replicate 2 | place: USA:California | collected 2015-04-18
TTCCAGAATTCAACTCCCCCAAGTGGTGGCAGCTCCGGCCAAAGACAAAAAAATCTTCCAAGGCGCAAACTTTTGCAATCGGTCCGGTGCCCGAAGGCCGTGATCGGGAACTCTCTCAGCGAATCCTTGAGCGATTTCAGGATCGCTTAATCATTGATCCCGTCAACCGCAGCCGCCTAGTGGCCGTTCGATTTGACTCGCACGATCCGGAACTTGCCGCGCGCGTCGTCAACGCCCTTGCTGCGGACTATGTTGAGCAGAACCTGGAAGCACGGTGGCAAGCAACACAGAAAGCTGCGGAGTGGCTTTCACAGCAGTTAGTCGGTGTAAAGGCAAAACTGGAGAAATCGGAAGACGACCTCCAAAGCTACGCACGGCGCAAGGGCTTGGTCTTCTTTGAAACAGACAAAGGCGCCAGCCAGAATGTTGCGAACGAGCGGCTGCAACAACTGCAGGAACAGCTAACCAAAGCGCAAGGCGAGCGATACGAAAAGGAAGCGCTCTACCGTTTGGTTCAGACGACCGAATCCGGAACCTTACCGGGAGTGTTCGAGAATAAATTGATCCAGGACTTAAGCGAACGCCTGGCGGAACTCAAGCGGGAACGTGCGCAGCTGTCGACGACGTTTAATCCAGATTATCCACGCGTGAAGGAAATTCAGAGCCAGATTGATGAAATCGAGGCCTCGCTTCGGGACGAGCGCCAGCGTGCGACCGACCGAATTGTCAACGATTATTCCGCGGCGGTACGTCGCGAGAACCTGGTTCAGCGGGCATTGGGCGAGCAGCAAAAGCAGGTAGGTCTGATCGCCGAAAAATCCGTCCAGTACAACATTCTGAAACGCGAGGTCGACACAAACAAGCAGCTCTACGAAGGCATGCTGCAGCGGCTGAAAGAAGCTGGGGTTTCCGCAAGCCTGAAGGCTAGCAACATCCGCATCGTGGATTCCGCTGAACCGCCGGCGAAGCCCGTTAAGCCGAAGACGCTCCTGAACCTGGCTGTGGCCGTGTTCCTCGGATTAGGGCTCGGGATCTGCGCCGCGCTCTTTCAGGAGCGCATAGACGACACTCTCAAAGGCGATGACGACGTCGAGCGGCTGTTTGGCCTTTCCTCTTTGGCCCTGATTCCATTTGTGCCGCCGTCAAACGGCGACCAGCATGGTATTAACAGGTTCCTCCCAAGGGACAAAGCTCTGGTCCTCAAAGGAAATGGAAACGGCAAAAACTCGCGCTCTCCCTGGCACCGCATTGATCGGGACATAGCGCAACATGCCCCTCTCGTCGAGGCGTTCCGTGGTCTCCGTACCTCGGTTTTGCTCTCGACCCCGGACCGGCCTCCGGGCTCGCTTCTGGTCACGAGCACCCAGCCGGCCGAGGGTAAGACCACTGTCGCTTGCAACCTGGCGATTTCGTTGGTGCAGCTCGGCCACAGAGTCTTGCTCGTGGATGCAGATCTGCGGTTCCCCTCTCTGCACAAATTGTTTGGCATCAGTGGAAGCCTGGGTTTGGTCAGTTACCTCACCGGCCAGCAGGATTGGCATGCCGCCGTGCGTCCCTCCGGGTCCCGTGGACTTGATGTCTTGGTGTGCGGCCCAGTGCCTCCCAATCCGTCCGAGCTTCTTTCTTCCCAGAGCATGGGAGCGTTGATCCGCTTGGCGAAGATGGAATACGGGTTCATAATTCTAGATTCTTCCCCTATGCTTGCCTTGGCCGATAGCCGCATCCTCGCACCGCTGGTAAACGGGGTGCTCCTGGTGGTAAAGAGCGGGACCACGCCTCGCGAGCAGCTTATGCACGCGCAGTCCGGAATCCGCAGCGTAGGTGGAAACTTGATCGGCGTGGTGCTAAATAACGTGGACATCCGCACCAATGGCTATTACAACTATGGCCCGTATGGTCCCGATGCCGACCCTCCTTCGCAAGAGACTTTCGTTACAACGAATTCCCAAATGCCGCCCCAACAAAAAGCGAGCGACTGATCCATCACGAGCCTTTCATGGTTCGATTGTTTGAAGTCGGCGTCCTCTGTGGCGTCTGTGTTGCAGTTCTCACCTTCGGCGGTACAGCACCTTGGTTTTTTGCGGTAACACAGGTGATTATTCTCGGGCTGGCGGCCGTCTTCCTTTTCTCGGGCCAGTTTTCGCACGTCACCTCCATCCAATTTCCCGTCGCGAGCCCTGTTTTCCTGGTCGCCCTGGTTCTGGTGCAAATCTGTCCGCTTCCCGTTTCTCTGGCGCCCTTGTTTGGGAGAGCGCGCGACGATCTACCTAGCGGGACTCATTTCACCGTCAGCATGGCGCACTACCAAACGGTGTCGCATCTTTTCCTGTTAGTCACCTATTTGACGGCCTTCTTTCTGACCTTGGTCCTATGCCAGAACCATAACGCGAAGAGGCGGCTCGTCTTTGCTCTCGTGTCGCTCGGAGTGTTCGAAGCTCTCTACGGGCTGATTCAATATCTCACCGGCTGGCAGCAGATTTTCGCGTACGTCAAGAAATACTATCTGGGCGAGGCCACCGGCACGTACATCAATCGAAATCATTTCGCTGGGTTTTTGGAAATGATCCTGCCGTTTGCCGTGGTTCTCGCTTTGCGCTCGGCGGGGCTTCTGCTTAGGAACACTTCAGGCGAGACAGGTACGCTGCGAAAAACTGTCTCCAGGGCGGAGTTGCCTTCTCTGGTGTTTTGGCTCTTTCTTGCCATTCTCCTTTTCGCCGCGCTGGTCTTCTCGCGCTCGCGAATGGGAATCATTTCGGCCTTGGCCTCACTCGTTGCTATTCTTGTGCTTGCCGGGACTTCGTCCTTGCGGGCGCGAACACGGTCGGCGGTCGCCGTATTATTTTTTCTCGGTATCCTCGGGCTTATCGTCTGGATCGGGAGTGATCCCGTGATGAGCCGCTTTGAAACTCTCGGGCAGGAGTACAATCTCGGCGGCCAGAATCGCATTTCGATCTGGCGCGATACGCTCGGACTGATTCGCCATCATCCTCTCCTCGGAACCGGATTGGGATCCTTCTCCGTGGTTTATCCGTCCGTGCAAACCGTTTTCCTCACTCTCCTCGTTGAACACGCGCACTGCGATTACCTGGAAGTCGCGACCGAGCTCGGCTTGCCTGGCGGCATTTTGCTGTTTGGCTCGATTTTTTGGATCCTCGCGCGGGCCGTCCGGGGGTACAGGAGAGCTCTATATATCCCCGCCAATGCACTGGTCTTCACAATTATCCTGGGGATGGCCTGGTCCAGCGCTCATCCCACAGCAACACTGGAAACACATACAACGAATTGATTTTGACTCCCTAGCGTCAGTGAGACAGGCTGCCTTGCTTGATGGCAAAAGGCCGCTCGGGAAGAGCCCAGGCATACAATGTTCCGCCACTCGCCACAAGGACGTACTGCCGGCCGTCAAGCTCATACGTAATGGGAGAATTACCTACATGTCCGATGCGGGAATGCCAAAGCGTCGTGCCATCGCTGGTCCGAAGTGCGAGAACACTGCCAACGGAATCGCCGGTGAATGTCAACCCCGCGTCCGTGGTCAGAACTCCTGCGCTTGAGGCTCCCCCGCCGAGGTCGTGGGTCCAACGTATTTTTCCGGTTTGATAATCGATCGCTCTCAGCATTCCTTTTCCGAACAGTCCGTAATCCGCACCAGCCCAACCATAATCGCCGTGCTCCGCCTTGGAGAAATAAATGCCGTAGCTATCCTGTGCGCTGACGATGAACAGACCGGTCTGGGCATCAAAACTCGGTGAGCGATAGTTGGTCGCCCCGCCTTCGTCAGGCGCAATCAGTCGTCCATCGCGGGTCGGTTCCTTCGCAGCGTTGGGAATCGGACGGCCATCCTTGTCTACGCCCGCGGACCAGTTGACAGCGGCGAATGGAGTGGTGAGAAGGCTCTTTCCGGTAGTGCGATCCAGCACAAAAAAATAACCGTTGCGGGAGGCTTGCAGCAACATCTTGCGGGGGGTACCCTTGAATTTTCCATCGACCAAGACAGGAACCTCGACGGCATCCCAATCATGGGTATCGTGGGGCGAGGGTTGGAATCCCCAAGCAAGCTTGCCGTTGTCGGGATTGAGTGCCACGATGCTACAGGTCCAAGGATTGTCGCCCGGACGCGCCTGCGCGGCCAGTACCGGCGTGGGATTTCCCGTTCCGACATAGAAGAGGTTGAGCCCTGGATCATAGGTTCCCGTGATCCACATGTTTCCGCCGGTAGCGCCGCCGCTAAAGGCCTCGGGTGTTTCTCGAGGAAGAGTGCTGTAAAAGGTCCATTGCGTCTCACCCGTTTCCGGATCCAGCGATTTCAGCATTCCGGGAAGGTTGTCGAAGTCGCCGGAAGTGCCGACTAGTACGTGGTCGCGGATGACTAGCGGCGCCATGGTCGTCCAATAACCCTTCTTTACATCAGCGATCACTACATCCCAGTTAACTTTGCCGTCCCTTGCATCGAGGGAAATAAGGTGGGCATCCGGAGTGGTGAAATACACAGAGTCGTTGTACACAGCAACCCCGCGATGGCCTATATGAAGACCCTGGTTCGGCGGATACGTGTAGTGCCACACTGGATGAGCCGACCTGGCGTCGAGCGCCCAGACGTTGTCCGGGGTCGTCACGTACAAGATGCCATTGACGAGGATCGGAGTGGACTTAATCTGCGTGGCGTGCCCCGTTTCGAACGCCCATACGAGCGTAAGCTCGTGGACGTTCGCCGGAGTAATCTGCGCCAGGCGGCTGTGGTGCTGGCCGGAGTACGTGCCGTGATATGTTGGCCAACTGTCGGCAGGAGGCTCCAAGAGTGTAGCGGGATTCAGCGCTTGAGCCAGGGCCAAGCCTTGGAACGCAAACAGCGCATTCAGGACCGCAGCGAGACAATACCCGTAGGATCCACGCTTCATTTTTTGAAATGCCTCCTCCCCAAATCTGCATACCCCATACGTTCGTGACCAACCGCAGAAAGAATTCGCCTAGTGCAAAGTCTGCAGATAGGCCAGGACGTTGTGCATGGTGTCGTCGGTGTACTTTCCAAGTTGCTCGATATGAGCTTGTAGTGGATTATTGACCGCAAACTTCACTCGGCTTTGGAACCAAGACCGGTACCACCCGGACGAATCCGTTAAACCAATCACGAATTCGTCGCGATAGGCCAATTTACCGGTCACGGTTTGGCCGGAAGGCAATGTCACGGTGACCGTTGCCGCGGCGGCGGCAGGATTGGCGCTGCGGTTTGCCCCGGGGTAGAGCATGCGCCGCAGGAGTGCCAGTCCTCGCAGCCGGTTGGCGACGCCGGCAAGATCAGCGCTCGGGGAATGGCATTTTGAGCAGCCGCCGGCTCCATTGAAATACTGTTTGCCCTCATCGGCATTGCCACTCTGGAGATCTTCGGGCTGAACGGTACGGCGGCGGCCTTGTTTTGACGCCATCTTGATCTTCTGATCATGAATAAATGCAACGATGGCAGCCAGGTCGGCATCCGCGAGGTCGAACGGCGGCATTCCCTTATCAGTCCGTCCCGAGCGGATAACGGGACCGATTTCGTTTCCGCCGACATCTTTTTCAACGAGCTCGGAGATTGTTAGGTCGGGGCCGATTTCGCCACCAGCAGCGTCGCGCCCATGGCAGAAGCCGCACTGGACGGCGAAGAGCGATTGACCGGTTTGCACTTGTTCCCGTGGATAGGACTGCGATGTCGTTGTCTGAGGCGGCTGCGAAGCTTGGTCCTGTCTAGGGCGACCCTCTTCCATGGGGGCTTGAGCGAGGGAATTCCCGCCGCGGTCTTTCAGAGCACCAGTTCTCTGACTGCCAGAACCCTGGGCGGCGAAACTCTGACTGCAGCAGAGAGCGGCTACGCTGATGCACAGCACGACTGCCAGTGGATCCCCTATGATCAGTCGTAACCAGTACAAACGCGAAGATGTCATAGAAATCCTTGATCGCTGACTGTAACGCGGCTCCAGTATCCTACCTAACTGCTGCCGGTTCAGAGTAGAACAAACGATCGCCATTCACTTCAGCTCACCCGCCATGCGAGTTTTCGAGACGGACACCGGCTGGGCGGATCGAGGGCGGCCACTTGCCGTCACTCTTGGATTTCGTTGTTATTGCGAGCATAAATCAGCTTCGCAAGCGCGCCACGCTTCGGAAACTAGAATCGGAAGCGAACCACCAGTTGCATGATGCGCGGGTCTCGCGCTCCCTTCACCGTCCCAAATCCATTGATGTTATTTATCTTCCCGTCCGGATTCTTGTACAAGTTTGTGATAGTTGGATCCGTCAAGCTCTTGAAGTTGACCGTGCTGTTGATGTCGCTGAACTGTGTGTGATTGAACACGTTGAAGGCGTCGGCACGCAGCTCGAACCTTGTCGCCTCACCGATCACGAAGCTCTTTTGGATTGATAGATTGGTGTTATTAATTCCTGGTCCGCGCAGGTAGTTGGTGGGTGAATCGAGACCAATACTCCCCACCGGTGGCGGCGCGAATGCGGCGGGATTTAGACGGTGATATTCGTCGCCCGAAATGCCGCTAAGCGGGTTTCCGATGAGCTTGACACGGGCGGGCTCAGTATAAGAGCCAGTAAGATTGGTATTGTCGATGCCGGGTATTGAGAATCCCACTCCAAAGGGCGTGCCGCTCTGAAACAGTGTAGCTCCTGAAATCTCCCAACCATCTAGCAGGGCGTGCGCGGGTCCGCCGTGGAAAACGCTAGGCAGGTCATACGTATAGAAGATATTCACCGTATGGAGCCGGTCGAAGGACAGCGGACCGTAGTTGGCAAGCCGCGTCAGGTTGTCTATGCGGTTGAACCCACTGCGGTCGCTGGTAGTGCCCAGAGCGCGGCTCCAGGTCCAATTGAAGCCGAAGAAAAGGCCTTTGGCGAACCGGCGGTTTACGCTAGTTTGCAGCGAGTTGTAATTGGAGGTGCCGCCGAACTCGTGCAGAATGATGTCGCCAAAACCGGGATAGGGTCTCAGGAAGTTAGCATCGTAGGCCTGAGCGCCCGAGTAGGGTGGCGCTGGGCACGTTCCGCCAGGGAATTTTGTGCAGTCCTGATTCTGTGCCTGGAAGGTCACACCGTAAGGAATGGCGTTCAGATTTCGCCGCTGAAGTTCGTGACGGTTCTGCGAGCCGACATACGCTGTATCCAGAATGAAGCCGAAAGGCAGCTTGGACTGGATGCCGAAATGGTAGCAGTAAGTGGTTGGAACAAAACCATTGAAATCGAAGGCGTTCAACCCTACCGGCGCTAGAAGGACATTTTTGGAGTCGATGTCCTTGAGGAATCCATTCACCAGCGTGGGCGCGACCGTCGTAGGCGGGTTGGTTAGCATGTCGAAGACTTCGTTGCCTTGGAAGCGGTCATAGAGAATTGCCGCACCTGCACGAAGCACGAGGGATTGTCTTCCGCTGATATCGTAAGCGAATCCGAGTCGCGGGGAATAATGAACGCCGCGATTCTCAATCAAATACTTGCTGATGTCTTTCCCAGCCTGGGCAATTCCGTTGAGCGTGTTCCCCGAGTTGGGAACGATCTTGCCGATGGCGGACGCTGGAACGCTCTGTCCGGTAACGGGATCGAACCCGGTTTTCTGCCCACTGCCATTTATCATGGGCCGATAGAGACGCACGGCCTGTCCAGGATCGAAGTGGCTGGAGAGGAACGTCGACGTTTGCAAAGCCGCGTCGAACTGCGGCTGGATCCAGTAAAAGCGCATCCCGTAGTCGAGCGTTAGACGGCGCGCGATCTTCCACTGGTCCTGTACGTACCATTCAACGTTAGTGTACCGGTATTTTCCCGTGAAGTAGCCCGACGCCTGGTTGAAGCTGCTGAAGACGCCGATGGCCATGTTGGCGAATCCGAAGCCGGTGTCCAGCGGATTACTCGAGCTATCGCTGAAGTTGATATCGCCATTGGCGTTGGCGAAGGAGGTCTGATCCTTGCGGCTGCGCTGGATGTAGACACCCGTCTTGAACACGTGCTGGTTCCACACTTTGGAGAGGTTGTCAATCCAGTCGAGAGTCGAGTTGTAGTTGAAGAATGGGGCATTGTTCGTACCGATCCGCTGTTGATTGCCAATTCGTGTTCCATCGTAGGCGAATCGAGAGATGAAATCTTTCTGTACGGCTCCAGGGTAGAGCATCGGAATGTTAATTCCGGTTGCTGCCGCGGTTAGCCCGTTATTTACAGGGTCGATGTTGATCTGGTTGTGACCATAGCCGAAAGTCGCTTCGTTCGCCGTGGTCGAGTTGATCAGTGTGGTCAAGCTGACCACGAAGCTCTTACCGGGCCGTGCGTCGGTGATCGGCACCTTGGGGAAGCCAGCGCCCAGCACGAACGAGCCGTAGGCGGAGGTCACCGAATCCTTGTTGTCCAGATAGTGGCCAAATACTTTCCACTTCGAGCTGAGGTTGTAGTCAAGACGAATAAGCGATTCGCGCCGCGGATAGGAGTCGGGAATCTGGGAACGGTAATTGAAGTCCTTGCCCAGCGCGTTAGGCTCCGGGAAAAAGTTCAAAATGGCTATACCGGGAGCGTAGAGGCGGTCGGAGGGGATGCGACCGAGCACGCCGCCATCGTGGAAGCATCCGGCCGTGTTGCTAGCCTTGCAAGGTTGGCCGGATAGCGGATCGCGAATGTAGGGGAACGGGTTTCCATTCTTGTCGACGCTTTGCGAGAAGTCCCCCTTGCGCTCGAGTTGCGTTGGGAACGTGGCGTCGCGGCGGCCCTGGGGCTTGAGTTGTTCTTGAAATTCCTGGCTCCAGAAAAAGAACAGCTTCTTTCTGTCCTTGTTGAAATGACCCGGAATGAAAACGGGTCCCCCGATCGTATAGCCAGGATCGTTGAACCGGAATAGTTGCCGTGGCAAGCCATCGCGATTATTTTTCCAGTTATTGGCGTTCAGCCCTTCATGGCGGTGATACAGATACGCGCTCCCATGGATAGAAGAAGTGCCGCTCTTGGTCACCACGCTGATCTGTGCTCCGGCCGAACGGCCATACTCAGCCTGGTAGCTGCTGGTAAGGATTTTGATTCCTGCACGGCATCCAGGCTGATCGTAGCCAACTGGTCGCCGTTATTGCCGGTGTCGACGTTACCGATGCCGTCGAGTGTGAGTTGGTTGTGATCGAAGCGTTGGCCGTTTGCCGAGATATTCGCCAGGCCACCGTGTCCGCCCGTGGTCAAGTTGGCTGTGCTCACCACTCCGGTGGCCAAACCGGCTAGTTGCAGGTAACTGCGGCTGTTGACCGCCAACTCCTGGAGTTGTTTCCCGACAATTGCGTCCGAGCGCTCCGAGCTCTCCGTCTTGAGTTGCGTCACTTGTGCCGCGACTTCCACCGACTCAGTCACGCCGCCAACCTCGAGGTTGATAATCCCGACCGTAATCTTGTCGTTCGCCAACAGTGCTATGTCCTTGCGCTCGACTTTTCTGAATCCTTCCGCCTCGACAGAGAGATCATATCTGCCCGGCAACAACTGCGGAAAAACGAATCGGCCCTCAGGGTCCGTCTTCGCCGCAAATGCGGTTTTCCTTTGCTCCTCAATGAGGGTAACCGTCGCGTTCGGAACCGCCGCATCCTGAGCGTCACGAACACCGCCGGCTATGGAGCCACTGCTGGTCTGACAGACAAGGCGCGGCGCTGACAACACCATCGCAACTAGAATGATCGAAAATACTTTCGAGGAACGCATAGTTTCTGCCCCCGTTGGAGAACCTGTCGCGGCGGCCTATGGAGGGGTGCGTGCATTCTCACGTGAATTCGCAGTGTGCTCGAAAATAGTTCGGACTAGCTGCGCCGAGGAAAGAGGAGAGACCCCACGTCGTTTGCGGTGTCCTTGACGTACGCGCTCGATGAACGTTGCGGGGCCTGGTCCGCTACATCCTCGCTTTTCTTTGCGTTGCCTCTGGGAGGTCAGGCCTCCAAAAAGGGACTGCCCCCCGAAAGCCAACGTTGAGAATGCGGTTCGCCCGCCACTACGGGCTTCCGCTGCCGTCTTTCGGCGACCAACCTAGTTGTGGTTATGCTGGTAGACAATCAGGTAAATGCCCGAATTTGTTGGAGGTGAATCCTTGATTTGATTCAATGGCCGGATATAGTTTGTTCGGCGTAAGGCGTAGCCGCACCCGAACTTGCCAGAGCATGGCCAATCGGGATAGGGGGAGCAGTCACCTGCTCGCCCCTCCCACACCACCGTACAGGCGGGTCCGCATACGGCGGTTCAGCAAGTTGAGCCTTTACAGGCCGGAGGTTCGAATCGTCGTTCGCCACAAGGGCTTCGCCGCTC
>WNFG01010118.1_pt1 | contig 10283 bp, 11 predicted proteins | sample 5400431 | NCBI WGS metagenome assembly WNFG01 (sample SAMN13153346, study PRJNA577476) | soil metagenome | isolation source: 120 cm saprolite under Douglas fir tree site 2 hole 3 replicate 2 | place: USA:California | collected 2015-04-18
CGCGCTCGATCATCTCGGCCACGGCATGCGCCGCATCGCGGCCGCCGATCACGGCGAGCGCCTGCAGCGCGGCGGCTTGTTCGGGCACCATGCGGTCGAGGCCGAAGCCCGCGAAGCGTCGGCCCAGGGCGACGAGCGCGGGCACGGCCGCGGCGAGCCGCCGTCGCCCGGCTTCCGCAGCGAGCTCCGAGCTCTCGGCCAACCCCGATCCCGGGATCGCGGCGATCAATGCCTCGTCGTCCATGTCGGCCGTGGCGAGCGCGCGTGCCGCGCCCTGCGGCGGGGCGTGGCTCATCTCCACGCCGACATCGGAGAAAAGATCGAGTTGTCGTTCGGCCATGGGCGGATGATGAGCAGCGCTATCGGGCTGTCAAACGCCTCTCACGGTGGTCACGCGCAACGTATCGGACTTTTCACCGACCGGCGTTCCCAGGCTCAATCCGTTCGAACGGCCGACGAGGGACCTTGTCCTGACAATGTACGGCTGTTAGATAAGCGTCGCGGAGAGAGCTCATGAGCGACGTGCCGGAAGCCCGTTCCGAGCGGGTTGATTTGCGGATGACGCCAGCGGCCAAGCGGACGCTGCAACGCGCTGCGGCCGTCTCCAATAAGACCCTGACCGAGTTCCTGCTGGATACGGGTCTTAACGCCGCATTTGATGCGCTGTCCGATCGGCGGGTATTCCAGCTCGACGAGAAGCGTTGGGCGAAGTTCATGCGGCAGCTTGCTGCACCGCCAAAGAAAAATGCTCGGCTGCGTAAGCTCCTTACCCGCAGACCCTCCTGGAAGGCGTGAGCGGCAATCGCTTCGAACTGCGAGCTCCAGCGCCGCTCGCGGCCGACCATGAACTCGAGGCTTTCGACTGCGGCATTGCGGCTCTCGATGAATGGCTGAAGCGGCGTGCCCGGCGCAACGAAGCGGAAGGAGCCTCGCGCACCTTCGTGATTTGTGGAGGCCGACGCGTGATCGGCTATTACAGCCTTGCCGCCGGATCGGTCCTGCACGCCGTCGCCACCGGCAAAATCCGCCGCAACATGCCCGATCCAGTGCCCGTCGTGCTGCTTGGACGGCTTGCCGTCGATCGACAATGGCAAGGCAAAGGTCTCGCTGCTGACCTGCTCTCGGATGCCGTATTACGCATCGTCGGCGCGGCCGAAACAGTCGGCGTGCGTGCCATCCTCGTGCATGCCATCTCGCAAGCAGCCAGGAATTTCTACGAAAAGCACGGGTTTCGCGCGTCGTCGGTCGAGCCGATGACTCTGATGATTACGATTGATGAGGCGCAAAGGATATTGGACTGACGCGCATCCCGGACCACGTGGCTGGTCGTGATAGATGACGGGAAATTCGTCGGCAGCAAGAATTGCGTTCCTAAATTTCCGCGCGCTCGGAGATCGTCAGTGCGGCGATCGCCTCGGCGTCTGCGTTGCCATTTCAGCTGCAATGTTCGTCAACCAGTCAATTGCACCGGGCGTGGTTAGCCATTCGAAGCCCCATTCCTCGAAGTAGTTGGCCGCCTCGTCCTCGCCGCCCACGGTGAGGTAGCCGGTCGTCGATGGTTTTGCCTTCTTCCTGCCGGCCAGAACGGCGGGAACGTGACTATTCGCCTTGCAAGCTTTCTTCGCCAGTTCCTCGGCCTTCTCCTCTCTGGGTTCATTTTCGCGGAAGGCGATGAGCGCCTGGGTATAGAGCCAGGACGCGCTGCAATCCTCTTCAAATCTCTTGAGGAGCTTCTTCAACGCTTCGGTATCGCCGCGCTTCATCAGGCATGCAGCAAGGGCATAACGAACGCCTTGGTTGTCGCCGGGGTTCAGCCTCAGCATGTCTTGATAGTGGCTGATCGCAGCGTCGGTCTCTCCGAGCGCGCCGAGGGTCGCGGCCAGTCCCGCCCGTGCGCGCATGTAGGGTCTGGTTTCGAGGACGCCCCAGAAATGCCCCGCATACTCTTTGAACCCTTTGGGCCCAAGCGCCTGCCCTCCCACCTCGACTCCCTTGCGATAGTACTCCAACCGCTCTTCGGCCGATTTGGCCTGTCCTTCGGCGAGCAGAACATAGGCATCTGCGCAGAGCGGCGAAATTGTAAGGGCCTTGCGGGCGAGAGCGACGCGGGCGCGCGGGTTGGTCTGATCCCATGCCTCGTATATAACGTCCTGCGCCTTGGCCGTCGCATCGTCGGATTGGCGCCCGCCGATCGCCGACATGAAACCTTCGATCGCACGTCGGTCAGGAAGGGTCGCAACGTTGGGCGCGCTTTTCGACGACTGCGTAACGGTTTTTCTACGTCGCCGTTTCTTCGATACCGGCATTTGTCGGCTCCTTTGCGTCCCGCCGTCCTACCGATCTTCCTCGCAGCGGTCCATACGTCAATCGCTGAACGCGTCTATCCACCGTTCTTCGCTTTCCCCGGCATTCGCCCGGGAAGAATTTTTTCGCGTTATCCCCGCCCGCGGTATGGGGCCACGCCTTGCTCAGGCAGCCACATGTCCGCCGGCAGCCTGCCAAGAATTTCGGCTTGATCAGCGCGACCACTTTTTTGCCGATGGCGACGGTGCAATCCTCGTGGAAGCTGCCGACATTGCGGAAGCTGCCGAGATGGAGCTTCAGCGACTTCGACTCCAAGAGCCATTTGCCCGGCACGTAGTCGATCACGAGATGGGCGAAATCGGGCTGCCCGGTGATCGGGCAAAGCGTGGTGAATTCGGGCGCGGTGAAGCGCGCGACGTAATCGGTGTCGGGATGCGGGTTGGCGACGCGGTCGAGCACGGCCGCCGCCGGCGAGGCGGGAATGCGGCTCGGCTTGCCGAGATGAAGCGTTTTTCTGGCCATCCGCCGTATCCGTAATCGGTGTCGCCGGCCACTATCGCACGTTCACGGGTTTACTGGATGCCCTGCTTTCGCGGGGCATGACAAGGGCGTTGCTGATCCTGTAGAAGCCCCGCAACGAGCGCGAAAGCGGGACGCCCCATGACCGCCATCACCGACATCATCGGCCGCGAGATCCTCGACAGCCGCGGCAATCCCACCGTCGAGGTCGACGTCGTGCTCGAGGATGGATCGAAGGGGCGCGCCGCCGTGCCCTCGGGCGCTTCGACCGGGGCGCACGAGGCGGTCGAGTTGCGCGACGGCGGCAAGCGCTATCTCGGCAAGGGGGTGCGCAAGGCGGTCGACGCGGTCAACGGCGAGATTTTCGACGCCATCGGCGGGATGGATGCCGAGGCGCAGGCGAAGATCGACGAGACGCTGATCGCGCTCGACGGCACGCCGAACAAGGGCCGGCTCGGCGCCAATGCCATCCTCGGGGTCTCGCTCGCGGTGGCGAAGGCGGCCGCGGCGGCGGGTCGGGTGCCGCTCTACCGCTACGTCGGAGGAACCGCGGCGCGGCTCCTGCCGGTACCGATGATGAACATCGTCAACGGCGGCGTGCACGCCGACAATCCGATCGATTTCCAGGAGTTCATGATCATGCCGGTCGGCGCCGCTTCCTTCGCCGAGGCGCTGCGCATGGGCTCGGAGATTTTCCACACGCTGCGCGCGGCCCTCAAACAGGCCGGACACAACACCAATGTGGGCGACGAGGGCGGCTTCGCTCCCGATCTGCCGTCGGCCGGTGCCGCGCTCGACCTCCTCGTGAAGGCGATCGAGCAGGCCGGCTTCGCGCCCGGCAAGGACGTGATGCTCGCGCTCGACCCGGCCGCGACGGAATTCTTCAAGGACGGCGCCTACGTGTACGCGGCCGAGGGCAAGAGCCGCTCAAGCGAGGAGCAGGCGAAGTATCTCGCCGAGCTCGCCGCCCGCTATCCGATCGTCTCGATCGAGGACGGCATGGCCGAGGACGACATGGCCGGTTGGAAGATCCTCACCGACCTGATCGGCGACAAGTGCCAGCTGGTCGGCGACGACGTGTTCGTGACCAATGTCGCGCGCCTTGCCGACGGCATCAGGAACGGCATCGCCAACTCGATCCTGATCAAGGTCAACCAGATCGGCACCTTGACCGAGACGCTGGCGGCGGTCGAGATGGCGCACAGGGCGGGCTATACCGCGGTGATGTCGCACCGTTCCGGCGAGACCGAGGATTCGACCATCGCCGATCTCGCGGTCGCGACCAATTGCGGGCAGATCAAGACCGGCTCGCTCGCGCGCTCCGACCGGACGGCGAAATACAACCAGCTCTTGCGCATCGAGGAGGAGCTCGGCGCGCAGGCGAAATTTGCCGGCCGCGCGGCGCTCAAGGCGTTGCGCTGAGACGAATGCGATCGACTCGGCACCGCCTCCAGTCCATTAAAGCCGTCTTAACGCCGCGACGGCATGGTCGCGGCCATGGTCACCCGCAAGCGGTTCCGTGCCGTCCTCAACGCGCTCGCGCTCTACACCATCGCCGCGCTGGTGATCGGCTATTTCGGCGTCAATGCCTATTCCGGCAATCGCGGGCTGCGCGCCCAGCAGGACCTCGACCAGCAGATCATGCAGTTGAGCGGGGAGCTCGCCGCGCTCAAGGCCGAGCGCGCCGGCTGGGAGCGCCGCGTGTCGCTGCTCAAGCCCGAGAGCATCGATCCCGACATGCTCGACGAGCGCGCCCGGGCGTTGCTCGACTATGCCGATCCCCGCGAGCTGATCCTGCGCCGCAAGCCCTGATCTTCCCGGCCTCGCGCGCCGGACTTTGCGGAACGCCTTCCGACTGCCTATGTGCGCCGCCGAGAGGCGCGGACACCGTCGCCATCCCATGCGCTTCCGCCATCCTGCGATTTCGGCTATTGGGAGGACGGCCGCCGCAACGATACCCCGCCCATCCCCGAGGAGAGAAATGGCCGTCGCCAGCAATAGACCAGCGGCCCAGCCGGCTGCAGCGCGCGAGGCGTCCGCGGAACACCCGCCGCAGGTGGCCGAATTCAGCAAGGAGCAGGAACTCGCGGCGCTGCGCCAGATGCTCCTCATCCGACGCTTCGAGGAGAAGGCCGGGCAGCTCTACGGCATGGGCCTGATCGGCGGCTTCTGCCACCTCTATATCGGCCAGGAGGCCGTCGTCGTCGGCATGCAGCTGACGATCAAGCCGGGCGACGAGGTCATCACCGGCTACCGCGATCACGGCCATATGCTGGCCTGCGGCATGGACCCAAAGGGCGTCATGGCGGAACTGACCGGCCGGCGCGGCGGCTACTCCAAGGGCAAGGGCGGCTCGATGCACATGTTCTCGGTCGAGAAGCGTTTCTTCGGCGGGCATGGCATCGTGGCCGCCCAGGTCCCGCTCGGGACCGGCCTCGCCTTCGCCAACCATTACCGCGGCAACGACAACGTATCCCTGACCTATCTGGGGGACGGCGCCGTCAATCAGGGCCAGGTCTACGAGAGCTTCAACATGGCGAAGCTGTGGAAGCTCCCGGTGATCTACATCATCGAGAACAATCAGTACGGGATGGGAACGGCGGTCGCGCGCGCGTCGGCGACCACCAACCTGTCCCAGCGCGGGCGGTCGTTCGATATCCCGGGCGAGCAGGTCGACGGCATGGACGTGCGCGCGGTCAAGGCGGCCGGCGAGCGGGCGGTCCGGTGGTGTCGCGACGGCAACGGGCCCATCATTCTCGAAATGCTCACCTATCGCTATCGCGGCCATTCCATGTCGGATCCGGCGAAATATCGTCCCAAGGAAGAAGTCGACAAGGTGCGCACCGAGCACGATCCGATCGAGCAGGTGCGCAGCCGGCTGTTGAAGAAGGGCTTCGCCACCGAGGACGCGCTGAAGAAGATCGACGCCGAGGTGCGCGCCATCGTCAACGAAGCCGCCGAGTTCGCCACCAACGACGCCGAGCCCGATCCGGCCGAGCTCTACACCGACGTCTACCGATAGTCGCGACGCCGAGCCGAGCCGCCCATGCCGATCCAGGTATTGATGCCCGCGCTGTCGCCCACGATGGAGAAGGGCAACCTCGCCAAGTGGCACAAGAAAGAGGGTGACGCGGTCAAGTCCGGCGACGTCATCGCCGAGATCGAGACCGACAAAGCCACCATGGAGGTGGAGGCGGTCGATGAAGGCACGCTCGGCCGCATCCTGGTGCCGGAGGGCACCAACGACGTCGCGGTCAATACCCCGATCGCCATGATCCTCGGTGAAGGCGAGGACGCCTCCGCCTTGAAGGACGGCGGCGCAACCGCGCGCCAGCAGAAGGCCACGGAATCGGCTCCGCCCGCCAAGGCCGAGCAGCCGGCGCCGCAGGTCAACCGCGCGCCGGCGCCGCCGAAGCAAGCGCCCGCCGCGCCGGCGCAGCCGCAGGCGGCGGCCGAGCCCGAGGTGCCGGAAGGCACCGAGATGGTCACCATGACGGTGCGCGAGGCGTTGCGCGACGCCATGGCCGAGGAGATGCGCCGCGACCAGGACGTGTTCGTCGTCGGCGAGGAGGTCGCGGAATATCAGGGGGCCTACAAGGTCACCCAGGGCCTGCTGCAGGAATTCGGCGCCCGGCGCGTGATCGACACCCCGATCACCGAGCACGGATTCACCGGGCTCGGCATCGGCGCCGCGATGGCGGGCCTCAAGCCGATCGTCGAGTTCATGACCTTCAATTTCGCCATGCAGGCGATGGACCAGCTGATCAATTCGGCGGCCAAGACCCGCTACATGTCGGGCGGACAGATGGCCGTGTCGGTGGTGTTCCGCGGGCCGAACGGTCCGGCCGCGCGCGTCGCCGCCCAGCACAGCCAGGATTATTCCGCCTGGTACTCGCACATTCCCGGCCTCAAGGTGATCGCGCCTTATTCGGCGGCCGACGCCAAGGGGCTGCTCAAGGCCGCGATCCGCGATCCCAATCCGGTCATCTTTCTCGAAAACGAGATCCTCTACGGTCACAGCTTCCCGGTGCCCAGGCTCGAGGATTACGTCGTGCCGATCGGCAAGGCGAAGATCGCGCGCGCCGGCAGCGACGTCACCGTCGTCGCCTGGTCGATGGGCATGAGCTATGCGCTCAAGGCCGCCGACGAGCTCGCCAAGGACAATATCAGCGCCGAGGTGATCGATCTGCGCACGCTCCGGCCGATGGACACCGCGACCATCGTGGAGTCCGTGAAGAAGACCGGCCGCGTGGTCACGGTCGAGGAAGGCTGGCGGCAATCGGGCATCGGCGCCGAGGTCGCCGCGAGCGTGACCGAGCAGGCCTTCGACTGGCTCGATGCGCCGGTCACCCGCGTCGCCGGCAAGGACGTGCCCATGCCCTACGCGGCCAATCTCGAGAAGCTCGCGCTGCCCTCGGTCGCGGAGGTGGTCGAGGCGGCGAAGGCGGTCTGCTACCGGTGAGGATGCGATGGCGAGTTTCGATGCGCTGCACGTGCCGCCGAGCGCGCTGGAGCACGGCGGGGTCGAAGTGTTGCGCGCGGCCATCGTCGAGGGCGGCCTGCACGTGTCGCTGCGCCGCGCCTTCGATGATCCGCAGGCCTGGGGCATGCTGATCGCCGACGTTGCGCGGCACGCCGCGCGCATCTTCGCCAAGGAGACCAAGCTCAGCGAGGACGAGGCCTTGGAGCGCATCCGCTCGATGTTCGATGCCGAGATGGACGCGCCGACCGATCCCGGCACCACCAGCGCGATCAGCTGAACGATCGGAAACGTGCCATGCCGGTCAACATCCTCATGCCCGCGCTGTCGCCCACCATGGAGAAGGGCAACCTCGCCAAATGGCTCAAGAAGGAGGGCGACAAGGTCCAGCCCGGCGACGTGATCGCCGAGATCGAGACCGACAAGGCGACCATGGAATACGAGGCGATCGACGAGGGCACGCTCGCCAAGATCGTGGTGCCCGAAGGCACTCAAGATGTGCCGGTCAATCAGCTGATCGCGGTGCTGGCGGAAGAAGGCGAGGACGTGAAGGCGGCGGCCGCCGCCGCGGCCGGCAAGGGCCCGTCGCCGAAGTCTGCCGCGGCCGCGCCGAAGTCGGCCGGCGCTGCAACAGCCTCTCCCCAACGGGGAGAAGGAACTCCACCGAGCCAGCCGCCACCGACGCGATCCACCTCTTCCCAGGGCGAAGAAGTCGGCGCGCGCAATGCGGCCGGCGAGGGGGCTCGCACCGAACGAGCCAACCGCATCTTCTCTTCGCCGCTGGCGCGGCGGCTCGCCAAGGACGCCGGCATCGAGCTTGCCCGCATCCGGGGGTCCGGCCCGCATGGCCGTATCATCGCGCGCGACGTCGAGGCGGCGAAATCGGGCAAGGGGCTCGCCCCGGCGGCCGCTCCCGCCGCGGCGCCGCTCGCCGTGCAGGCGCCGGCGGACGACAAGATCCGCGCGCTGTTCGAGCCGGGCTCCTACGACGTCGTCCCGCACGACAACATGCGCAGGGTGATCGCGCGGCGCCTCGTCGAGGCCAAGCTCACCATCCCGCATTTCTATCTCACGCTCGACTGCAGCATCGGCAAGCTCCTCGCCGCGCGCGAGGAGATCAATGCCGCGGCGCCCAAGGACAAGGACGGCAAGCCGGCCTACAAGATTTCGGTCAACGACTTCGTCATCAAGGCGCTGGCGCTGGCGCTGCAGCGGGTGCCGGAGGCGAACGTGACCTGGACCGAGGCCGCCATGCTCCGGCACAAGCATTCCGACATCGGCGTCGCGGTGGCGATCCCGGGCGGGCTGATCACCCCGGTCGTGCGCCAGGCCGAGGGGAAATCGCTCTCCGTCATCTCCAACGAGATGAAGGATTTCGCCGCGCGGGCGCGGGTGCGCAAGCTCAGGCCGGAGGAATATCAGGGCGGCTCGAGCGCGGTGTCGAATCTGGGCATGTACGGGATCAAGGATTTCGCCGCGGTGATCAATCCGCCGCACGCCACCATCCTTGCGGTCGGCGCCGGCGAGGAACGCGCGGTCGTGCGCAACGGCAAGATCGAAGCGGCCTCGATGATGTCGGTCACGCTCTCGACCGATCACCGCGCCGTCGACGGTGCGCTCGGCGCCACCCTGCTCGGCGCGTTCAAGACGCTGATCGAGAGCCCGGTGATGATGGTGGTGTGAGCGACCGCGATGAGTGAACGCGAAGCCACGATCCGGATCGCGGTGATGACCTATTTCCCGATGTTCATCGCCGTGCTGTCCCTCATCACCTCGATCTTCAACGGCTATCTCAACAACAAGTTCGTCGACATGGCCGAGCAGAGCTTGGGCCGCACCGAATATCTCAGAACCTGCAAGGAGATCATCGAGGCTTATTTCCAGGTCAAGTTCCGCACCGATCTCCTCGGCGAGGCCGGCGCGCGCGGTGCCGAGCCGGCGGCGAGCGGGGTATCCGTCGCCCAAATCGAGGCCGTCAATGCCGTCAACAAGTTCGCGGCGCTCGGCACCTATCTGGCGAACATGCGGGACGAGCGCACCCGCGAGCAATATACCCACATCACCTGGGAGCTCGAGAAGATCGTGCGTCAAGCGGCAAAGACAGCGCCCGCCGATCGCGACAAGATGTTCGAGGCGGCGGATCGGATGTTTGCCGCGTTGAACGACGATTGCGTCAAAAGCGCAAAGCAATGAAGCCGCAACAGAGCGTACGGCGTGGGCGTTGGATTGGGGGCAGGCGCGAGCGGAGTGAGCGCAATGGCTGATACCTCCTTCGACGTCATCATCATCGGCTCGGGGCCGGGCGGCTACGTCACCGCCATCCGCGCGGCGCAGCTCGGTTTTTCGACCGCAATCGTGGAGCGCGAATATCTCGGCGGCATCTGTCTCAACTGGGGCTGCATTCCGACCAAGGCGCTGCTGCGCTCGGCCGAGATTTTCCACTATCTGCAGCACGCCAAGGATTACGGGCTCACCGCCGAGAAGGTCGGCTACGACGGTGCCGCGGTCGTCAAGCGCTCGCGCGCGGTCGCGAAGCGGCTCAACGACGGCGTCGGCTTTCTGATGAAGAAGAACAAGGTCGCGGTGATCTGGGGCGAAGCGGCGATCGACGCGCCCGGCCGGATCACCGTGAAGGCGGGCGGGAGCGAGCCCCCGAAGGGGGCGCTCGGCGTCGGCAGCTACCAGGCCAAGCACATCATCATCGCGACCGGCGCGCGGCCGCGGGTGCTGCCGGGCCTCGAGCCCAACAAGAAGCTCGTTTGGACCTATTTTGAGGCGATGGCGCCGGACCGGATGCCGAAGTCGCTGCTGGTCGTCGGCTCGGGCGCGATCGGCATCGAGTTCGCTTCGTTCTATCGCTCGTTCGGGGCCGAGGTCACGGTGGTCGAGGTGCTGCCGCAAATCCTGCCGGTCGAGGACGCCGAGATTTCGGGCTTCGCGCGCAAGCAATTCGAGAAGCAGGGGATCAGGATTTTCACCG
>WNFG01005918.1_pt1 | contig 10277 bp, 8 predicted proteins | sample 5400431 | NCBI WGS metagenome assembly WNFG01 (sample SAMN13153346, study PRJNA577476) | soil metagenome | isolation source: 120 cm saprolite under Douglas fir tree site 2 hole 3 replicate 2 | place: USA:California | collected 2015-04-18
CCCCGGGGAAGCGGGTGATCAGATCCCCTTCCGGCCGGCCGAGCAGGCTGCGCAGATCATCTTCACGCTCGAGCCGCCGGACCGCGTCGCGCGACATCAGATATTCGTGCACCGCATAGGTATCTTCGGAAACCGCCGAAGTGCTCGCGCTTGCCAGCATCGCGCTGATCGCGCTTGATGGGCCCTTGGTCGGGCCGTGGACGACGAACTTGACCTCGGACAGGTAGAGGTCGGAGGCAAGCCCGAAGAAATAGACCCCGGCGATCAGCGTGGGCAGCCCGACGAGCGCCCAGAACCAAATATTCAGGGAGCGGAGAAACGCGCCAATTTTCGCGGGATAGAGCGGCCGCGCTCCGCCGACAACGGCGGCATCGAGCACGGCGCGGGCACGGCTAACGAAGTCGACCATTGCGAATTCCGAACTGACCTGACGGGAAAACGATCGAGAAATGGTGACTTCGACCGGGCGCCCCGCCCCCGCATCCCGCGGCGCCGCCCGGCAATTATACCCGCGGCCCGAGCGAAGCGGAACCGGAAAGCGACAAACCGGGTTGCCGGGCCGCTGCGCCATGCTCTACAGCAGGCGGGTCGTGAAGGCGCCGAGGTCGCCGCCGGTGAAGAGGTATCCCGGGATCCCGGCGGCGGCGGCGGCGGCGAGGTCGCTGTCGTTGTCGCCGATGAGGAAGCTCGCCGAGCCGTCGACCGGCCAACAGCGCATGAGGTCGAGGATCATGCCCGGGGCGGGCTTGCGCCAATCGCTGGCGCGGCGGTAGGCGGCGACGGTGCCCTCCGGGTGGAACGGGCAATAGCGGAAATCATCGATGTGAGCGCCCGCAACGGCAAGCTCGCCGGCGAGGTGGGCGTGCAGGCGGTGAATTTCCGCCTCGCCGTAACGGCCGCGCGCGACACCGGCCTGATTGGTCACGACGAAGACGAACAACCCGGAATCGTTGAGCGCCTTGACCGCCTCCCGGGCGCCCTCGATCCAGCGAAACCGCGCAACCGAGCCGACATAGCCGTCATCATGATTGAGCACGCCGTCGCGGTCGAGAAACGCGGCGGGGCGCCGCCGCCGATGCGGGATCTCCCGCCGGGCCCGCGCCAGATCCTCGGGCATGCCGATATCGACGAAATAGCGATCGAAGACGACCCCGCGCAGATGCCCTTCCGCCGCGAGCACGGGGAACAGCTCCGCCTCGAGCGACGATTGCGGTCCCAGCCGGTCGACCACGGCGCGGCGCAGCGCGTAGATCCCGCCGCTGACCAGCCCGGGTCCGCCTCCCGCCGGCCGCTCGGCAAATGCGACGATGCGGTCGCCCGAGAGGCGCACCGAACCATAGCGCGCCGCGTCGGGAAGCTGCCGCAAGGCGATGATGCCCAGCGCCGCAGGGTCGTGCGGCAACCGCGCGGTGAGGTCCAAAATGTTGACGTCAAACCACGAATCGCCATTGAGCAGGACAAATGAATCGTCGAGCCGGTGACGGGCGTGCCACAGCGCACCGCCGGTGCCGGCCGGCTCCGGCTCGACGGCAATCTCAACCGTGAGGTCGAAGCGGGCCTTTATCGGGGTCGCCGCCGCATACTCAGCGATCCGCGCAGCGGCAAACCCGCCGAGCAGCAGGATTCGCCGGATCCCGTGGCGGCCGAGCTCGAACAAAAGCAGGTCGAGAAACGCCGCATCGTCGATCGGCAGCAGCGGTTTCGGCAATTCGGCGGTCAGCGCCCCGAGCCGCGTACCGCGCCCACCGCAGAGGATGACGGCTTGGTCGATCATGGCGCCACTTGTCTTCTCTTCGGCCGCCTGTCAAGCGCCAAGCTCGCCGGTTGATCGGGATCCATCAGCCGACTATCTGTCTTGCACCATGGCGATGGTCATGAAAAATCTCCTGACCTGCTGTTTGGCGCTGGCCTTTCTCGTCGGCGCGACTGCTCAGCTTGTACCCTCCGGCATGGCAATGGCGGAGATGAGCGCCCGCGCCGACATGGCGGGCGGGGGAGCCGCGTCGGACATGCCCTGCACCGGCCACGCTCCAAACTGCATCGATCATCTCGGGTGCCTGGCAATCCCGGCACTTCCAACCTCGCCGGCATCGCTAGCGGTCCCGTTCCGGTGGACATCGGTCGCCTATCATTTCTCGGCGACACCGCTCTCCGGAATATCCGTCGAGCCTGAGCTCTCACCACCGATCCTCGCGGCCTGAGACTTCGCACGTTTTAGGCTGAACCCGCCCGCCGGCCCGATTGAGGCCGGTCGGCGGCCGCGAGGATTTCTCGAATGAGAGTATCAAGACGCGCGCTCCTGACGGGCGCGGGTGGCATCGCGCTCGGGTCGGTGCTCCCGTCGCACCCCAGCTTCGCAAACACGGAAATCAAGGAATATTGCCTGACCGCGACACCGGGGGTCGCCAACCTGACTGGGGACGGCTATCCGAACACCGCCGTATGGGCCTATGACGGAACCGTCCCCGGTCCGGAAATGCGCGTCCGCCAAGGCGACCCGGTCCGGATCGTGGTCACCAACAAGCTCGGCGAGGATACGACGGTCCATTGGCACGGCATCCGATTGCCGAATCGCATGGACGGCGTGCCGGGATTGACGCAACCGCCGATCCGTCCCGGCGAGAGCTTTACCTATGAATTCACGCCGCCCGATGCCGGCACCTTCTGGTATCACCCGCACGCCAATACCCTGCAACAACTCGGGCGCGGGCTCGCCGGGACATTGATTGTCGAGGAACGCGCGCCGATTGCGGTCGATCGCGACCTGACATGGCTGATCGAGGATTGGCGGCTCGACGACGACGGACGGATCGCTCCCGGTTTCGGCAACCGGCTGGAAGCCGGGATGTCCGGTCGCATCGGCAACACCGTAACGATCAACGGCCGACTTCTCGACCGTGTATCGGTAAAACCCGGCGAGCGGTTGCGGTTGCGGTTGGTCAACGCGATGCTCGCCCGGATCCTCGGGCTTCGCTTCGCCGATCACCGGCCCGTTGTCGTCGCCTATGACGGTCAGCCCTGCGACCCCCATCCGCTCGAAGACGATCGGCTGGTGCTCGGGCCGGGGATGCGCGCCGATCTCATCCTCGACATGGTGGGCACGCCGGGGCGTAGCTACGCGGTCATCGATGATTTCTACCGTGACCTGGCCTACAAGCTCGTCGACCTGGCCTACGATTCGGTAAGGGCAACCCGAGAGCGTCCGCCGGACGCGCCGCCGATTCTGCCGGCCAACCCGTTGCCTGAGCCTGACCTTGCTGCCGCGGCGCGCCACGAGGTCGCGCTGCAGGGCGGCATGATGGGCGGCATGCGCATTATGGGTATGGGCATGATGGGCAGCGGCGCCGTCGCCTGGGCGATGAGCGGCATGTCGATGACCGGCGACGGGCAACCGAAAATGCCGCCGCTCCTCACGCTCAAACAGGGCCAAAGCGCCGTGCTTGACCTGCGCAACGAGACGGCGTGGTGGCACCCGATGCATCTGCACGGCCACAGCTTCCGCGTGATCAGCTGCAACGGCAAACCGACCACGCGCAAAGAATGGCGGGACACCGTGCTGGTGCCGCCGCGCGAAAGCACCGAAATCGCCTTCGTCGCCGACATCTCCGGCGATTGGATGTTCCATTGCCATGTCACCGACCACCAGGAGACCGGGATGATGGCGACCTTGCGGATCTCCTGAACCCGAAAAAAGGAGGGAAATCATGCTTACGAGACGAATCTTGCTGCTTTCCGCATCCGTCCTGGTGGTTACCGGACCGCTCCGGGCCGCGCCGGTCACGGTGAGGATGTTCAAAAACCCCGAATGCGGATGCTGCGACGGTTATGCCGATTACCTTCGGCATCACGGCTTCGCGGTCACTTCGAAGCCGACCAACGACCTTGCCGAGATCAGTCGCAAGGCGGGCGTCCCCGCCGATCTTCAAGGCTGCCATACCGCCTTCATCGGCGATTATGTCGTCGATGGTCACGTGCCGGTCGAGGCAATCAGCAAGCTGCTGGCGGAGCACCCGGCGATCAAGGGCATCAGCCTGCCGGGCATGCCCGAGGGATCTCCCGGAATGAATGGCGAGAAGACAGCGGCGTTCACGATCTATGCGATCGGTCAGGACGGCAAATCGAGCGTCTTTCTGACCCTGTGACGATTGCCTATCCCAGGATTCGACGATGGCACGATGGATCGCGGGGGCAAACGCCGGCACCGTCTTGCTCATGGCTGGATCGCTTTCATCGTTGATCGCGAGCGCTGAGCCGATGAAGCTCGATCCGACCAGCCCGAGCCTCGTCGCGAGCGGGAAGGCGGTTTACGCCGGCCATTGCGCCTCGTGTCACGGAGCGAACCTTGAAGGGCAGCCTGATTGGCGCAAGCGCCTGGCCAACGGACGCCTGCCCGCTCCGCCGCACGACGCGACCGGGCACACTTGGCACCACTCGGACAGGCAACTCTTCGAGATGACCAAGAACGGCACCGCCGGGATGATGCCGGGCTACGAGACCGATATGCCGGCATACAAGGACATCCTCAGCGACGCCGATATTTGGGCCGTGCTGTCCTTTATCGAGAGCACCTGGCCGCCGCAGGTTCGCGCGCGCCAGGCAAGTGTTACGGCACGGAAGGACTAGGCGAGGTCACCGGTGCTCGGCGCGAGGCGGCGATTTTCGTGGACAGCATGCGAGCCGTCGATACCCTCCACTCATGGGGAGGTTCGGTAAGTCCGCAACCGTGTTCCGCTCGCCTGCCGGCGGCGCGGTCGCGGCGCTGTTCCCGGAACTAGTGAAGCCCGGGGCGACCGGGATCGCCGCCTGGGCCGGCGCGCGCGGAACAGCCCGGCTGCGCGCGCGGGCGGGAGCCGCCGGCGTGCCGTTTGTGCTGCTCGGGCAGGGGCTGTTGCGGGCGCCGCCGCGCGGGCGCGCGCCGCCACCCTGTCTCAGCGCGCTGGCGCTCGAGATTTCGGGGCATGCTTCACCGGCCGAGATTATGACTCCCGACCAGGTCCTGGCCGATCGCGGTTGGGAGAGCCCGGAGTTGCTGGCGCAGGCCGCGGAGGCACGCCGGGCGCTCGCGAGCGCGCGTGTCGGCGGCGGGTGGTGGCATGGCGGGGAGCTGCCGGCGGGTGATGGGTACGCCATTGTCGCTCTCGCCGAGCCAGCGATTACTGCCGCTCCGATGCTCGATGCCGCGCTCGCCGAGAACCCGGCGGATCGCGTCGTGATCTTGGCGCCCGGCATGATCGGCGATCCGCTGCAGTCGCGCCTCGCCGCCGCGGCGGTGCGCGGTGCTGCGGTCATCCGCCGCAATCTCGATCCCTGGCTCGTCGTCGAGCACGCCGCGCGAGTTTATAGCGCCGGCGGCGAGATCGGTTTTCTCGCCCTCCTTGCCGGGGTTCCGGTATCGGCATTCGGCGGTGCGTTCTACACCGGCTGGGGCGCGACCGACGATCGGGCCGGGGTGCCGCAGCACCCGTTCCGGCGGAATGTCGACGAGATTTTCGCCGGCGCCTGTCTGCGTGCGACGCGCTATCGCGACCCGTTCCGCAACATCGCGGCGACATTCGACGAGTCGCTCGCCATCCTCGCCGACTGGCGCAGGCTGGACGAGGCCAATCGCCGCATCGCGGTCTGCGTCGGGATGTCGTTCTGGAAGCGCCGGCGCATCGCCGATTTCGTCCGCTCGTCAGCCGGCGATCCGGTGTTCCGCCGCACCACCGCCCGCGCGCTTGCCGCTGCCCGGTTTGGATCGATTGCCGGCTGGGCATCGCGCCTGCCCGCCGGCGTCGAAGCGGCGGCGGCGCAGGAGGGCGTGAAGCTGATCCGGGTCGAGGACGGGTTCATCCGCTCGGTCGGTCTCGGCTCCGATTTTCTGCCGCCGGCCTCTCTCGTCTTCGATTCGCGCGGGATGTATTACGACCCGCGGGTCTCCAGCGACCTCGAGATCCTGCTTCGCGAGGCCGAGTTCGGGCCGGCACTGGTCGCGCGGGCGCAAACTCTCACCGCGCAGCTCGTGGCGCGCGGCATCACCAAATACAACCTCACCGACCGCGGCCCGGGCATCGCCGTTCCGCCCGGGAAGCGGGCGATCCTTGTCCCGGGCCAGGTCGAGGACGATCTGTCGATCCGGTTCGGCGGCGGCGAGGTCCGCAGCAACCTCGAACTCTTGGCGCAGGTGCGGTCGGCCAACCCCGATGCGTTCATCCTCTATAAGCCGCACCCCGACGTCATGGCCGGGCATCGCATCGGCGCGGTGCCCGAGGCCGAAGCGCGCCGTTTCGCCGATGCGGTGGTGCGCGCGGCGTCCACCGCCGCGCTCCTCGGAATTGTCGACGAGCTGCACACGATGACCTCGCTCGCCGGCTTCGAGGCCCTGTTGCGCGGGTGCCGCGTCGTCGCCTACGGCCGGCCCTTCTACGCCGGCTGGGGGCTGACCGTCGATCAGCTGCCATGCGACCGCGGCCGCCGGCTGAGCCTCGACGAGCTGGTGGCCGGCGTCCTCATCCTCTATCCCCGCTATCTCGACCCGCTGACCCGTCTGCCCTGCGGGCCCGAGGTGGTCATCGAACGCCTCGACCACCCGGAATTGTGGCGGCCGGGCTTGCTGGTGCGGGCGCGCCGGTTGCAGGGCGCCCTGGCGCGGCGCCTCGGCGAACTGCGCGCGATGCTGCCGATCTTCGGCTCAGGCCCGGCGCGCGTGCCCTGAATGAGATACCCTGACGGACAAGAGGTCAGGCTGGGAGACCGGGTCAAACTCGGGCAGGACGATGGTGGGATCGTCGTGGCTTCGATTGACACGGGTGAGTACAGCAGCGAGCACCCAGAGGCTCAGTGGGGTTATCTGAAAAAGGGCGTAATGATCGAGTTCCCGCAATACGGGTTGATCCATTACGAAGAACCAGAACCGGATCTTCAGTTCATTGCACGTGCCGTGGCGCCGGGCTAGCGATATGAATTGGGTCCGATCAGAAACAGCGGCCTTGCCTGCCCCTCACCCTCCCACGCTTCGCGCGGGTCCCTCCCTCTCCCCGTGTCCACGGGGAGAGGGTTGGGGTGAGGGGCCGGCACCGGCGCATCAACCCGCTCGAACTCCCTTCTGATGCGCGCGCCTTACCGGGTCGTGGTGATCACCGGGGCGTCGAGCGGGCTCGGCGCCGCGCTCGCCCTGTCCTATGCCGGGCCGCAGACCGCGCTCGGGCTGATCGGGCGCAACCCTGAGCGCCTCGCCGCGACCGCCTCTTCCTGCCGGGCATCCGGGGCGATCGTCGACAGCGCCGAGATCGATGTCACCGACGGCGCCGCCCTCGCGGCTTGGCTCGAGGCTTTCGACGACGTGCATCCGGTGGAGTTGCTGATCGCCAATGCCGGGATCTCGGCCGGCCCCGACCCCGACAGTCCGGGCGAGCCCGCCGCGATCACCCTGCGCCAGCTCGACGTCAATCTGCGCGGCGCGATCCACACGATCGCGCCCTTGGTGCCGCGGCTCTGCGCGCGCGGACGCGGACGGATCGTCGCGATTGCCTCGGTCGCCGCCTATCGCGGCCTGCCCTACAGTCCCGGTTATTGCGCCAGCAAGGCGGGACTGCGCGCCTATGGCGAGGCGCTGCGCCCGCGGCTTTCGCCGTATGGTGTCGGTGTGACCGTGGTGTGCCCGGGATTTTTTGCCTCGCCGATGACCGATCACTGGGACGGTCCGACCCCGTTCCTTGCCAGCGGCGAGCGCGCCGCCCGCCGGATCAAGCGCGGCATCGACCACGGCCGCCCGCGGATCGATTTCCCCTGGCCGCTGGTCTTCGGCATGCGCTTTTGTGACCTCGCCCCGGCGCTGATTGGGGACCGCATCATGCGCGGCTTCCGTTTCCACATCCGCTCCGCTTGAGATCCCGACAATGCGTGAAGGCCACGCCAACAACTTACCGTCACCCCCGCGAAAGCGGGGGTCCAGGGCCAGCGCTGATGCCTCGGGCCCCTGGATTCCCGCTTTCGCGGGAATGACGGGATAAGGTAGGTGATGGCAGCGGTCGCGCTGTTGCATCTTGCCGCCGGCGCATTCCTCGTCCTTGCGGCGTGGCTGGTGCCTCGGCGTGTCGCGCGCGCCCGCCATGCGGCCTTGTCGGTATTGCTGCTCGACATCGCGCCGATCGCGCTCGGCGCGGGATTGTTGGGGTTCGCCACCGGGCGTCCGCTCTTTGCCGGGCTTGTCGTGCTGGCGCTGGGCGCGGGGTTCGCCCTCGTCGATTGCACGATGCGGGAGACGCTGCGCGAGCCGGTCGTGTTCTCGGCAACAGCCGAGCTGCCGCAGGTCTTCACCCATCCGCACCTCTATCTGCCGTTTGCCGGGCCGGTACTGGTGCTCGGCGGCGCGGCGGCGGCGATCCTGGGCGGGCTCGCGCTGCTCGTCGTCGAACCGCCGCTCTGGACCCCGCATCCCGTTGCCGCTGTCCTCCTGCTCGCGGCGATTGCCGGTTGCGGGTGGCTGGTCGGGCGCGAGCCGTTGCTCGGTACCGCAGCGCGCGCGCTGCGCCGCCTCGCGCCAAGCGGCGAGCCATTCGCCGACGCCGCTTCGCTCGGCCCCTTCGCCATGCTGCTGGTCCACACAATCATCGCCCGCGCCGAGCGGAAGGCGCGGCAAGTGGCGTTGGCCGCCCCGGCCATGGTGCGGGAGCGCGGCAGCGCGGGTGGGGGTCCGATCATCATCGTGCAGTGCGAGTCGTTCTTCGACGCGCGCCGCCTGTCGCCGCTTCTCCCGCGCGACCTCCTGCCCGGGTTCGATGCCTGTTGCGCGTCGGCGGCGATCTTCGGCCGGTTCGGTGTGCCGGCCTGGGGCGCCTACACGATGCGTGCCGAGTTCGCGGTCCTCAGCGGAATCCCCGAGAGCGAGCTCGGCTACGACCGGTTCAATCCCTATTACGCCCTGGCGCGGGTGCCGCTCGAATCGCAGGTCTGGCGGCTGCGCCGGGCCGGGTATCGCACGATCTGCCTGCACCCGTTCGACCGGCGTTTTTTCCGGCGCGATCTGGCGCTGCCGGCGCTCGGCTTCGAACGGTTCCTCGCCCGCGAGACGCTGGGTGGCTCGCGCGCGCCGCCCTATTGCCCGGATCCCGAGCTGGCCGGGGACATCCTGCGGGTGCTCGACGAGGAAGGTCCGCGGACCTTCATCTTCGCGATCACGATGGGCAATCACGGCCCCTGGATGGCGCGGACGCCGCCGCTCGATCCGGCGGTGGCCGGCATTTTCGATCCGGCGGAGATGCCCGACGGCGGCGATTTGTTGCGCTATCTCGACGGCCTGCGCCGCTCCGATGAGATGTTGCGCCTGCTGATGGACGCAATCGCGCGGCGCGGCCCACCTTCCGTGCTTGCCTTCTACGGCGATCACCTGCCGAGCCTGTCGAATGCCTTCCGCCATTTCGGCTTCGACGAATGGTCGAGCGATTACGCAATCTGGCCGGGCAATGGCGCTCCGCAGCGCCGCGACCTGCAAGCCCACGAACTCGGACGCCTGATCGTCGACACCGTCCTCGGCATAGCCGACCGCGGGGATACGGCGCCGGCGCTCGATCTCGGCGCTTGCCTCGCCATACGCTAGCTCGCAAGCTCAGGGCGATGAGCCAGTTTGTGCCGCCCTATCCGGAGCGCCCGCGCGAGCCGTTGCCGCTGTTCGCGATGATCGCCACCATGCGCCGCAACTTTCTCGCGATGTTCGATGAGAAGTGCTTCGAATATCAGTTCTTTTCGACCCGCCTCTTGAACCGACGCGTGTTCATCTGCAACAGCCCCGACACGGTGGCGCAAGCCTTCATCGCGATGCATGAAAGCTTTCAGCGCAAGACGCCGCAGATGCGCCATGCGCTGTCGCCGCTGCTCGGCGATGGCCTCTTTATCAGCGACGGGGATCTGTGGAAGCAACGCCGGCGCATCGTCGCGCCGATCATCCATGCCTCGCGCCTGGCGCTGTTCGCGCCGGCCATGATCGAGGCGGCGGCTGAAACAGCGGCACGGTGGGCTGAGCTGCCGCGAGGTGCGCCGATCGACGCGCTGCGCGAGATGGCGACGCTGACCGCCGAGATCATCTGCCGGACGATCTTTGGCCCGCGTCTTGGCGCCGAGCATGCGACCGAGATCGTCGCCGCGTTCAGCGCCTATCAGCGGCAGGTGTCGCAGCTCGACCTGACCTATCTGCTGGGGCTGCCGGATTGGCTGCCGCGGTTCCAGTCGCCGGCAGTGCACCGCGCGGCAAAGCGCATCCACCTTGTGCTCGACGACATCATCCGGCGCTGCGAGGAGCG
>WNFG01008045.1_pt1 | contig 10277 bp, 9 predicted proteins | sample 5400431 | NCBI WGS metagenome assembly WNFG01 (sample SAMN13153346, study PRJNA577476) | soil metagenome | isolation source: 120 cm saprolite under Douglas fir tree site 2 hole 3 replicate 2 | place: USA:California | collected 2015-04-18
CGGAGAGAACCGCCACAGACCTTAAGGACATGAAATTATGACTCGCCCCAAGCTTCTAGCGTTTGCCGCCTTGCTGTTTCTCGGCCCCGCCGCGTTCGCCAACATCTACGGCGCGATCCGCGGCGTCGTGCACGATCCGCAGCATCGTCCCATACAGGACGCCATGGTGATGCTCAAAGCAAAATCGTCGGACTGGGCAAAGAGCGTCACCACCGACGCCACCGGCGAATTCCAAATCAACGCCGTCCCGCTCGGCGATTATTCCGTGAGCATAGCCAGTCAGGGCTTCGCGCAAACTTCACAGGACGTCACGGTCATCTCGGGATCTGTGCCGGTCGTTCACTTTCTCTTGAAGGTCGCAACCGCGAACGCCAACGTCACTGTCTCGGGCGCGCCCGAGGTGGCCCCGACCGATTCCGCTACGCCCACAACTCTCGTGAGCCGCCTCGATATCGAGCGCACTCCTGGCGCCGACCGCACCAACAGCTTGGCCATGATTACCGACAACGTCCCTGGCGCTTACGTTACTCACGACCAACTCCACATCCGCGGCGGCCATCAGACAAGCTGGCTGGTGGACGGCGTGCCTGTTCCCAACACCAACATCGCCTCGAACATCGGCCCGCAATTCGATCCCAAAGACATCGACTACATGGAAGTGAATCGCGGCAGTTATGGCGCGGAGTTTGGCGATCGCACCTACGGCGTCTTCAACGTCGTCGCATACTACGTCAGCGTCAATGGCAATCGTAGCGATCTGGGCCTACAGTCGCCCATTCCCAAAGTCGTGCACGACGCGGCCAATGGCTATGGGGGTTTCGGATCGTTCATCTTCAACGTCAATCCTTCTAATCAGCTTCGCCTGGTCGCGGCGTTGCGTAAGGATTACTACCAGGTTCCCTACGACTCGAACTTTAACGATCTGGAGAGTACCCACTTTGACAGCAGCGGCCTTCGCGACAGCGACCGTGAAGCTGACGCCCTGATCAATGCTTCGTGGGTTCACACCTTCAACTCCAAACTCATGCTCACGATCTCGCCTTTATTTCATCGCAACACGACAGACTACGAGAGTGCGCCGAACGACTATCCCACCGCCACCAGCGATCATCATTCCTCGACTTATGCCGGAGGCCAAGTGAGCTTTGGCGCAAACTTTGTGCGCAACGATTTGCAGCTTGGCTTGTTTGGATTCCACCAGAACGACGATCACCGCCTGGGCATTCTGTTCAATTGCCCGACAAACGGTGACCCCAACTTCCCCGGTTGCGATCCGATGAAATCGCCCTTTGCTGATTCTGAGCCCGCTTCCGGAGGACTTGCGGCTTTTTTCCTCGACGAAAAATTCAAACCTTTTGCCTGGCTGACTCTTTCTGCCGGTCTGCGCCCAACTCATTTCGCCGGCGTCGAATCAGAAAACGCAATCAGCCCGCGCTTCGGCGCCACCCTCACCGTACCGCGTCTCCACTGGACCTTCCGTGCTTTCTACGGTCACTACTATGAAGCGCCGCCTTTGCTGACTGCTTCCGGACCGCTAGAGCAATTGTGCGTGTCGAACAACTGCAAGTTCATCCCGCTCCACGGAGAGCGTGACGAAGAACATCAGTTCGGCGTCACCATCCCCTTCCGTGATTGAAAAGGCCCTCATCCGCGGATGGGAACTGACGCTGCGTTCGCCACGCATCGCTCATCGCGCACAACTTCATCTTGCGTATTCCAACCAGGTCGCCTACGGCGGCGGCGCCATCACCGGAGGGCTGACGAATTTCACCACGAATCTCTGCGATCCAAACCCTGGCCTCTGCAAGCTCGATCACGATCAACGCAACACGCTCAATGTCGGCGCTGACGTCTCTCTGCCGCGACGCTCGTATGCCTCAGCCAATGTTTACTACGGCTCGGGCTTCAGTAACGCGTTCCCCGGCCAGCCTCATCCCGGCGGCTATCTACCTGGGCACACCACATTCGATCTGTCGCTTGGCAAGGACTTCGGGGAGCGCGTCTCCGCCTCGCTGAACACCCTGAACGCCGCCAACCGCCGCATCGAACTCGACAACAGCACCACCTTCGGAGGCTTCCACTGGAATAACCCGCGGGAGATTTTTGTCGAGCTGCGCTATCGGTTCCACTATTGACACCTAGATTCTTTGGCGCCCTCTCCGTCTAAGCCCATGATTCCAATAGATGGAGGGGCGAGGGTTCCGCCAGGCACTAAACGGTACCCGGTCGGGGTTGGAAGCGACAGAAAGCTTGCTTCTGCTGACAACTGCGAGCTGACGGCTTACAGCCGCCCGTTTGCGCGCATCGAACTATCAGAACCGCGAGATCGGTTTGACGCTGTTCCGGTGCGCTCCGTATAATGCAGAGCGTCCACAACCTGAGCACGACGCTTGCGGTTCGGCGTGAACAGAGCCCGGCGTTGTACGCGCCTTGCACGCTCGCTGCGCCGGTTCAGGTCAATGTTTCAGGTGAAACATCCAGCATTTCCGAAAAATCCGAAGGAGTTCAAAGGATCCAATGATTAGCAGGCTACCAACTAGCAAGTTTGTGATTAGCAAGTTTACCCGCGTCACCGTGGCCGTCGCGTTCGGCCTTTCCCTCTTCGCTCTGGCCCAAACCGACCCGGCTGCCGGGACTCCAGCGGCTGCCACCACACCCAATGCTCCCTCCGCTGCTGCGGCGGGGGCGGCGGCGCTACCCAAAGCCACGGGCACCAAAGTCGGCACCATCAACATCGAACAGGCAATCTTCGCCTCAAACGAAGGACAGCGCGATTTCGACGTGCTCCGCAAGAAGTTTGAACCCAAGCAGAACGAACTGAAGGGCTCGGCCGACGAAATCGACAGCCTCAAGAAGCAGCTCAATGCCCAGCAGGACAAGTTGAATGAGGAATCGCGCGACAAGCTGGTGAAACAGATCGAGGGGAAGCAGAAGAGCTTCGACCGCTTAACCCAGGACGCGCAGGAAGATTTCCAGAATCAGCAGGGCGAGATCGGAAATAAAATCCTCACCAAGATGGCTCCACTCATCGTGAAGTACGCCAGCGAAAACGGCTATGGCATGATCCTGGATACGTCCCAACAGTGGCCGCGTGGCCCGGTGATCTGGTACGGACCAGCGGTGGACATCACGCAACCGATCGTCGAAACCTACAACACTCAATCCGGTGTGCCCGCGCCCGCTGCGGGTAGCACGCCTGCCAAGCCGGTAAGACCAGCAACGTCCCCGGCCAGCAAACCTGCTGCGCCCGCGACCAAGCCGCCGGCAACGACTCCGCCGAAACAGTAGCGACACTGCTCGGGTAGTTTCAGTTCCAACTTTTCTGAAGACCGCGTGCGGACGCGGTCTTTATTTTTGCGTCTTCCTAGTGGAGGGCAGGGCACTCCACCGGTTTAACTCTTTCCGCATTGCTCAGGATCAAATCGCAAGCCGCAGGTGTCTGTACGGAATAACGGGCCCGTTCCGGAGGACACACGATATGTTCAGCACACTCGAAAGCAACTGGGACCGGTCTGCCCGTCGGGGACGAGCTACGCTCGCATCCTTCGCCATGCAAGCTCTTGGGCTGAGCGTGCTGCTTGCAATTCCATTACTCACGATTCAGGGACCACCCAAGCTGCAGTGGTTCGACCAGTCGCCGATTCTGATACCACCGTCAGCCCCCGCGCCGCCACCGACCGGACAGCGGCCGACTCATTCGCCGAACGTCAGCCAAGGACTACAGGAGCCGACGACGATTCCAAACACCATCGCTGACCTAAACGAACCACCGGCTGCGTCTTTGCCGGATGTAAGCGACCTCGGCGTGGAGGGAGGCACCGGCGCGAGCAGACGCGGAGTGTTGAGCTCAGTCGGCCCTTCGGTCGATGTTGCTCCACCGCCAACCTCTCCTGCGCCCATGCATCCGCTCAAAGTATCCCACTGGGCGGAGGGCAACATCATCTACCGCGTGCAGCCCCTCTATCCCCCAATCGCTCGACAAGCGCGGGTTCAGGGTACGGTCGAGTTGCGGGCGATCATCAGCAGGGCAGGAACGATCGAGAATCTGGTCGTCGTCAGCGGGCATCCGATGCTGGTCAAGTCCGCGATTGAGGCGGTCCGGCAATGGCGCTACCACCCTTACCTGCTGAACAACGAGCCCGTCGAAGTAGAGACTGAAATCACGGTGAACTTTGTGTTGTCGGGCAGTTGACGTCATGAGTTGACGTCGGTAGTTACCATCGGCACTTAACCGTGCGGCGCGTGTGGTCACTATAATCGGCTACGTGAACGCCCCGCGTCCTGATTTGTCGAAAATGCCCGAAATCCGCTCGCTGATTCTCGACGGCCGGACCTGGGCGGAAGTTTCTCTGGCAGCGCTAGGAGAAAATTTTCATGCGATACAGAAGCATGTCGGCAACGGCGTCACCATTTGTGGCGTGGTCAAAGCCGATGGTTACGGCCACGGTGCGGTGGAGTGCGCGCGCGCGCTTGAATCCGAAGGCGCTGAGTGGCTGGGCGTTACCGATGCCGCGGAGGGCCTGGCGCTGCGCGGCGCCGGCACCAAGGCCCGCATCCTGCTGATGACCGGAATCTGGAAGGGTGAGGAGGATGGGATCGTCGCCCAGAATCTCACTCCCACAATCTGGGAACCCTGGCACATTGAGGCGCTCGAACGCGCTGCGCGAAAGCGGCACGGCGATCTTCCGTCACATCGTTTACCCGTGCATCTGAAGCTCGATACGGGTATGAACCGTCTTGGAGCCGCGAAGGAAGCGTTGCCGCATTTGTGTGAGATGTTGTCCGCGTGCAAGCACTTGACTCTGGAAGGAGTAAGCACGCATTTCGCGTCGGCGGAAGTGCTCGATGCCGAAGACGCTGTGCGCCAGATGAAGCGTTTCGAAGAGGGACTCGCGGTCTTGCGGAATTATGGGCTTCGGCCACCGCTGATTCACATGGGAAATTCCGCCGCCATGAGCGCGCGGCCCGAGACGTGGAAGACGATGGTGCGTCCGGGAATCGCGCTCTACGGATATTCGCTGGCCTTCACGCGTGGCGGCGAGCCCGCCGCTGTGGCGGACCTGGCGCTGCGGCCGGTGCTTTCGTGGAAGACGCGAGTGCTGACGGTGAAGGAAGTCGCAGCGGGACAAGCCGTCGGCTACATGGGCACCTTCGTCACACAAGCGCGGAGCCGCATCGCGGTGTTGCCCGTCGGTTACGCGGACGGCTATCCGCGCCTGCTTTCGAATCGCGCGCGGGTAATTGTGGGCGGCGGGTACGCGCCGGTTGTAGGACGCGTCTCGATGGACCTGACCATCGTGGACGTGAGCCACATTCGCGGTGTTGCGGTGGGAGATGAAGTTGTTTTGATCGGACAAGGCGGCGGCAAAAGCGTGGATGCGGTAGAACTGGCGCGGTTGTGCGAAAGCGTGCCCTACGAAATTCTTTGCGGATTGTCGCAGAGAGTGCCGAGGGTTTACTGCTGAGCATTCAGCATTCAGCACTCAGCTAGCAGGTTTCGCATAGGGTATCGCTTTAGTGATACCGTCAGCTTCGAAATCAGAATCCCCTTTTAGGGGCTGGACATCGGAAAACTACTGAATGCAGAGTGCTGACTGCTGAGTGCTAAATCCCGCCATTAAACTGACCCAAGTCGCCAATCTACGCCCTGTTATTGTATTTCTAGAAGATTGATGCCCTCGCACTACGCTCAATGGATGTACGACTGGGAGACCCGGCTCACGTCGGTGGACAATAATCGCGTGGTGCGTCCGCTGGACTGGGGGCTGGATTGGACACACAACTGGCCCGGCCGCAACGGCGGTCCTTCAAGTCAGGGCTCGGGACAGGGCTCACGCGATCTGCTGGAATATTTCTCGCGCTTCAACGATCGCATCATTCGCGCAAGCGACGACTTTTACTCTTACCAGAAGCCGGCGGATTTCCGGTTGGAGCGCCGCGAGGTTCAGGTGTTCAGCACGCGCGAAGTGCCGGACCCGCACCTTGAAGAAAAAGTTCGCGGCACGCAGGCCGAGTTTCTGCGCTTCACCTCGCCGGTAGTGACGCCTTTCCCCGAGAATAATCTGGTAAACGTGCGCTGGTTTCCGGCACGCGGACGCCGGGCCGTGGTTTTGCTACCGCACTGGAATTCCGACGCGATTTCCTACAACGCGCTCTGCCGGGTAATGAACTGGATGGGGATTGCGGTGTTGCGTCTGTCCATGCCGTATCACGACATTCGCCGTCCGGCGGAGACTGACCGCGCCGACTATGCCGTTTCCGCCAACATTGGACGCACGCTCGATTCGGTGCGACAGGGCGTGATCGACGCGCGCTGCTGTCTCGACTGGCTCGAATGGCAGGGTTACAACCGGCTCGGCATCGTCGGGACGAGCCTCGGATCGTGCTATGCGTTCATCGCTACGGCACACGATCCGCGGATTCAGGTGGCCGCGTTTAATCACGCCTCGACTTACTTTGCCGACGTGGTGTGGCACGGGCAGTCCACTCGCCACATCCGCGAGGGACTGGAAACGGCCATCGATTTAGAGAATCTGCGGCAGGTATGGCGCGCCGTTAGTCCGATGGTGTACTTCGACAAATTTTCGCGCTGGCCGCGCCGCTCGCTCATTATTTATGCGAAGTACGACAGGACATTCCTGCCGGAATTTTCCGAGCAGGTGGTCGAGGAATTCGAGAAGCACAATCTGGATCACAAAGTCGTTGTGCTGGCCTGCGGGCATTACACCATGGGGGAAACTCCGTACAAGTACATGGATGGGTGGCAGCTCGCGAGTTTTCTTCGCACTGCGTTTGATTAGGGAAGATCCTTCGGACCTTGCGCTAGAGCTCTGGCCTTCGCTCTACCCCCTCGTTTACAATCCAGTCGCCGAAGTTCTCATCGGATTCCGGCACTTCTGATCTCGACTTGGTTGTCCGTTTCAAAGGAGGATCCGATGCTCCTCTCCCGCAAGCTTTTCCACTGCAGTTGCGTTGCCGTCCTGCTGGTACCTTTTCTCAGTTGTGGTTCCGCGCACGACTCCGACGAATATTACGTTTTCGTAGCTGCTAACCTGCAGGTCCCTTATTGGCGGGCTGCCGGTGCCGGTTTTTCCAAGGCGGCGGAGGCGGCGAAGGTTAAGTTTGATTTCGTCGGCCCCCAAAGCTACGACCCCAGCGCTGAGCGCGACGCTTTGGATAAGGCGGTGCAAAAGAAAGCCACGGGCATCCTGTTGGGCGTCACCGATCCCGCTCTGCTCAAAGACAGTATTGACAAGGCGGTGGCCGCAGGTATTCCCGTAATCACGATGGACTCGGACGCGCCCGCCAGCAAGCGGCTTTTTTTCATCGGCACCAACAACTATCAGGCCGGCTTCACCGGAGGACAGCGCCTAGCCCAGGAACTCAAGGGCAAAGGCAATGTAGTTATGTTCACCATGCCCAGCCAGGCCAATCTGCAGGAGCGTCAACGCGGATACAAAGACGCGCTTGATCGCTCGCCCAACATCAAGATCACCCGCGTGGTCGATATCCAGGGTGATCCTCGTATTACCTTCGACACCACCACCCAAATCATCGGCAAGGAAAAAGACAAAGTCGACGCCTTTGTTTGCCTGGAGGCACAATCGGGCAAAGAGGTCGCCGGATTGCTCGACCGTTACAACGTGAGCGGCAAGGTCGTCATGGCGATGGATACCGATCCGGAGACGCTCGACTGGATCCAGAAGGGAAGAATCGCGGCCACGATCGCCCAGAAGCCGTACACCATGGCCTACGTCGGCATGCAGATGCTTGACGCTCTTTATCATCACAAGCCGCCGGCGTTGGACGGAGACTGGGCAAAAGACATTTATGCCCCGGTCCCCAGCTTCGTGGATACCGGTTCCGGCTTGGTCGACAAGACGAACTTGGATTCTTTTCTGCAAGCCGGAAAGAGTCTGACCTCCGCGCCCAGGTGAGGGCCGGGCGTTCCGCCCTGACAATCGATTTGGAGAACCTGCGGCAGGTGTGGCGCGCAGTCAGTCCGATGGTGTTCTTCGATGAGTTTTCGCGCTGGCCGCGCCGCTCGCTCATTATTTATGATTTATGCGAATTGCGACATGATCTTCCTACCGGAATTTTCCGAGCAGGTGGTCGAGGAATTCGAGAAGCACAAACTGGATCATAAAGTCGTCGTGCTGCCCTGCGGGCATTACACAATGGGGGAAACGCCGTACAAATACGTGGATGGCTGGCAGCTAGCGAGTTTTCTGCGGACGGCGTTTGAGTAGCCGGAGTCTCGTGATTGCTCGCGTTGCCGTCGGAATCTTCGGCGAATTTTTCAAAGAAAATGGTAAAGCCCGCGAGTCGTGCCCTTGCCGCGCCCAGCCGCTCTCTTTCCCGAACTTAGGGCTCTAAAGGATATGCTAGACTTTTGGCCGAAGCGCGCTTTCTGCGGTACGTCGCACCAGGGGAGGAAAGATTGCCTCGGATCTTGCTGACTACGCGTTGCCGCGACTCAGGCCTCTACGATTATTTTCGCGAAAACGCGCCGCGGAATTTTCGCTGGCGCTTCGGCATGCCGCGAACGATCTCATTTGGCCTGCGATTCCTGCGGCAGAACCTTCCGGACCTGAACATTCTGGAATATCCGACGCGCGCCGAGTTTTCCGCTCAGCTCAAGAGGGGCTGGGACGCCGTCGGTTTTTCCTTTTACCTCGAAGAGACCAACGACATACTGGCGATGGCTGCGGAAGCGCGGCAGGCAGGCGTCCGCGAACTGTGGGCGGGGAATTACGGCGCTCTGACTCCCTCCATCCAATCGCATTTCGATCATGTGTTCAGCGGCTACAGCGAAGACGTTGTGGGACGGAAGCTGGGGACGAATCTTGAGGAAATTCAGCATCCACCGCTCGTCACCCGCTTCCGCTTGCCCGGAGGGTGGTCGGTTCCGATAGGCGTTTTATTTTCCTCGCGCGGATGTAGTTTTCGCTGCACCTTCTGCCAGACCACTGCGTTCGCGCCCAAACCATCTGAAATCTCGCTTGCGGCTTTGGATCGAGTGCTGCGTTTCTATGTCCAGCACGGCATTCATTTTGTCCTGTTACTCGACGAGAATTTTGGCAACCTTCCCTCGCATGCCGACGCCGTCATCGAGCTGCTGGCACGCCACAAAGTCCGCTGGCTCGTGCAGTCGCGCGTGGACCTGCTCCTTCGGAACTTCAATGACTGGCAGAACTGCGGTATGGAAGGCGCGTTATTCGGCATCGAGAGTTTTCACCAGGAGATCCTGAAGCAGATGCACAAGAACGAGAAAGCACAGGCGGCGTTTGAACTTGCCGAGCGACTCAACCGCGCCGGCCTCTACGCCCAAGGCTACTACATCATCGGACTGCCGCCGGAGACGCCAGGATCGATCGCCGAAGATCTGAGGACATTGGCCTCTTTGAAGCTCGACACCACGCAAATTACCATCGTCACGCCGCATCCTCAGACGGAAATGTGGCGTGAACTCGATTCCGGTTACGGTATTTTTGAAAAAGACTGGTCCATGTTCGACACCAAGCACCTCGTCTGGAACCACCCACATTGCGCGCCCGGCGTGCTGGAATCTCTGCTCGAACAGGGCTTCCACGCCTGCTATGGAAACGAATGGCTGGTGCGGACGACGAAAAAGTTCCTCTCCATGAGAAGAGCCCAAAAAGACGTTTCCAGCGTATTATTGGGCCCGGTTCGCTCGCGATGGGCCTCGTCGGGGCGACTGCCGTATCTTCCGGTGAAAGTGCCGTCCGGAACCCAGCAGATCCGCAACGCTGTCGCCTGAGGCAGTAATCGTTCGCCGCCTTTCGCGGACAGGAGTGTCCGCGCCACAGTAAAATAGCCTGCGGTACCTAACGCGGTACCTAACTATGAAAACTTCCGCTATGTCGCGCCCGCTTTATGAAGTTGATCCGCAGATTTCTCCGGACTACTTGGCCATACCCATCGAATACGTGCCGGTGCACTCCCAGTCGGCAGAGCCGTCCGCATTGACTTTTCCGGAGCAACCCCCGGAACCCTTGATGCCTTCGTGTTTTCCGGTACCGCTCACAATCTTCCATTTATTGGCGGCAGGTTTCGCGATGTCGGTTGAAGCGGATCCTTCATACGTGTAGTAAACCTTGTCTCCATTGTCTGTGGTCGCGTTATAGTAGCCGTGGAAGTTGAACGACGCTTTCCATGCATCGTGGAACTCCGTGTAGTCTCCGGATTTTTCCTTGAGGGCTCCGCCGCTTGAGGTCGCTTCGCAAGTACCTTGCCCGATCCAATAGCTGTGATCC
>WNFG01008818.1_pt1 | contig 10273 bp, 9 predicted proteins | sample 5400431 | NCBI WGS metagenome assembly WNFG01 (sample SAMN13153346, study PRJNA577476) | soil metagenome | isolation source: 120 cm saprolite under Douglas fir tree site 2 hole 3 replicate 2 | place: USA:California | collected 2015-04-18
AATGTTCACCACCAAGGGCTCGGAGGCTCGCGCGACTTGAGCCGCCACGATGATGGAGAAAAGCATCAAACTTACCATCACAACAGACCGCTTTTTCATGGGATCCTCCTCTTTCTTCTTTGTCAGCGCCCTGGTAGCTGACGTGTCTTTATTTCGGCTCACGGGCTCGATCCATCGCCATGAGACGGGCCGCACTTTCGCGCATTCTTGTGCGGACTGCAATGCACGGCGGATGAACTCGACGGAAACTCTGGGTGAACACGGAGCCCCTTAAGAGGACGGGACTTACTCCGGCGCCCGGACCTCAATCGCGGTTGCAGCGGGCGGTGGTATATTCATCGCAGACTTGGATACCGCTATGCCGCCAACGGATCGCCCTCTCCATGTCGTGCGTTTTGACGTTTTCGAGGTGGATCTTCGCGCCGGAGAACTGTACAAAGCAGGCCGCAAGATCAAGCTGCAAATCCAACCGTTTGAAGCCCTTGCGATCCTTCTGGAACGGCCTGGCGACGTCGTGATGCGCGAAGAACTTCAGAAAAGACTTTGGCCCACGGACACTTTTGTGGACTTCGAGCACAGCCTCAACACTGCAATCAAGAAGTTGCGCCAGGCACTCGGTGACGACAAGAAGAAGCCGCGTTTCGTGGAAACCCTGCCGAAGCGAGGTTACAGGTTCATTGGCGCCGTGCAACAGAGCGCGGGACTGCCTGCGCGCGCAAAGATTCCGGCACTGTCCTCCTGGGTCGGCCGCGTCGCGAAACTCTCCTCTGACGGCAATCTTTCCTTCGCTTTGGTGTCGGTGGATGAGGAAGCAGCGGCGGAGAGAGAAAAACTGGATGCGGCAAATGACGACGTGGGGCTGTCTCTGTTGATTGCCTCGCAAAAGCTCCTGATCGTGCCCAACGGGACGCAGGTAAGAGTTCTGGAGGTTCAGGAAACAACGTCCCGCTGTCAGGTGCGAATTCTCGATGGTGAGCACTACGGCAAAACTGCCTTGGTGCCGCTGAAGGTTCTCGTGGAGTCGCCATAACTCCGTTCGAACGCTGGCGCACAAGCGCGCGCACCGGCCTGTTGCGCTCCCCCGGCGTCAAAATAGGCTTTATTCGTAGCGGAGGGCTTCGACGGGGTCAAGGCGCGCGGCTTTCCAGGCGGGGTAGACACCGAAGACAATTCCAATCAGCGCGCAGAGAATGAGCGCAGTGAGGACCCAGAAGAGAGACAAAACCGCAGGGAAGTGCGCGGCGTAGCGCGCGAGAAGACTAATGCCGGAGCCGAAGACAACGCCGATCACGCCGCCGACGGCGCTGAGGGTGACGGCTTCAATCAAGAATTGCGCGAGAATGTTGCTGCGTTTCGCGCCGATGGCCTTTCGAACGCCGATTTCGCGCGTTCGCTCCGTGACGGAAACGAGCATGATATTCATCACGCCGATGCCGCCGACGAGCAGTCCGACAGAAGCGACGGCAAACATCAAAATGAAAATAAGGCTGCTGATCTTGTTCCACAGATCGAGAAAATAATCCGAGGTGAAGAGCGCAAAATCGTCCGGCTTGCCGTTCGAAAGGCGCCGCTTGCGCCGAAGCATATCGCGTATTTCTTCGACGGCTTCGCCCACTTTAGCGGGATCTTTGGCCTTCGCGAAAATCACATAGTCTTTCTGGTTCGGATACAGCTTTCGTAACGTGGTTACTGGCATCATAGCGATGTTGTCTTCCGGATTCGAACCGCCGGAGATGCCCTGCCGGCGCTTCTCAAGAGTTCCAATGACGGTGAAGAGCTGTCCATTGAGGGTTACTTCTTTTCCCGCGGCGTCGGCGGGCGCGCCGGGGAAAAGGGTTCTTGTGGTGTCGTAGCCGAGCAGCACGACCGGCGAACGGTGCCTGCCGAATTCCACCTTCAAGTCGAAGATCTGGCTGATCGAGGGCGTATTCCCCTGCAGGATTACGTTTTTCGCGCGGTACGCTCCGCGGCGAACGTCGGCAGTACCGGAGCCGAATTGCGGCATGAAAATGCGCATCGAGGGCGACGCGGCGGAAACATGAGGAAGCTTGGCGATATCTTCCGCCCATTCCGGCTGCAATTCCTTGCGCGTAAACCATTCGCTTGGCGGGCGGGAGAGCGAGGCCCAGGGAAAGCGGTAGGCGATGATGGTGTCCGAGCCCAGCTCGCGGATGCCGCCAAGCACATTTTCATTGAGGCCGTTGATCACCGCGCTCACGGTTATCACCGTCATGATGCCGATGACGATGCCAAGAATGGTGAGGCCAGAGCGGAGCGGATTTCTGCGCAGGGTATCGAGCGCGAGCAAAACTTCTTCGCGCACATTCATGGCGCTTTCTTTCACGGCCCGCGAGCGCAGCGGGAGCGTGGTTGTTTGCGAAAGAGTTTTTCCGAGAGTAGCCATTGCCTAATCTATCGTCGATCCATGTTCGACGCCGATTCCATGTTCATTCAAGCGCCCTATAGGCTAGAAAGCCTCGCGGTCCGACCCTTCGACTCCGCTGAGGGCAAGTGACCGCGGCTACAGGTTACTCCGATCGGAGCGCGACGACGGGATCGAGCCGGGCGGCTTTCGACGCGGGATAAGTTCCAAAGAACAAGCCAACGCTCAGCGGCACGAGCAGGCCGCCCATCACGGACCAGAGCTGCACAGAGCTCGGCAGCGGGGATACCCAGGAAACAAGTTTGGCAACGAGGACGCCAAAAAATACGCCGAGAGCTCCGCCGAAGAGCGCAATCGTGGATGATTCAATCAAGAACTGCCGCAAAATATCTCCACTGCGAGCGCCCATGGCTTTGCGCAAGCCAATCTCGCGGGTCCGTTCGGTGACCGAGACGAGCATGATGTTCATGATGACGATACCGCCGACGACGAGGGAGATGGAAGCAATCGCGATGGTGACCAAGAAAAATGTTCCGCTAATGTCCTTCCAGAGGGCGAGAAACGAGTCACTGGTTTCGACGGCGAAGTCGTCTTTCTTTCCGTAGGCCAAGTGACGGCGTCCGCGCATAATCTGGCGCACCTCGTCGACACTGTCCTGGATTTTCGCGGCGGACGCCGCACGAGCCGTGATGCGGAGCGAATCCTGCTGCGTGCCATATTCCTTCTTGTAAGTGCTGAGCGGGAGGATGATCCAATTGTCCAGCGAAGTGCCAAGCGAGGTTCCTTCTTTTTTCCCGATGCCGATCACCTGGCAGGGGATGTTTCTCCAGCGGATTTCCTTCCCGATGGCATCGACGCCCGGGAGGAGGTTTTCCACGAGGTCATTGCCGATGACGCAGACCGAAGCGGCTTCCTGCAGATCGGTATCAGTGATGTGGCGTCCTGCGACGAGGTCAACGTCGTACAGCTCCGCCATTTGCGGGGTCCAGGCGCGGAGGTTGGTGTCTTTCAGGGAATTCAGCCCGCTCTTGGTCTCTACGCGCCCGCCGAGGGATGCGCCGATTTCCTTGCAGGATTTGCACAATTCGCGGACGGCAACAAAATCGTCGATAGTGAGGCGCTTGCGTTTTTGAAATTCGAGGAAATCGTCGACATTGGTAATGATGGAGGGCTGACGCGAGACGCCGAAGACGTCCGCACCGAGGCGAAAAACGCGCGTGGCGACATACTGATTGGCGCCATTGATCAGACTGACCACGGCGATGACCGCGGCCACGCCGATAACTACGCCAATGAGCGTGAGGACGCTGCGCAGCTTGTGCGCCCAGAGGCTGGAGGTGGCAATCGTCACCGCCTCCTTGAGATTCATCGTAGAGGTATTCGCCATGAAGCGTTGTCAGGTTGCCTCATCCTAACATACGCGCTAGAGGGCTTCGAAATTGCAGGCTTTGAGCAAGAGTTTGTTAGATTGAGATTCTCTGCAAATGAAAAACCTGAATGGTTTACCGGGATCTCCGGAATGGAAGAAGAACCTGGATTCCGCGCAAAAAAAGGGCGGGGAGCCGGAGAGCTGCCCGCCGTCCTACGAAGGCGTTCTTGTTAGAAGGTGAGCTTCACGCCGAACTCCGCCTGGCGCGGGACGGCGTACCAGTTAACGCCCGACGAAGAGCCGGGAGGCAGAGGCTCTTTGCAGGCAACGCATGGGTAGTTCAGAGGAGGAGGGAGTGATGGCCCAACTTAGGTGAAGCCGCCGGTCAATTCAACTATTCAACTAGCCTTGGTGGCGGATGCGCTCGGCGAGGGCGCGAGCGCGCTGGCGGCCAATTTCGACAATGCGGGAATCACCGGCGATTTGGTCGAGGGTGGGAAGGGCGCGCTTGGGCTCGGGAAGGAGCTTGCGGTTGAAGTCGGATTCGAATTGCAGCAGGGCGTCGTTGATGCCCAGGCGGTCGTACTTCAATCTCCGTTCGAGCAGCACAAGCAATTCCTGCTGGCGCGCCAAGCCTTCGAAGATCTGAAGCAGCTGGTTGGCAGCGGAGTTCAGCGTGTAATTGAATTTCGTGGCGTGAACTTCCGCGCCGCGCTCCCAACGAAATGTTTTCTCGCCGAGATTTGCGATTTTACGGTGGACGTCGAGGTCCTGCCCCTGAAAATGATTCATTTGTGCGGCAAGTTCGAACATCTTTGCGCGCAGGGGTGCGCTCACTTCGAACGGCAAAGCGCCGGGGTCCTCGTCGAGCTGGCGGATCTCAAAGGAGGCGGCGTCGGAATCCTCACGCACGGAGATTTCGATGAATTCCGGGGAGCTGGACTTGAACACGCGGCGGAAAGTAAGTTTGGCGGCCGAAGAAGCGGGGGCGGCCAAACCGGCGCAGGCCGGCAGGCAGATCAAACAAAATAAAAACAGAAACCGCAGAAGGCTAGTCTTCATCGCGTCGTTACGATGCGCGGTGCGCCGCTTCGCGTTCTGTGGTTACGCGCCGGCGCTGCCAAATGAGGCGCTAAACCTGCGCGCAACTTGGGTCTTAAAGGCGGATCCGGCAAACCAAAGCGCCGCCGCGCTCTCTCGGCCTGCAAATGACAGAGCGCCACTGCCAAAGCGTCCGCGGCATCTGATGGCTCCGGAGTTTCATCCATGGCAAGCAGCGCGCGAACCATCAATTGCATCTGCTTCTTGTCCGCCTGGCCGTAGCCCGCTACGGAGGCCTTCACTTCGCGCGGCGAATAGCTGTGCACCGCAACGCCGCGCTGGGCTGCGGCCAGGAGCACCACCCCGCGGACTTCTGCCAGCCGCAGGGCAGTGCGCATATTCAGGGCCGTGAACACGGATTCGACGGCCAGCGCGTCGGGAGAAAACTGATCGAGCAGTGCGCACATCAGTGCGTGGACGTCCTGTAGCGTGGCCCCGGAGCATTCCTTCTGGCGCCTGGCTGACACCTTGAATGCTCCATAATGCAGCATGCGGCAGCGCCGGCCGTCGCTCTCGACAATTCCGTAGCCCGTGGGTCCCGCGGCCGCGGGATCCACACCGAGCACGCGGATGAATCCGTTCTTTTCGCTCGAGGAGTGCGTTGCGGCCATGGCCAACAGTCTACGGCGTTCGCCGCGCCGCTGCCAGAGCTTTATCTGAACGATATTCAGCCCGAAAAGAAAGACGCCCATCCCTGCTAACCGGGATGGCCGTTCGTCATGGCAATGCACGAAAGACATCTTCGTCTGCCCGATGAAGCGCGGCTCAGTTTGCGCCAACGGCCGCTTGAATCTCCGACTCATCGATATCGAAGTTTGCATAGACGTGCTGCACATCGTCATGTTCTTCGAGCGCTTCGACGAGTCTCACCATCAGGGTCGCTTGCTGGCCGGTCAGCTTGATGTAATTCTGCGGCACCATGCCGATTTCCGCCGAGGCTGGGGTGATGCCAGCTTTGGTCAAGGCCTCTTTTACTTTTTCGAGGGCCTCGGGCGGGGTCACGACGTACCAGCCGGAACCGTCGTCCTTCAAGTCTTCCGCGCCGGCATCAAGCACAAGGTCAAGCATTTTCTCTTCGCTGGCTTGCTCCTTGGGCACGACAATCTCGCCTTTGCGATGGAACATCCATCCCACGGCTCCTGCTTCCGCCAAGTTTCCGCCGTTCTTGCTCATGAGGTGACGGAATTCACCCACCACGCGGTTGCGGTTCGTGGTCACCGCCTGGATCAGCAGGCCGACTCCGCCGGGACCATATCCTTCGAAGGTGACTTCCTCATATTGCTCGCCCTCGAGCTGCCCGGTGCCGCGCAAAATGGCGCGCTCGATGTTCTCGTTGGGCATGTTGTCGTTCTTCGCCGCTAGAATCGCGGTGCGCAGGCGCGGATTCGAATTCGGATCGCCGCCGCCGATACGCGCGGCAATAGAGATTTCGCGGATGATTCTGGTGAAGACGCGGCCGCGCTTCGCGTCGGTGGCCGCCTTCTTGTGTTTAATGGTGGCCCATTTTGAATGCCCGGACATGACAGACCTCTTTTGTTTACCGTGACTCCGACCCCGCCGGAGTTCACGTTAGGTAAATTTTCGTGCAGCCGCGCGCCCTTTTCCGGGCGTTATGGCTGGATGACCCCGCATGGCGGGGCTCAACTGTGCGGAGACACTTACGGTGAACCGCAAACCGCTGCGGAACTGAGCCAGTCTAGCACAGCCGTACGACCCGGGAAACCGGGTATACTCCCCATCGGGGCATCTCCTTGCGAGCAATGGAGTTCCGCATCTCGGCCGGTCGCTGCGTTCAAAACACGGGGATTCGCCATGCCTGACCGCCGCTACCGCGTCCTCGCTGTTGCCTCTCACCCTGTGCAGTACATGGCGCCGATTTTTCGCAGAATGGCCGTTCATCCGCTGATTGACTTGCACGTGGCTTATTGCAGTTTGCGCGGCGCAGAGACCGCTCACGACCCGGAATTTGGCGCAAGCGTCCGATGGGATGTCCCACTGCTCGATGGTTATTCGTGGACGCACGTGCCCAACCGCGGCTCGGGCGCGGAATCCTTCCTTGGCTTGCGCAATCCCGGGTTATGGAAACTGATTCGTCAGGGCAATTACGAGGCGGTGCTCTGCTTTATCGGCTACGTTCGCGCGACTTTCTGGATTGCCTGCCTCGGCGTCAAAATATCAAACACCGCATTTCTATTCGGCACGGACGCGACCACGCTCGCGCCCCGCGACAGCCGCGCCTGGAAAGGCGCTCTTAAGAGGATTTTTTGGCCGCAGTTGTTCAGCCTCGCCGATCAGGTGATTGTTCCCTCTTCGGGCTCGCGTGATCTGATGCTTTCGCTGGGCTTATCGGGAGATTGCGTGACGCTGACGCCCTATAGTGTTGACAACGACTGGTGGATGCAGCGATCGGCAGCGGTAGACCGTTCGGCCGTGCGCGAATCCTGGGGCATTTCAGTTTCTGACGCGGTCATCCTTTTCTGCGGCAAGCTCCAGCCCTGGAAGCGCCCGCTGGACCTTCTTCGCGCTTTTGCAAAAGCGAATTTTTCGAACGCGCTTCTTGTATTTGCCGGTGAGGGCCCGCTGCGCCCACAACTCGAATGCGAAGCGGCCGCCCTAGGGATCACGCCGCGGGTTCGCTTTCTCGGCTTCGTCAATCAGTCGCAGCTTCCGGCCGTTTATGCTTCATCCGACCTCATGGTTCTCCCCTCGGAATACGAACCCTTCGCCGTGGCGGTGAATGAAGCGATGTGCTGTGGATGTCCCGTCGTCGCCAGTGATCGCGTCGGCGCGGGGCGCGATCTCGTCGCTCCTGTTGGCCCCGAATTCATTTATTCTTGTGGAAATATCTCAGCCCTGACTATCGTGTTGCAGGACGCGCTCGCCGATCGGGCGCGGCTGGAGTCGCTAAGGCAGGCTTTTGCGGCGCGGATGAATTCCTGGTCGCCGGAACAAAACATCGCCGCAACTGTGGAGGCCATCCAAACCGCCGTCTCCCGGAAAGGCCACCGGTCGAAGGAAATGACCGACGGTCCTCCCGCTGCGCAAACCTCTTCCGCGACGCCTCACAAACTTCGCGAATGAAACTCCTTCTTTACTCCCATTACTTCACACCCAGCGTCGGCGGTGTCGAGACGATCGTCCTTTCTCTCTCGCGTGGCCTCGCCGAGCTGCGCGATACGAATGGCCAGCCAGAATTCGAAGTCACTCTTGCAACGCAAACGCGAGCGGAAAAGTTCGACGATGCGGCGCTGCCATTTCGCGTCATTCGCCAGCCAAGTCTCCCGCGGCTCTGGCAGATCGTCCGCGCGGCCCACGTCGTTCACGTGGCGGGCCCGGCGCTTGCTCCCCTCATCCTTGGTCTTCTCGCACGCAAGCCAGTCGTGGTGGAGCATCATGGATTTCAGACGATTTGTCCCAACGGCCAACTGCTCATCGAGCCCAGTGACACGCCGTGTCCCGGCCATTTTATGGCGGGACGCCATCGCGAATGTCTGCGCTGCAATGCAGGGCAGGGCTGGCTGGCGTCGCGCAAGCTGTGGCTGCTCACTTTTGTTCGCCGATTTCTTTGCGCGCGCGCCGCGGCAAACATCGCGCCGACCGCATGGCTGGGGGGTCTATTGCGTCTACCGAGGATCATCGTGATTCCTCACGGCCTCGAAACCAGCGAGTTGGTTGCGCGAACCATTCCATCTTCCGGGCCACCGGTCATCGCGTTTCAAGGGCGTCTCGTCACCACCAAGGGGGTGAAGCTCCTTCTGGAGGCGGCACGCATTCTGCGTGAGCAGAGTCGCTCGTTTGAGCTGCTCATTATTGGGGACGGCCCCGAGCGCTCCTCTCTCGAGGGCTTTGCACAAGACGCATCACTCGCCGGGCGCGTGCGATTCGCGGGGCGGCTAGCTGCGGCGCAACTCCAAGCCGCGCTAGCGCAAGCCTCCATTGCCGTCGTTCCATCCCTGGGCGGTGAAGTCTTCGGCCTGGTGGTGGCCGAAAACATGCAGCGTAGTTTGCCCGTTGTCGCTTCTGATCTCGGCTCGTTCGCTGAAGTTCTCGGCGAAGCCGGCCTCACTTTCCGCGCAGGCGACGCCGCTGCTCTCGCTCACGAACTGGCGCGCCTGCTTGATGATTCCACTCTTGGCGCCAGCCTTGGCGAACGCGCGCGCCGCCGCGTTCTCGACCAGTGCGACCGCCGCCGCATGCTCGAAGCCCACGCGCGCGTCTACCACGACGCATGCCGCTGACCTGTCCGAAGAGGCAGGTTCGGACTGCGTCACAAGAGATTGAAGACCATGCACGAGCTTGCAGCCCAAGGTCTAAACTGGCCATAGCGAAAGAACGTGGAGCCGCCTGCCTCCCCTTTGGACAAAGAAAGTGAGTCAGCAATCCACGATGCCGGAGAAGAAGCAAATGAGACGTACACTTGTCGTTATAACAGTTTGCCTGTTAGCACTCACAGCGGCGGCCGGAACGATGGCGGCGCCGCAGGGCAAGAAAAGGTGCACCCTTGGCGGCACGGTGATCGGTCCGGACGACAAACCTGTTGCGCACGCCAGCGTTTCTTATCAATCTTCAGGCGGAAACTCCCCGCACGCCGTGCACACGAATTCCCGGGGGCAGTTCGCGATTTCCAACCTCAAAGCAGACAATTACGATATTCGCGCCTCGGCCAAAGGCATTTTTTCCGAATGGGAAAAGAACGTGAGTTTGCGCCCCGGCCAGACGAAGACCATCGAGCTGCGGCTGATCTACGCCAAAGAAATGCCGACCGCGGACTCGAAAGCCAAACCCAAACCCTGAAATGGCCAAACTCTGAAATGGAAGGTAGCGTTTCCGCAAGGAGCAAGATTGCAGGCTATTGCGCGAAGAGCTGCGCGAGCTCGAGCAAATCCGACGCCGAAACATCAGAGACGGCGCAGAACTCCATTCCCTGGTGGCGCCAGTAGATCCATTGATAGCCCTGCCGCGAGCCGGGAGCTTGAGCCGCCAAGTCCGCTTCATGCGTCGGCCAAACAAATACATTGACGAAATGTTTTCTCCGGCCGTAGACGAGAGCGGCGATGCTCTTTCCTCCAAGCACATCGAGCCGTCCACCGACCAGTGGAAAGCCTTCATCGGTGAAATCCTTCACCGGAGGAGCGAAGTCCAACTTGCCGTCAAACCAGGGCTTGACCGTATGCTGATCCGTTGAAGTAACGTCGGTGAGGTGGCCCGCCTGCAGCGAGCGGATGTGTGCATCGATCAATTCCGCAGCCGCGACAGTGGTTGGGGCACCGGGGCGGAAATTTGACAGAACGAACCAGGAGCTCGTCCCAATTATCAAGATGGACGCGGCGACGGCCAGCCAGCGCCAGACAGGCGCTCGCTCCACGCTGGCGGTGTTCGCGGCGGCCTTGAGATCGGCTCTAATTCTTGTCCGCAGAGCA
>WNFG01005924.1_pt1 | contig 10272 bp, 10 predicted proteins | sample 5400431 | NCBI WGS metagenome assembly WNFG01 (sample SAMN13153346, study PRJNA577476) | soil metagenome | isolation source: 120 cm saprolite under Douglas fir tree site 2 hole 3 replicate 2 | place: USA:California | collected 2015-04-18
ATGGCTACTTCATGGAATTCTTCATGGCCTCTTACAGCGGCAACAAGTTTGATGTTTTCCTGGTCCAGCAGCGCTTGCATGGCCCGTACGCGCCGTTTTACTACGCGCTGCTTCTTTGCAACATCCTGATTCCGCAACTTCTCTGGTCCTTCAAGATGCGCCACAACGTGGCGGTCCTATTCTTCATGTCCATCGTCGTGAATATCGGCATGTGGCTGGAGCGCTTCGTCATTGTGGTCATCAGCCTGACGCGCGACTACGTGCCTTCTGCCTGGGGCCGCTATAGCCCTACGTTTTGGGATTGGGCCACCTTCATCGGCACTATGGGCATGTTCGTCACTCTGATCTTCCTGTTCGTGCGCGTTCTCCCGGCGATTTCCATCGCGGAAATGCGCGAACTGGTGGCCGAAACTTCCGAGGAAGAGAAATAATGCATCTGCAGCGCTCCCATATCTATGGCGTGATGGGTGAGTTTGGCGACCCTAAGGAACTGATTCATGCCGTCGAGAAAATTCGCGCCGCTGGCTACCGCCGCGTCAACGCCTATTCGCCATTTCCCGTAGAAGGTCTTTCCGAGGCGCTGGGCTTGAAGCGCAACATGGTGCCGTCGATTTGCCTGCTTGGCGGTCTCGCGGGTGGCGTTGGCGGTTTCCTATTTCAGTATTGGGCCGCGGCCATCACTTATCCCATGAACATTGGCGGCCGTCCGCTCAATAGCTGGCCGGCGTTCATTCCCGTCACTTTTGAATTGACGATTCTCGGCGCGTCGCTCGCCGCGGTTTTCGGCATGCTCGCCCTCAACAAATTGCCCCAGCCGCATCACCCGGTTTTCAACGTGCACCGCTTCTCGCATGCCTCCTCGGACCGTTTTTTTGTTTGTATCGAGTCGAAGGATCCGAAATTCCATCTGGAGCAATGCGCGCGCATCCTCCAGGAAGTTCACGCGCACCATATCACCGAGGTGTCCGATGATTGACACCTCGCGTTTCCTCGCCGCTGCCTGCGCCGCCGTTTGCTTGATTTTCGGCGCCGGTTGCGAATATCTCCGGCAGGACATGGCCAACCAGCCGAAGAATCGTCCGCTTTCTCCCTCAGCATCTTTCGAAGACGGCCGTTCCGAGCGCCCAATTGTTGAAAATACTGTGGCTCGCGGTTCGCTGGCTGATGACCAACTCTTTGTGCCCAAGGACTCGAACAATTTCCCGTTGCCCGTGGACCTCGCGCTCCTCGTGCGCGGCGAAGAGCGCTACAAGATTTTCTGTACTCCTTGCCACGGCTTGCAGGGCGACGGAAACGGCATGGTGGCCATGCGCGGCATGAAACCGCCACCCAGCTATCACCAGGACCGTCTCCGCCAGGCGCCCAACGGCTATTTCTACGACAACATCACCAACGGATTCGGCCAGATGCTGGGCTACTCGGCGCAGATTCCTCCCCGCGATCGCTGGGCCATCATCGCGTATATCCGTGCGCTGCAGCTCAGCCGCAATGCCAAGATTGCCGATTTGCCCGCGGAGCTTCGCGAAAAGCTGAATCCGAGCGGAGCTCCGTCCGCCAAACCGAGTGCCGTGAAGGATTCGACAGGAGGCAGCTTCTAATGGCTGCGCAGGAATATCAGGCACCGGAAAGCGTCGACCGCCTTCAACAATGGGCGCTATCGATCGGCGGCGTCGCGTTGCTGGTTTCTATTCTCGGCGCGGTAAAGTCTCCCGATCTTTTCTATCAATCTTACTTGATGAGTTTTCTGCTGATTCTCGGCTTGACCGTGGGTTCCCTTGGCCTGGTGATGTTGCAGCATCTCACAGGCGGCGACTGGGGCATTATCATCCGCCGTCCGCTGGAATCGGCCTCTCGCACCCTTCCGCTGATGGCCATTGCTTTCTTGCCCATCGCGCTCTTCGGCATGCATCATCTTTATTCCGGCCACGGAGACGAAAAGGGCTGGCTCAACGCGCCGCCAACCGGCGAAGGCGCTCTCTCGAATTTTCAAAAAACCTACCTTACGCCAAATGGCTTTTACACCCGGGCAGCTATCTACTTCGCCGTTTGGCTGGTGCTTATGTTCACCTTCAATATTTTGTCGAAGCAGCAGGACGGCAACCCCGAAGACCGCGCTTTACGTCTCCGCTTCAAAATGCTCGCCGGGCCGGGCATCATTCTTTATGTTTTTGTGATGAGCTTCGCGGCCATCGACTGGGCCATGTCTCTCTCTCCTCATTGGGCCTCCACGATTTACGGCTTCCTGTTCGTGGCCGGACAATTGATCTCCTCGATGGCCTTCATGATCGCGGTTGTCGTGCTTCTGGCGCGCAGCGAACCTTTCGCCAGCGTCCTTCAGAAGCGCCATCTTCACGATCTGGGGAAACTGCTCCTCGCTTTCGTGATGCTCTGGGCGTATTTCGACTTCTCGCAGCTCTTGATCATCTGGTCCGGCAACCAGCCGGAAGAAATCAGCTTTTATCGCACCCGATTGTACGGCGGCTGGGGCGTCGTCGCGGTGATCGTCCTGGTGTTCCATTTCTTCGTGCCATTTTTCCTGTTGCTCTCGCAGGACGTGAAGCGCAACGCCAAAGTGCTCCCCAAGATTGCCATGTGGCTCATCTTCATGCGTCTGGTGGATTTATTCTGGATGACGCGGCCGGAATTCACCCCTAACGCCGTGCCGACGTGGCTGGACATTGCTTTACCCCTGGGGCTCGGCGGATTGTGGCTCGGCTTCTTTGCTTTCAATTTGAAGCAGTGCCCGCTTCTCCCCATCGGCGACCCGAAACTGGCGGAGGCCATCGAGCATCATGAGCACTGACTCCCACAATACGGGCCAGGAGCCCCGCCATACGGACGTCTCGTTCGAAGAACGCGACATCAAGGCAGGCACCATCTATGGGTATCTGTTTGCCCTGGGCGCGGCGGTGGTGGCCTCTTTGCTGATTTGCATTTACATCCTCCGCTTTACTCTGAATTTTGCGGCTTCGACCGATACGCCTCCTCCGCCTTCCCGTGATGCGCTTGGCAAGGACTATCGAGCATTGCCGCCTGAGCCGCGGCTGCAGGGCGTCCCCGGCCATCAAACCGATCCGCAGGCCGACTTGCGCAAAAAGATTCAGGAAGACTCAGAGGCCAATGAAAAACTCGAATGGATTGACAGGTCCAGCGGTGTCGCCCAGATTCCCGTTAAGGATGCGATGAAAATCATTGCCGAGAAGGGTTTGCCCGCCGGGCCCGCGCCAGCAATGGAGAAAAAGAAATAACGCAATGAATAAAGTTCGATATTTCGTCTCGATTTCAGTGCTCTTTCTCACGGCGGGCACTCTGCACGCTCAAGCAGTCCCCAGCAACACCGGCCCATCGGCTGCGACCATGCCACGGGCTTTGCAGAACGTGGGCTTCGAGCCGCCGCTCAACGGGCCTATGCCGCTGGATCTCCCATTCCGTGACGAAACCGGCCGCAGCGTTCAGCTTCGCGACTATTTCGGACAGCAAAAGCCGGTGGTCCTCGCTTTCGTCTATTACGGTTGCCCCATGCTTTGCGACCAGGTCGAACAGGGCGTCGTCGGCGTCCTGCGCATGCTTACCTTCAATCCTGGCCGCGACTACGAAGTCGTTTTTGTCAGTTTCGATTCCCGCGAGACGCCGGAGATGGCTACCGAAAAGAAAAAGAAGGCGCTGGCTCATTTCCGCCGTCCGGAAACGGATTCCGGCTGGCATTTCCTCACGGGCTCGAAAGAATCCGTCGAAGCCGCCACCAAAGCCGCGAACTTCCGTTTCTCCTTTGACGCTAAGAACAATCTCTTCGCCCACGCGGCTGGCGTGATGATTCTCACGCCGGACGGCCACATCTCGCGCTATTTCTACGGCATCGAATATCCAGGTCGTGACATGCGCCTCGGGCTCGTCGATGCCTCGGCCGGAAAGATTGGCACGCCCATCGACCATGTCTTGCTCTTTTGCTATCACTACGACCCCACCGCCGCCACATACAGCGCTTCGATTCTCAAGATCATTCGTCTCGGCGGCGTTCTTACGATTCTCTGCATCGTCGGAGGAATTTTGATTTCCCGCCGCCGCGAAGCGCTGGCGGCAGCCCGGAATTTGCGCCAGCCGCTTCCGAGCGGCATGGAACGAGGAGCTCACTAAGCCGTGCAGTCGCAAATGCCAATCTATCCCGAGCAAGCGTCCAACTTCGCGCCCCACGTGGACTTGCTCATGCTCTTTGTCACCGCGGTTTGTGTCTTCTTTGCGACCGCTATCACCGTGGCAATCGTCATTTTCTTTTTTAAATTCCATCGTAAACAGCCGAATGACGTCGGTGTTCCCATTCACGGAGATTCACGGCTAGAAGCCGCCTGGTTGATTATTCCGCTGATTCTGGCCATGGCCATGTTTGGCTGGGGTGCGGTCGTCTATGTGGATTACCGCCATGCTCCGCAGGACACGCTGGATATCTACGTCATCGGCAAACAGTGGATGTGGAAGGCTCAACAGCCCAATGGATTGAAAGAGATCAATGAATTGCACGTCCCCGCTAACCGCAACATTCGCCTGATCCTGGCCAGCGAAGACGTTATACATGACTTTTTCGTTCCCGCCTTCCGCGTCAAAATGGACGTTGTCCCGGGGCACTACAACACCATGTGGTTCCGCCCCACCAAGCCCGGCCGCTACCACTTCTTTTGTTCTCAGTACTGCGGCACGAACCACGCCATCATGGGCGGCTGGGTTACCGTCATGGAACCTTCCGACTACGCCGCGTGGCTCTCCGGCTCATCGGGCGGGAGCGGCAACCCTGCCGTTGCCGGGGAGAAGCTCTTTGCCGAACGAGCCTGCGTCACTTGCCACGTCGCCGATGGCACGGGCCGCGCTCCTTCGCTTAATGGCCTTTACGGCGCGCAGGTTCTACTAGCCGATGGCACCACCGTCACCGCCGATGAAGCCTATCTTCGCGAGTCGCTTCTCCAGCCCAACGCGAAAATCGTAGCCGGCTACCAGCCGTTGATGCCTACGTTCCAAGGACAACTTACGGAAGAGCAGATTCTCGCTCTCACCGCCTATATCAAATCTTTGCAGTCGCAACCGGTTCCCGCCAAGGGCTCCGGCATTGCGCCGCCCACGGGGAAGAAATAAGCCATGAGCGAAACTCTGACAGCTCCATTGCCGGGCCACAAAATGCCCCACGAGGACTATCTGAACGCCACCTACGGCCTTCGCTCATGGCTGCTCACCACCGACCACAAGCGCATCGCCCTGCTGTACCTCGGCTCGGTGACCTTTTTCTTTTTCATCGGCGGCCTTTTCGCCACCATGATTCGCATCCATCTTCTGACGCCCACGGGTGCCCTGGTCACGCCCGAAACCTACAACAAGCTTTTCACCATGCACGGCGTGGCCATGATCTTCTTTTTCCTGATTCCTTCCATCCCAGCCGTTCTTGGAAATTTCCTGATTCCCCTGATGATCGGTGCGAAGGATCTGGCCTTTCCGAAAATCAATCTACTAAGCTGGTACATCTACATTATCGGCGGCTGCTTCGTTCTGTATTCCTTCGGCACCGGCGGACTGGACACCGGCTGGACGTTTTACACTCCGCTCAGCAGCGTGTATTCCAATTCCGCGGTCACTCCTGCGGTGATCGGCATTTTCATTAACGGGTTCTCCTCGATCCTGACCGGGCTCAACTTTATCGTCACCATCCACACCATGCGCGCTCCCGGAATGACTTGGTTCCGCATGCCCCTCTTCGTCTGGGCCCATTACGCCACCAGCATCATCTTCATTTTGGGTACGCCGGTCATCGCCATCTCGCTCCTCCTCGTCGGCCTCGAGCGTATGTTCCACCTTGGTTTTTTCAACCCCGCCCTGGGCGGGGATCCCATCCTCTTTCAGCATCTCTTTTGGTTCTATTCGCACCCTGCTGTCTACATCATGATTCTTCCGGCCATGGGCGTAATCAGCGAAATCATCCCCACTCTCGCGCGCAAGACGATCTTCGGCTACTCCTTCATTGCCGGATCCAGCATCGCTATCGCCGTCATCGGCTTTCTCGTTTGGGGGCACCACATGTTTGTCACCGGCGAGTCCGCTTACGCGGCTTTGGCCTTTTCGTTCCTCAGCGCTCTTGTGGCTATTCCTTCGGCGGTCAAAGTCTTCAATTGGACCTCCACGCTCTTCAAAGGCTCAATTTCCTGGGATGCGCCAATGCTTTACGCTCTTGGCTTTATCGGGCTGTTCACCATTGGCGGGCTCACGGGCCTGTTCCTCGCCGCCCTGGGCCTGGACATTCATATCCACGACACCTACTTCGTCGTTGCACACTTCCACTACATCATGGTCGGCGGTGCCGTTATGGGTTACGTCGGCGGCATTCACTTCTGGTGGCCCAAGATTACCGGCAAGCTCTATCCTGAAGTTCTGTCGCGCATCGCCGCGGTCACCTTGTTCGTCGGCTTCAACCTGACCTTCTTCCCGCAATTCATTCTTGGCTATCTCGGCATGCCGCGCCGCTATCACAGCTATCCCCCCGAATTTCAGGTGCTCAATGTGCTCTCCACTGCGGGCGCCTCAATTCTCGCGCTCGGCTACCTGTTGCCGATGATTTACCTCACTTGGTCCATGCGCTATGGCAAAGTTGCCGGAAAGAACCCCTGGCCTGCCACCGGCCTCGAGTGGACAACCGACTCGCCGCCCCCAACCGAAAACTTCCATGTCACCCCGGAAGTTACCTGGGAGCCATACGACTTTCTGAATCGGCCGGATCTGGGCTTGGCAGGAACGCCATCGCCCGTCCAGGCTCATGGAGATGATTGATTTGTTGTGTTGAATTTGTGTTGTTGTCTTATGTAGGGGCGGACTTTAGTCCGTCCCGCAGTGGACCCAAGCCAGGCAGCATTGGCTGAGGAAGAGGAGCACCGAGTGCATCGCACCGGCGATCTGTACGGACATTTTCAAACGCTCGAACAGCAGAAGGAATCCGCCACGCTCGGCATGTGGATTTTCCTGGTCACCGAAGTCCTGTTCTTCGGCGGCATGTTCCTCGCTTACACCATCAACCGCAGCGCGTTCAGCACCGCCTTCGGCATCGGCAGCAACACGCTGGATATCAAGCTCGGTGCCGGCAACACCGTCGTGCTGATTATGAGCAGTTTGACCATGGCCATGGCCGTCTGGTCCGCCCAAGTCGGAAAAAAGCGCCTCGTCACCATTTTCTTGATCGCCACGCTTGCTCTCGGCACTGTCTTTCTTGGCGTCAAAGCGGTCGAATACAAGCAGAAGTTCGACCACCATCTCATTCCCGGCCATGGCTTCGACATGCGTTATCGCTCCACGCATCCGACCGCCACCGATGACCTTAAAGAATTGGCCCGGGAAAAAGAGGAAGTGGAGAAGGCCCTCAAGAGCGATCCGGATATCAATTTCCACAGCCAGCTTTATTTCTCTTTGTATTTCGGCATGACCGGCTTGCACGCCCTGCACATGATCATCGGCGCTGGCCTGCTCATTTGGCTCATCAAGGGATCATTTGCCGGTCGCTTTACCCCGCAGTACAACACCCCCGTCGAAGTCGTGGGTTTGTATTGGCACTTCGTCGACATTGTGTGGATCTTTTTGTTCCCGTTGTTGTATCTGATTGACAGGCATCACTAGGAGAGTTTGGGAGAGGCACGCGTGTCCGAGCACATTGTTTCGCCAAAAATTTACATCGCCATTTTCGCCGCCTTGATGCTTGGCACCGGCATCACCGTCTGGGCCGCATTCCAGAACTTTCATCAGCTCAACATCGTCATCGCTCTGGTCATTGCCACGATCAAAGCCACTCTTGTTGTTCTCTACTTCATGCACGCCCGCTACAGTCCCAAGCGCACCCAACTTGTCATTGTGTGCTCGGTCTTCTGGTTGGCCATTATGCTGGCTCTCACGCTCGCCGACTACGACACGCGCTCCCATGAAACGCAACCCGGCGTGAGCCGTCTCGCCGAGCCCGTTCCTTTCCACTTCTTGTCAGTCTGAAACCTGCTTCACGCGTTCACCGCGTCAGAACCTGATCGGTTTTTCTCGGACTTTCGACTTGGGTTTTGTAGTTTCAGGCAACACTTCCGCCGTGATCGAAAGTGTCCGGGTGTTGATGGGGTTGCCGGTGACCGCTCGGAGGCTCTCCGGGTCACCGTTCGGCGAAAGTGAAAGGGGGGAGTAGCGAACCGGCCCAGCCCTCAATCCCCTAAAGGGATCCTCGGCTCGCCTCCCCCACTGACTCTTGGGTTGCAACCTCCACGCCAAAGCTAAATCTTTTCTTTTCAACGGTTGCCGAGCGATTTCCAAGTAAAAAAGCTCTACCCCCGCCGCAATTTTACCTGCCCGTCCGGGAGTCAGGCATCCCCTGAACACCAAACGCGCAAATTTGATGGATTTGTTGGCGGAATGACCCTCAGGTATCTACCTGAGCCTACTGACCTTATTTGCCGTCGCTCGTTCGGCTTCGGCTACCCCTTTCGCGGCGTTTCGCCTCCCCGGCGCCACTGACAGCACCTGCCGGTAAGCCATCAGTGCTTCTTTCGGCTCGTGGATTTCCATCAACAGATCACCGAGCAATTCCCGTGCCGGGCGGACCGCCCCCGGCGTCACGGAATGTTTTTCCGTGGCGTCCTCATGATCCGCCGCCATTCGCAGCAGCCGCAACGCATCGTAGGTACGGTGCTCCGCAAATGCCACCCATCCCCCGGCCTCCTCGCCCTGGATTGCCACTTGTTGCGCCCAGTACACTTCGCCTTTTTCCTGCAATTCTGACGAGAGTCTGCGCACTTGTTCCGCATGTTGCCGCGCGGCCTGCAGATTCCCGGTGTGCGCAGCTCCCAGCGCAGCCGCCAAATGCGAAATCGCCGCCACTTGTGGCTGGACTCCGGGCTCCGCAACCAGGTTTTCGGCCTCCGTCCAATGCTGCTGTTCCAGAGCACAGCGGGCGCGAATCGCGGCTTTCGCATAGTTGATCTTGAAAGCGGAAGAAGACTTCACGATTCCAAGCCTTGGGAAGGTATCTCTGATTTTTTCCGCCTCTTCGTTCCTTCCAAGTTGCAGGTATGCATACGCCAGATAGTCCAGCGCGTGAAATTCTTCGCCCTGGTCGCCATGCTTTCGTGCCGCCGCGGCGGCGGACAGATTCGACGAAATCGCATCCTCCCACAATCCCAGCCGCGTAAAAATGTGCGACGGCATGTGCAGCGCGTGCGGCAAGTCCGGCGCAATCTTCGAGTAGGCTCGTGCCGCCGACACTCCGTGCGGCGCGAGCACCGGATTGTCATACGCATGGATCAGATAGTGCGGCACTCCCGGATGATCAGGCTGCGCCGCAAACAGAGGCTCGAGGATCGCCGCCGCTTTTCGCTGATTATCATAGGTCTTGTCTCCCGGCGAAGCCGTCGACACCAGCGCCAGCGCATAGAAAATCGCGGCTTCCTGGTCCTTGGGATTTCGCTCATGCACTCCGCGCATCGCGTCTCGATAAGCGTTGGCGCGCGCCACGTGGCCGCGCTGCTCCCAACCGTCATAGAAAACGCCCAGTGCTTCCACATAGTCTTTTTCGCGCGATGTTGCCGGCTTCAGCTCCCGCGCCTTCTGAACCTTCACGGAGCCGCGCTGCAATTCCGCCGGCCCGGCGTACGGTTCCCACAGTTGGTGGTAATCCGTCATCGCCAGTCCCCAGTGCGCCATGGCGCAGCGGGGATCTTTCGTCGCGGCATCTTGGAATGCCACCGCGGATTCCTCGTAGGTAAACGAATGCAAGAGCGCCACACCGCGAGTGAACGAAACCTGCGCTTCAGGGTTGCACGACACTTGAAAGTCGACGGTTCCCAACGCTTCCGTCGCCCCGTGGTGCTCATGCTCTTGCCCGTTCGCGAATCTGCCATGAGCAAGCAACAAGACGCAGAAACTCCACAGCAATGTGACGGTCACTTTGCGTGCTTTTTCCATGTCAGGACTCCTGCTGGGAAATTGGTTGTGCTCGATAGTATTGTGCGCGGTCCAGAGCGTCAATCCGGCACCTGCTTGTTGCCTTCACTGACGGAGCCGCACATCCCGCCGCCAAACCTTGTCGCACCATCGCGCACAGAGTAAACTTTTCGCCTGCATTAGTTCGGGAGGTGTGGCATGCCCCGTATCGTCCGCTGTGGCCTGATTCAGGCCCAATGTGAATGGTCTCCGGAAAAGTTCTCGCTCGCCGAGATCAAGAAGAAAATGATCGCCAAGCACGAACACTTGATCGCCGATGCGGCCAAGCAGAAGGTG
>WNFG01012995.1_pt1 | contig 10270 bp, 8 predicted proteins | sample 5400431 | NCBI WGS metagenome assembly WNFG01 (sample SAMN13153346, study PRJNA577476) | soil metagenome | isolation source: 120 cm saprolite under Douglas fir tree site 2 hole 3 replicate 2 | place: USA:California | collected 2015-04-18
GGCTTGCTCCGATTGAATAATCAAACTGGCCAATCTTACCGTCGCTGGCCAGGGTTTCGCGAAATGTGTCGTACGTTCCGCCTTCTTCGCTCAACGTCACTCCCGGTGTTCCTGTTCCTTGCTTGGTGAAAATCTGAACGACTCCGGCCAAGGCTCGCGGTCCGTAAATCGTGCTTTGCGGCCCGCGCGCGATTTCGATTCTTTCGACGTTGTCCGTGGTCAGATTAGCGAAATCAAATTGGCCGGCGAGACCCTGATTGATCGGTATTCCGTCGAGCAGGACTTGCATGTCCTGGCTCGGCAACCCACGCATGAAAACTGAGGTCAGCTGACCTGGCGTTCCAGTTTGGACGACAGCCAGTCCCGGCACTTCTCGCAGCGCATCTGAAACACGCTCAATTTGTTTGTGCTCGATATCCTGGGAATCGATCACGCTTACGCTGGCAGGCGATTGATCGAGCGGAATGTCGAAACGCGTCGCCGAGACAATGACAGGTTCGGCCTCCGGCAACTGATCGCCATCGGCCGATGTTGATCTTACGGCGTCCTGAGCGCGGACTGAAAATGCCGCGCTCATCAAACTCACTAAAACAAAACATACTGGGCGATATCGCATAACAAGTTTCCTCCAACTCGAGAGTCGGACTTGTTTGTCCTCCGCTGCCGCGGAGAGCGCGTCGCCCAGCTCTCATTCTTCTTTTTGCGAAGAAGTTTTTTCGCGGCCCGAGCCGGACTGGCGGATTCCGAATCGGCTTGCAGTGATACGGCGAACCCAAATCGATTAAATCTGGGTCCAGCGTCACGCTGGCGAATGAGGTGGAGCGGTCGAATATTCTGGCTCCTGGCTTAACGAAGCCGCTTTTACGGCATCACCTTCTTCCCGCCTTCACCCCCGAACGCTTTCGGGGATTGGCCTTCGCTTCCGCGCTCAAGATTTATTTATCTCGCACCTAGTCTTTGTGTCAGCATCCTCTCCCAATCTTCTTATCACCGGTGGAGCCGGCTTCATCGGCTCCAATCTCACCCTCGCGTTGCAGGAAAAATTTCCGGAAGCGCGCCTGACGGTGATCGATGATTTCCGTTCGGGCGATTTCAAGAATTTGCGCGGTTACCGCGGCGATTTTGTCGCCCAAAATCTGGCGACACTCGGTTGGCGCGAACAATTTGGCGACGAAAAGTTCGATGCCATTTTCCATTTGGCCTCGATCACCGACACGACCTTGCACGATCAATTCGTACAGGTGCACGACAACGTCGAAAGTTTTCGGCGGCTCCTCAATTTTGCGCGGCCAAGCAACACTCGGATCGTTTACGCGTCATCGGCGTCAACCTATGGTCCGGCTACCGCGGCCAGTGTCGAATCAAACGGCGCTGCGCCGGCGAACGTCTATGCGTTTTCCAAGACGATCATGGATAACGTCGCGATGCGTGAGGCGAAGGAGAACCCCGCCTGGATCATGATTGGGCTGCGTTACTTCAACGTTTACGGCCCGCGTGAAGCTCACAAAGGCGTGCCGGCGAGCATGGTTTATCATCTCGCCCAGCAGATAAAGGCGGGCCAGCGGCCGCGCATTTTCAAACAGGGCCACCAGAAGCGCGATTTCGTTTATGTGAAAGACGTCGTGGAAGGAAGCATTCTCGCGCTCGAAGCGAAGGAGAGTGGAATTTACAACCTCGGTTCCGGTCAGGCACGCTCGTTCAACGAACTCGTCGATGTGCTCAACAAATATCTCGGCACAAAATTCCAGCCCGATTACATCGAAAACCCGCACGCGCATTACCAAAACTTCACCGAAGCGGACTTGGACAAGGTCCGTGGCGCGCTCGGTTATCAACCGCAGTTCTCGCTCGAACGCGGCGTGGCGGACTACGTCGAGTGGTTGTATCCAACTGAAAAATGATCGGTCGGTTCGTCCCGAACCAACTGCCAGTCCGGCTCGGACTCAGCCTTCCCAGAAAAATTTCGTCGGCCGATTGATTTCCGCCGGCAGACTCTTGTGCACCGGTCACGTCGACCGTCATGCCTTTCAGACTCACGCCAAGTTCTTCGGCCTTTATTCCCATGGTCGTGCTGATACAGGTGCCAAGCGCAGTCGCGATCAGATCTGTCGGTGAGAATGCTTCGCCTTTGCCTTTATTATCCGTCGGCGCATCGGTAGCCAGCTTTGCATGCGAGGGACCGTGCTCGGCGTCGCAATGAAGGTGCCCCGTGTATTTGATCGAGATATTGACCATAGAATTCAGCCACAGATTAACACAGATTTTCGCAGATTCAGAACTGCCGATGCAAACCCCTCACCTTCATCCTCTCCCCTCACGAAGGGGAGAGGGCAGGGTGAGGAGTTGATCTATCTGTGTTTCATCTGTGTAGATCTGTGGCAATTGGTTTTTCTTGAATCTTCTCGCGGTGTTGCGCGAATTCATCGCGGAAGACACGGGTAAGATCGAGATCGTGCAAAATGACCATGTCGGTGTCGTGTTTTTTGTGATTGTCATTCTGCCAGCCTTCATTCCACCAGCAAAAACCGACGACCGCCGACCAGCGATTTGAAAATAGATCTTCCAAAGCTGTGCGCGTCCACTTCGCGACATCGACGTGGCGATTGTGTAAATCGCAACCGAATTCGGCGATGATGACCGGTCTTCCTGGCGCAATTTTTGTCAGACGTGGATACGCTTCGCGCATTTTGAACTCGAAACTTTCGGTTCCGTCCGGCGTCAACGGCGTCGTTGGTCCGTAAGCGCTGAGCGCGACCCAGTCGCAATAACTCTCGCCGGGGAAATAATTTTCGAACGCGTTCCATTTTCGTTCTGGCTCATCAAGCCAGTTCACATGCCAGACCCAAGTCAGATTGTCCGCACCTTCCGCGCGCATCAGATCGACAATGTGCCGGTAGGCCGCGATGTAGCGCTTCGGTCCCTCGCCCGCGCCACCATTCCATTTACCGTTCCAACTAAACCAATTCCCATTCGGTTCGGTCCCCCACTCAATTAGAATCGGCGAGCTAAACGCTTTGGCATCGCGCGCCCAAGCGCGAAGATCGACATCGAACTGGCCGGTGATGATTTTCTGGAGCGAAAACCTTTTCTCGCCGTGACGTTGATCCACGTCGGACCGCAACATTAATCGGACGTACGGAATCTTGCCGAGATCGCGGATCCAAGTGCACATCTCGATTGGAAATTTTCGCGATTCAAACCAGTTATTAGAAAAATAAACCCACGCTGTTTTTGCGCCGATCGCCTGCTCGTATCGCGTCACATCCACAGATCGCGTCACATCCACAGGGGTGACGTCGTGCTCGGTCGGATCGTGCGTGTCGGTGCCGACTCCGCCCCAATAAAACCCATGATAAAGTTTTCCTGCCGGCGGCGGCAAAATGCTGGGCGATTCTCCGTGCAGGGTTGCGACGCAAGCGAAAAGGACCGCGACAACTGTTTTCACCAGGCAATTGTAGGGCAGACGCTCCGCCTGCCAAATCGGCAACGAGTGCCACGGCCCGGTTGCAGCAGTCTCCTTTGCCGCTAGCGTGAAATATGAATACGAAGGTGATAGGGAAAGATCTGATAAAGGAAGCACCGCGCAGTCCACGCATCCGCGTTGGCGGTTACGCAATTCTTGGGCGCACGCTCGACAAATGCCGCGCCCTCGTCGCCGGCAACATCGGCGAATACCATTTCGATTGTCCGCTCGATAACATGCTCTTTGGTTTTAAAGGCGTGAAGGGCGATGATTTCAAAGCGCAAATCGAAAACGGCGCGAGCGATCAGGAAATGGTCGACTGGCTCAATCGCAGCGGCCAAAAGAAAACGCCGGATGAAATAAAGCGCTGGGGCGACGAAGTCACCTCCACTAATCCGTACAACGATCCGGAAAAGCGCGAATGGTTTGTTGAACAGCTAAAACCGCTCGGACTCGACCCGGCCAAGACGACATTGTTCGACTGGCTGGAGAAAGACGACAAAGCCTGCCACGCCCAAAAAGCGGCGTAGCGTCGGGCTCGAGGTCGGCGATTTTACGTCTTAATCAGCGGCGGTGGCTGGTCTTCGGTGATGCCGGCGTCCACGCCGTGGCGTAATTTGCTGTGGCTAACTCCGTAAAGGAAATAAATCAGTAGGCCGATTCCGAGCCAGACAAAGAACCGGATCCATGTCTCGAGGGGCAGGCTCATCATCAACACGAAACAAAACAAGACGCCGAGAATTGGAAACAACGGGCTCATCGGAACGCGGAACGGTCGTGGGCGGTTGGCGTCGGTGCGCCGCAAGATAACGACGCCGAGACAAACAAGGATGAAAGCGAAGAGCGTTCCGATATTGGTCAGGTCGGCGAGCGAACCAATATCGACTACGGCGGCGATGCCGCCGACAAAAACACCGGTCCAAATGGTGGTGATGTGCGGAGTCCGAAAGCGCGGATGAATTTTTGCGAAATATTGCGGAAGCAAACCATCGCGCGCCATCGCCATGAAAATGCGCGGCTGGCCAAGCTGGAACACGAGAAGGACTGAAGTGATCCCTGCCAGCGCACCCGCGCTAATGAGCGCCTGCGCCCAAGGATAACCAGCGAACGCGGTCGCGACCGCTGCCGGATCGCCAAAATAAGTCGTGTATTTTCGCGCTCCAGTGATGATGGCCGCCATCAAAACATAAAGCACCGTACAAATAATCAGACTGGCGATGATCCCTATCGGCATGTCGCGCTGCGGATTTTTTGTTTCCTCGGCCGTCGTGGAAACGGCGTCGAAGCCGATGAAAGCGAAGAACACGATCGCGGCGCCGCTCATGACTCCACCGATACCGGTCGGAACAAACGGATGCCAATTGGTCGGGTGAATCATGAACGCGCCGAACGAGATCACGAAAACGACCACCGCGAGTTTAGTGATGACGATGGTATTGTTCGTTCGCGCGCTCTCACGGATTCCGTAAATCAAAAGCGCCGTCACGGCAGCGACAATCAGCAGTGCCGGAAGATTGAGAGCGATCGGATAGCCGGCAATTGTGGGAATCGTGGCCGAGGAATAGTTCGACAACGATTCACCGCCTTGAGAGACAATCGTCTTTGCAGTTGCATAATCGTTCACTACCCAGACCGGAAATTTTAATCCAAAGAGACTCCCGAATAGCCTGACGAAATAACCCGACCAGCCGACCGCTACGGCCATGTTGCCGACGGCGTATTCGAGGATGAGGTCCCAGCCGATGATCCAGGCGATGAGCTCACCGAGTGTCGCGTAAGAGTAAGTGTAAGCAGAACCCGAAACCGGAATCATTGATGCGAGCTCGGCATAGCAAAGAGCGGCGAAACCGCACGCGACGCCGGCGACCACAAAGGAAAGCATCACCGCCGGACCGGCACCGGGCCGGCCAAAGACAAGCGGTGCATGGCTCGTCCATGATTGAATGAAATTCAGTATCGGCGTCTTCCAAATCGAGGCCGCCAGTTGCTCGCCGGCCGCCGCCGTTCCCGCCAGCGCGAAAATTCCAGTCCCGATGATCGCGCCAATGCCGATGCAAGTCAGAGCGAATGGTCCGAGAGCGCGTTTCATTTGCCGCTCGGGCGCGGCCGCTTCGGCCATTAAACGGTCCGGGCTTTTGGTTCGAAAAAGTTGAGACGCCATTGGTAAACCTTTCCCGAATCGTGTCACCGCGGATTAGCAGCGGTCAACCACAAGTTTGCCGATGCCTGTCGCGCCGAAGCCGGCGAAGGCGGATCGATCTTGGCCTGCAAATAGCTCGTTTATCAGCCATGCTGAATTTGAGCGCGGCAAATTTGATCGGCGGTTTTGTCTTTGTCTCGATCGGCTTCGTCGCCTTCATCTACGGAAAGCGAATGAATCTTTGGAAGCCGATGCTGCTCGGAATCGCGTTGATGGTCTACCCTTACTTTGTCAGCAATGACGCGGTTATGATTGCAATCGGCGCGATTGGGACAGCGGGTCTGTTCTTTCTACGATAGACGCACCGCGCGTTTTTTTCGTAATCTCGACCGCGATGGCGGACGAGCCCGCAAAAATTATCCTCGGCGACACCGCGATTTCCGCGGTCGAGAGAACTGCGCGCCGACGTTGGTTCGGGCGAGGCAAAGATCGGCAACCTCTGCCATTTACCCATTGCCAAAATTGCGGCGCCGAGTTAACCGGGCCGCATTGTGCGCAATGCGGGCAGGCGGCAATCGATTATCGCCGCTCGTTTCGGCACGTGATTGTCGATGTTCTCGACTCGTTTCTAAATTGGGACTCCAAATTTTTCGCGACCATCGGCCTCCTCATCGTCAAACCATGGCGGCTGACCAACGAATTTCTTGCCGGCAAACGCGTTCGCTATCTCCATCCGCTTCGTCTCTACCTGCTGGCCAGCATCTTGTTTTTCTTTGCCGTGAATTACGGAGCGCGAGGACTTCATGTCGATCCGAGCAAGGTTGGCCCGAAGGACCGCGCCGAAATCGAAGCCGATCTAAAGAAAGAAGATTTGCCACCGGAGGCACGCGCAAAATTGGAGAAATTGTTACGCGAACCTTCTCCGCCTCCGGCTCCGGCCATGCCTTCGCCTAGCGCGAGTTCACCTCCAGCAGCGCCCTCGCCTCCAGCAGGATCGACGGCCGCGCCAACGACAAAAACTTACGGGCCGGTGACGGATCGACCATTTGTGGTCTTCGATGCGGACACGAACAAATCGTCAACCCCGTTCGAGAAGTGGATCGAGGCGCGGGCCAAGGACAAAATGGGTGAGCACGGAACAAAGATGGGGCTTTTTATCAGCACCCTGTTCAGCAATCTGCCTTACATGATGCTCTGCTGCATCCCGCTCTTCGCGTTTGTTCTGAAAGTTCTCTATCTCCGTCGTCATACTTTTTACATCGATCATCTGATTTACGCGCTCCACATCCACACCTTCTTTTATGTCGGGATCATGTTGATCGTGCTCGCAACAATCGGATTGAATCGTGCGGTCCCGGGCGCAATCGCCGGCTGGTGCATTGCGCTGCTTTGGATCGCGTTCGTTGTTCAAATTTTCCTATCGATTCGCCGGGTCTATCGACAAGGCTGGTTCATCAGCACACTCAAATTCTTCACCGGCGGTTTTATCTATCTGATCGTGCTATTCCTCGCACTGGCCGCGACGTTTTTCATAACGCTCGTGCTGCCGTCAGACTAAGTCAGCAATCGCTTCGCTTCGGCGAGTGCTTTGTCGATCTTGTCCGCGTCAGTGCCGCCACCCTGCGCGCTTTCCGGACGCCCGCCGCCCTTACCGCCGACGATCGGCGCGATCTGCTGAATGATTTTGTTCGCCTGAAATTTTGAAGTCAGCTGCTTTGGAACAAGCGCGACGAGGGCGACGTTTCCATCTTTGGCTCCGGCGAGAACGATTGGGCCGTCGAACTTTTGCTTCAACGCATCGGCCACAGCTTGTAGCAGTTTAGCGTCGGCATCCGGAACACTAACAAGGCAGAGTTTCTGGCCGACCTTGGACATCGCCAGGTCATTCGCGATTTGCGCGGCGCGGCTGCGCAAATCGGCCGACGCCTCCTTCGCTTGTTTCTTTTCCCACTCACGAACATCGACATCCAACTTTTCCAGATGCGCCGCGCGCGCGTCGATTTGCTTGAGCATCTCGTCTGTTTGCACCGTGTCCGCGAAGACGGGCAACGGCGCGAGATCTGGTTTCTTTCGCGACAACGCTTGAAATTTTTCTTCCTGGCGCACTACTTCTTCACGCGCCCACACCCGCGCGGCGTAGCCGGCCACGGCTTCAATCCGGCGCGTACCCGCCGCGATCGCTTCCTCCTTCACGATCCGGAACGCGCCAATCTCGCTTGTCGATTTTACGTGAGTGCCGCCGCAAAGCTCCATCGAGTAACCATTCAATTTTTTCGGCTCACCGCCGATTTGTAAAACACGGACCGTCTCTCCGTACTTCTCACCAAAGAATTGCTGGATGTCTTTATGCTTCTTGGCCTCGGCGTACGGAATTTCGGTCCACGAAACCGGCGCGTTCTCGGCGATCTTTTCGTTCACCAGTTTTTCCACATCGCGCCTTTGCTCTCGCGTCAGAGCCGCACTCGAGAAATCGAACGTCAACTTGTCCGGTCCCACATAGCTTCCCTTTTGCGCGGCATCGCCCGACACCACTTCGTGCAACGCCCAATGCAACAAATGCGTCACCGTGTGATGCCCTTGAATCAATTTCCGACGATCGACATCGACTGAAACGCGTACCGCCTCGCCCGGCTCCGGCGCACGACCGGCGATTAATCTCGCGAGATGAACACAAATATCGCCGTACTCTTGTGTGTCGATAATACGAAGCCGGCCGACTTCAGTCCGATCGTGTCCCGGCACGTGAACCAGACCTTGGTCGCCCACCTGCCCGCCCATTTCAGCGTAAAACGGCGTTCGATCGAGAATGAGCGCGCACACCTCTGCTTTTTCTCCGGGTAGGACTTCTTCTACGACAGCCTCAGTCTCCAAGAAATCGTAGCCGAGAAACTCCGTTGTGGAAATCTCTTGCCCAGGAATTTTGCGCGCTTCCAAGCTGCCCGAAAATCCAACCCCTCCAGCCAACTGAATGATTTCTTTCTTCTGAGATTTCCGCGCGCGCTCGCGCTGCTGCTCCATCAGCTCTTCAAACCTTCGAACATCCACTGTAAATCCGCGTTCACGCGCTAGCAGTTCAGTCAGGTCGAGCGGAAAGCCGTAAGTGTCGAACAGTTTAAACGCGAAGTCCCCAGTGATCTTTTTCGCAACCGTTCCGTCAGCACCGCGAACGAACGCCCCAACTTTGTCACGCTCACGGTAGCTTGCACCTTTTGCCATTTCAGATGCTTGGAACTCCGCAGGACCACCGGTATCTCCCATAACTTCTGGTAGAGATTCAACCATTCGGACTACTCTCTCGAACCGTTCAAGACCAGCCTCGGCGTCAAAAAGGTCAAGGCCTCGATCGAGCGTCTTGTTAAACGATTCCTCTTCGCGGCGAATCGTTTCCTTGATGTTTTTCTCCTTTCTTCGGACTTCCGGAAAGACGTCGCCCATCGTCTTCGCAAGGACGTCGACAAGTTTGAAGAAGAACGGCTTGTGAAATCCGAGCGCGCGACCGTAACGAACAGCGCGGCGCAAAACCCGGCGCAAAACGTAACCGCGTCCTTCGTTCGAAGGAATGATTCCATCGGCGATCGCGAAACTGAGCGCACGGATGTGATCGGCATTCACTCGAAATGCGATGTCGATCCTTTCCTGCTCGGTCTCGCCGGCGCTGCCATGTGTCGGAAGCGTGGAGCCGTATTTTTTGCCACTCAGTTTTTCGAGCTCATCGAAGATCGGGCGGAAGATGTCGGTTTCGTAATTGGAAATCGTGCCGGAAAAATCGGTCAGATTTTCTGTGCCCTGAATGATCGCCGTCACGCGCTCGAAGCCCATTCCCGTGTCGACGTGCCGCTGCGGGAGCGGAGCGAAGGTCCCGTCCGGGTTCGCGTTGAACTGGATGAAAACCAGATTCCAAATCTCAATGCAGCGGGGATCCTCTCTGTTCACGAGTTCTCCGCGCGTGTCGCCATCGGGCGTAAGATCGACATGCAGCTCGGAGCACGGTCCGCACGGACCGGTATCGCCCATCATCCAGAAATTGTCGGCTTTGCCGGAGCTGACGATGTGGATCTTCGGATCGAGATCGGCTTCCTGAAACAATCGAGCCCAGTGGTCATGCGCTTCCTGATCGAATTCGCTCGGTTCGCCAGGCCCGGGTTTGTAAACGGTGGCGTACAGCCGTTGCGCCGGAAATTTCCAGCGATTGACCACTAACTCCCACGCCCATTCGATCGCTTCCTTCTTGAAGTAATCGCCGAAGCTCCAGTTACCGAGCATTTCAAAGAACGTGTGGTGATAGGTGTCGAGTCCGACATCTTCGAGATCGTTGTGTTTGCCGCCGGCCCGAATGCATTTTTGGGTATCGGCCACGCGCGGCGGATTCCACGACGGTTTCTGTTGACCAAGAAAAATTGGCACGAACTGGTTCATGCCGGCGTTGGTGAAAAGCAAATTGGGCGCGTCCGGCAAAAGCGGCGACGACGGCACGATCGCGTGCTTTTTCTCGAGAAAGAAATCGAGAAACGATTGCCTGATCTCGGCCGAGGTCATGACTCGAAATTAAGCGCGACATTCCACGGGTGCGAGAACTACTGCAACCCGGAGCAGCCGAGCGGGTCAGGAGATCTCAATGCGACGGATTCGCCGCATCGGAAAATGCGGCGGGAATGAAGGTCCACGTG
>WNFG01005927.1_pt1 | contig 10269 bp, 10 predicted proteins | sample 5400431 | NCBI WGS metagenome assembly WNFG01 (sample SAMN13153346, study PRJNA577476) | soil metagenome | isolation source: 120 cm saprolite under Douglas fir tree site 2 hole 3 replicate 2 | place: USA:California | collected 2015-04-18
TGCTTCGCGCGCCCTCGTAGACGCCGCCGCGGAAGAGAATGCGGTGATCGAGAAGGAGGGTCCGGATCTGCAGGCCGGCCTCCCGGCTGGCCCGGGAAGCGTTGTTCATCAGACGGCCGGCGAGGATCGATCCCGGCGCGTCGATCGCGCTCTGCGCGGCCGGGTTGGATACCGAGCCATGCGAGAGGGGGACGAGCAGGAAGCCGAAGTCAATCCAGAAGTCCTTAATCGGCGCCACGGTCATGACCAGGTCCTGAATGAATGTCTCGTTGTTGAGGAGGAAGCCGTAGTTTCCACGAGCCCCGAAGTTCGGAGTGTCGAGGGTGATCAGGAATTGGAAATACTTGAACGCGCTGCCGCGCGCCACCAGCCGCGCCCTCTTGATGAACAGGTCGGCATTGAATTTCCCGGTGGCCGAGGGGCCGTCCGGGGCGGTCGAGGTGGGGGCTGGCGGGACGCCGTCCCAGTCGCCCTGGAAGCGCGGCTGCAGCAGCACATTGATGTTGAGATCGAAATTGGGATCGGAAGTGACTTTGATCGCGAACGCGCTGGACGATGCGAGGATGACAGCCAACGACAACACCAGGGCGCTGCGTTTTAGGGCTCTCATGGGTCCATCCTTTCGGCCCCGCCATTGGGAGGGGAACTCTTGCGCCGGCGTGGAACGGCAGAACCACCCTCGAGCTGGAACTCGGCCCGGCGTGCCTCGTCCATCAAGGTGTTCCAGACATGCTCGCGCAGCTCGGAGAACAGCGGCGAAGCGAGGGTTTCGCGGGTGCGCGGCCGCGGCAGATCCACCTCGACGATCTCCGAAACCGTGCTCGGCCGGCCCTTGAGCACCACCACTCGATCGCCCATCAGCACCGCTTCCTCGATCGAGTGGGTGACGAAGACCATCGCGGTGGGCCGCAGCCGCCAGATCCGCAAGAGCTCGAACTGCAGAATCTCGCGCGTCTGAGCATCCACCGCGCCGAAAGGCTCATCCATCAAGAGGACGTCCGGTTCAACCGCCAGCGCGCGCGCCAGGCCGCAGCGCTGCTGCATCCCGCCAGAGAGCTGGTAGGGATAGGCTTCCTCGAATCCGGTCAAGCCGACCAGATGGATGAAGTGGGGAACGCGCTCCCCGATCTCCGCCTTCGATGCTCCGGCGAGGCTCAGGCCGTAGGCCACGTTGGCGCGGACGGTCTTCCAGGGGAAAAGCCCGAAGTGTTGAAACACCACCGCGACCTTCGGCGGAGGACCGGTCACCGGCTTGCCGTCGACGAGGATTTGTCCCTCGGTGATCGGGATCAGTCCATCGACGCAGCGCAGGAAGGTGGTCTTGCCGCAGCCCGACGGGCCCACCAGCGCGACGATCTCCCGCTGTCCGACGGAGAGGTTGATATCGCGGAATACTTGAAGGTCGCCGTAGCGCTTGCCCGCTCCAGAGACCTGGATTCGGGGCGCTTCCGGCGCGGCGCTTGGCTGGCTCATCGTGTTTGCATCGAGTTGGCTTCCCCCAAGCCAATCGAAAGGGTTTGACCGCTTATCGGCTGCGCTTGCCCCAGTATTCGGGCGATGCCTTCGTTTTCGCGAGGGCCTCAGGCGTCTCGGTGCCCGGTGCCATTGACGCTGAAGTGCCCGGCAGAATCTGGTGGTGCTCGATGTTCAGCGTTTTGAGCCAACGCTGCTGACCCATGGTCAGGCCCACGAAGGATCCGAGCTCGACCAGCTCGGGCTCGCTGAAGTAGGCGTCCAGCCGCTCCCACAGAGAATCATCGGTCTCGAGGCCCCAGATGATCGCCTCGGTATATGCCAGAGCCGTTCTTTCCCTCGGACCGTATCGCTTCGACGACTCGAAATTCATCAAATCCAGATAGTCTTCTTCGACCAGCCCGGCCCGAGCCGACTTCATCGAGCGCTGATTTCCGCAGTACTCGCACTTGACCGACTGGGAGACATAGACGCGGCAAAGCTCCTTGATGCTGTGATCGAGGACCCCGTTGCGGAACGTATCGCGCCAGGCATTGGCGAAGGACCAGAAGACGGCGGGCACGTGGGCGCGAATGGCTTGGCTCTCTGGACGCGGCGTACCCTCGAGGCGGGACCGCTCGAGCTCCTCACGCATCTTCGGATCCGTGATCGTTTCCGGGTCCACGTAACTGATCCGCTGCATTCCCATGGTCGCCTCCCCCCGGTGAGGCAGTCTGCGTACAACACCAGGCCACCGAGTGCAAACGTTTGCGTAAACTAGGCGGACCGGAAGCTCGTTCTTGACGAGGCAGGGCAGGCCGCGTAGGGATCGCCAGGGGCTGCCAAATGCCGGCCGGGCCAAGCGAGCTGGCGCGGGGGAGAGGGACATGAAAATGGGTCGGAGAAAGACGGGATGGTTTCTGGCGGTGGTTTTTCTCCTCTCGCTGACCGTCATCGTTCGCGGCGCGGCGACCGCCGCCGAGAAAGTGGTGGTGGCCCTGCCCGCGGTACCTCCGGTGTTCGGCGGCGTGGTGGCGCTGGTCGCCAAGGAAGAGGGGCTTTTCAAGAAATATGGCCTGGACGCGGACGTCCGATCCTTCGATTCGGGAGCGGCGGCGGCGCAGGCGGTGGTGGCCGGCAACGTCGACCTGTCTCTGTCGCCCACGCCGGTGGTGGTGCGGATGATCTCCAATGCCAACGTGAACCTGATTGCGGTCTACGGGATGGAGAATCCCGATTGGTTGCTCGCCTCCACCGATTCAAAATTGAAGAAGTGCGAAGATCTCAAAGGTCAAGCGGTGGGTGTCGACTCGATCGGCGGCGCGCGAGCGGTCGCCTTGTCGCAGTTCTTGCGGCCGTGTGGCCTCAAGGTCGAGGATGTGAAGCTGGTCGCCTTGAGCTCGAACGTCAGCGCCGCGATGATCGCCGGCCAGCTCAAGTTCGGCGTGCTGCACCTGGATGACGTCCCTTTGCTGGACGACCAGCTGAAGCGGCCGGTCAAGGTGATCGCGTCCTTCAAGGACGTCAATCCGCGGAGTCATTACCTCGCGCTCGTTTGCACCACCGAACAGCTCAAGCAGAAGCGCGACGCCTATGTGCGGGTGGTGGCTGGCTTGATCGATGCCACCCGGTTCATGCTCGATCCGAAGAATGCCGATCGGGTGGCGCAGGTCGCCACCGCGACCGGGCGGACGCCGAGCCTGGCCAAAGAGGCGATGGCGCGCCTGTACAAGATCGATTTCTGGCCGGTCGGCCACAACGGGCTCACCAAGGCAAATCTGGAGGCCGTGATCGCAGTGGAGAAGGAAATCGGGGGCATCAAGCCTGGCAAGGAGCCGGTCAGCTACGATCGACTGGTTGATAATACCGTGTGGAAGGATGCCAATGCCCTGGTGAAGCGATGAGGCATCGTTCCGGCGGCCGGGCCGATGGCCTCGGGGGTTTTACGGCCCGGGCCATAACCGCGAAGGATGAGGGCGGTGGAAATATGGCCCGGGCCATAACCGCGAAGGATGGAGGTCGGGGTTTTATGGCCTGGGCCATAATCGCGAGGAATGGAGGTCGGGGTTTTATGGCCCGGGCCATAATCGCGAAGGGTAGAGGTCGGGGTTTTATGGCCCGGGCCATAATCGCGAAGGGTAGAAATCGGGGTTTTATGGCCCGGGCCATAATCGCGAAGGATGGAGGTCGGAGTTTTATGGCCCGGGCCATAATCGCGAAGGATGGAGGTCGGAGTTTTATGGCCCGGGCCATAATCGCGAAGGGTGGAGGTCGGGGTTTTATGGCCCGGGCCATAATCGCGAAGGATGGACGTCGGAGTTTTATGGCCCGGGCCATAATCGCGAAGGGTGGAGGTCGGAGTTTTATGGCCCGGGCCATAATCGCGAAGGGTGGAGGTCGGGGTTTTATGGCCCGGGCCATAATGGCGAAGGATGGAGGTCGGGGTTTTATGGCCCGGGCCATAAAACCCCTGCTTGCCGGTCTGCTGGCGACAATGATCGTCCGCGGCGAGGCGGCCGCGGCGGAGCGATTGTCGTTCGCGGTCCCGGGAGTGCCACCGGTTTTCTCCGGCCTGGTAGCCCTGGTCGCGAAGGAAGAAGGATTTTTCAAGAAGTACGGCGTGGACGTCGACGTCCGGCCGTTCGACTCGGGCGCGGCGGCGGCGCAGGCGGTCGTCGCGGGCAATATCGACCTGTCGCTCTCGCCGACGCCGGTGGTGGTGCGGATGGTATCGAACGCGGACGTCAACCTGATCGGAATCTACGGGATGGAGCACCCCGATTGGCTCCTCGGCTCCTCCGATCCCAAGCTGTCCAGGTGCGAGGATCTCAAGGGTCAGGGCGTAGGGGTGGACGCGATCGGTGGCGCTCGCGCCGTCGCTCTGGCGCAGCTGATCCGTCCCTGCGGGCTCAAGGTCGAGGACGTGAAGCTGGTCAGCTTGAGCTCGAATGTCGGCGCGGCGATCATCGCCGGGCAAGTCAAGTTCGGCGTGCTGCACCTGGACGATGTGCCGGTGCTCGAGGAGCAGATGGGCCGGAAGATCACCGTGGTGACTTCATTCAAGGACGTCAGCCCGCTCACTCATTACAACCTGATCGTCTGCACCACCAACCACCTGAAGCAGAAGCGCGACTCGTACGTGCGCGCGCTCGCCGGCTGGATCGACGCGACGAAGTACATGCTCGATCCCAAGAACGCGGATCGCGTCGCGCAGATCGCCACCGCCACCGGGCGCTCGGCGAAACTGGCCAAGGAAGCGCTGCCCAAGCTCTACCAGATCGAGTTCTGGCCAGCCGGGCACGATGGTCTGGCGAAGGCGAATCTGGAAAAAGTCATCGCCGTGGAAAAGGAGATCGGCGGGATCAAGCCGGGGAAGCAGCCGGTGAGCTACGATCGGCTGGTCGACCGGAGCGTGTGGAAGGATGCCAACGCGCTGGTGAAGTAGGGCAGGGCAGTAGGATGATCGAATGGTGAGCTCCGATGCGCGCTGGGTACGTTGGGGAACCGTGGCGCTCAGCGTCGCGGGCGGCGCGGCGCTGTGGGAGCTCGGGACGAGGGGCGTCAGCCCCGCGCTGATCTCGCCCTTTTCCGCCACCGTGATCCGGCTGGTGGAGATGATCCGGACCGGCGAGCTGAGCTCCGGGCTGCTCGGATCGCTGGCGCTGTTTTTCACTGGATTTGGACTGGCGGTCGCCACCGCCCTGCCGCTCGGCCTACTGCTCGCGCGCGTCCGCGTCATTCGCATCGCGCTGTCGGACTACATCATGGTCGCCAACGCCACGCCGCTGGTGGCGCTGATCCCGTTCATCCTGTCGATCGCCGGCCTCGATTTCGCCGCCAAGGTCCTGGTGGTCTATCTCTTCTCGTTTTTCACCATCCTCTTCAACACCGTCGAGGGCGCGCGGAGCATCAAGCCGGAGCTGATCGAGGTCGCGCGCTCCTATCGCTCCGGCGAGTGGGCAATCTGGCGAGACATCATGGTCCCCGGCACTCTCCCCTATGCGATGACCGGCGTCCGACAAGCGATCGGCCGCGGCCTGGTGGGGATGGTCGCCGCCGAGTTCTTCTTGAGCGCCAGCGGAATCGGGCAGCTGATCATGACCTCGGCGCGCAACTTCGATACCGCTGCGCTGTTCGGTACGGTGCTGATCATCAGCTTGCTCGGGGCGACATTGACCGGGCTTGGCCGCCTACTCGAAAATCGGTTCAGCCCCTGGCGCGCGTTGGGCCGATGATGCGCGAAGCCTCCACGTCAACCCTGGACAATGCGAGAGCGACCGCTGGCGGCAGCGGCAGAGGCCCGTCGGTCTGGACCCAGATTTCGAATTCTACCGTGCTGCTCAAGCTCGCCGGCGGCGTGTTCATCCTCGCCCTCTGGGAGCTGATCGTTCGCGCGCTTGCGCCCGCCTACGTCGCCAAGCCGAGCGGCATCCTTCGCGTGCTCCCGGGAACCCTCTTCAGCAAAGCGATTATCGATGGCGCCGGAACGACGCTCTGGGCGGTGACCCAGGGGCTGTTCATCGCCCTGGTTCTGGGGACGTTCGTCGGCCTGGCGATGGGGCATGTCAAAGTGGTCGAGCGCCTGCTGCGGATCTACGTCAGCGGGCTCAATGCGATGCCGATGATCGCGCTGCTTCCGCTCTTGACCATCTGGTTTGGCTACACCTCCGCGGCGCGCCTGGCGACGATCGTCTTCGCCGCGTTCTTCCCGGTGGCGATGAACCTGACCGATGGCGCCCGCTCGGTGCCGAGCGAGTATCTCGATGTCGCGCGAGCCTATCGCGCGCGTCCCCGGCACATCTGGTTTGGGGTGACGCTGCCGTCCTCGCTGCCGTACCTGCTTGCCGGCATTCGCATCGCGATCGGCCGGGCTCTGATCGGCGCGGTGGTTGCTGAATTCTTCATCTCGGTCGACGGGCTGGGTTTCTACATCCTCTTTCAGTCGCGCACGTTCCATCACAACGAAGCGTTCGTCGGGGTGCTGTTGCTGGCGGGCTTCGCGATTGCGAACGATGTGCTGATCAACTGGCTCACCAGGCGCTTCATGCCGTGGTACCAGGCCGGCGAGGGCGGCAGGTGATCGGGGATGGGACGTAGCGCCCAACCGCGATCCGAGCTGATGGCCCGGGCGATCAAGAATCCCTGACGGTCGCTTCGGCTGATGGCCCGGGCGATCAAAACCCCCTGACGGTTGTTTCGGCTGATGGCCCGGGCCATCAAAACCCCCGGCGCTCGTCTCGAGTGATGGCCCGAGCCACGAAACGTTCATCGGAGACGAGGTGTATGACATCTGAGGGCCGCGAGGACCCAAAATGTCGTACAGTTCCTCGCTGTCGCGACTCATTTCCGCTGATGGCCGGGCAATACCTTATCCACAACTCTTCTTCACGCTGATCGCCCGGTGCCACCACCACACAGTCGGCCCTTGTTCCGAGTGGCGGCCCGGGCTACCACGAGCAGCCGAGCCTCGCTCGCGCTGCCGGCAGAGGCACAGAAATGGAAACCACTCTCTTGCAACGAGCTTTTGCCGTGCTGTTTGCCCGCGCCGTTCTCGGGCTGATCTTTTTCATGGCTGGCGTGTACAAGGTGTTCAGCCTCGGCCCGCTCGAGCATGCACGGAAGTACTTCCTTCCTGCTGCGGATACGTTCTTACCCACTTGGTCCCTCTGGGCGGTGGGCACGGTGGTGCCTTTCGTCGAGCTTGTCGCCGGCGGGCTTGTGCTGCTGGGCATGTTCACTCGCACCGCGCTCATCTCACTCGGGTGCGTACTCGCCGTGGTCACCTTTGGGCACTTGCTGAAACAGCCGCTCTATCCGTTTCACGAGCACGTCATCCCGCGGCTGGCCCTCGTTCTCTTCCTGCTCTGGACCCCCGCCGAGAATGACCGCTTTTCGCTGGACGGCCTGCGCCGGCGTCTTGCACGTCAACGCTCGTAGATCAGAGGTCGACCCGCCGGCGGAGCCGCCTCGTCACCCCTGAAGGCCCGCTCGTCTCGCGGGATTGTTTTCTCCTTACTTTCATCAGTACGTTTGCGGATCCTGTGCGGGCTTCCGACTCCATAGCCACCGCCGGCCTTGCCGCCGCCCATCCCCGCGTTCCGATCCGGGAGGTGCCCGGCCCGGTCGCGCCGCCCTCCGGGCGGCAACGGATGCTTCGAGACACGATCGTTGTCTTCGGCATCTGGACGCTGATGGCGCTGCTGTCCACCAGCTACATGGTCATGGGCCGTCTCTACGCCGACGAGCCTGCGGAGTGGACCCGCAGCCTGGTCCTCAACCTCATCGATCACGAAATCGTAGCGGCTTTGACCCTGGTGTTGCTCTGGCTGGTTCGCCGCTGGCCGCTCGGGGCGGGGTACTGGCGCCGGGTACCGATGTATCTGACCGCGATTCTCGGTCTGGCGGCCGTCAAGTGCACGCTCTACTTGTCCCTCCGCGGAGTGCTCTACCCGCAGCTTCCACGGACTCATTCGCTCCTGGAAATCTGTTTCTACGAGTACTTCCAGTTGACCATGATTGCTGGGGTGGTTCACGCGGTCGAGTATGCCCGCTCGCTTCGCGAGACCCGTCTTCGCGCGACTCAGCTCGAGCACCGTCTATCGGAAGCCCGGCTGGAGGTGCTCCGCAGCGAGCTTCAACCGCATTTCCTTTTCAATGCGCTCCACGCGATCTCGACGTTGATGCACCGCAACGTCGAGGCCGCCGACGAGATGGTGACCCAGCTTGGAGATCTCCTGCGCCTGAGCCTCGACACCCGGAACGTCCAGCAGGTTCCCCTGCGGGAGGAGCTCGGCGTTCTCGAGCCATATCTCAACATCTTGCGGATTAGATTCGGCGACCGGCTGACCGTCTCGGTCGACGTCGAGCCGGGGCTCATGGAGGTCCGCGTGCCCTTGTTCATTTTGCAGCCGCTGGTCGAGAACGCAGTCAATCACGGGATCTCCCGCCGCGCCGGCGCGGGAACGGTCGCCATTCGCGCTCGGGGGGTCGACGATTCAGTGCAGATAACGGTTGCCGACGACGGCGCGGGGCTGGACTCGCATTCCGTCGCCGAAGGCATCGGACTGTCGAATACCCGGCTGCGACTCGAGCAGTTGTATGGATCGGCCGGCGGTCTGGCGTTGAAGGGCCTCCAAGGCTCGGGGGCGGAAGTGATCGTCACCGTTCCGCGAAACGGGGCAAAATCGGAGCGCGCGCGATGAACCCGGTGCGAGTGCTGATCGCCGACGATGAGCCGCTGGCGCGCGAACGCATCCGGACTCTGCTCTCCAGATTTGCTCAGGTGACCGTCGCCGGCGAGGCTCGCGACGGCAGTGAAACGCTGGAGATGATCCGCGATCTCGGGCCGTCGCTTGTATTCCTCGACGTCCAGATGCCGGAAATGGATGGCTTCGCAGTATTAGAGAAGCTCGATTCCACTTCCGCGCCCGCGGTCATTTTCGTCACCGCGTATGACGCATTCGCATTGCGCGCCTTCGAGGTGCACGCGATCGACTACTTGCTCAAACCGTTCACCCGGGCGCGGTTCACCCGGGCGATGGAACATTCGTTGCGACGATTGGGGCAGGCCAACGGCAGCGCCGGAATCGAGCCGGGTCTTTTGTCTCTGCTGGAATCGATCCGCTCGGAGCGAAAGGCTCAGGGCCGGATCGCGATCCGATCCGAGCAGGGGGTCTATTTCGTCCGAATCTCCGAAATCGATTGGCTCGAGGCGTTCGGCAATTACGTCAAGATCCATGTTGGCTCTCAGGAGCACCTGCTTCGAGACAGTCTGAAGTGCTTCGAGGAACGATTGGATCCCAATCGCTTTCTGCGCGTCCATCGATCGGCGGTGGTCAATCTCGACAGCATCGAGCGACTCGAGCCGTGGTTCCATGGTGAGTACTCGGTCTTCTTGCGCGACGGAACAAAGCTCACTTCCAGCCGCACCTACAGCGAGCGATTGCGAAGCTTGATCCGTTAAGGCGCTCATCATCGAGGCAGGGCGGTTCATCCCGCCGGCGCGCCCGGTCGTCACCGCTGAGTTGCGCCCCTTGTGCGTTGTGGTTTCATCCGGGGCAAAGCTGGCCTGGAGGATCCACATGGCTCGATGCCGGATGTCGATTGGGACAAGCTTCTGGAGGTTGACCGCCGCTGCGGTCGGGTGTGCATTTGTTTTCTCCGCTTGCGCGATGCGAGAGGCGGCCGAGCCGCTCGAAGGGCATTGGGTCGGAAGCCTCGATGTAGAGAACGACATTCTCTTCATGCGAGCGAAGTTCAGCCGGACCGCGACCGGGCTGGCCGGTACACTCGACCTTCCCGGCATCGGAAGGCTGGCGCTCGCCAAGTCGAGCTTCTTTGCCAGCGAAGTATTCTTCGCGATGAGGCGCGGCGACGAAGCCTATGCATTCACCGCCAACGCGCAGAATGGGTCGATGGTGGGTCAGCTCCACGGCAACCGCGAGCGGGGCAATTTCAGACTCCGCAGGGTGGCCGAAGTGGATCCGAAGCTGATTCACTCCTATCTCGGCACCTACCGGGTCGGCACCGACTGGATCCGGGCGATTGAAGACTACGTCGATCCCTGGGGAACCCATCAACTCATATTTGTCGACCCGAAACACGGTGGGCGAAAGGCGCTGTTCGCGAGATCGGAAAATACGTTCTTCTTCGGCCCGGGCTTTCTCATCCCTGAACCGATCGAGGGCATGGTGACTTTCTTGAAAGGACGAGACGGTCGGCCATACCTGCTCTGGGATCAGGAGGGCTCGGAGGTCATGATGGGCGAGCCGATCCAGCCCAGCGTCGCGGCACAACGTCTGCCCTCCGGAAGCGGAA
>WNFG01005929.1_pt1 | contig 10267 bp, 7 predicted proteins | sample 5400431 | NCBI WGS metagenome assembly WNFG01 (sample SAMN13153346, study PRJNA577476) | soil metagenome | isolation source: 120 cm saprolite under Douglas fir tree site 2 hole 3 replicate 2 | place: USA:California | collected 2015-04-18
CCGGATGCAAAGAAAGCATCTGGTATTACTTGAACAACTGTGCTCATCAGCGCAGAATCCGACGCAACCATGGTAAGTACCGCCACTTTGCCAGCAGCCTTGAGGCCGGCGGCGGATTAGTTACTTCTCTAAACCGCTATCCCCTGAAATTTATTAGGCAGGGTGTTGGAAAATCTGGAAGTCTAGTATGCGTCCGCGGCCCAGGACGGGGCCAGGGTCGCGAGCGTGGTAAAATCATAAAAGTGAAATAGATTTTTCAAATGACGACTCCTCCACTCACGACGAGTCCTGTTTCTGAGCTGAAAAGGAAGATTGAACAACGTCAGGCGCGGATCGCCGTCATTGGTCTCGGCTACGTCGGTCTGCCCCTCGCCTTGCTGTACACAGAGGAAAGGTTTCGGGTCACTGGCTTCGACATCGATCAGAGCAAAGTAGCCACTCTGACCCAGGGCGGTTCCTACATCGTCCGCATCCTGCCCGGTGAGATTCAGCAAGCCAGCGGGAAGGGATTCGAAGCGACCTCGGACTATGCGCGTCTGGCCGAGATGGATGCCATCATCATTTGCGTCCCCACTCCTCTGAACGAGTATCACGAGCCCGACTTGAGCTACATCACGGATACGGCATCTGCCATCGCGCCGCATTTACGCGCGGGTCAGTTGGTGGTGCTGGAAAGCACGACCTACCCCGGCACGACCGAAGAGATAATGGTCCCGATCCTTGAAAAGGGGAACAAGCACGGCTTGAAGGCGGCCCGGGAAGGGGTCTCGACCGGGCAGGAAATCTACGTCGCGTTTTCGCCCGAGCGTGAGGATCCCGGCAATCAGACGGTGGCGCGACGCGACATTCCGAAAGTGGTGGGCGGCCTCGACTCCCAGGCCACCGAGGCAGCGGCCTCGCTCTACGGATCGATCTTCAATCGGGTGGTGCGCGTCTCTTCGCCGGCCGCGGCGGAAATGACCAAATTGCTGGAGAACATTTATCGCTGCGTGAATATCGCTCTGGTCAACGAACTGAAGCTGCTTTCGCTGCGCATGGGTCTGGACATCTGGGAGGTGATCGAGGCGGCTTCCACCAAGCCGTTCGGGTTTCAGCCTTTCTACCCCGGCCCAGGATTAGGCGGGCACTGCATTCCGGTCGACCCATTTTATCTTTCGTGGAAGGCCAAGGAATGGGATTTCCGCACCCGTTTCATCGAACTGGCGGGGGAAATCAACATCGGCATGCCGTACCATGTCCTGGATTACGTGGCCAAGGCGCTGAATCAACAGAAAAAAGCGCTGAATGGCGCCAAGGTGCTGGTGCTGGGACTGGCGTACAAGAAGGACATTGACGATCTGAGAGAATCGCCCTCCCTGACCATCATTGAACTGTTGCGAGAGCAGGGAGCCGAGGTCAGCTATAACGATCCGTATTTTCCTACGGTGGGAAAAGGCCGCAAATACAACCTGCAAATGAAATGCGCCCCATTGGACCATCTCGGCCAATACGATTGCGTGCTGATCGTCACCGACCACTCAGACTACGACTACCAACGCATCGTGCGCGAGTCTCAGCTTGTGGTCGATACGCGAAACGCCACCCGCGGCATCCGGAGCCCCAAAATTGTCCGCTGCTAGAGGGCACTGTGCTTCCGCCAAGGTGAGACTGATCTATCTTGCTCCGAATTGCAGCCGCAGACCAGCCCGGGCAAGAATCGGTGGACCCACGGTAAGCACCGGGGTACGTCCAACGTCATAGCGCTGGTTCAACAGATTCTCCACGGCCACAAACAAATCCACACCCGGGCGTAGCGTATGCGACGCAGTGGCATCGAGGGCGAAATAGCGTCTCAGTAACAGTGTGTTTTGATCGTCATCGAACTGATTCCCACCGAACCGCCCCTGGACCGCGAGAAGAATGAACGGCCTGGAGTAACGCGCCTGAAAATCGAACTGGTGGCGAGGAATTTGGGGAACATTGAGGCCCACCAGGCTCGGATTCAATCCCGCGAGAGCCGGATCGACAGAGAAATTCGTCACAGTAGCATGGGTGTATTGGTAGCCACCGGAGACTGTGACTGAGTTGCTCAGCTGGCCGCTGGCTTCCACTTCCACTCCTTGTGAAATTGTGCTGCCCAGATTCCGGCGTTGCCGGGTGATCAGGCTGGGGGTTGTACTCAGGGTGACATTGGCCACCGGGCGCGTAATCTGGCTCCAGAAAAAATTGCCGCGCAGCATCAGCCGCTGACTCCAGCCGGTGACGATCGCGCCGCCTTCCGCACCCGTCAGGCGTTCGGCGCGGAGGTTCGGGTTGAACTCCGTAAACACGTTGCCCGCGCGAAAACCGCGGTAGAGTTCGTTCAGAGTTGGCGCGCGGAAGGCGCGGTAACCCGAAGCGGTCAGAGATAGGTTGGTGGTGACCTTGTGCAGAAGAGCCAGGCGCGGGCTGAAAAAGGTCTCGCTGCGATCAGGAAGAGGAGCTGCACCGACCGGTTGCGCGGGCTGGGGGGGCGCGAAGGCATCGAAGTTCTGCCAATGGTCCACCCGTCCGCTCGCGGTCAGCAGCCAGCCCGGAGTTACGCGAATGATGTCCTCGACGTAAGCTCCCCAGTTCACCTCTCGCCCTCCCCCATGGGAGGTGCTGGTCGGATTGCCGCCGAAGAATCCCTGTTCATTCGTCTGGCCGTGAATGTTCGACTCCTCCAGCCCGGCGACGAGGTGCTGACGCGTTCCCAGCTGGTGCTGCCATTGGACGGAAAATCCTACTTGCTGCGCCGGGACGCGCTGGGTGCGAGTCAGATTCTCGCTGTTGCGGCCGGATGCGATGGACGAGAAGGACTGATTCAGGTTCTGACGGCCTGCGTAAGCGCGCAATTGGAAGGCGCCGAGTTCATGTGCGTCCCAGTTTCCCCCGATGTCAAGTTCGCGAATGGTGGTGCTGTTGGTTTGCAGGGGCGTGCCGTTGTGTCGCGACTCGCCGAAAACCGACCCGCGAACAAAAATACCTCCGCGGTCCCCAAACTTGCGTTGTGCCGTGAGGTCGCCGGTTGCATCTTGTGAGTTCACTGGAGTGTCCACGGTGCCCCTCAGGTCAGCTGGCACCGCGATGTAGCCATCGGTGCGGAAAAGTTCCGAGGCGACGCCCACCGACCACCGCCCCATTTTCCTGCTGGCGGCAAGCGAGAGGTCGGGGGAGTTCTCATTTCCGTAAGCAGCCTCGAGCGAAACTGCATCGCGATCCACCGGCGTGCGAATAATGTTGATGACTCCGCCCAGGGCGTCGGAGCCGTAGAGATGCGAAGCGCCACCGCTCGCCACTTCGACCATGCCGATGCTTTCCCGCGGAAGCCGGTCCCAGTAGACCCAGCCGCCGAAGGGATCGTTGACAGGGAAGCCGTCGCCGAGTACCAGGGCACGGCTGGCTCCGCTTGCCCCCAAGCCGCGCAATGACACGCCCTGCGTAGTCGGGTTCGCAACGCGACTGGTGGTGCGGCGGAAAAGGCTGAAGCCTGGCACCTGGCGGAGTATGTCGTCCACCCGGAGTGCGGCGGTGGCGTCCAGATCCGGAGCCGACAGGATGGTCACACTGGTGGCATTCTCAACAACCCGTACGCCCGCACGATTGGCGGTGACCGTAACCTGTTCGGCTGCGGTCGCTGGCAGTAGCGTTATTTGCAGGCGACTTGTTCCGGTGCGCCAATTCGTGCTGTCTACACGAAATCCGGGCGCGGAAACTCTCACTGCTCCCGATTCCGCCGGAATTTGGGAAAAGCCAAATTCGCCACGGTTGTCCGTGACCTGCGTCGCCGTAAAGGAACCGCTGGTGAAAACCACTTCGGCTGTTGCAACCGCCGCACCCGTCTGATCGGTAACAACTCCAGAAATCTGGCTGGGCTCGGAGGCCTGAGATCGCAACCAAAGCGGCGCCGCCAGCGAAAGTAGTGTGATCACCAGGAATCGGAGCGCAGAGAATGACGGCCTCAGAGATGGACGCATAAGTCGAAGCGGGGCAACCTTTCCTGGCTCTGCCGTTACGGCGAGCCGGCAGCTATGCTGTGACAATCCAAAAAGTAAGGTGGATCATACATTAGAGCAGGTGAAGAAGGCAGCCTGACGCTGGAGGCCCAAGGCCCTCCGGACCCTGGCTGGCTAAGGATTGTGCCCGACGGAAACGCAAATCAAACTGTACGCCAGGGCGCGACTGACCCCATCGTCCGGGAGCAAATCAAAGCCAACCAGGCGAGTACGCTCGCCGTCTACTCACAACCGCAACTGTTTTCACTCCGGCGTTTTTAATCGATCGTCGACCGCCACAACTCCTTATACGTCAATCGCTTCAACAATGCCTTCTGGCACGTCGATTGCCCCTCATGTGCACATCGGAAGGGATCTACATTCCTCTGCGAGGGAATGAGAACATGCCGTTTCGCAAATGGTGGTTTCTGGCCTTAATGGCCGTGGTGCCGGCACTCTGTCTTGCATCGGTCGACGACGCTCCGGCGCGGATCGCAGGCGGGCCGGCCCGCCTGGCTGCGCGGGAACATCATCTTTGGAACTCAGCCATTCATGACTCGGAATTCGCGACTTTGGTACCCACCGCAAACCGCACCACTTGCGGGGCGACGGAGCCTCCACAGGCTCTGGCTACGCCCGATCCTTTGCTGGAAGAAGCGGATTTGCATTCGAAAATCAGCGTCAGCTTCATCATTGGTACTGACGGCCATGTGCATAGTGCACTGATTCTGGACAGCGTGGGGCCGACCGAGGACCGTACAATTCTGGATGCAGTGCGATTCTGGCGTTATCGGCCTGCCCTGTGCAACGGAGTCCCAGCCGACGCAGAGGCAAAAGTGGAGTTTTCCAGTCGCTAGGAACTATCCCGCCGCCCCAGCTTTCCGCCGCCTGCTAAAATGGAGGATACGGTTCGCAGGGGGAGCTCAGACACGCCATGCGTGATCCCAAGCTGGGGCCGGAGTCCAAAGCCGCACTCTTCCAGGCGATACAGCGACTCTCGCTGGACCAGAGTGCGGAAGAATCCGTGAATGTGAACGCTGAATCCGAAAGCACTGGGCAACAGACTTGTCCGGCCTGTGGAACCGCCAATCGCAAGGGGAACAACTTCTGTGCCAGTTGTGGTGCCACCCTGCTGAAATCGCCGCAGCCTTCTGCGGTTGAGTCGCCGAGCCTCATGCCAGCGCCTGAAGCGCCAGGCGATCATCATTACCATCATCACTATCACCACCATTATTTCTCGTCCGCCGACGGCATGGAACTCGGGGCGAGTCCCGACCTGCGCGCAGCCAGCGGCGGCGCCGCCGCTCGCGAAGCCTTACGCGTGCGCGCCCCGCTGAGCGGACCGTCGCTCAGCCGAGCGGAAGCTGCCCTGCGCAAAGCGACCCAGGATTGGGCGTTGGCCTGTAACACGAAACAGCTAGACGATCTGGTGGACCTTTACCTTCCCGACGCCCTGGTGCAGCGGCCAAACGTTCCGGCGGTGCGCGGCGCGGCGGCGATCCGAGAATTTTTCTTCGGACTGCTCGATGCCGGGATGAGTGAAGTGGAACTGGATCCGCTGCGGACCGAATTGTTCGGCGACTTCGGTTATGAAGCTGGGCGCTGCAAGTCGCTGGTACCGATCGCCATGGGCAAACGGCGTGAAGAGCGAGGTAAGTACCTTATCCTTCTCAGCCGGCAGGCCAATGGCGAGTGGAGGATCGCGGCCGATAGCTGGTCCAGCGACCTCAGCCTCGGAGGCGCTGGCGAGCAGCTTGCGAAGCCGAGTATGTCTTTGGGAGCCCCAATTCCCCGGCCGCCGCGCAAGCCCTAATTTGCGATGAAGTTGCCATCGGGCCGCCCACGTTCTTGAGCAGGATGGCCTCGGCACGCCGGCAGGACGCCGGCGCTACCTCGATCAAATTCAGATCTGTACTTTCATCAGATATGCACTTCGAGCTTTCGCAGTTCCCGCCGCAACTGCTCCACGTCCTGCATCTCGACGGTATGCATTCCCATCTGCCGCGCACACTCGAGGTTCAGCGCGCGATCGTCAATGAAGCAGCAATCCCCGGGCAATTTCTGGGTAATCTCGAGCGCCAAGCGGTAAATGCCTTCCTCCGGCTTGCGTAAGCCGACAAAGCAGGAACTTACAAACACGGAGAAGATTTCGCCCAGGCCGAAGGTCTGAATACGGTAGAGATTCAGTTCCCGCGATTCATTGTTGATGGTAGCCATGAAATACCTGCCCGACTTGGCCAACTCCTCCGCCAGGGCGAGCACTTCGCGGTAGGGCTGGGACAGGGAAAATACGTAGTCCTTGAAGACTTCGCGAGCAAAGGGCCGAGGACGGTAGAAGATCGTCCGATCTACGTATTCGTCGAAGCCGATCTTTCCCCGCTCGAGCGATGAGACCACCATCTCGTGGCGGTCGTGAAACTCCTCCTGATCAAGCTTGAATTGTTCGAGCGCCCGTTCCCTTTGGGCGCGGTCCCAGGCATTCGTGAGCAGCACCCCACCGACGTCCCAGAAAATCGCCCTAATCTGAGGCAAGAGCATCCCTCCACAACTGGCCTTCACCACGCCAAACCACAGCCAAACAGCAAAACGATGATACACGGGAAGGCCGCCAGTCGACTGCTGGATACGAAAACCTCTGGGACTCGAAATGAAAAGCCAAGTGAAAAGCTAGAAAAGCTAAAGGATAAGTCAGCGCCGCCGATGATTAGTTGGAGCGCTGATTACTGATTCGGAAAACCTTGTTCGGAATATCTGGTTCAGAAAAAATGGTTCAGGAAAAGGGGTTCAGAAAGACGGGCAGGAGCGTTGCCGCAATAAGCAGGATCGTCCTTCTGACGGCCTTACTTGTTGCGACAGGATGCATTCATGTTCGATCTTCAAAATTTGTCATACCCGCTCGTTGCCTCACGATCAGCATCCAGAGCTTCACCGAACCGTGCGCGCAGCGTGCGGACGGCAAAATCGTTTGTAACGGGGTAGTCATCACGGCGAACTGCGTTGCACCGCTTTCGGGACCGATTCGAAGTGATAGCCATCCCGCGAGACGCTGGAATCAATGACGGTAGAGCCCAAGGCTTCGCCTGGTAGCTCGGTGAATCCGCAGAGGAAGTTCTTTCCTGCATAAATGTCCAATCTGGCGTTATTGTCCAAATCTTCCGGAGACCGGCTCAGGAAGCCGCTGGTCTGGCCTGCCTGTCTTGTTGGTAGGTTCCTTGACCCTGCTAGCTGTCTGCATCGCCGTGGTGAAGCCTTGCTGTCGCCGTTTGTGGAGCCTGAGACTGACTCCTATGCCGTAGGCCAGGGGGAGTGTGACCGCGAAAACACGCGGCTGTAGCTAAGCTCGTGCTAGGCGGTGGGGTGGACAGGAGTCAACGCATCCCGGGAAGGTATCTCAGCACTAGATTTGGGTAATGTAATCGGCGGGTGAAACCGTAGTCACTTAGGTCCTCAAGACCAAGTGGATTGAGCAGGTTAAGGGTACTGTGCTTTGGCCAAAGCCTTGCCTGTCTTGGGGGCCGTCCGGCGCGTGCTGGGTATGTATGTGCAGGAGCGGAAATCATAGTGTTTCGCCACACAGTCGGGACAAAGGTGGACCTGGTGCACCTTGCAATGGATCACCGGCAGGTCACCATGGCAAACATCGCAGCCACCCCGAACCCGGCGTGCAGGGGGTTTGGACTCCCCCGGGAACACTCCTGCGCCCTCGGGCGACGCCATCTTCCGGGTTCTCAAATAACCCCCTGCGGCCGCCATCATCGAGCCCAGGGACACTCCACAGGCGCCCAAAGTGACCAGACTGGTGTCCACGTGTTCGCCCAGAGCCGCGGGTAGCACGAGAAGCCCCATGACCAGCACGACTGCTCCTGCAGCGATCATCCAGTTGCCAGTTCGTAATGACATCCTGAAGCACCTTCATGAAGACGAGGAGAAAGTCTACGCGCCAAGCCTGGGTAACCTACAGGTGCCAACATAGCGAGTTCTCAGTTTGAACTCCAGATGACGAAAGTCACCGGCTTCGCCAAATTTCCATCGTCATGACTGAAGTAACTTGTCTCGCCTTACCGCGGAACTCTAACATTCTCGCGGTATGGCACTTACGTCACTGGTGGTCTGTGCGGACAGAAATGCGGTGCAGGTGCTTGGTCAGATTCTTCAGGAGCTGACCATCGGGGTAGAGCATTGCGCGGACCTGAGCGCAGCCGCCTCCCGCCTGGCAGCCCAGCACTTTGATGCCGTCGTGGTTGATTGCAAAGATCAATCGGCGGCGATCGAATTTATTGCCACCGTGCGCAAATTGCCGATTAACAAGGCTACGCTCATTATTGGCCTGGTCGACGGGCGCGAACAGGTTCGCGATATTTTCGGCCAAGGCGCCAACTTCATTGTGTACAAACCGGTTTCGGTGGAGCGAGCGGCCGGCAGCTTGCGGGCTGCACGCGGCCTGATGGCGCGCGAAAAACGGATAAAGCTGCGAGTCTCGCTGCATAGCCCCGCCTCGATCGCCTATGGCACCGCTGAGAATGTTCCCGCCACGCTGCTGGACTTGAGTGAAGATGGTCTGGCCATACAATCCGAGCGCAGGCTGCCCCTACGCTGCAAGGTTTATTTTCAGTTCAATTTGCCGGGAGGCAAATCCGCGGTCCGGCTTTCGGGCGACGTGGTGTGGCAGGACTCTTCGGGACGAGTTGGAATCAGATTCGTGGATGTGCCACAAACTTCCCGGCGAACGCTGCGCGAATGGATCAAGGGAAGCCTCACCCGGCTGGCGACGGCGGAACGTGCCGCACCCACGGTTGCGCCGCACGCGCCTGTGGAACCAGTCGCCACCCGGCTCGCGGGATTAGGGCTATCGACTTCCTCCTCGAACCGCCGGGTTCAGTCCCGGCTCGCCTGCCGGCTGAGTGCGGATGTGTTCCGCTTGGGAGAGGGTGTTCCCAATCGCTGCACGCTGAGCGACATCAGCACGGGCGGCTGCTATGTGGAAACTCCGGCTCCGTTTCCTGCCCAAACCGTTGTGAATCTCGTGGTGCGCACTCGGGACTTAAAGTTGCGAGTGCGGGGGACGGTACAGGTGACGCATCCTGGTTTCGGGATGGGAGTGCAGTTCAGCCTTAAGACCGCGGACGAACGGGATCAAGTAAACCAACTGATCGCCTGCCAGCCTTCCGAAGACACCCTGGCCTGATGCCGCCCTAGGCGGCTTTTGCGAGCGGATAAAGAGCTCCGCAGCCAGCTCCACCCTGAATCAGGACCCCTGGCCATGCCCCTCCAATGGCGTCGAAAATATGTTGTAAACGATAATCACGTCAACTATCGCTAAGCGGAACTATGCTTGTGGTTCAGCCACGCGAAGGCGCTGATGAGACTAATCAACGACAGGACTCGAGGTCGTGCCCTTCCCAAAGTCTATCCGGATTGCGATTAGATCTAAATCTGTGCTGCTTTGCGGAAATAATCCAGGGACAAGCGCAGGCCGGTTTCGAGGTCGGTTTTCGGTTCCCAGCCGAGCAGAGTTCTGGCTTTGGTGATGTCGGGGCAACGCTGCTGGGGATCATCCTGGGGCAAGGCTTCGTAGCGGATCTTGCTCTTCGATGCCGTGACCGCCAGTACGTGGCGGGCACATTCCAGGATGGTGAACTCGGTGGGGTTTCCGAGGTTAACCGGCAGATGCTCAGTGGCGTGGGAGAGCCGCAGAAAGCCTTCAATCTCATCGCTGACGTAACAGAAGCTGCGGGTCTGGCTGCCGTCGCCGTAGACCGTGAGGTCTTCGCCGCGCAGCGCCTGCTTCATGAAGTTGGGAATCACACGGCCGTCATTGAGCTGCATGCGGGGGCCGTAGGTATTGAAGATGCGGACGATGCGGGTGTCCACCTGGTGATAGCGGTGATAAGCCATGGTCACGGCTTCGGTAAACCTTTTGCTCTCGTCATACACCGAACGCGGTCCGATGGGATTCACATTGCCCCAGTAAGTTTCCTGTTGCGGATGCTGCAAGGGATCGCCGTAACATTCCGAGGTGGAAGAGACCAAGTATTTGGCGCCATACTGGCGCGCCACATCGAGGGCGTGAAAGGTGCCCACCGACCCGACTTTAAGCGTGGCGATTCCGTGCAGGGTATAGTCCACCGGACTGGCGGGGCAGGCGAAGTGGAACACGTAATCTACCGCGCCGCAGTCAAAGCGCTCATTGATGTCAATTTGGTGAAATTCAAAGCGAGAGTCGTGGCGCAGATGATCGAGATTGGCCAGTTTTCCGGTCAGCAGGTTATCGA
>WNFG01022841.1_pt1 | contig 10263 bp, 4 predicted proteins | sample 5400431 | NCBI WGS metagenome assembly WNFG01 (sample SAMN13153346, study PRJNA577476) | soil metagenome | isolation source: 120 cm saprolite under Douglas fir tree site 2 hole 3 replicate 2 | place: USA:California | collected 2015-04-18
AACCGTAGTGGCGTTTCACCATCTCGGCAACAGTTTCGTCCCCGGACGCCTTGTGCGGCGGATGGAACCATTCGGCAGCCATGCGCATTTTTGTGCGCCAGGAGAAAAGCGGCGAGAAAACGGTGGGCATGATCCTGGTGGGCACCATGAACATGAGCCCGTCTGGCAGCGCCACCAGCTTGCCCTTGGCGACGATATAGGTCTTGCGCTCAGAGTCGTTCGAGCCGATAAGTTGGTCGCCCAACCCGATCTTGCGGCAAAGATCGGCAGCCCACGGCTTCTCGGTGAGAAACGAATCGGGTCCGGCCTCGACCAGGCAGCCTTCGACGCGGTCGGTGACAAGCACACCACCGAGGCGCGGGCGAGACTCGAACAAAACGTACTCGATGGGCGCGCCGGACTGGCGTTTTTCTTCTATCGTGTACGCGGCGGAGAGGCCGGAGATTCCGCCGCCGACGATGGCAATGCGTTTCATTGCAATTGGCTTGCCGCTCGTAGCGTTGGGCATCTAGCTGAGAGCCAGCAGCTACGAGCCACGGGCTACGAGCTACGATGCTTTCACGCGGCTGCTTACTATTTCCGCCAGTGCTGCCGTTAAGGTTTTTGAGCCGTTCAACGACTCGGCTCGCCACAGGCGCATGCCTTCCTTTTCTGCGAACTGTTTGAAGGCGATGTCGATGTCGTAGAGCACCTCAACGTGATCGCACAAAAATCCGACGGGTTGAACGAAGACACCGCGATGACCTTTTGCTTTTAAGTTCCCGATCGTTTCCTCCACCCTGGGACCGATCCATGGGTTGACTGACATGGGTCCGCCTGACGCACCCTGGCTCTGGAAGGCGAACGTCCAGTCCTCGGCCGCCAGGCTCGCCTCGTTCGCTACCAACTGGGCGGTTTCCTTCGATTGCCTCTCGTAGGGATCGCCTTCGGTGATGGTGCGCTGTGGGACGCTGTGCGCGGTGAAGACGACGGGCAGTCTTGCTCCGTTTTCGGCGCTGGCTTTGTCCCAACCGGAACGCAGTTTCTCTGCGAAGGCTTTTATGAGCAGTGGATGATCATGCCACTGCTCGACGAAGTCCATTTTAAAAGGAAGATTTCCGTCGCCGACGACGGCGCTGCGGTAGAGTCCGACGCTGGTGCGCGAGTTCTGCGGGGCGAGACAGACGGCGATGACATTTTCGTAGCGCTGACTCACAATTGCCTTCACCGCATCGGCGATGAAGGGCCTCCAGTTGCGCATGCCGACGAAAACCGGCATCTGCAGCGACTGCGAAAGTTGATCGGCCTGCAACAGAGTCCAGCAAGCGAGCGGCGAAAACCCGATCAGCGAATAGCGACGGCGGATCTCTTCGACCACCGCTGGCGGCAAGGGCCGTCCGCCGGTGACATAACCTAGAAATTCGGGAATCTGGTCGGGGTTCTCCGGGCTGCCGTGTGCCAGCAGAAGCACGGCGGTCTTAGCGGGCTGTTCCGCAGCGGCAAACGAACTCACCTGCTTGGCGCAATAGCACTGGCCGACTTGACCGAGCGGGCAGAGCGTCATTTTGTCAACCCCGTCTTAGCGATCCACTGATCGGGCCCATTGCATGAGGTCTGCATTTTGCGGCAAACAGCAGGTCCTTCGCTTCGCTCAGGATGACAATTCATAAAAGGAGACATGCAACGATGTGGACCCAACTTTCAACACGCGCTCATCGCTGTTTTGAAATCCGTCGAGTGCTCGCGGATGTAATCGCAGAGCGCTTTCACATTTTCCACCGGAGTTTCGGGAAGAATGCCGTGGCCGAGATTGAAGATATGGCCGGGGCGTCCGGCGGCTTGGCGCAGAATGTCCCCGGCCCGCGACTTGAGTTCTCTCCAATCGGCGAAGAGCAGCACCGGATCGAGATTGCCCTGCACGGCGCATTTGAAACCGAGGCTCTGCCATCCGGTGTCGAGCGGAATGCGCCAGTCGAGGCCAACCACTTCGGCTCCGGTTTCCTGCATCGAGGGCAGCAGAGTCGCGCTATCGGTGCCGAAGTAGATGACGGGCACGCCGGTCTTTTGCAGGCGTTTCACCAGGTCGGTCACATGCGGCAAAACGTAGCGGCGATAATCTTCGACGCTCAGGCAGCCGACCCAGCTATCGAAGATCTGGATGGTGTCGGCGCCGGCGCGCACCTGCTCGGCGGAATATTCGGCGGTCACCGCGACCAACTTCTTCATCAGTTCGTTCCAAGCGGCGGGCGAGGAGTACATCATCTTCTTGGTGAAAAGATAGTTGCGCGAACTTCCACCTTCGATCATGTAACTGGCAAGCGTGAAGGGCGCGCCGCAGAAGCCGATGACCGGGCGCTTGTCGCCGAAGTGCTTGCACACCAACCTCACGGCGACAGAAACATAGCCGAGGTCGGCGGCGCGATCGGTGCGCAGTTAAGCAACGTCTTCGGGAGTGCGCACCGGCTTTTCGATCTCAGGGCCGCTACCGCCCGGACCCTCGCCGGCGGCGAAGTGAAAGGGCAGCCCCATGACTTCGAGCGGTAGAAGAAGATCGGCGAAGATGATGGCCGCATCGACTTTGAGGATCTCAGCCGCTTCAATAGTGACCTGGGCCGCGACGTCCGGCTTCTTGCAGATCTCGATCAGCGAATATTGCTTGCGGATGGCGCGGTACTCAGGCATGTAGCGTCCAGCCTGGCGCATGAACCAAACCGGCGTCCGTTCGGTAGGCTGAGCCTTGGCGGCGCGAATGAAGAGAGAGTTTGGGGCAGACATGAACCATTCAATTTAGCATCTTCGCGTGACCTGTTGGCTGAATCGGGCTTGTGAGTGGTGGCTCAGTTTGCGGGAAACCAACCCACCGCCGGTTGCGGCTATAATGGCACCCTTCTAAAAAAAGGAGCTGCATGCGACCTTTCGCCGCGATTGTGCTGATCTTTACCCTGGTTGTTCCATCTTTGTCTTTCAGCGCAGACCAAACTGCGTTGGTGGGATATTCGCCACGCTCGAGTCAGAGCGAGCGCGAGTGGGAGACGAAGTTCCGCGCCATCCCCGACCCTGCAAATCTTCGTGAATACATGCGGCGGCTGAGCGCGCGGCCCCATCATGTGGGCTCTCCCTACGATAAGGACAACGCCGAATGGATTCTTGCCCACTTCAAGGAATGGGGATTGGACGCGCACATCGAAAGGTTTGACGTTCTGTTTCCGACGCCCAAGGTGCGCGTGCTGGAAATGCTTTCGCCGGCGAAGTTCACGGCAAAGCTCGAAGAGCCGGCGGTCGCAGTGGATCCAACTTCGAATCAGAAGACGGAACAGTTGCCCACGTATAACGCCTACTCGATTGACGGCGATGTCACCGCGCCGCTGGTGTTTGTGAACTACGGATTGCAAGAGGACTACGAGAAGCTCGACCGGCTCGGCATTTCAGTGAAAGGCGCGATCGTCATCGCCAAGTACTTGCACTCGTGGCGCGGTGTGAAACCGAAAGTCGCGGCCGAGCACGGAGCCATTGGCTGCCTCATCTACTCGGAGCCGCAGGACGACGGCTACACGCGCGACAATGTGTTTCCGGTGGGGCCGATGCGCCCTGCGGACGGAGTTCAGCGCGGCAGCGTCATGGATTTTGCTTCCGCGAGCCCGGGTGATCCACTGACGCCCGGCATCGGCGCGACACCCGATGCGAAGCGCCTGTCGCTGAAAGAGGCGAAGAGCATCACAAAAATTCCGGTGCTCCCGATTTCTTATGGCGACGCGCAGCCTTTGCTAGCCGCGCTGGCGGGACCGATGGCGCCGGACGGGTGGCGTGGCTCACTTCCGATTCCGTATCACGTGGGGCCTGGGCCGGCGCAGGTTCATTTGAAAGTCGCATTCAATTGGGACATCAAGCCGGTCTACGACGTGATCGCGAAAATTCCGGGCAGCGTCGCTCCAGACGAGTGGATTGTGCGGGGCAATCATCATGATGCGTGGGTGAACGGGGCCGAGGATCCCATCTCAGCGCAGGTTTCTCTGCTGGAAGAAGCGCGCTCGCTGGGTCTCTTGCTGAAGCAAGGCTGGAAGCCGCGGCGCTCGATCATCTACACGGCGTGGGATGGTGAAGAACCCATGCTGCTGGGATCAACCGAATGGGTGGAGGCGCATGCCGATGAGTTGCGACAGCATGCCGCCGTCTACATCAACACCGACGGCAACGACCGCGGCGTTTTGAATATGGGCGGATCACACAGCCTGGAGCAATTCATCAACGGAGTTGCGCGCGACATCGAAGATCCTGAAACGAAGATGACGGTGTGGCAGCGGGCGCAGTTGAGCAAGATCGCCGAAGCAAAATCCACAGAAGATCCTAAGGAATCGCGGAAAGAATTGCGCCAGCGGACGGATTTGCGCATCGCTGCGCTGGGCTCAGGGACCGATTTCACGGCGTTTCTCGATCACTTGGGCATTGCCACCCTGGACCTGGGATATGGCGGCGAGGATGAGCAGGGGATCTATCACTCCATTTACGATGATTTTTACTGGTACACGCATTTCTCCGACACGGATTTCGTCTATGGGCGAGCGCTGGCGCAAACCGTGGGGACATCGGTGATGCGGCTGGCCGACGCGGAAGTGCTGCCTTTCGACTTCGTAAATTTCGCCGATACGGTGGAGACGTACACGAAGAATCTGGAGAAATTGCTCGCCGACAAGCAGGAAGAGATTCGCGAGCGCAATCAGGAATTAGATGAAGGAATGTTCAAGGCGACATTTGATCCTCGGCGTCCTACGGTCGCGCCGATGAAGGACGAGATTCCGCCGCACCTGAACTTTGCGCCGATGCACAACGCGGTGGACTCTCTTACTCGCAGCGCCAAGCACTATCACGAAGCGCTGACGAAACAGCAGGCGAGCTTGGGAGAGGACGCGATGGCGGCAAAACTTGGCGCCCTGAATCGAGAACTGATGGAGAGCGAGCGCCGGCTGACCAATGCCGACGGATTACCGCGGCGTCCGTGGTACAAGCATTTGCTGTATGCTCCGGGCGTTTACACGGGCTATGGAGTGAAAACTGTTCCGGGGGTAAGCGCTGGAAGATGAATCGGCCCTGATCGAGTCGGCGGCGCGTGAGTTGGAGGGGGCAGGGCGATAGCGTGCTTGTGTGGTGGCGGGGCTTCGCCCCGCCGGGACTGGGCAAAGCCCCGTCGCCACACTGTTCAAGCTCTAATTCCTGGTAGAGACGCGGCTTGCCGCGTCTCCCGCAGCCGCAGAGGGAGACGGGACAAGCCCCGTCTCTACATACGCGATCAGGAAGCGATCGATTGTTCTTTGGAGTCGGAGTCGGAGACAGCAGCGATCCGGGGCATCGGCTTCGTTCTCAAGTAGGCATCAACACTCGCGGCCGTCTTTCGGCCTTCGGCGATCGCCCACACAACTAACGACTGGCCGCGCCGCATATCGCCCGCCGCGAAAACTCCTGGCACCGATGACATGTTGTTCTGGTCCGTGGCTACGTTGCCGCGCGAATCGAGTTTCACTCCCAACTGTTCGATCATTCCATTTCGAACGGGTCCCACAAAGCCCATCGCGATCAGCACGAGATCCGCTTCCATCGCGAATTCAGTGCCAGGGATCGGCTCGAACTTTGGCGGCGGGCCGACGCGAACGGCATGCAACTGCTGAACGTGACCGGAACTGGAGCCGGCGAATTTCGTTGTCGCCAGACTCCAATCGCGCACGCCACCTTCTTCATGTGCGCCCTCGGTGCGCAGTTGCATCGGCCAGAGGGGCCAGGGCGTCAGCGGCGAGCGCTCATCGGGAGGCTTCGGCATGATCTCGAACTGGTGCACGGAGAGCGGCTTTTGCCGATGGCAGGTTCCGAGACAATCGGCGCCGGTATCGCCACCTCCGATGATGACTACGCGCTTGCCGGTCGCCAAAATCTCCGCTTCCGGATCGATGGTGTCGCCAAGATTGCGGCGGTTCTGCTGCGGCAGATACTCCATCGCGAAATGGATTCCTTTCAACTCGCGTCCCGGAACGTTTAGATCGCGCGGCGACTCCGCCCCGCCGGCGAGCACAATCGCATCGAACTCACCGCGCAGATCTTCGACCGCAACGTTCTTGCCCACCTCGGCGCCGGTAACGAATTTCACGCCCTCGGCAGACATCTGTTCCAGGCGGCGATCGATAATGTGCTTTTCTAACTTGAACTGCGGGATGCCATAGCGGAGCAGTCCACCGATACGGTCCTCTTTTTCGTAGACCGTTACGGCATGTCCGGCGCGGCACAGCTGCTGGGCCGCGGCCAATCCTGCGGGGCCCGAACCAACGACGGCCACCTTTTTCCCAGTGCGAATCTTTGGCGGTTCGGGATGGATCCAGCCCTCGACAAACCCGCGCTCCACGATATTTTTTTCGATTTGCTTGATCGTGACCGGAAACTGGTTGATCCCCAGCACGCAAGACGCTTCGCACGGCGCGGGACAAATCCGACCGGTGAATTCCGGGAAGTTGTTGGTCGCATGCAGTTGGCGAATCGCCTCTTTCCAACGCCCGTGATAAACCAGATCGTTCCAATCGGGAATCAGGTTGTTGACGGGACATCCCGTCTGGCAAAAAGGAACACCGCAGTCCATGCAGCGCGCGCCCTGGGTGCGAAGATTCTCTTCGGGAAAATCTTGATAGATCTCGAACCAGTCATTGACGCGCTCAGCAACTGGACGTCGAGGGGCAAGCTCGCGCGAGTATTCCAGGAAGCCGGTGTCCTTACCCATGTTGCACCTGCTGGGACGTGGAAAGAACAGCCATCGGCAGACTCGGGATGTATGGCTTGCGCCGGCGGCCCACTCCGAGGACTCGCTTGTGTTCGTGGGGAAAGACTTTGATAAACCGGGATAGGGCCTCGGACCAGTTGTCGAGAATCCAGGCCGCACGCGGGCTGCGGGTCAGTGCCAGATGCCGCCCCACGAGATCTCTTACGAGTTTCGCTTCGGCCAGATGGGCATCGTGCGTTTCGAGAACTGGCTCGAGGTCAACCGATTCCAGATTACAACGCTTTTCGGTGAAGTCCCGGCGCTCGTCAAAAACGTAGGCAACGCCGCCGCTCATGCCGGCGGCAAAATTTCGCCCGCAGCATCCGAGCACCAGGACCAAGCCCCTGGTCATGTATTCGCAACCGTGATCGCCGACTCCTTCGACTACAGCGGTAGCTCCGGAGTTGCGGACGGCAAAGCGCTCGCCAGCAACCCCGTTAAAAAACGCTTCGCCGCTGGTTGCGCCGTAGAGGGCAACGTTGCCGATCAGAATATTTTTCTCGGGGGCGAAAGTGGAACGTCGCGGCGGATACACCACCAATCGTCCACCGGACAGCCCCTTGCCCACGTAATCGTTGGCCTCGCCTTCGAGTGTGAGGGTGACTCCTTTAGTCAGAAACGCACCGAGGCTTTGCCCCGCCGATCCGTGGAGGTGAATCCGAATCGTATCGTCCGGCAGGCCCGCGGACCCGTAGCGGCGCGCAATCTCCCCGCTCAGCATGGTTCCCACGGAGCGGTGAATGTTGCGCACTGGCAATTTGATCTCGACCGGCGCTAGAGTTTCGAGCGCATCTTCTGACTCGGCAAGAAGCTGATGATCCAGCGCCTGCTCTAAGCCATGGTCTTGCGCCTGCACGCACCGGCGCGCTACTCGCGCCGGCACCGGCGGGTCATAAAGAATGGCGGACAAGTCCAGCCCTCGCCCCTTCCAGTGATTCACAGCGGGCTGCACGTCGAGCATATCGACGCGCCCGATCATCTCGTCCATGCGGCGGAAGCCGAGGTCGGCCATGTACTGCCGCACCTGCTCCGCCAAAAAGAAGAAGAAGTTGACGACGTGTTCGGGCTGTCCCTGGAAATGCTTGCGCAGCACGGGATCCTGCGTGGCGATGCCCACTGAGCAAGTGTTGAGATGGCACTTGCGCATCATGACGCAGCCCATCGCTATCAGCGGCGTGGTGGCGAAACCGAATTCTTCTGCGCCGAGCAGCGCTGCGATCACTACATCGCGGCCGGTTTGCAGTTTACCGTCCGTCTGCACGCGGATTCGGCTGCGCAGATCGTTCAGCAAGAGAACCTGCTGCGTCTCCGCCAACCCAAGCTCCCAGGGAATGCCCGCGTGCTTGATCGAACTGAGCGGTGAGGCGCCTGTGCCTCCGCTATCGCCACTGATCAGGACAACATCCGCATGCGCCTTGGCAACACCCGCCGCCACCGTGCCTACTCCAACTTCCGCCACCAACTTCACCGCGACGCGGGCTTGCGGATTCACATTTTTCAAGTCGTAGATCAGTTGCGCAAGATCTTCGATGGAATAGATATCGTGATGAGGCGGGGGCGAGATCAAACCCACGCCGGGAATGGAATGTCTGATCCGCGCAATGACCTCATCGACCTTATGCCCAGGAAGTTGCCCGCCTTCACCAGGTTTTGCACCCTGCGCCATCTTGATCTGTAACTCGTCCGCATTGACGAGATAGTTGGCAGTAACTCCAAAGCGCGCCGACGCGACCTGCTTCACCGCGCTCCTCCGCAGGTCTCCGTTCGCATCCGGCTTATAGCGCTCTTCATCTTCGCCACCTTCACCGGTGTTTGACTTCCCCCCGATGCGGTTCATGGCGATGGCTAGAGTCTCGTGTGCTTCTTTGCTGATCGAGCCGAATGACATCGCTCCCGTGGTAAAGCGCTTCACGATCTCACTCGCCGACTCTACTTCCGCGATCGGAACCGGCTTGTCGCTCTTCTTCAACTTCATCAAACTGCGCAGCGTGGCCATGTTGCTGCTTTGGTTGTCGATAAGGTCCGTATATTCCTGGAAAGTCTGGAAGCTCTCCTGCCGCACTGCCTGCTGTAGCTTGCTGATCGTCAGCGGGTTCAGCAAGTGATACTCGCCGTTGACGCGTTGGTGGTACGTTCCTCCGACCGCGAGTTCGGTCTCGGACTCGGTCAGGGGACGGAATGCGTGCTCGTGCTTCAACTGCGCTTCGCGGGCGAGCACTTCGAGGCCAACTCCTTCCAAACGCGACGCCGTACCTGCGAAGTAGGAATCCACCAGTTCTTTGTTCAGCCCGATGGCTTCGAAAACCTGCGCTCCCTGATAGCTCTGCAAGGTCGAGATACCCATCTTGGCGAAAGTTTTCAGCAAACCTTTGTTGATCGACTTAATGAAGTGCTTCACGGCAAGTTCGGGAGTTACTCCGTCAGAAATCGCTCCGTCAGAAAATTCCTCGCGCCGCGCCAGGCTTTCAACGCTCTCCAATGCCAGATAAGGATTGATGGCGCTCGCCCCATAGCCACTGAGCAGCGCAAAGTGCATCACCTCGCGAGGTTCACCCGATTCCGTAATCAGCGCGACCTGGGTTCGCGTCTCCTCTTTGACGAGCAGGTTATGCACGGCGGCCAGCGCCAGTAGGCTTGGAATGGGTGCGTAATCCTTGTTCACACCACGATCGGAAAGAATCAGCAGCGTGTACCCGGCCTTTCCCGCGAGAGAGGCGCGCTGGCACAACTCGTCCAGCGCCCGCTTCAATCCCGCTTCTCCTTCGCTGGCACGGAACAGCGCCGGCAGCGTGATGGCCAGCAGATCCCCGGTTGAAACGCGGCGCAGTTTCTCCAGTTCCAGATTGGTGAGAAGGGGATGCACCAGCTTGAGCATGTGGCAATTCTCGGGATTTTCCGAGAGAATGTTGCGCTCGCTTCCGATGTAGCTGATGAGCGACATCACGATCTCTTCGCGAATCGGGTCAATGGGAGGATTGGTGACCTGCGCGAAGAGCTGCTTGAAGTAATTGAACAGCGATTGCGGACGGTCCGAGAGACAAGCGAGCGGCGTGTCCGTCCCCATGGAGCCAACCGGCTCCTGGCCCTTCGAAGCCATCGGGCCGAGGACCATGCGTAGGTCCTCATCGCTGTAACCAAACGCACGCTGGCGGCGAAGAAGAGTTTCTGCATCCGGATGGTGCATGCGCGTGGGCTCGGGCAACTGATCGATCGTGATCTGATTGTCTTTGAGCCACTGTGCATAGGGCTGTCGCGAAGCCAGGCGGTGTTTGATTTCCTTGTCCGGGACTATGCGGCCTTCGACCGTATCCACCAGAAACATTTTCCCCGGCTGCAGGCGGCCTTTCATCTTTAGCTGCTCGGGCGCGATGTCAAGCACACCGGCTTCAGAGGCCATGATGACGAGCTCGTCATGCGTGACCACGTACCGTCCAGGCCGCAAGCCGTTGCGGTCGAGGATCGCGCCGATGACTCTTCCATCGGTGAACGCG
>WNFG01005937.1_pt1 | contig 10260 bp, 4 predicted proteins | sample 5400431 | NCBI WGS metagenome assembly WNFG01 (sample SAMN13153346, study PRJNA577476) | soil metagenome | isolation source: 120 cm saprolite under Douglas fir tree site 2 hole 3 replicate 2 | place: USA:California | collected 2015-04-18
TCAAGAGCACGTCGCAGTTCATCATGGCGTGATAGCCCGAGGAGAAACCGAGCAGGCCGGTCATGCCGACGTCGAACGGATTGTCGTACTCGATGAACTCCTTTCCACGCATCGCATGCACGATGGGGGCTTTCAGCTTACCGGCGAGCTCGATCAGTTCCGGGTGGGCTCCGGCGCAGCCTGCGCCGGCGAGGATGGTGGTCCGCGTGGAGGCGTTCAAGACTTTTGCCAGGACGGCCAATTCGTCATCGGAGGGAGACACTGAGGGTTTCGGTTCTGGGAAGTGCAGACGGAGCCCGCGTCCGACGGCATCCAGCAAGGCCACGTCGCCAGGGAGGACGACGACGGCGACACCACGCCGCGAGATCGCGGTTTGCATGGCGATCTCGAGGACGCGGGGCATCTGCTCGGGATGGGAAACCAGCTCGCAATAGTGGCTGCACTGCGCAAAGAGCTGTTCCGGGTGGGTCTCCTGGAAGTATCCGCTCCCGATTTCGCTGGTTGGAATTTGCGCGGCGATCGCGAGAACGGGAACGCGGCTGCGATGACAGTCGTAGAGGCCGTTGATCAGGTGCAGGTTCCCGGGACCGCAACTCCCGGCGCAGACCGCCAACCTTCCCGTGAGATGTGCTTCCGCTCCGGCGGCAAATGCTGCCGTCTCTTCATGTCTCACGTGAATCCATCGAACCCGTTCCTTTGCGCGGATCGAATCCGTGATGCCATTGAGCGAGTCGCCGGCAACACCGTAGATCTGCCGAACACCTGCTTCCGCGAGAACGTCGACCAACAAGTCCGCGACTCTTGCCTTGGCCATCGTCATGCCTCCGCCCATGCACGGGCCATGCCCGGTGTTTGCCGGCGGTCATTCTGAGCCGCGGCCCGCGCGGGCGAACACATGCTGAGCCGTGCCGCCTGTTACGCTGATCAACTGTGCCTCCCGATTCGAGAGGAGGACGCGAGGCGCGCCGCCGACCTCGATCTGCGCGAGCTTCGGAGACGGTTACAACAACGACAGGAGCCTGCATGTCTCTTTCGATCTCAACCGCAGACGTTCGAGTGCAGCGCTCCCGCGGCGGCGCTGGCCGCGCTCTGGCTCAGCTAACGTTCGTTTAAAGGACCGGTGCTCTCAGGGGGCGCGGAGCTCGGCGCGAACAAGAGCGCGAAGACCGCGGCCGTGCCATTCGCGCGCAGGTGTAACCGCGGGAGCCCGCGGTAAGCCCCAGAGGCTCCCCGGGCCTCCGACCAATTCATCTTTCGCGGTCAGCGCGACGCTGGATGGTCCATCCATCCTAGCGCTCATCGCGCCGCAGCAGCCGCACGTTCTTGGCCGACCGTCGCGTCCCAGACCTTCGAGGAACTGCAATCGCTGCGTCACGGAGACGGAATCGTCGCTTGCCTCGGCTCTCGGCGGAGATGAAAAGAAGAAGCACGTGATCGTCAGCGCCGCCATCCATGACCTCGTTGTCGTCTCCGCAAGCCGGAAGATCTGGGCGACCTCTGCATTGCAGGTGTCGCACCAACGCCGGCCTGATCGTTCCGGGTGGTGGAACCACGTCGTTGATCGTTCGTCGACAGACGTGTCGGAGAACTGTGCACCGTTTCGCCGCGCCTTCATACACCGCCAGAACCGGCACGGAACGTGAAGTGACACCAAACCGAGCCGGAGAAGGAGCGTCGCATGGCATTGGCAAATCGGAAGGATGGTATGCAGGCGGGAGACGCTGAGGGCTATGACGTAGCGGTCGTGGGCGGGGGTGCGGCGGGTGTGGCTGCGGCGATCGGCGCCGCACGGCTTGGCGCACGGACACTGCTCCTGGAGCAAATGGGCTTCCTGGGCGGCGCTGCGACGGTGCGCAACGTGCTGACCTATTGCGGGCTCTTCACGCTCGGTGACACACCAAAGCAGGCCGTGCGCGGCGTTGCGGAGGACGCCCTGGACGGATTGAGACGCCTGAATGCCGTGACAAGGCCCGAGCGGCATCGCGGCGTGTACGTGGTGTTCGACCCCGAGGCCGTGAAGCTGACGCTCGATAGGCTCTGCGCGGAGGCGGGCGTCGATGTCTTCCTGGACAGCTTCGTGAGCGAGGCGGCGCGGAAAGGCGAAAAGATTACCTCGATCGTTTTCGACGACCACGGCGGTCGGCACCGGATCAGAGCCAAGGCATGGGTGGACGCGAGCGGCGACTGCGATCTCGCGACATTCGCCGGCGCCTCCGTGCGCTATGGGAACCACGGTCAAGTGAACCTGGGCACGCTAGGCACGCGCTATGGCGGGATTCCAGCGGGGGTCGAGATCGATGCGCATCGGTTCAAGCAGGCCGTTGACGAGGCGCGCGCATCCGGTCGCCCGTTGACGAAGGACGCGAGCCTGTTCGCGCGCCTGCCCATTTCGGGTGATGTCTGCTGCTATCTCGCGTCGGCCGACTATGATCCGCGCGACGTGCGCAGCATCAGCGCGGCGGAGGCCGATGGGCGTCGCCAAGCCTACGAGTATCTCGAAATCCTTCGCACCATGCCCGGATGCGAGAAAGCGTATCTCGTCTCCACCGGACCTGGGTTCGGTACGCGAGAGTCACGCCACATCAACGCTGTCGAACAGCTCAAATGGCAGGACGTCCGCGATGGGCGCAAGCGATCCGATGCCGTGGCGCTCGGCGCCTGGGGCGTCGAGTGGCACGATCGCAGAACGTTCGGGAGCACATTTGAAGTCCCGCCGAACGGCACGGCCTATCCGATTCCGCTAGGCTGCCTCAGAAGCCGCGATACCGCGAACCTGTTCGCCGCCGGCCGCACTGCCGATGGAGATCGAGAGAGCGGCGCCAGTTTGCGCGTCATGGGAACGTCCTTCGCAACGGGACAAGCAGCCGGGGTCGCGGCCGCCTTCTTGGCCAACGACGGCACCGTCGAAGTCCAGAAGGTGCAATCCGCGCTGCGCAATCAGGGCGCCGTTCTCGATCCGAGCGACATGCACGAGTGGCGTAGTGGAGCGCGTTGATTCCAATCACAGGAAAGGAGCGCCCACACTCTACTCTGGAAACGGAACCCCGATCACGCGGGGTTCATTAGATGAACGCGTCCCTGCAGCGCACGAAGTCGTGATCACTGGCGCCGTGTTCGGACGTGAGCGATGTACGCCGCCAGATCGCGCGGCGTGATGCGGATGGTTTCGTCCCGATCTCTCCTGTTTCTTTCGATCGGCGTCGAAGAGAAGCGATGGCTTCTTCACTCCAGCTCTTCTGAGACAGGCCCATGACGACCTGACCACGCCTCCCGCCGCCGCTGCCGGGAAACCCGCGCTCGTGCGAGACCCCGCCCGTGGGCGAGCTCGGCGCGGGCCATGGTTTTCATTTGATCATCGCCTTCGGCCCAAGCGCTCCGTTGCCTCGACGAAGGGACGGCTCAAAGCCAAGGCGCGCCGGTCGAAGCACTAGGAACTCGTGCTGCCCAGCCGTTCGACAGCGGTGTCGTCGAACCGTCGCCAATCGACCAGCGCCTGACACCCGCGGGCGGTTCGCTCGCAGCGGATCGGGGCCGGCACTTCAAGCGCCTGGTCCCCGTCGCGCGAGGCTGGACGCGCACCCAGGTCGATCGCCGTGGTACCCTTCGGACAGGCACCTCGCGGATCAGGGCAACAAGTCGTGACGGAACTTGGCGGCTACGTGTTCTCGGCGTTTCGGGAGGGCGAGGTCACCCTTTACCGAGGCTCCGGCGACGGCCTGGACCCGATCCTGCTGGTCGCGCCCGCCGGGGAACACACCGCGCGCGAGTCCCTCAAGCGGCTCGAGCACGAATATGCACTGAGGGCCGTGCTCGACCCTGACTGGGCAGCGCGGCCGGTGGCACTCGCGCCGCGCGGTGGTCGCATGACGTTGGTGCTCGAGGATCCCGGCGGCGAGCCGCTCGATCGACTGCTCGGCGGACCGATGGAGCCAACGCAATTCCTGCGCATCGCCATTCCGCTCGCGGCCGCGCTTCGCCGGATGCACGAGCAGGGCCTCATCCACAAGGACATCAAGCCGGCGAATGTCCTGGTGGACACGGCAAGCGGCGGCGCCTGGCTTACCGGGTTCGGCATTGCCTCCCGCCTGCCTCGCGAGCATCGGGGCCCCGAACCGCCCGAGGTGATCGCCGGAACGCTCGCTTATATGGCGCCGGAGCAGACTGGTCGGATGAACCGCTCGGTCGACTCCCGCAGCGATCTGTACGCACTCGGCGTAACCTTCTACGAGATGCTGACGGGGACGCTGCCCTTCACCGCCGCCGATCCGATGGAGTGGGTGCACTGTCACATCGCACGGCAACCGGTGCCGCCCGACGAGCGGGTCGCGGGAATCCCGGGGGCGCTCTCGGCGATCGCGATGAAGCTCCTCGCCAAGACCGCAGAGGATCGCTACCAGACCGCGGCCGGGGTCGAGGCTGATCTTCGGCGGTGCCTTGCCGCATGGGAGGCGTTCGGGCGGATCGACCCGTTCCCACTCGGTACACAGGATGCGTCGGACCGTCTGCTGATCCCGGAGCGGCTGTACGGGCGGGAGCGTGAGATCGACACCTTGCTGGCGGCCTTCGACCGTGTCGTCGCTCACGGCACTCCCGAGTTGCTCTTGGTCTCCGGCTTTTCGGGCATCGGCAAATCCTCGGTGGTGAACGAGCTTCACAAGGCCCTCGTGCCGCCGCGCGGCCTCTTCGCGTCCGGCAAGTTCGACCAGTACAAGCGCGACATCCCGTACGCCACTCTTGCCCAAGCCTTCCAGAGCCTCGTGCGCACGCTGCTGGGCCAGAGCGAGGCAGAGATTGGCCGGTGGCGGAACGCCCTGGGCGAAGCGCTTGGCCCGAACGGCCAGCTCATCGTGAACCTCGTTCCCGAGTTGGAGCTCGTGATCGGAAAACAGCCAACCGTCCCGGACCTGCCGCCGCAGGACGCGCAGCGCCGCTTCCAGATGGTCTTCCGGCGCTTCCTCGGCGTATTCGCGCGGAAGGAGCACCCGCTCGCGCTGTTTCTGGACGATTTGCAATGGCTGGATACCGCAACGCTCGACCTCCTCGAGCACCTGATCACGCATTCTGAGGTGCAAAATCTATTGCTGGTTGGCGCCTACCGGGACAACGAGGTCGCCCCCGCGCACCCGCTGTTGCGGATGCTCGAGGCGATCCGCAAAACCGATGCGCGCGTGCATGAGATCGTGCTGGTACCCCTCGGGCGCGACGATGTTGGCCGGCTCGTCGCCGACGCTCTCCATTGCGAGCCGGAGCGCGCGCGGCCTTTGGCGCAGCTGGTGCACGAGAAGACCGGCGGCAATCCGTTCTTCGCGATCCAGTTCTTTACGGCGTTGGCCGATGAGGGGCTGCTCGCGTTCGACCCAGTCGCGCCAGCGTGGCAATGGGACATCGAACGCATCCGCGCCAAGGGCTACACCGACAACGTGGTGGATCTCATGGCCGGGAAGTTGAAGCGGTTCTCTGCCACCACCCAGGAGGCCCTCAAACAGCTCGCCTGCCTGGGCAATGTCGCCGAAGTCGCCACCCTGGCACTGGTTCGCAGGGAAACAGAGGAGGCGATGCACGCGGCCCTCTGGGAGGCCGTCCGCGCCGGGCTCGTCTTCCACCAGGACAGCACCTGCAAGTTTCTGCACGACCGGATCCAGCAGGCGGCGTATTCACTGATTCCCGACGAGCACCGTGCCGATATCCACCTGCACATCGGCCGTGTGCTGCTGGCGAGCATGACGGCGGACCAGCTCGCCGAGCATCTCTTCGATGTCGCGAACCAGCTCAATCGGGGCGTCGCGCTGCTGGAGGACCGGGACGAGAGAGCGCAGGTGGCGGCGATCGATCTGCGTGCCGGGCGAAAGGCCAAGGCGTCGGCGGCCTATGCGTCGGCGCGCGCGTATTTTGCGGCCGGCATGGCGCTGTTGGACGAAAGAGACTGGGGCAGTCAGCACGAGTTGACGTTCAGCCTGTGGCGAGAACGCGCGGAATGCGAGTTTCTCACCGGTAACGTCGTGAAGGCCGAGCAACTGATTGGAGAGTTAGTGCAGCGCGCGGCTTCGAACGTCGAGTACGCGGACGCCTGCTGCGTGAAGGTCCAGTTGCATGTCGTAAAGGCCGAATACCCGCAAGCCGTCGAGAGCGCGCTCACGTGCCTGCGCCGGTTCGGCATTGACCTACCGGGACACCCGACCTTGGAGCAGGTCCAGGCCGAATACGAGACGGTCTGGCAGAATCTCAATGGGCGCCCCATCGAGAGTCTGATCGATCTGCCGATGATGAGCGATCCGGAACTGCAGGCCGCCATGCAGGTGCTCTCGGCCCTAACTCCTCCCGCGTACTTTACCGACCTTCACTTATGCTGCTTGCACCTGTGCCGCATGGTGAACGTCAGCATGCAGCACGGAATCTGCGGTGCATCCGCACACAGCTGCGCCTTCCTCGGGTTTTTCCTCGGCCCGCTCTTTCACCGTTACGGTGAGGGTTATCGTTTCGCCAAGCTTGCATGCGACCTGGTCGAGAAGCATGGCTTCATCGCCTACCAGGGGAAGGTCTACTTCGCGATGGGAACGGTTGCGTTCTGGACGCAGCCGATCGGGACCGCGATCGATTCCATGCGGGTCGCCTTTCGCACCGCAATTGAGACGGGTGATCTGACCTTCGCTTGTTATGGTCTGATGCAATCGGTCACAGGCCTTCTGCTGCGGAACGATCCACTCGACGCGGTGTGGCGCGAGGCGGAGATGGCGTTGGACTTCGCCCGGGAAGCCAAGTTCGGCGACACCGCGGACATCATCCGCAGTCAGCAACGCTTCATCGCCAATATGCAGGGACGGACCGCGAGCTTCTCCACCTTCAGCGACGCGCAGTTCGACGAGGCGACGTTCGAGGCGCAACTCACAGCGGACCGGCTGCCCTTGATGATCTGCTGGTACTGGATCCTCAAACTGAAAGCGCGATTTCTGTCGGGCGACTATGCCGAGGCTCTCGCGGCAGCCGATAAAGTGAAGCCACTCCTTTCGGCGGCAGCCGCTCGGATCCAATTACTCGACTACTTCTATTACACCGCGCTGACAGTGGCGGCACTCTATGAGAAGGCTTCGGACGACGAGCAAAACAGGTGGCGCGAACTCCTGACGGCGCACCGCGAACAACTGCGCGAGTGGGCCGAAAACTATCCACCGACTTTCGCCGATAAGCACGCGCTGGTGTTGGCCGAGATCGCCCGCCTCGAAGGGCGTGAGGCCGATGCAATGCGTCTGTATGAGCAGGCCATTCACTCGGCTCGCGAGAACGGTTTCGTGCAGTACGAGGGCCTGGCCCACGAGGTGGCTGCGCGGTTCTACGCGGCGCGCGGCTTCGAGACGATCGCCCACGCCTATCTGCTCAACGCAAGATCCTGTTATCTCCGCTGGGGCGCCGAGGGCAAGGTTCGGCAGCTCGAAGAGGCCCACCCGCGGCTCCGCGAGGACCACGCCGTGCCCTCTTCCACCGCCACGTTCGACGCCGCCGTCGAGCAGTTGGACATCGGCGCGGTGGTCAAGGCCTCGCAGGCCATTTCCGGGGAGATCGTTCTCAGCCGGCTCATCGAGACCCTGATGACGATCGCGCTCGAAAATGCCGGTGCGGAGCGCGGCCTGCTCATTCTCCTCCGGGGCGACACGCTGCAGATCGAAGCGGAGGCTCGAACCGACCGTAAGACGGTCGAGGTCACGCTCCGCCAGAACACGGTGACACCGGCCGAGCTGCCCGAATCCATTCTCCACACGGTGATCCGGACCCGGCAGAGCGTGATCCTGGATGACGCCTCGACGCAGAACCCGTTCTCCGCGGACGAGTACATCCGTCAAAAGCGCGCGCGATCCATCCTCTGCCTGCCCCTGGTGAAGCAGGCCAAGCTCGTCGGCACGCTCTATCTCGAGAACAATTTGGCGCCGCAGGTCTTCACGCCGGCCCGGCTCGCCGTGCTCAATCTGTTGTCGTCGCAGGCGGCGATCTCGCTGGAGAACACCCGTCTCTACCGGGATCTCCAAGAACGGGAAGCGAAGATCCGCCGGCTCGTCGACTCGAACATCATCGGGATCGTGATGACGGACTTCGAAGGCCGAATCCTCGAAGCCAACGACGCCTTTCTCGAGATGGTGGGATACGACCGCGAAGATCTCGCCTCCGGACGGATACGGTGGATAGAGATGACCCCCGCCGAATGGCTTGGCGTGAGCCAACGCGCGGTGGCTCAGCTGAGGGCGACAGGGAGCTGCGAACCTTTCGAAAAGGAGTACTTCCGGAAAGACGGCAGCCGGGTGCCGGTGCTGGTCGGCGCGGCGGCCTTCGAGGGGCGGGACGAGGGCGTCTCCTTCGTGCTCGACTTGACCGAGCGGAAACGTGCGCAGGAAGCGCTGCAGAAGGCGCAGGCGGAGCTCGCCCACGTGGCGCGACTGACGACGATGGGCGAACTTGCGGCCTCACTTGCCCATGAGATCAATCAGCCGCTGGCCGCCATCGTGACCAACGGCAGCGCCGGTTTGCGCTGGCTCAACCAGGGTCAGCCCGATCTCGACGAAGCGCGGGCTGCGCTCTCGCGCATCGTGCGGGACGGCGAGCGCGCGGCGGACGTGATCCGCGGTCTCCGGGCGCTCGCCAAAAAAACCGGGCCGGAATTGGCGAAGCTCGACATCAATGACACCATTCACGAGGTGCTGGCGCTCACCCGCAGCGAGATGCAGCGGCACGGCGTCGTGCTTCACACCGACCTGTTCAGCGGCGATCGGCTGGTCTTCGCTGACCGGGTTCAGCTGCAGCAAGTCTTGATGAATCTGATCCTGAACGGCATCGAAGCGATGAGAGCTGTCGCGGGCCACCAGAGGGTTTTGGCGATCTCCTCGGAGCCTGCCGGACCGGACGGCGTGCTCGTTGCCGTCGCAGATACGGGCCCGGGGCTGGACCCGCCGACGGCCGACCGCATCTTCGAACCCTTTTTCACGACCAAGCCCCAAGGCATGGGCATGGGGCTGTCGATCTGCCGATCGATCATCACGGCGCATGGCGGGAAGCTCTGGGCGTCGCCGGGCGTGCCGTGCGGCGCTGTCTTCCGATTCACTGTGTCGAAGGTACCGCCAGGTTGAGTCGCCATCACTTCTTCTTGATGATGATGCCGCAGTGACGGCTTTCTCGAGCAACTTACTCGTCCCGGCCGGGTTCAGTGCGGAGCGCCTCCTGGATGGCGCGCGTGGAGCGGAACATGGCCGTAGGCTGGGGCCGAGCGTCGGATTGTCCCTCGAGGACGTCGAGCTGAATGAAGCCGTACTTCGCATAGAAGGGGACAGCGCCAGGCTTGGCATCCACTACGACGCCCACGCAGCCGTAGTCGTTCGCCATGCGGATTGCGAGTCGGAGCACGAAGTGGAGAAGCTGCCGCCCGAGGCCCCGCCCACGGGCCGAGGAGTCGACCGCGAGGCGCGCGAGGCGGAGCACTGGCAAGGGGTAGCGCGGAAGCTTCTTTCGGGCCGCAGCCGGAAGGCCGTCAATCTCGACATGTCCCGGCGTGACGGTCACGTATCCGACGATGCGCCCATCTTCGATTGCGACGTACGTGACTCCGACATAGTGCCGGAACTGGTTCTGCCCCGCGAACCTGTGGAAGAAGCCATCGAGATCAGGGTCGCCCGAGCAGAACCGCGAGCGGTCGTCGCCTTCCCGGAGGGCCCTAATCTCCATCGCGCATCAGATCACGAAGCGCGCGGTTGGGCTTGCCCCGCTCGATCTCCTTGAGAATGGCCTCGCCGGACTTGCGATCGACGACGATCTTGGGATGCACGATGACGTCGGTCGGAAGCTCCTGCAGCGCCTGCAGGTGGTGCCGGAGGGCTTGCTCCACGAGATGGCCCTTCTTTACTCCCGTCGCGCGGGCATGCCGCTCGAGCAGCTCCTTTGTCGTCCGGGAGACGAGCGCCGAGATCTGGGTTTCCTTTTCCATGGTTCCCATGAATAACATACATTTCTGTAGAGCACCCGTTCACTCCGGGAACCGACCCTCGGACGCGATAGGAGCGAATCCGAGGGCTGACCCACCGCTTGGCCTGAAGCACAGTTGGGGTAGGTGCGTGTGGTTGTCGAAGGTGCAAGTCCCTGAAAACTGGCGGGCCCAGCAGGATTCGAACCTGCGGCCTTCGGATTCGTAGTCCGACGCTCTATCCAACTGAGCTATGGGCCCCTTGTTTGGCGGAGAGGGAGGGATTCGAACCCTCGATACAGCTTTGGGCCGTATACTGGTTT
>WNFG01005938.1_pt1 | contig 10260 bp, 7 predicted proteins | sample 5400431 | NCBI WGS metagenome assembly WNFG01 (sample SAMN13153346, study PRJNA577476) | soil metagenome | isolation source: 120 cm saprolite under Douglas fir tree site 2 hole 3 replicate 2 | place: USA:California | collected 2015-04-18
CTGGCGCAGGCCGCGGCTGCCAAAAATCCAAAGCTAGCGGAATTCATCGCGGAGGCGAAGCGTCACGGCACCGCGCAGGAAATTATCGATACCGCCGAGAAGCTGGGGTTCGACAGTGGCATCAAGGCGATCCACCCGTTCGATCCGAACTGGAAGCTGCCGGTCTACGTCGCCAATTTCGTGCTGATGGAATACGGCACCGGCGCGATCTTCGGCTGCCCCGCGCACGACCAGCGCGACCTCGATTTTGTCAATAAATACGGGCTCGGCAACACGCCGGTGGTGTGCCCGCCGGACGTGGATCCGAAAACCTTCGTGATCACAGACACCGCCTATGACGGCGACGGTCGCATGATCAACTCGCGCTTCCTCGACGGCATGACCATCGAGCAGGCCAAGGAAGAAGTCGCGAAGCGGCTCGAAGGCGAGTTGCGCCCCCTCCCTGACCCTCCCCCGCAAGCGGGGGAGGGAAGGGTGGGGGCCGTCGGCGAGCGCCAGGTGAATTTTCGCCTGCGCGACTGGGGTATCTCTCGGCAGCGCTACTGGGGTTGCCCGATTCCGGTGATTCACTGCCCGGCATGCGGTGTGGTGCCGGTGCCCGACAAGGATCTTCCAGTGGTGCTGCCGGAGGACGTCACGTTCGACAAGCCCGGTAACGCGCTCGATCATCATCCGACCTGGAAGCACGTCACCTGCCCGCAATGCGGGGCTAAGGCGCAGCGCGAAACCGACACCATGGACACTTTCGTGGATTCGTCGTGGTACTTCGCGCGCTTCACCGATCCGTGGAACGAGAATGCGCCGACCACGGGCGCTGCCGTGGACCGGTTGATGCCGGTCGACCAATATATCGGCGGCGTCGAGCACGCGATCCTGCATCTTTTGTACAGCCGCTTCTTTACCCGCGCGATGAAGGCGACCGGCCATATCAGCATGGACGAGCCGTTCGCCGGCATGTTCACGCAAGGCATGGTGGTGCACGAGACTTATCAAAAGGCCGACGGCACCTACGTCACGCCGGCCGAAGTGAAGATCGAGACCGGCGCCAATGGCCGCCGCGCCAGTCTGATGGCATCAGGCGAAGAAGTCTCGATTGGCGGAATCGAGAAGATGTCGAAGTCGAAGCGCAACACTGTCGATCCCGACGACATCATCACGACCTATGGCGCCGACGTGGCGCGCTGGTTCATGCTGTCGGATTCGCCTCCCGATCGCGACGTGATCTGGAGCGACGAGCGGGTGCAGGGCGCGTCGCGCTTCGTGCAGCGGCTGTGGCGGCTGGTCAACGAGTCAGCGGCGATCGCCAAGGCAGCCCCGGCGGTGCGGCCGGCCGCGTTCGGGCCCGATGCGCTCGCCATCCGCAAGGCGGCGCACGGGGCGCTCGATAAGGTCTCCACCGGCATCGAAAAACTGCATTTCAACGTCTGCCTCGCCTATATCCGGGAATTCGCCAATACGCTGGGCGAGACGCTGGCGCGCCCGGGACAGCCGTCGCCGGACCTGGCCTGGGCGGTCCGCGAGGCCGTAGTCATTCTTGTTCAACTGTTCGCGCCCATGATGCCGCATCTGGCGGAGGAAAGCTGGCAGGTGCTGGGGCAGCCCGGCCTGGTTTCGGAGGCCCCTTGGCCCCAAATCGAACGCGATTTGCTGGTTGAAGACACGGTGACGCTGGTGGTTCAGGTCAACGGCAAGAAACGGGGTGAGGTCACGGTGGCGCGCAATGCCCAAAATCCGGAAATTGAGGCTGCCGTTTTAGGCCTCGATGCGGTAAAACAGGCCCTCGGCGGCAAGGCCGTCCGCAAGGTCATTATTGTTCCCATGAGGATCGTGAATGTCGTTGGCTAAGACCCGCATCGCCGCTCGGCTTCTCGCCGTGGCCGCCCTGGCGGCGCTGACGGCTGGTTGCTTTCAGCCGATGTACGCCGAGCATGCCGACGGGACGCCCGGCCTGCGCGAGAAGCTGATGGGGGTAGAAGTCCCGCCGGTGGACAAGCCCAACGCTTCGCGGGAAGCGCGGATTCAGGTGGAAGTCCGTAACGCGCTGGCGTTCAAGCTCTACGGCAACGCCACCGGCATGCCGCCCACCCATCGGCTGGTGCTGCGGTTCTCGACCAGCCGTTCGTCGCTGATCGTCGATCCGAACACGGGGCTACCCTCCAGCGAAAACTACGGCATCGATGCGCAATATAATCTGATCGAGATCGCTTCGAACAAATCGGTCATGACCGGCACCACGTTTTCGCGCGTATCCTATGACATGCCCGGCTCCTACCAGCGCTTCGCCCGCTCCCGCGCCTTCCGCGACGCCGAGGATCGCGCCGCCCACGAGATCGCGGAAAATATCCAGACCAGGCTCGCGGCGTTCTTCGTCGCCGGCACCTGATCATGCTCAATGTAATCGGTGCGGCCCCGAGCCCGGGTTCACCTCTCCCATGGGGAGAGGGAGCGCGCTGGCGTCGTCGAGCCGCCGGAATTCAGATGGATCCAAATTCGATGGTCGCGCTTCGCGGAAAAGAAATCGACGCGTTTCTCGCCCGGCCCGATCCGGGCCGTCCCATCATCCTGCTCTACGGTCCCGACGCCGGCCTGGTGCGCGAACGCGCCGATGCGCTGCTGGCATCCGCGGTCGACGATCCCAACGATCCGTTTTCGCTGGTGAGGCTCGACGGCGACGAGCTTTCCGCCGAGCCGTCGCGGCTGGTCGATGAAGCGATGACGGTGCCGTTGTTCGGCGGCCGCCGCGCGATCCGTGTCCGCGCCGGTTCGCGCAGTTTTGCCAGCGGCGTCGATACGCTGGCCGATTCGCCGCTGAAGGATTGCCGCATCGTGATCGAGGCCGGCGAGCTGCGGCCGGAATCGCCGCTGCGCAAGGCCTGCGAGCGCGCCAAGACCGCGGTCGCGATCGGCTGCTATCCCGACGACGCCAACCAGCTCGCCCGGTTGATCGACACCGAATTGCGGGTTTCGAATTTGCACATCGCGCCGGACGCGCGCGCGGCACTGATGGCGTTGCTCGGCGGCGACCGCCAGGCCTCGCGCAATGAACTGAAGAAGCTCGCGCTCTATGCACATGGCGAGCGCGAAGTGACGCTGGACGATGTGCTGGCGGTCGTCGCGGATGCTTCCGAGCTGAAGATCGATCCGATCGTGGACGGCGCGTTTGCCGGAAATTCCGCCGCGGTCGAAACCGAATTCGCCAAGGCCATGATCGCCGGCATCTATCCCGGCATGATCATTTCCGCCGCGCAGCGCCAGGCGGCGTGGCTGCATAAATCGGCGCTCGCGGTTGCCGAGGGAACGCCGGTATCGACATTGCTCGACAGCGGATTCCCGCGCCTGCATTTTTCGCGAAAAGGAAATGTCGAAACCGCGCTGCGCAATTTCAATGCGGCGCGGCTGGTCGGGATCATCGAGCAACTCGCGACCGCGGCGCTGGAAATGCGCAAGCAGGCGTCGCTGGCGGCCGCGATCGCGCAGCGCACGCTATTGTCGATCGCGGTGAATGCGAAGCGGAAGGGATGAGGCGAACACTCTCTTCTCCGTCGTCCCGGCGAAAGCCGGGACCCATAGCCACCGGCGTTGTTGTTATAGAAGGTCTCTGCCCCAGTGCCTCAATGAGAATTCACGGCGTATGGGTCCCTGCTTTCGCCGGGACGACGAAAATATTCCCGCGCGGTGAGATCAAACGCCCTTATCCAGCCGTCGCAAAATCTCGTCGAGCTGTTCAAGGTCGCGGTAGCGGATGTGCACGGTGCCGCCGGGGTTGCGGTGATCGACGCTGACCGCTAGCCCAAGCGCGTCGCTGACGCGCTTCTCCAGCGCAACCGTATCGGGGTCTTTCACCTTGGCCCCGCGCGCCTTCTGCGGCTTGCGCTCCGGCACACCCTCGACATGCGCCAGCGCCTCGGCCTGACGCACGTTAAGGCTTTCTTCGACAATACGTTTGGCGGCAGCGATCGGATCGGGCACGCCGATCAACGCGCGCGCGTGGCCCGCCGATAACTGTCCCGATACAATGTATGCTTGTACTTCTTCCGGCAGCTTTGTCAGCCGCATCATGTTGGCGACGTGGCTGCGGCTCTTGCCGACGATCTTTGCAATCTCGTCCTGGCTGCGTTTGAATTCGTTGGCAAGCGCGTGATAGCCCTGCGCCTCTTCCATCGCGTTGAGATCTTCGCGCTGCACGTTTTCGATGATCGCGATCTCGAGCGCGTCAGAATCGCTGACGTCGACCGGCACGATCGGGACCTCATGCAGGCCCGCGAGCTGCGACGCGCGCCAGCGGCGCTCGCCGGCGATGATTTCAAAGCGGTCCTGCACGCCCTTGACCGGCCGCACCACGATCGGCTGGATCACGCCGTGCTGTTTGATCGAGTCGGCGAGTTCGCCGAGCCCGGTATCGGCAAAATCGCGGCGCGGATTGCGCGGATTGGGTTTGAGGAATTCGATCGGCACCTTGCGCTGCGCGCGCGGACGCTCCAGATGCGCGGCCTCGCCGCCGACATCTCCGATCAGACTTGCAAGACCGCGGCCCAGTCGCGAACGCGCTTCGTCGGCCATCGCCAGCTCCCTTGGATTCACTTAGCATCACTCCGGAATTAGAATCTCAGGTTTCGTTGAAGCTAGATCGTAGGGTGGGCAAAGGCGTCCTTCACGCCGTGCCCACCATCGTCCAACCGCGAAGATTTTGGTGGGCACGCTTCGCTTTGCCCACCCTACGTTCTTCTTCATTCAATGCGCGCGCAGTTCGCGCTCGCGCTGAATCACTTCGGTTGCAAGCTTGAGATAGGCCTCGCTGCCGACGCATTTGAGATCGTACACCAGCACCGGCTTGCCGTAGGACGGCGCCTCGGAGATGCGCACATTGCGCGGGATCATGGTGTTGTAGACCTTGGCGCCCATGAATTGCCTGACATCGGCAACGACCTGGTTCGACAAATTGTTGCGCGAGTCGAACATGGTGAGCACGATGCCGTGGATTGACAGATTGGGATTGAGCGTGGTGCGCACCTGTTCCACCGTCTGCAGCAATTGCGACAGACCCTCCAGCGCGAAGAACTCGCACTGCAGCGGCACCAGGATCGCGTCAGAAGCGGCCATCGCGTTGACGGTGAGAAGATTGAGCGACGGCGGACAATCGATCAGCACATAGGTGTAATCGGTGTCCGGCGTGGCGTTGGTGTTCAAGGCCGCGATCGCATCGCGCAGCCGAAAGGCGCGGTCGCGCGTCGATCCCAGTTCGAGTTCGAGACCTGAGAGATCCATGGTGGAAGCCGCGATATGCAGCCGCGGCACCGCGGTCGGGACCACCGCGTCGCGCAGCGATGCCTCCCCGATCAGCACGTCATAGGTCGAGCAGCTGCGGCTGCGGCGATCGATGCCAAGACCGGTCGAGGCATTGCCTTGCGGATCGAGATCGACGATCAGCACGCGTTCGCCGATCGCGGCCAGCGCGGTGCCGAGATTGATCGCGGTGGTGGTCTTGCCGACGCCGCCTTTTTGGTTAGCCAGCGCCAAGATGCGCGGATGGCCGGCCGGGACGGGCGTCTTATCCTCTTGATAAATATCATCAATTACGGTCATGCGCGGGTGCCATAGACTGTCGCGGAGGGGTTGCGCCGCTCGATATGGTCGAGTTCGACAATCCAGCCGTGTCCGCCGGTGCGGCTGGAATGCAGATGCGGTTTGATATTCCAATATTTAGTGGCTTCGGTCAATTCGGCCTCTACATCTTGGCCCTTGAGAAACAGAGCCTTTGCACCCTGGCTCACCAGCGGCTCCGCGAAGCCGATAAGCTGGTGTAGCGGAGCGACCGCTCGGGCCGTGACACAATCTACCAAGCCCGTGATTCTATCCACACTATCCCCGATGTCCGTCAGGTGAACCGTGCCGGGCGAGTTGGTAACGCGCAACGCCTCGCGCAGGAAGGCGGCCTTTTTGGCATTGCGCTCAACCAGGTGAACCGCAGCCCCCGATGTTTCCGCCAGCGCGCAGGCCAGCACCAAGCCAGGAAAGCCCCCACCGCTGCCGAGGTCCGCCCATATTTTGGCCGAGGGAGCCAGTATCAAAAGCTGCAATGAATCCGAGATATGACGGGTCCATAGATTCGGAAGCGTTGACGGCGCCACAAGGTTGGTTTTGGCCTGCCATTCCAGCAGCAGATCGACATAGCGATCCAGCCGCGCCTCTGTTTCACGTGAAACCGGCGTCAAACGAAGGGCCGCGGCTTTGTCGGAGGCCAGGATCGGTGAAATCTGTTTAGGTGTTTTGGCCACTGCTCGGATCGTTTCTGCCCATTCGGGGATCGTCATCCAGAGGTGCGAGCCGCCTTCGGCGAGCCTCGAGGGATGGAGTTTGCGGCCCATCCTTCGAGACGCGGCGAAATGGCCGCTCCCTCAGGACGACGCAGGGGTACCGGTTGAGCCGTCTTGTTTCACGTGAAACGTCCATTAGGCGGTCGCCGGAGAAGTCTTCTTCCGCGCCTCGCGGCGCAGATAGGCTGCCAATATCCCAAGCGCGGCCGGCGTCAGGCCATCGAGCCGTCCCGCCTGCCCCACCGTGCGAGGCCGCGCGGCTTCGAGCTTCGATCGGGCCTCGTTGGAAAGTCCGGGTACCACGCTGTAGTCGATATCGCTGAGGATCAGCCCCTCGTCGCGGCGGAAGGCATCGACATCGGCGGTTTGGCGCTTGAGATAGACGTCGTATTTGGCATCGATCTCCAAGTGAACCGTGATCGCTGGCTCAATGGCCGACAATTCAGGCCAGATGGCGCGTATCTCCGCCCAGCCGATCTCCGGATAGGCCAGCAATTCAAACGCCGAGCGCCGATGGCCGTCCCTGTTGAGCGCCAGCCCATATCTCGCGGCTTCATTCGGGGTGAGCGTCAGCGATTTTGCCAGCGCCTTCGCGGTATCGAGCGCGGCCATCTTGGCGCCGTGGCGCAGCGAACGTGCGGCTCCCACGCATCCCAGCGCGCTCCCCTTGTCGGTCAGGCGCTGATCGGCATTGTCGGCCCGGAGCGTCAGCCGGTATTCGGCCCTTGAAGTGAACATTCGGTACGGCTCGGTAATGCCGCGCGTGACGAGATCATCGATCATCACGCCGAGATAGCCGTCGGCACGGTCGAATACGACCGGCTCGGAGCCACTAGCGGCCAATGCTGCGTTAAGGCCTGCAACAAGTCCCTGTGCCGCTGCCTCTTCATAGCCGGTGGTGCCGTTGATCTGTCCGGCCAGGAACAGCCCCGGCAGCCGCTTGGTCTGCAAGGTCGGTTCGAGCTCGCGCGGGTCGACATGGTCGTATTCGATGGCGTAGCCCGGACGGACCATCCTCACCCGCCCAAGGCCTGGAATCGTCGCCAGTATAGCCAGCTGCACCTCTTCCGGCAGCGAGGTCGATATCCCATTGGGATACACGGTGCTGTCGTCGAGCCCCTCCGGCTCCAGAAAGATCTGATGCCCGTCGCGGTCCCCGAAACGAACGATCTTGTCCTCGATCGAGGGGCAATAGCGTGGTCCGGTGCTCGTGATCTGTCCGGAATACATCGGCGAGCGATGCACATTGGCGCGGATCACCTCGTGGGTTGCAGGCGTCGTGCGGGTGATGCCGCACTGGATTTGCGGCGTCGTGATGCGGTCGGTCATCACCGAAAATGGCTCCGGCGGATCGTCGCCCGGCTGCATTTCCACCGCCGGCCAGTCGATCGTGGTGCCGTCGAGCCGCGGCGGCGTGCCGGTTTTCAGCCGCCCGAGCGTGAAGCCGGTGCGTTCGAAGGATCTTGAGAGCCCGAGCGCCGGCGCCTCGCCAACGCGGCCCGCCGGCCAATTCCTTTCGCCGAGATGGATCAGCCCTCGCAGGAAGGTCCCGGTGGTGATGACGACGGCGCCTGCGGACAATTCACGTCCATCGGCCAGACGGATGCCGGTGACATGGTCCCGCGCCACGATCAGCTCATCGGCCTCCCCTTCGATCACGCTGAGATTGGCGGTCTCGCGGATGGCGGCCTGCATCGCCGCGGCATAGAGCTTGCGGTCCGCCTGGGCACGCGGCCCCCGGACCGCCGGACCCTTGCGACGGTTGAGCAGGCGAAACTGGATTCCCGCGGCATCGGCTACCCGCCCCATCAGCCCGTCCAGCGCATCGACCTCGCGGACCAGATGGCCCTTGCCCAGCCCTCCAATCGCAGGGTTGCAGGACATCGCGCCGACGGTCGCAAAGCGATGGGTCACCAGCGCCGTCCTTGCGCCCGTGCGCGCCGCCGCACTGGCGGCCTCGCAACCGGCGTGGCCGCCGCCGATGACGATAACATCAAATGATTCTTGCCGGGCAATCATGCCGGGACTTCTATCGCGGGACGCCAAAAGCCGGAAGCGGTAAGTTTCATCCCAAGAGCACGTTTCACGTGAGACGGCTATTTTCCAAGCCTGCCACGTTCGTTGTTTCACGTGAAACACCTGCCAATAGAATGAACAAAGAAATATTACTTCCCTATACAAAACTCCCGGAAGATCACGTCCAGAATATCTTCAACGTCGACCCGTCCCAGTAGCCGCCCCAGGGAATGAGCTGCCACCCGCAGATCCTCCGCGGCGAGTTCCTCCCCCTCCTCGACGGCGCTTATGCTGCGATGCAGCGAAGCCGCCGTCTCCTGCAGCAATTTCCGTTGCCGCGCGCGGCCGATCAACCCACCCTCGCCTGAGCCAAAATAATCCCGCGCAAAGCCAACCAGGGCCGTGATCAATGGCTGGATCCCGTCGCCCCGGCTCGCCGAAATCTTGAAGTCAACGCCGCCCTTCTCCCTCAAATCGCCGGCCGGTTCTTTTCCGTCGGGCGCATCAGGCTTGGCTGGGTCGAGATCGATCTTGTTGCGCACCACCCACAACGGCGCCGCGCCTTGCGGTCGACTTTCTTCGTGCTGCGCATCGGTCAGCCAAAGCACCAGGTCGGCTTCCGCCGCGCGCGCCCGGGCCCGACGCACGCCTTCCTGCTCGACGGGATCATCGGTCTCGCGAACGCCGGCGGTGTCGATCACCGTGACCGGATAGCCGTCGAGATCGAGCTGCACTTCGATGATGTCACGCGTGGTGCCGGCATGCGGCGAGACGATCGCGACCTCGCGCCGCGCCAGCTGATTCATCAGTGTCGATTTGCCGACGTTCGGGGGACCTGCGATCGCGACCACCAGCCCCTCGCGCAACCGTTCACTTTTCCCCTGCGCTGCAAGCACTTCCTGGATTTCGCCGAGCAGCGCCTTGATTTTTGCCACCGCCGGCGCGATCAGTTCCGCAGGCACGTCGTCTTCGTCGGAGAAATCGATTCCCGCCTCGATCAATGCCGAGGCCTCGATGATCTGCGCGCGCCAGCCCCGCGCTCTGTCGCCGAGCAAACCCTTGAGCTGACGCAGCGCCTGGCGGCGTTGCCGATCGGTGTCGGCATGGATCAGATCGTCGAGAGCTTCGGCCTCGGTGAGATCGAGCTTGCCATTCTCGAACGCGCGGCGGGTAAACTCGCCCGGCTCCGCCGCGCGCACGTTTTCAAACGCCGAGAGCGCCGCAAACAACGCCGCCAGCACTGCCCGCCCGCCATGGACGTGAAATTCCGCGACATCCTCTCCGGTCGCACTTGCGGGCGCCGGAAACCACAGCACCACCGCATCGTCGATCGGCTGGTCATTGGCATCGCGCAGCACCACCCGCGCCGCCATCCGCGGCGATGGAACCTTGCCGGCCAGCGAGGTCAGCACCGCCCTGGCCGAGGGTCCCGACACCCGCACAATGGAAATCGCGCTCGGTGGCCGGCCCGATGACAGCGCGAAGATGGTCTGCTCGCGTGGATGCATCGCCTATTTGGCCCCGAGCCCCTTGAAAAGGCAACGTAATTTCGATTTGCCCCAGCGCATCTCATGCTGGGGTGGGGTAAGGCGGCAAGGGCGCAGCAATGCTGCAGCATTTCCCGCAGCATTTCCCGGTATTTATGCTGCAGAAATCGACTGGTTTTCCCGGCCGATCCGACGTCACTTAATAATCAATAAGTACTTCAAAGGCTTGCGGGATGACCGCCGACGGCCTGCGGATTTTGTCATGCTGCAAATTTGCTGCAGCAAGACTGCAGCATTGCGGAGGCTGACACGAAAAAGGGGCGCCCCTTGCGAAGGCGTCCCTCCAAGACCGGCAAGCCGGCTCAGGTATTCATCGATTCGAAGAATTCCGCGTTGTTCTTGGTGTTGCGCAGCTTGTCGAGCAGGAAGTCGATCGCGTCCAT
>WNFG01027369.1_pt1 | contig 10260 bp, 8 predicted proteins | sample 5400431 | NCBI WGS metagenome assembly WNFG01 (sample SAMN13153346, study PRJNA577476) | soil metagenome | isolation source: 120 cm saprolite under Douglas fir tree site 2 hole 3 replicate 2 | place: USA:California | collected 2015-04-18
TCCCATAGTCATTGCAACCTGCCGCGGCGAAAATTGCCGACAGTGCGACAGCCAGTGCTGTCCAGTACCGCTTCATGAAAACTCCTTCATCGTCACACTTGACCGCGAGGGCAGGCCTCGCTCGGTGGGTCTCCAGGAACCACCACTCGGGCAATTCCGCTGAGAGCCGCGTCTGCCACAGTGCTGTCGGGGTGTGATGCAGAATTCGCTTCGCGCGTTGACCCGCCGTGCCCATCTCAAATATGCCCCGGCGTTCCGCCGCGGCGCGCGCCGCAGCACGCAAAAGAAGCCTCACGCAACCCTACATCATTACCATTGCAAGCAGGACAAGGTCAATCCGCCAGACGCTCCCGTCTTCAGGCTAAGAAGCGGGAGATCGTCTTCACCTACGAATGCCTCAGTGGGCACAAGTATGGGACCAAGTGCATTGTTGATGATCTCGTCTTGACTAACGTCAGGGTAGCCGAGTGAGCCGGGCGCACCCGGATTAACTTTTCTCGGGTAGACGAGCCGCAGGCGCGCTACTTTTTTCTTTTTCGTTGCGGGGGATAACAGCTTTGCGGGCTTCAAGACTTTTCGGAGTCCAGTCTTCCGGAGGAAAGTACACGCGCCAGAAATGCGCTCGCGGCGAGGAAAACTCCAGGCCGATTTCTGCTTTATTGCCGCGCAAAGGGCCGACATGCAAGACGCGGCACTCCTGCTCTTCGCCCGTGCGATTGTGCTTCAGCGTGATCTGAGCGCCCCTGCTGACGCGTTCTTGCAGGAGAATGAACGCTCCGTGGGCGTTGATGGCCAGAGTTTCCGTTTCTTCATCAAACGCACCTCCACCGGCATCTTCTCCGCGTACACGAATGGGGACCTGCATGACAACGCGCTGGCTGCGACGGCGCGCGAGTGAAAAATCGGGAATTCTGGGCTGTGATGACATGCCTCAACTCCTTATTCTTCTCCAGTTTCAAACTGGTCGCGGTTGTCAACAACAGTGGCTCCGCCTTGAGCAACAAGAACAGTGAGCAACAGCACGGATGACCCGATACGAAACTCAGAAAAATGCTCCAGCGGGGCAGTGGACACCCGCCGTGTTTCGACATAGGTTCCGCTGTCCGATTCCAAATCGCACAGCCGAATGATGTTGCCCTTCACACCTACGGCGCAGTGCATGTCGGATACCTCTTGATCGTCAACCTGGATATCCGCGCTGCCACCCGAACGGCCAATGCTGACGTGTGGCTTAACCAGTCGGCGGATTAGACCCTTGGAGGGACCTCCGATTACCGAGATGGCGATGGTCTTGTCTTTTGGAAGGGCGAAGCCCGGAGGTGCCGTTACGACCAGCTCGCAGAGGCCCAGACGGTCCCGCTGCCAAATATCAGTCGGCGGCAAGTCCCACAGACTCTCTTGCGTTTCGTCGGCCGTGTGCGTGATCTGCATTTCCATTCCTCCAACTCCTGTCGCGTGCTGAAGAGAAGCACATCGTTCTGATACTAGGGCAAGCGACAGTCCAAAATGCTTCTCCAAGCAACCCCTTTATTTACACACGGTTCCGTAGGAAGGGTTAGGACATACTGTGGCGGTTCACCACACATTGGAGTAGAAGGAACTCAGTCTATCCGCAAACCAACCGGGTTCAACACCTCTACCGATCTAGAGCAAATTAGGACAACGCCTGCAACCGTGGTTTCAATCGCCGCCCAGGGCCGCCAGTGATGCTTCCACAAGGTCCTGCACGTGCCGGCGGCACTCCGCATCGTTGAGTGCCGCGGCGCCCGCCGCCCGATAGCAGTCGCGAGCCTGTTCTTTCCGGCCAAGCTTGGCGAAAAGATCCCCCATCGCCAACTGAAAGAGCGCATTCGATGGATATTTCCTCACCAGCGGGCCGATTACCTCCAGCGCCCGCTCATACTGTTGATCGTAGTTATGAAGACTGATCGCCAAGTAAAAGCGCGCCTCCGGTGACACCAGTGCGCCCTCTTCAATCGCGTTTTCAAGCTGGCGGATCCCTTCTTTCTTGCTTCCTCCGGGGATACCCATAAAAAATCGCAACACCCGCGCCGCCGCCGACAGCGTATCGACGTAGTAGTTGTACAGGCCGAGACCAAGCTCCGCATCCGCCAGTTCTGCGTTCATCGCGATCGCGCGTAGCAGATGTTCGCGCGCGCGCACTCCCGCACGCGCCGTGTTGCGCCCCTCGCCGCGCAGCCCATAGAGTCGCGCAGCCAGTGCCGCGCCCGTGCCCGCGTAAAATTCCATCTCTGCAGTATCGTGCTGCGCGATTTCGCCCTCCGCGAGCGAGGAAGCCTTTGTCGCCAATTCCAAATAGCGCCGGTCGGCTGCCAACTTCGCGCGGTGCCGCGGAAAGTTCATCCCGTACTTGAATTCCGCGGAAGTGCACCAGATTCTCCACCACAGCGCTTCTGCTTCCAGCAGGTATCCGATGGGATGATCCGGCCGCTCTTGCTGCAGGCGCAACGATGCTTCGCGCCCGCCCTCGAGATCACCGGAGTAAATCTGGTCGGCTGCCGCAATTACTTCGGGCGGCACCCGCAGTTTGTCCCCGCGAGCCGGAGCGCAGAAGAATCCCGCGCTGCACAAGGAAATCGTCCAAAGGTAGGAAATGATTCGAACTCGCCGCACAACGAAACCATCCGTCTGCTACGCTTCAAGCTCTTCGCCGGAAGAGTTTAAGCTGTTCCAGGAGCGTTGCAAAACGAAATGGCTTGCATTCGCGCCCTCGCTCCGCATTTGCTATTCTCGGCGGCGCTATGAACCCTCCCGAGAACGCTGCTCAAGGCACTGCGCTTGGAAGCGAGCGTGGCGATCTCGAACGCGCCCTCGGTCTCAAAGAAGCCGTCGCCCTGAACATGATCGAGATGGTCGGGATCGGACCTTTCGTCGTGATCCCGCTGGTCATCAAAGCCATGGGCGGCCCGCAGTGTTTGCTGGCCTGGGCCGCAGGCGCAGTGCTCGCGTTGCTCGACGGCTTTGTTTGGTCAGAACTGGGCGCTGCGATGCCGCTTGCTGGGGGCAGCTACGTTTTCCTTCGCGAAGCCTACGGCCCCGGCCGCATGGGTCGCTTGATGTCCTTCCTGTTCGTCTGGCAGACGTTGATTCAAGCTCCCTTGAGCCTCGCTTCGGGCGCCATCGGTTTCTCTCAATACGCTTCCTACCTCTACCCGCTTGGAAAATATGGACAGAAAGCCGTCTCCGGCGCGCTCGTAATTCTGCTCGTGATCCTGCTCTATCGCCGCATTGCCTCCATCGGAAGAATCTCTCTTTTTCTCTGGGTCGGTGTTGTCGGCACCATCCTTTGGCTCATCTGGGGCGGCGCCACGCACTTCCAGCCGCGCCTCGTGTTCACCTATGCGCCGGGATCCTGGGATTTTTCCTGGCTGTTTTTTGCTACCCTCGGCTCCGCCACCGTCAACACCATCTACACCTACTGGGGTTACTACAACATTTGCCACCTCGGAGGCGAAATCCGCGATCCCGCGCGCAATATTCCGCGCGGCATCTTCATTTCTATAATCGGCATCGCCATTTTGTATCTTGCCATGCAGACCAGCATTCTTGGCGTGTTGCCGTGGCAGCAAGCCCAGGATTCGCCCTTTATCGTCAGTGCCTTCGTTGAAAAGCTCTACGGCTCCGGAGCCGCGCGCTTCGCCACTGCCATGGTCCTCTGGATCGCATTCGCCTCGGTATTTTCTTCGTTGCTCGGATATTCCCGCGTCCCATACTCCGCGGCGCTCGACGGAAATTTCTTCCGCGTTTTCGCCCGCGTGCATCCACAGAAGAAGTTCCCGCACGTCTCGCTCCTCTTTCTCGGCACGCTGACCTTCCTCTTCGCGCTACTCTTCAGGTTGAAGACCGTGATCGCCGCCGTCCTCGCCATGCGCCTCATCATTCAGTTCATTGGCCAGGCTGTAGGGGTCATGCTTTTGCGACGCCGTTGGCCTCCGGAGCGCCTGCCGTTTAAGATGTGGTTGTATCCGCTGCCGGCGTTGTTAACCATTGCGGGCTGGATCTGGCTATTTCTTCGGACCGGAAAAGCTGTCTGGTGGGGGTTATTCGTGATTCTCTTGGGACTCGCTGTTTTTCTCGTGCAGTCGCGACTTCGCAAAGAATGGCCGTTCGCCGTGCCTCCTGCCAAGGCCGCCCAATGAAAATTTGCCGTCTCGCGTCGCCAACTGAGCCCGCGCAGCCAGCCCATGTGGCACAGCCACTTCTGGCTGTGCGTCTTTCTGTCGTCTACATCCTGTTGCTCTTGATCTTTGCCGCCAGCTCAGAAGCCCAATTCCCTCCGGCCCCCGGCACCGGTCCGGGACTTCCGGAAACCGTGGAAGCCATCGAAAACGCCCGTGTAACCACGCGCATCCTCTACATCACTGCCCATCCCGACGACGAGTCCGCCGACGTGCTCACCTATCTCGCACGCGGCCTCCACGCCGAAGTCGCGCTCCTTTCTCTCACGCGCGGCGAAGGCGGGCAAAACGATCTCGGTCCGGAGCAGGCTCCACAACTCGGCCTCATTCGCTCGCAAGAGTTGCTGGCCGCCACGCGCGGCTACGGTGTCAGACTGTTTTTTACTCGCGCAAAAGACTTCGGCTATTCCAAAACTCCCGAGGAAACAGAAAAAGTCTGGGGCGACGAAGTTCTGCAGGACATGGTCGAGGTCATCCGCGCCTTCCGGCCAACGATTGTCATCAACGGCTGGGGTGGCGTTCGCACCGGGCACGGTCACCATCAAGCCGCCGGGCTTCTCACGCCAAAAGCGGTACAGCTTGCGGCTGATCCCAGTTACGAGCTTCGTGACTCATCTTCCGGGCAAGATGACGCCGCGCCCTGGGGCGACCGCCGCGCAATTTTGTTGCTCGATGTCGATCGCAGCGTCAAGCCGCAGGGCTACCCGTTGCCCCTTGATGATGTTTCTCCGCTCTATGGAAAATCCTGGCGCGAGATCGGTCTCGATGCCTTCGCCAACCATCTCCGCCGCCCCATCACGCTTAAGCGCGAAGACGGCGGTGCCTTCGACATCGCTTCGCTTAACGAACCCCTCGGCCCGCTCGATGAGGACTTTGAGGTAGGCAACCGGGGTGTTGATCCCCTCATGCGTGCCGTCGATTCTTCCCTCGTTGCCGCACGTGGCGCCGCCCTGCGTCTGGATTGGAAGTCTTCCGCCGATCTCCTGATCGCCGCGGGCAAAAAGCTTGACCAAATTCCGCTGCCCGCTCTCTCGAGCCAGACTCCCGCTCCGGTCCAGTCCCTTTTCCAGAGCATTCACCGCAAGCGTGAAAAAATCAACGCCGCGCTCGTTCTGGTCGCCGGCGTCCGGCTCGATGCAATCTGCGATCGTAGCGAGTTGGTTCCCGGGGAAACTTTCACCGTCCACGTCGACCCGCATCACCGCGACGCCATCAACGGCGACTTCCGGAAAATCAGCCTCACTCTTCCTCCGGACTGGAACATCGTCAAAGAAGACTCGGAACCGAACGGCGCCATTCGCTTCACGGTTTCTATCCCGCAGGCTTTGCGGTTTCCCCAAAACGGCTCCGAGTGGCTTCTTTGGTCTCAGCGAATCCCGGTTAATGCTCCGGGCCTGCCTTCTCCCGCTTTGCTTCCCGAGCCGCCGCCGCTTGTGACTGCCACGCAAGACGTCGTGCTCAATGGCTACTCGTTCACCGCTGCTTCTCCGGTCACCAGCATCCGCGCCACCTCCACGCGCGCGGATCGTATTGCTCCCCGCGTGGTGCCGCCATACACGCTCGCCGTCGAGCCAACGCAAGTCATCAGCGTCCTGGCCAAGCCGCCACGGCCGCGAAAACCTTTCGACGTCCTGCTTCGCATCCACTCCTACGCCACGCAACCTGGTAAGGTTAGCGTCGGCCTCGACGCACCGCGCCTCTGGAGCGTAAGCACTCCAGTGGCCCTCACCTTCAACGGTGTTGGCGACCAATACGCTCGCTTCAAGGTAACGCTGCCTCTCAAGCTCGCCGCCGGCAACTACAAGATTTCCGCTCGCGCCTACAACACTGCGGATCGCGGTTCCAGCGGCAAAGATCAAAAGTTCACTCTCTCGCTCGAACCTTTGCCAACTATGCCCACGCTGCTCTGGGCGGAGCCGGCACAATGTCTCGTCCACGCCTTTGCTATCAACGTGCCGCAAAGTCTGCGCGTCGGTTATATCACTGCGGAAAGCGAGCCCGTCCCCGACGCTCTGCGCATGCTGGGCATTCACGTCGAGCTGCTCGATGCGCAAGCGCTCGCCTTCCGTGACCTCTCCAAATTCAACGCCGTGGTCGTCGGTGTACGCGCCTACGAGTTGCGTCCCGACCTCCCAGCCGCGAACCAACGCCTGCTCGATTACGCCGCGAAAGGCGGCACTCTCCTCGTGCAATACCAGCGCGACTTCGCTTGGGACAAATTTTCCTTCGCGCCCTATCCCGCGCTTATCTCTCCGCCCGCGCCCCCTGCAAAGGAAGGAGCAGCCCCGGCCTCGCGTCCTCTGCCGCGCATCACCGACGAAAACTCTCCGGTGAAATTTCTCAAGCCTGGCGATTCGCTTTTGAATCGCCCGAACAAGATCATGCAAAGTGATTTCAAAGGCTGGGTCCAGGAACGCGGCCTCTATTTCTGGACGCAATTCGATTCGAAATACACGCCGCTTCTGGCCATGCACGATCCTGGCGAGCCGGACCTGAACGGCGCTCTCGTCTATGCTCGTTACGGCAAAGGCGTGTACATCTACACCGGCATTGCCTTCTTCCGCCAACTCCCCGAAGGAGTCCCTGGCGCGTACCGTCTTTTCGTCAACCTTCTTGGCGCTTCCCGTCCGCCGCGTTGAACTCAGCCGTGGCGTGTCACAATCTATTTGTCCCTGAATTTCTGAGACGTCAGCGCGGAGTGCCTCTGCAAGTTGCCGCTATCGGCCGATTTCCCTGAATCCTTGACGCAGTAACTCAACCGCACGTTAAAGACTCGCGGCGGCGCGCGCATGCTATTCTTCGGGTTGCACCTTCAGATTGTAGGGAGAGCACTCCGATGGCTGCAAAGCCTGTCCACGTGTCTGCGCGCAGCTTGCGCGCGCTTTTAGCATTTACTGTTTGTTTCGCGATTTTATTGTCGATGACGCCTCCAGCATCCGCGCAGAAGGAAAAGAAGAAGAAAAAGGACTCCAACGCGCCCGCCGACACCCACACCACTATCCCCATGCCCGACGAGCAGCAGATTGACTACAACATTTCAGAAATGCTGGGGGCCTGGCAGCTCGGCGACGTTGACCGTCTGCGCCAAGCCTATGCCGATGATGCTGTCTTCGTCAGCGCACTCTGGGCGCCTCCCGTCTTCGGTTGGTCCAACTTTCTGCCCCTGTACCAATTGCAACGCGCGCGCATGCAGCAGGTGCGCCTCGACCGCGTGAACACCTACATCAAAGTGAGCGGGGCAGTAGGGTGGGCATGCTATCAGTGGGATTTCAGCGGGACGGTGGACGCCCAGCCAATGACTGCTCGTGGACAAACCACCCTCGTGTTCGAGAAGCGCAACGATCACTGGCTAATCGTGCACAATCACACATCCGCAGCGCAGGCTGCGCCGCCCACTACCCCACAACAGCAGCCAAGCAAACCTCCCACCTCTTGATGCTCAGCTGGCCGACGCCGATGGCTAGAAGCTCTTCAGTCCTTCGTACAACCACATGCCGGCAATCAGCAATAGGAGCGCTCCCGCTGCGATGCCACTCGTTGCAATCGGCTTCGAGAGCTTGGTGATCTTCGCTATCAACTCGCGCTGCTCTTGAGCGATGTGATCGCCCGCCGCATCGATGCACAGCTGATCATCCTCATGCGTTGTTAGAATGCTCCGCCACAGCAGCAAGGCTAAAAATATGGCAGTAACGATTCCCCAGACGATCAGAAGGTACAAAATGGGCCCCGTAAGCGTCGCTTCCATCGTAACCTCCGTGGAACCGTGCCGCGGTGCCTGCCCAGAAAGCTAGAGGTGGACAGGCAAGGGGTAAACCGGTATTCACGCGGAGTATAGCACTATGGATTTAAATTTCCAGTACCGATCATCCAAGAAACAGATAGCAGCCTCGGGACCACCGGGCACTCTACCGCTAGCGCCGCAAAGTGCTACAGCGCGGAGACCATGTGTGCAATTGCGTCGTCGAAGGTAACATGTCCCTCCAGGTAGGGTTGCCAGTAGCGCGTTAGGATCTGAAGGTAGTTTTCCCACCCGCGCTGGTATAGTCCTTCACGCTTGGCGTAGGGAGTGTAATCCCTATCTCCCGAACTGCCCCTGCCGCCCTGTGACGCATTGTTTCCCACTGACCCGCTCGGTGACGTGCGGTCGTCTAATGCCGCACCTTCGGTGTCCATCAGCGGCTTGATCACCTCGCCCGTGGTGTAAAAAATAAGCGCGTGCCACAGGTCGCGCGGGATCGGTTTGTCGCGTTGGCGACACTCGCGCGCGATAGCTAGCTCCACTGGTATGGCGATTCCGTGCGACGCTTCATGGAAGAGCACCTCTAGCGCGGCCGCACCCTGATTGCGCGGGTCCGTGCTGGCAATCGTGACGCGCAGCGGGTCGAGCGTGGTGTACGCACCGGCAGCATTGGCGACCGCGCTCACGTCGACCCGAATTTTTTCACTTGGCCACTGCGTTTGGTAAATGTCCGCCAGCCGGTGCGACAAACCGACGCCCTGCTCGCGCACCAGCGGGGCCGCGCGCTTGATCCATGCGCGGTTAGCCCGGTCATCGGCGGGCCAGCGGTGGGCGTGGTAGACGGGCGCGGCGCCCTCCAGAATCTGCGTCAACTTCGCCGGCAACCCGGCATCGCAAGATTTTTTTTTCGCGCCGGAAAGTTCGTCGCAAGTCTCAAAATCACCCAGTTGATTCTTCAGCAGCACGAGTTCGGTGCTGAACAGCAAGTCTTTGTCAGCGTAATTCGCCGCGTAGTAAGAGACTGCGTCATCCCAGGCCCGCTGCTCGGAACCGGTGAGCGTGAGCTTCGCACCCGGCGCGACTTGCAAGATGGGTTTGCCTGACCTTCCGGACTTTGCGCTCCCGGCGGGAGCCGCGCTGCGCTGCTGCCGCGCTTCTTCATACAGCCGGTGATGGAGATTGATCCAGAAGCCGCTGTGCAGTTCGAAGACCGGAAGCGGTCCGTAGACCGAGTCAATTTGCGGAGCGGCCGCAAACGCCGGTGGAAAAAGCAGCGCTAGGACAACCATCAGTACAGGCAAGCATGTAGGAGCGGCGCGTCGCATGGTGAAGTGCCAGATGGTAACGCCAACTGTGCGCGCGCACAAATGAGGATTGGAACTTCGAAGACGCGCCTGACCGGCTAGACTTGGTGGAGGCTGCCAGCCAGCGATCGAGGACAAGAACGAACGTTGCCTCCTTTCAAAACGCCAACCGCGGACCAGGCTTCATTCAATGTGCGGGTCGACTTCGCTGCCCACCGCTCCCTGGCGATCCGCGCCGTGCAAACCGCCGTTAGTGTCGCGGAAAAATGAGCGGCGGCCTGTTCGCCCGTATGTTTCTGGGGTCGCCGCCAATTCGTACTTCGCCGGAGCGCCGAGACTGCTGCCGCCTGAGATGACGTAGCGGAATTTGTAACCGCTTCGTGTGCCCGCGGCCAGATCCGCCTCCAGAAATCCAGCGGCATCTAGACCAGCCGCCGAGCCGCGCGGTGCAGGGCCAAGCTTCGCGAGCGATTCCGGCAGGCGTGAATACGTGCGACGATAAGATTCAACCGCTTCCGTGATTTTTTTCAATCCATCGATGGCCGCGCGCTCGGTCGACTCCATTTCCGCGGCGTCCCATTCAAAGGCAAGGGCCGGCAAGTCCAGCAACACGAGTCCAACGGAGAGCAGTTTCCAGTCGTTCTTTTCTCGCACCAGCCCCATCTGCACGCGGATCGCGCTCGCGCCCGTCGTGTCCGTGGCTTCCCGCACTTCCACCGGCAGAAACGCGAGATTGTCCGAAATTTCCGCGCCTCCGATTTGCAACTCCGCAGCTCCAGCGGGCGTTTCACAGCGGATAGTTGGGCGTCCGGAGCCCGTTGGGAGCAGGGAAGGCTTGCCAGTCTCATTCAAGAGCACGAAGCGCTTCATGAGTGCGACGCGGGCGGAAGGTGTAAGGTGGGCAAAGGTATCCGCGTTTCGCGCTGTCAGGTACTTGGAGAAAGATTGCTCGCTCTGCGAACAAGCCGCGAACAGGGCGTCGCGCAAGGCCGCCGTTGGCGCATCGGGCGCCTTCGTG
>WNFG01012698.1_pt1 | contig 10259 bp, 8 predicted proteins | sample 5400431 | NCBI WGS metagenome assembly WNFG01 (sample SAMN13153346, study PRJNA577476) | soil metagenome | isolation source: 120 cm saprolite under Douglas fir tree site 2 hole 3 replicate 2 | place: USA:California | collected 2015-04-18
ATGCCGGACTTCGCCTCATGGAGGCTCGCAAGCACTTCCTGGGTGTTGTTTCCGATGGATGAGACAATGCCCATCCCCGTGATGACAACCCGCCTCATGATCGCCTCGCCCTGTCATTGCGTTTTTGTGTGATGGCCGTCGTCAAACCGAAAGCCGCTTCGTCGGCCTGCCTGCGCAAGTAACTTACGTTCCCAGCTGCAATGCGGCTTCCTGCTTGAACAGGCCGACCTTCAAATCCTTCGCGCGATAGATAATCTCGTCATCGGCCGAAAGCCACCCGTCGGCGATGCCTAACACGAGCTTTAGACGGATCACGCGTTTGATGTCGACGTTGTATACAATCTTGCGAACGTTCGGCATCACCTGCCCGGAAAGCTTGAGCTCGCCGAGGCCCAGCGCCCGGCCGCGCCCCTCGCCGCCGCTCCAGCCCAGAAAGAAGCCAACCATCTGCCAGAGCGCGTCGAGACCCAGGCATCCCGGCATCACAGGATCGCCCTTGAAATGGCAACCGAAGAACCAAAGATCCGGCGTCACATCGAGTTCGGCGCGGATCATGCCCTTGCCGTATTCCCCGCCGGTCGCGGAAATCTGGCTGATGCGGTCGAACATCAGCATCGGAGGCAGCGGCAATTGTGCATTGCCCGGGCCAAACATCTCGCCGCGGGCGCATGCCAGCAGATCCTCGTATTCATAGCCGCCGCGCCGATCCAGCATCTGCTGAGCCTCTCTTAAAATCCCGATGGAGCATTTTCGAGCGAAAAAGACCCGTTTCGCGAAGGAAGCGCGCCAGTTATCACGGATTGGCGCGAATACCGCAGGTCAGGATTGCTCCTGCGGCAATCGGCGCTCGCCTTTGCCGAGATCGCAAAGCTAAGTCCGCGCGCTCTCTATCATAGGCCCCGCGGACGGCAAAGCGCCACGACGGGGGTAAATCGCCGCGTCCCGCCTGGGTTCCGGTCTAGTTGCGAAAAGCTTGCATCTAACGCATTTCCTTCTTATATTCCACTACCATAGTGCTGAGATAGCGAGTGCGGTGCCACCAGTGGACATAAGCAACGACGATTCGAGTGTGAATGCCGACGATGCAGGCTCCGTGGCTCGCAGTGCGGGACGCCAACCGGCCCTGACCGGCTGTCCCTGGCACGATGTCAACGAAATGCTGCAGGCGGCCGGACTGCGTCCGACCCGTCAGCGTATGGCGCTGGGCTGGCTGCTGTTCGGCAAGGGCGCCCGCCATCTCACCGCGGAAATGCTTTACGAGGAAGCGACCCACGCCAAGGTTCCGGTGTCGCTCGCCACCGTCTACAACACCCTCAACCAGCTAACCGATGCAGGCTTGCTGCGTCAGGTCAGCGTCGACGGTACCAAGACCTATTTCGACACCAACGTGTCCGCGCATCACCACTTCTACCTCGAAAACAGTCACGAACTGGTCGACATTCCGGATCCGCATCTGGTGTTGCAGAAGATGCCGGAAGTGCCCGAAGGCTACGAGATCGCCCGGGTCGACATGGTGGTCCGGCTGCGCAAGAAGCGCTGACCGCATTTCATCTTTGCTGATCTGATTGTGGTCCTCATGGTGAGGAGCGCGTCTTCGCGCGTCTCGAACCATGAGGCTGTTCATCCCTCGAGACGCGGCCAAGCGGCCGCTCCTCGGGATGAGGATTGCTCACTCCACCTTCTCGTCGGCGTAGACGCCCCACAGCCGTTGCTGCTCGATCCAGCCATCGAAGCCGTTGCCGGTGACGCGGCACCAGCCTGCCGCGCACCGCTTGACCTGGGCCACGACGCCGGCCTGCAGGCGGGCCGCGATCGAGCTGGTTTCGTCGGCGCTCTCGTGGAGCGGCGCGAGTTCGTCCTTGGTCTTCATGGTGATGACCGCGGTGCGGCGACCGGACAGCAATGAATGGTAAACCCAGCCCTCGGCTCCCTCCGAATCCCGGACCCGGCGCCAGTTCTCGAATTCAGCGGTGATTTCAACCGGCAGACCCGAACGGGTATAGACCCAGGCGACGTCGTTATCCTTGGTCGGACCGGCCCTGACGTTCACGTGATCGGATTTGAGGCTGACATAGCGCGGCACCGGCAACCCGCTGGTGGTGACAGGCGAATCCTTTGCCGAAAATCCTGAACTCACCGACACCGCCAGCAACACCGCCGCGAGCACCACTGCGGAACAAAAACGCCTCAACGCCATCAACTCGTCTCCTGCCGAGATACCGACTCAAATTCCTGGAGTTGAAGCACCAGCGAACGTCGACCCCTTAAACCCCCTGTACCCGGCCCCGATTACCCCTCGGTCTGTCAGTTCGGGTTCTTGTCTTGGGCCGGCCTTCTGCTAGAGAGGACGCCTACCACCAAGACAAACCCGAATTGCCCCTTGGGAAATCCAGGGGAAATATCGGGAACCCAAAGGGAACGCCGGGACCGCGCGGCAGCCGCAGTGTCGAACAACCGGGTTAATGAGGCCTGAACGGCGCAGCCATTACGAGCGAGAGCCCCCCATGAGAGCAGGACATGTCCGTTAAGAAAAAGCCTCTCGTTGTCGTGACGCGCAAGCTGCCGGACTCGATCGAGACCCGGATGCGCGAACTGTTCGACGCCCAGCTCAATCTCGACGATACGCCGTTGACTCCGGAACAGATCGCCGAGGCGGTCCGCTCCGCCGATATCCTGGTGCCGACCGTCACCGACGTGATCACCGAAGAGCTTCTCAAGCAGCCCGACTGCAAGCTGAAACTGATCGCCAATTTCGGCAACGGCGTCGACAATATCGATGTCATCGCAGCGCATGCGCGCGGCATCACCGTCACCAACACCCCGAAGGTCCTGACCGAAGACACCGCCGATATGACGATGGCGCTGATCCTGGCGGTGCCGCGACGGCTGATCGAAGGCGCCTCGATCCTCACCGAGGGCAAGAACTGGCCAGGCTGGTCGCCGACCTGGATGCTCGGCCATCGCATCGGCGGCAAGCGGCTCGGCATCATCGGCATGGGCCGCATCGGCCAGGCGGTGGCGCGCCGCGCCCATGCCTTCGGCCTGCAAATCCATTATCACAACCGCCGTCCCGTCGCGCCGCGGATCGCCGACGAACTGGGCGCGACCTATTGGGAAAGCCTCGACCAGATGCTGGCGCGGATGGATATCATTTCGGTGAATTGCCCGCACACGCCGGCCACGTTTCACTTGCTGTCGGCGCGGCGGCTGAAACTGATCCGCAAGGACGCCTATATCGTCAACACCGCGCGCGGCGAGGTGATCGACGAGGAAACGCTGACCAAGCTGATCGAAGCCGGCGAGATCGGCGGCGCCGGCCTCGACGTGTTCGAGAACGAGCCCGCGGTCAATCCGAAACTGGTGCGGCTGGCCAAGGCCGGCAAGGTGACGCTGCTGCCGCATATGGGCTCGGCGACCATCGAAGGCCGCGTCGAGATGGGCGAGAAGGTGATCATCAACATCAGAACCTTCCTCGACAATCACAAGCCGCCGGACCGCGTGCTGCCCAGCATGTTGTGAGGGGTTGTCGACTGAAGCGCCCCCACCCCGGCCCTCCCCCGCAAGCGGGAGAGGGAGCGGTCAACATTCGCGGCGCACGGCGCGCCTAAACATCCGCATCGGATGCGGTTTCATATTTTTGGCCATTTACGCACGCCGTTCGCCAAACGACGCGGCATACCCCCTCTCCCGCTCGCGGGGGGAGGGTTGGGGTGGGGGCCTTCAGAGGTCACCGCTCAGATACGCGCTCAAATCCACGATCGTCGGCGCGTCGCCATTGAGCGGGTTGGCCGGGTCGCGTTGGTAGCGCAGGGTCTCGAACCGCATCGCGCGCGCGTCCACCATCAACAATCGCCCGACCAGGCCCTCGCCGAAGCCGACGATTTCGCGGATCGCCTCCAGCGCCATCATCGATCCCAGCACGCCGGCAAGCGCGCCCAGCACGCCAGCCTCGGCGCAGGCGGGCACCGTGCCCGGCGGCGGCGGTTCGGGAAACAGACAGCGGTAGGTCGGATTGAACTCTCCTTCGGCGTTGGTCTCATGCGCGCGTATCGTGGTCAGCGATCCGTCGAACACGCCAAGCGCCGCCGTGATCAACGGCTTGCCGGCCAGGAAACACGCATCCGAGACCAGATAGCGGGTTTCGAAATTGTCCGACCCGTCGAGCACCACGTCGTAACTGCCGATCAGTGACATCGCGTTGTCGGCATCGAGCCGGGTGGCGTGCGCCGCAAACCTGACATGGGGATTGAGCGCATGAATTTGCCCGGCGGCACTGTCGACCTTGCGCCGACCGATGTCCGGCGTGGCGTGAATGATCTGACGCTGGAGATTGGACAGCGAGACGATGTCATCATCGACCGCGCCGAGCATGCCGACGCCGGCCGCGGCAAGATACATCAGCGCGGGTGCGCCGAGGCCGCCCGCGCCGATCACCAGCACGGATGCGTCCTTCAAGGCGGCCTGGCCGGGGCCGCCGACTTCGCGCAGCACGATGTGGCGAGCGTATCGTTCGAGTTCTTCGGGACTCAGCATGATCGGGTCATTCCTCAGTCCTGTCGGTCCTCATGGTGAGGAGCGCATCATCGCGCGTCTCGAACCATGTGAGTACGCATCTCATCCTTCGAGACGCGGCCAAACGGCCGCTGCTCAGGATGAGGGTATGCATCATTCCCTGAACCATCGCATCCCTGTCGCCGACCAAGCAGATGTGCTTAATTGCGCGCGCTTCAATGGACCCGAGATTTGTCATGAGATCGATGCTGACAGCAACATTGATATTCGTGGCCGCGGGGGCTTCCGCCCAGGCTCAAATGTCCGGAACGGCCGCCGTGACGGGCGTCAAGCCGAAGCCGGTGACGACCGTTCCGATCCGCCCCGCTCTGCAGACACCCGCCGATACCGCCAATGCGATGGCGCAGGCGGAGCGCCAGGCGATCCAGTCGGACCTGGCCTGGGTTGGCAACTACAACGGCGCCATCACGGGCGAAGTCAGTGAGCGCATGGTGGCCGCGATCAAGGAGTTTCAAAAAGCGAGGGGTGGCAAAGAGACCGGCGTGCTCAATCCGCAGGAGCGCGGCGTGCTCGCCGAAACCGCCAGGCGGCGGCAGGACAATGTCGGCTGGAAAATCGTCACCGACGCCGGCAGCGGGGTACGGTTGGGTATCCCGACCAAGCTGGTGCCGCAGCAATCCAGCGACGCCAACGGCGCCAAATGGAGTTCGTCGACCGGCACCATCCAGATTCAGCTCGCACGGCGCAAGGAAGCCAACTCCGCCACCGCCAAGCTCGCCGATCAGGAAAGAAGGGAACCCGCCGGACGCAAGGTCGATTATAGCGTGGTCAAGCCCGACTTCTTCGTGCTGTCGGGCACGCAGGGCCTGAAAAAATTCTACGTGCGCGGACATTTCAAGGGCGACGAAGTCCGCATTCTCACCATTCTCTACGACCAGGCCACCGAAGGCACGGTCGAGCCGGTGGTGATCGCGATGTCGAGTGCGTTCAATCCATTTCCAGCAGGCGCGCAGATCGCAGGCCCGCCGCCGCGCAAGACCGTCGAATACGGCACCGGCATTGTGGTGAGTGCCGACGGCGCCATCATTGCCGACCGCCAGATCTCCGACGGCTGCCTGGCGATCGCGATCGCTGGCTACGGCAATGCCGATCGCGTCGCCGAGGACAAGGACCACGATCTCGCGCTGCTGCGCATTTATGGTGCGCGCGGATTGAAGCCGCTTGGCCTGAACAGCGGCGCTGCGAAAACCGGCGTCGAACTCACAGGTATTGCCGATCCGCAAAACCAGGGCGGCGGCGCCGCGGCGAGCAACGTCAAGGCCTCGATCGCTCCAGCCGGCGGCGGCACCGATCTCGCGCTGGCCCCGGCCCCCGCTATGGGCTTTTCCGGCGCAGCGGCGTTCGATGATGGCGGTAAATTCGCCGGCATCGCGCTGCTCAAGCCGGTGGTCGTTGCAGGGCCATCAAATGCCGCGCCCGCGTCGCAGGCGGCGCTGGTATCGGCGGATACCGTGCGTGAATTTCTTAAAGTGAATGGCGTGAACGCGGCCGACGGATCGTCGGATGCAAAGGCGTCGGTCGTGCGCGTGATCTGTGTGAGGAAGTAGGCGGACTCTGTCTGGCCCTGCGAACTGTGATCACGCTCATCCCGACGCGAACCAGCACCTCCACAATTACCCGGTAAGCGACCGCGGATGATGCTGAGCGGGCGCGAATGATCCACCGACAAGACTTCCATCGTTCGGGGAACCGCGACCAAAGTCGTCCATGCCGCGACTGGCGGCGCAACGCTGCACCCAGCTGCGCATGATCTGATTGAGACTCACCTTTGAGTCGCCGAGCGGCATCGGCCGGCCGAGCAAGTAGCCCTGAGCGAAGTTCACCCCCAGCGTTTTCAACCTCTCGAATTGCTCGTGGGTTTCCACACCTTCGGCAGTGACCGACATGCCCAAACCGCGCGCCAGGGCCACGATCGACGATATGATCGCCGAACTCTTGTGACCGTTCGTGAGATTGCCGATGAACGACTTGTCGATCTTGATCTTGTCGAACGGGAACGCCGTCAGGCAGCTCAGCGATGAATATCCGGTGCCGAAGTCGTCAAGCGCCAGCGAAATCCCGATACCCTTCAGTCGTTCCATCAAGGCGTGATTTTCGACCGCCCTTTCCAGCAGGACGGATTCGGTGAGCTCAATTTCCAGCCGCTCCGGCGGCAGACCGGAACTCCGCAACGCGGACCGGATGACATCAAATAACTCGGCCTGCTTGAGCTGGACCGGTGACAAGTTCACGGCGACCTTGATGTCTGCCGGCCAGGATGTCGCGTCGTCGCAAGCTCGCTTGAGCACCCATTCACCAAGCGGGACGATGAGTCCGGTCTCCTCGGCGAGCGGGATGAACTGGTCGGGCGGTATCAGCCCTCTTGTCGGATGACGCCAGCGAACGAGGGCTTCCAGGCCACGCCGCGCGCCGCTCCGGAAGTCGAAGAAAGGCTGATAATGCAACTCGAACTGACAGCGTGCGACTGCGTCCCGCAAGTCGCTTTCCAGCGTGTTTCGGGCTTCCAGTTCCGCGGACATCGCTTCATCGTAGAGGGTAAAGCAGTTCCGGCCCGCCGATTTCGATCGATACAGCGCAAGGTCGGCCTTTTTCAGCAACTGCTCCTGATCGCTGCCGTGCTCCGCAAGGTCGGCCTTTTTCAGCAACTGCTCCTGATCGCTGCCGTGCTCCGGAGCCATCGCAATACCGATACTGGTACCGACTTCCACTTGATGGCCCTGCAGCAGGAATGGCTCGGCGATGATTTTGGAAATTCGGGTCGCCAGATCGATCGAACCGGTCCGTTGATCGTCGCACTCCGCCTGGATGATGGCGAATTCGTCGCCCCCCAGCCGCGCCAGCACATCGGTACTGCGCAGCGCGGATTTCAAACGAAGCGCCACCTGCCGCAGCAACGCGTCGCCGGCGGCATGACCGAGCGAGTCGTTGACGTTCTTGAAACGATCGAGATCGAGCATGAGGATTGAAAACGCCCCGCCGCGCTGGCGCTCGTCCGAGTCGGCCTCATCCAGTTGCTCCAGAAAGAACGCCCGGTTCGGAAGCCCGGTCAGAATGTCGGTCTGCGCAAGCTCCAGAACCCGCCGGTTCGCCAGTGCGAGCTGGCGCGAGTTGCGGCTTGCGAGACCGAGATACACGGCCACGGATATGGTGATGATCAGTCCGGCGGTCAGCACGATCAAAGCACGGTCGTACCGCGCGATCAGTCGGCCACCGGCGGTGGGGATGGCCTGCACTTGCCAGGTGGCATCGCCGATCCTGAGCGCGCCCGACCAGTGCGTCCCTGTCGCGAAGTCCTGCATCGATTGCGGTGTTTGCGGTGCCGATGAATAATCGGGAACGGAGCGATATTGCGGTCCGCCGGGGCCCAGCTCAGGCGGGTAGGCGTTGATGGTGATGGCGGTAGATGCCGCGGTCGCCGTTCGGATCGATTGCAGCAGTTGCGCCAGATCGAATATTCCGACCACGAAACCAATCAGATTGCGCCGCCGGTCTGGAACCGTGGTGCGCGAAGTTCCCTTCGCATATACGGGCACGCTGACCAGCACCCCGGGGGTGCCGCCTTTCGGATCGTAAACCAGTTTGGTGGGCAGCGTCGCGACCGCGTCATTATCCCGCGCGCGCTCCAGCGTCGCCCACCGTATCGGCTCGGTCGAATAATCCAGCCCGTAAACCATCGAAGTTTTCGATTCGGTGGAAAAGAAGACCGGGAAGTAAAATTTGCTCTCTGGCGCCGGAGAGAGGCCGCCATCCGGCGCGAGAGATCTGATCTGATAGCCGGCGATGCCATCATTGACCGCCGCGGCCTCGTAGTCGGCACGCTCCTTTCGGTTGACCCTCGGCAGCCAGCCGATGCGAAGAATCCCCGGATGATCCGCAAACAGGCGGCCGCCGAAAACCTCGAACTCGCTCCGGGTAACCTCCTCGTTGGTGGATTCGAACAGGGTGCGCAGCGTGACCAACCGGCTGAGATATTCGTTGATCCCGTTCTGCATCACGATCAATTCGGTCGCGGCGACGCCCTCGAACTCGACCTTGGTGACGCGCTGTTCCCACCGTCCGACCGCGTAGGCCGCGATCAGCGACAGCATCAGGCCGATGCCTACTGCGACCAGCGCAGGCCCGTAGGGCCTTGACCGCGACGCAGAGATTCGCCGCCGCTCGACGATGTCTCCCTGGCAATCGTCGCCGGGATCTCGATCGGTCATCTTCGTCTTTCGTTCGAACAGCACAGTGGCCACCGAACAGGTGTCCCCCCGTCCATGATCGGACATGGTTTTAGGTTAAGAATTCACAAATATCGGGGCCAATGCCGCTCAGCATGGATGGATTAGTTGACGATTGAACGCGATCGGTAAAATGCAACCTGCGTGTCGCCGTGTGAGGCGCGAGCGGGTTCATGTTGCATCAGACAAGACGCCGGGAGATTAGCGAGCTCTTCATCACGGAGGGATATCGTACGGCGCAGGCGGATGACTTCCTCACCTCGCAGAAACGATCCATGAAACGGTTGCAACTGACGATCTTCACCGGCCTTTCGATCCTGTTCGCCGTGACTGGTCCGCTGCATGCCGGGGCCGAGGAGGCCGGCGTCAGTTCCGACACCATTCTGTTCGGTCAGGCGGCCGCGCTCGAAGGTCCCTCCTCGGCCCTCGGCCAAGGCATGCGGCAAGGTATCCTCGCAGCCTTTACGGAAATCAACGCCAAGGGCGGCGTCCACGGCCGCAAGCTCAAGCTTGTCAGCCGTGATGACGGCTACGATCCGGACCGGTCGGTTGCTCAGACCACAAAGCTGATCGAGGAGGACAAGGTCTTCGCGCTGATCGGCGCTGTCGGCACGCCAACTGCCGTCGCAACCATTCCAATTTCAAGTGCCAGGAATGTGCCGGTCATCGGTCCCTTCACCGGAGCTGAATTCCTCCGCGCACCGGAGCTCCATAACGTCGTCAATATTCGCGCGAGCTACCGCGCCGAGGCCGAGGCCTGGATCAAGCACCTGACCGAAGATCTTGGTTTCAAAGACATCGCAATCTTCTATCAGGACGATTCCTTCGGCCGCGACGGCCTGGCCGGCGTCAAGCTTGCGCTTGAAAAACGCGGCTTGGAACTGACGGCCGAAGGTACATTCGAGCGCAATACCAAAGCGGTTGGCTCGGCACTGCGCACGATCAAGCGCGCCGAACCGGAAGCAGTGGTCATGGTCGGCACATACGGGCCGTGCGCCGAGTTCATCAAACTTGCGCACAAGAGCGGCTTTGATCCAATCTTCGTCAATATCTCCTTCGTTGGCGCCAACGCGCTGGCGAGAGAGCTTGGCCCCGAGGGCCAGGGAGTCATTGTCTCCCAGGTAGTCCCCTTCCCCTGGGATACGTCAGTGAAGGTGGTCGCCGATTACCAGGCCGCCGAAAAGGCACTCGATCCGAACATGAAGCCGGAATTTGTATCTCTCGAGGGCTATCTTTCCGGACGCCTTGTTGCCTCCGCGCTGGAGAACACCGGACCGAATCCGACCCGCGCAGATATGCTTCGGGTCATCAACGACGTCGGAAGTTTCGACATCAGTGGAACGATCATGACCTTCGGCTCGAAGATGCGCGATGCTCCCAGCAAGGTCTTTCTCACGGTGATTCAACGCGACGGGACTTTCAAGGCCGTCGAAAAACTTTGAGTTACGGGCTGCCGGCTTCTAC
>WNFG01008800.1_pt1 | contig 10258 bp, 11 predicted proteins | sample 5400431 | NCBI WGS metagenome assembly WNFG01 (sample SAMN13153346, study PRJNA577476) | soil metagenome | isolation source: 120 cm saprolite under Douglas fir tree site 2 hole 3 replicate 2 | place: USA:California | collected 2015-04-18
CGCGTTTAGCATCCATGGAATCCGCTCATCCGCATCAGGTCTTGCCAAAGGGAAAGGTCGCGTTCTGCCTGGCCATCCTGGTGGCTCTTATGTTTTCGAAATTCTTCTATCTGGCCAGTTTGATCAGCTACTACACCTTTTATCTGATGAGCCGATTTCATCTCTCCGTGCATAACGCGCAACTTCATCTCTCGTTGTTTCTTGGCGCCGTCGCCGCTGGAACTTTTATCGGCGGTCCGGTGGGCGATAAGATCGGCCGCAAGTTTGTCATCTGGTGCTCCATCCTAGGCGTTCTTCCGTTTACATTGGTTTTGCCCTACGCCAACTTGCTCTGGACCACGATTCTCAGCGTGGTGATTGGGTTCATCCTGGCTTCGGCTTTTTCCGCGATTCTGGTGTACGCGCAGGAACTAGTGCCTGGGAGAGTGGGGGCTGTCTCCGGACTTTTCTTCGGTTTCGCCTTTGGCTTGGGCGGAGTCGGCGCCGCCCTGCTGGGCAAGCTGGCGGATTTGACCGATCTCAATTTCGTCTATCATGTGTGCTCGTTTCTGCCGGCCATCGGCATCCTCACCGCCTTTCTTCCCAACCTCGAGCCCGCAAAAATCAAAGCTCCCGCGCCTCAGCCGTCGGCCGCCTAATCACCAGTCGCCTCCGTGCATTAGCGGGGCACGAGATGACGCGCCATGGCGGTTACATCTACTTGACTAGTCAGATGACTAGTCATAAGACTGAAGCGAGGCGGTGTCCAATGGCTTCCTGGCAAGTCCAAGATGCGAAGGCGCGTTTCAGCGAGTTTCTGGACGCCACTCTGAAAAAGGGCCCCCAAGTGGTTACGCGACGCGGAGTGGAGACCGCCGTCCTCGTCCCCATTGACGAATGGCGACGCCTCCAGAAAGCATCTCGCCCCGGATTGAAAAGGCTTCTTCTCACGTCGGCCGCTCCGCGATTTGAAGATTTGGTTCCAGAGCGCGGCAAACTCCGGCGCCGCGAGGTCGCGGATCTCGCGTGAAGCGGTTTCTGCTGGACACCAACGTGGTTTCCGAGCTGCGGAAGCCAAAGCCGCACGGCGCCGTCGTTGGATGGCTAAGTCAACCGCGTGACGAGCAACTCTTCCTGTCCGCCGTCACTTTGGGCGAATTGCAAGCTGGAATTGAGCGAACGCGAGCGCAGGATGCCAAGAAAGCGGAAGAAATCGAAGGCTGGGTAGATCAGCTCGCAGATTCCATCCAGGTCTTGCCGATGGATGCGCTGTGCTTTCGCGAATGGGCGCGCCTCATGAACCGCAAGTCGGACCACTCGATCCAAGACGCCATGATCGCTGGCACCGCACGGGTCCATGGCCTCACCGTGGCCACTCGCAATGAGCGGGACTTCGCCACACTCGGCGTCACGCTCCTCAACCCATTCAAATAAACCCGCTCCTCCAATGGCACGCTTTCGTAGCGGCTCGTTACCAGCAGCAGTCACGAGCCACAGTCTTTTAATCCGCGTTGCGTCGTTACCTCCCTACCTCCTTGCCTCCCCTCGCGTGTTACAATTCCCGCATTGGGACCCACCCATGCCCGACACCGTACCGCTTACCGGTGAAGCCGTTCTCGAAGTCGTCTCCCCAGACGGCGCGCGCCGGTACGCCCGCATCACGCAAACGCCTTTCATGATCGGCCGCGGCGCCGAGACCGGCAACCACTTGCAACTCTCCGACCGCCGCATCTCCCGCAACTGCGCCGCCGTAGTCATCGAAGCCAATAAATTCTACGTTGAAGATCGCGGCCAGCGCCGCGGCCTGTTCGTGAACGGGGAAAAAGTGGATAGCCGCGAATTGCAGGATGGCGATTCGATCACCTTCGGTCTTGACGACTCTTACGAAATCATCTTCCGCTCCGACAAAGGCGCGGACGGCGACTCCCTTCCGCAACTGCTCACACGCATGGAGCACATCACCAGTTCGGAGCCGACAGGCGGCGGGCTGATCAAGCTCAAGCGTCTGCTGGAGGCTACCTCTCTACTCCATTCCCAGCTTCCTCTCGACGTGGTGCTGGGCCACATGCTCGATCACACCGTCTCCGTCACCGATGCCGATCGTGGCTTGCTTCTGGAAGCCGACGCCAGCGGCGCGCTCAAAGTAAAACTCGCGCGGCGCAGCGGCGGACTTCGTCTTCCTCCTGAAAGCCTCACGCCCAGCCAGACCGCCATCCAGCTCGCGCTGAAGCAGCAGTCTCCGGTGATCACCGAAGACCTCGCGCAAGCCGACGTGGATTTGCAGGCCGCGCAGAGCATCGTTGCGCAGCGGCTCCGCGCCGTGGTCGTGATTCCACTTTTCGCCATGTCCCGCGCGAACACGCAGGAATCCATGGTCAACGTCAAGCGCGGCGATTTCCTCGGCGTACTCTACCTGGATTCACGCCGCCCCGCCGCCTTCTCCAAGCTTGACCGCCAGATCCTGGACGCCCTGGCCGCCGACGCCGCCAGCATTCTCGACAATGCCCGCCTCGTCGAACGCGAGCGTGAACGCCAGCGCCTGGAGCAGGAAATCAATATTGCCCGCGACATTCAGCAGGCGCTCCTTCCCCGCGATTTTCGTGAATACCCGCACCTCGCTGTTACCGGATTCAATCTTCCCTGCTTGTCGGTCGGAGGAGATTACTTCGATGTCTTCCCCTTAAGCGATGGTCGCACCGCTTTTCTCATCGCGGACGTTTCCGGTAAGGGACTCGGCGCCGCGCTGGTCACCACGATGCTACAAGGCGCGCTCTCCGGCATGACTCTTGGCGTGGATCCCGCACGCGTCTTCCATCACGTCAATCGCTTCCTGTGCGATCACACGGAGGTCGGCCGTTACGCCACCATGTTCTTCGGGATTCTCGATCAGGACGGACATCTGGAATTCATCAACGCCGGCCATCCCTCGCCAATCCTGATTCGCCGCGGAGCGGCAGAAGAAGCCTTCACCGAAGGCTCCTATCCCGTCGGCCTCGTTCCCGAAGCTGAATACACCGCGGTATGCTTGAAGCTCGAGCCGGGAGACACCCTGGTGCTCTTCAGTGACGGCGTGACCGAAGCGATGGATCCCAACGAGCAGATGTTCGGCATCGCGCGCCTCAAGGAACTGCTGACCGGCCAGCTCGAGTGTCCCCTCGAACAACTTCAAAAATGCGTCCTCGAAGCCGTTGAAAACTTCGCCTGCGGCGCCCACCAGGCCGACGACCTCACGCTTCTCATCGTTCGCTACCGCGCCACCGCCGCCGCTGCCACCACGGACACCGATGTTCCGTTGTCCGCTTCCTCGTCGTCCTCCGCTTCCGCCGCTGCTTCCTCCGCGTCACCAGCGGCCCCTCTTCCCGCTTCCTCTGCATCCAGCTAAACGCAATAGTGATGTACTCGCCCGCAAGAATTTTCCCGCCGGGTCCGGAATTTAAAAAATTAGGGCGAAGGCCATAATTGCCGGCCTTCGCCCCGTTCCGATTTCGCGGATTTTTTTCGACCCTCGTCGAAATTTCGTCGAGCTGCTTTGAGATTTTTCTTCAGCCTCGGACTTACGCGCCGAGATCTTTCAAATCGTCCTTAGCCTGTTGCTCGGCGCTCTTGGTTGCGCCCTTGGCGTCGGCGCCTGGATTTAGCAGATGAATCGCTTTGTGCAAGCTCTGCGCTTTCTCACCACCGGCGCCCTTGCAACCGGAAACGTCGGCGTTTGTGAGCACGCCTGTCACGCTGGCGCGCAAGCAATTGAACTCTATTCCAAGGTTGTGGCTGGCGTGGAGCGCCGCGAGACACTCGTTCAATGCCACAAAAGGCGCGCACGCATCGGTAGCGTTCGAATTGGCCGGCAGAAGTCCCTGGGCCTGCAATTTGGGCGTCAGTTTCTTCTCGGTGTCGCTTCTGCTTCCGTTCGAATCCGGGGAATTCTTCGAGTCCTTATCCTTCTTGACCCATTTGATGGGATTGAGCGAATGCCCACTCTTGGAGCCGGACGCGTTCGAATTTCCCTGTGATGCCGTGGATGCGCCCGCGCCCGCAGGGCCTTGCGCTCCCGCGCGCTCCGCGCCCACGGTCAGGAAAAGAGAAACACCTGGAATCAAGACTGCCACAACCAACAATGATCGTTTCATAGTCACTCCTCAGTGGAAGATCTCTGGACAAGGCTGGGGGATGCGGCCTCATCTTCAGTAGGCCACGCGTACGAGCCGGAGCGTGCTTTCGAAAGGGTGGTACTCCCTCAATCGGTCACGCTGGCCGTTCGTACAGGTTCCCTTTTTTCGAGCAGTATTTCGTTTCCGATACTTCGGACGCCTGGCTGGTTCGAATGCCGGTGTCGTTCCGGTGGACGGCGGGTCAGGATCTCAAGCGGAGAACGAGGCCGTAGAGACTCAAGCCAAGGCCTCCGAGGAAAAGAAGGGGCGTCCCGTATTGCGTCACGAGTGGAAGGACAGGAGCCGGCAGAGGAATCTGAAAGGGAGCGGCGTAGCCGGCAGCGAAATAATGAATGACGCCGGCGAGAAGCATGTAAAGAAGGCCGCGGCGAATCTGGCGCTTTCCGTCCGGGCCGGTGCGGCGGGAGAGTTGCACCGGCGGAACCGCTTCGCGACAAAAGGGGCACTGCGTGAGATGCGCCGCAATGTGCTTGCCGCAAAATACGCAACGGCGCTTATCCACGACTGGTCTTGCCATTGCACCCATACTGCTTCGCACACCTCTCTCTCTAGGCTAAAGTCGCTGTCGTTGAATCGTCAAGGGATGCCGTGCGGAAGAGTAAATGCCGGCTTCGAGAATTCCGTTAAAACAGTTGGAGGGGTTCCACTCCACGGAGAGTTTCCAGCCACTTCGCGCCAGGCCAGCGCCGTCCGAGCGCGGACTCTGTTACAGCTCGCGCAGCGCCGTGGCCACCGGACGGCTCGCAGCGCGAATCGCCGGAGGCATGCCGCCGAGTACCCCCATGATCAGAGCGAAGAGCACGCCCATCCAAAGAAGGTCAAAGGTGATCTTGAAGGCGAAGGCCAGGTTGGAAAACGTCTGAAAATTCATGGTGCTGGTGGTCAGGCCATTAAGGGGCAGAACGGCGAGGCAGCCAACGAGGCCGCCAACAAAAGAAATCAACAGGGCTTCAACGAGAAAGGAGAGGATGACGTTCCCAGAGTTGAAGCCGAGCGCGCGCATGGTGGCAATTTCACGGCCTCGTTCGGCGACAGCGGAGTACATGGTGTTGAGGGCGCCAAAGACCGCTCCGATAGCCATGATCGCCGCTACGAACCCGCCCAGAATGGTGATGAGCTGAGTCATGCGCGTGGACTGCTTAGAGTAGTAGTCGATTTCGCGGGTTACGTCCACATTCAAACGCGGATCGGCGGTGAGAGTGTCCCTCAACTGTTGAAGGGCGGCAGGCGAAGCGAGGTGCACCGTAACGGACTGAGAAAAAGTGTCGGGGCGCTTGTAGGCGCCGTTCAGGAGGTGGGCGTCGCCCCAAACCTCGGAATCGAAGGCGCTTCCGCCGGCGTCAAAGATACCCACCACTTGCCAACGTACGCTACCGAGCCCAATGGTGCTTCCCAGAGTCAAGCCCGAATAGGTCGCCTTGGCGTTTTTCCCGACGATGAGTTCGGACAGACCAGGCCGGAACATGCGGCCCTCCATGATTTTGACGTTGCTGCGAATGGCAAAAACGTTTGGCGCAACACCGCGAAGCTCAACGTTGGCATCCGTGCCTGTGGATCGCAATGGAATCGGCGCCATCAGGACAGCCTCCGGTGTCAGCAATGGGCCGTCGGCCCCACGAGCGATGCCCGGAGCATCCTGAATAATTTTGACCGCATCGATAGAGACTCCGCTGGTCATTTCGGATGTGGCCCCCGCGCGGGTAATGAGCGCGTTGTCCGCGGAGCCGGAAGAAACAAGTGTGGCCTTGAATCCGCGCGCGAGCGACAACATGGCAACGAAGACACCCACGGTTCCGGCAATCCCCACCACGGCAACGATTGTGGAGGTCCAGCGAGCTTTGACGCTCCGAACGTTGTAAACGAGTGGAATAGCCATTTCAGGCTCTCCTCAACGCGTTAACGACGCGCATACGCATAGCGCCGATCCCCGGCAGCAGGCCGCTGGCAGCGCCAACAAGGAGGGCGAAAACAAGACCCAGCGTCAGAAGCGACTTGGAAAGGATAAGAGGGGGCAGAAGGCCGGTGAGAGCCACACCGATAGCAGGGATGGCCAAGTAGGCGAGCGTCAAGCCCAGGAAGCCGCCAGCGAGGGCGATGACGATGGACTCTGCCAGAACGAAGAAAAGAATAGCACGCCCGGAAAAGCCGATGGCTTTTAGGACAGCCAACTCGGAGGTGCGCTCCCGCACAGAAATGGCCATAGTGTTGCCGGTGACCAAGAGTAGCGTAAAGAAAACGACGCTGCCGATGGTGAGGATTAAGAGCTCGATGTTTCCGAACTGCTTGACGAAATACGCGGCGAAGGCGGATTCCGTTTCGGACTTGGTCTCAAACGACGAGTTGGCAAACTTTTCGTCAATGGCCTTGGCGACGCGCACGGCGTCATCGGGGCTGTTCAGCTTGACCACGTACCATCCTGCCGTGCTCTTGATGACAGCTGGAGCGTTCTCGTCAAAATATTTCCACTGCAGCCAGAACTGGCTTTCGTCGCCACCGGGGCGATCGCTGTGATAAATGCCGTCGAGATTGAACTCCCAAGAGCCGGCGCCATAGAGAGTAGTCTTGATGGGGATGCGATCGCCTACTTTCCAATGGAAGCGTGCGGCCGTGCGGGCGCCGGCAATAGCGCCCTGGCGGTCTTTCAGGAAATTGTTCCACTGCTCGTCAGGTACAACAAGCTCCGTCATCACCTGGCGTTGATTTTCGGGGTCGATGACAAACTGTGGAAAGAAGTTTTTTTCATCCTGATAGACGCCCCCGAACCAGTGATTGTGTGTGACGGCTTTGACGCCGGGAATGGCCATGATTTTGTCGCGGTGGGAGATCGGCATGAGTTGCATTAGACCGATGCGGCTGACGACCACCAGGCGGTCCGCGCCCGCGATTTCCGTGCCGCGGCTGAAGGCGCTCTTCACCACGGCAAGAAACGTGAAGAGAACCAGCGCGATGGCAAAAGACCCGATGGTAAGGACGAGGCGAACCTTTTTGCGGAAGAGATTGGCGAAAATTAAACGGCTGAATTTCATGCTGCACCTCCCGCCATGACCGGCTGCTTGGATTTTCCGCCTTCGATGAGCACGCCTTTCTCCAGATGCAGTGTTGTGTGCGCGCGCGCGGCGACAACCGGGTCGTGCGTGACCATCAGAATCGTTTTGTTGTACTTGCCGACCAGCTCGTCAATCAGCGCCATGATTTCGTCGGCGCTCTTGCGGTCCAGGTCGCCGGTGGGCTCGTCGCAAAGCAGGAAAGTCGGGTCCGAGACGATGGCGCGCGCAATCGTGACGCGCTGTTCCTGTCCGCCGGAAAGTTGCCGCGGGTAGTGATTTATGCGTTCGGCGAGATTGACGACACCGAGAGCCGTTTCTACGTGCTTGCGACGCTCCGACTTCGAGAGCTTGGTCAGCAGCAGCGGCAGTTCCACGTTTTGATAGGCGGTGAGCACCGGAATGAGGTTGTACATCTGAAAGATAAAACCGACGTGGCGAGCACGCCACTGCGTCAGCTTGCTGCCTGACATGTGCGTGATTTCGTCGCCGTCGACGGTGATGCTGCCCGCGGAGGGCACGTCGAGACCACCGAGGAGATTCAGCAAAGTGGTCTTGCCGGAGCCGCTGGGGCCCATGAAAGCCACGAAGTCGCCCTTGTCCACGTCGAGATTCAGCCCCTGCAGGACCTGAATTTTCTCGCCGCCGCGGCTGTACGTCTTGTTCAGACCGCGCACGCGGATCAGGCTGGACGAATCGCCGTTGCCATCAACTCGAATCATGTTCAGCTCCTACTGACGGATTTCAATTTTGTCGCCATCACGCAAACTTTCCGGCCCTTTCACGACCAGGGAGTCGCCTGGCGAGACGCCCGCCAGGATCGCCACGTCCGTGCCGCGATCCATGCCGAGGCTTACGGCGCGGCGCTCGACTTTTCCATCGCGGACCAGGAAAACAAAAGAAGCATTCGCATCCGAGCGCACCGCGCCCTTGGGAATGAACGCCACGGCTTGCGGCCCTTTGTCTTTGCTCTTGTCCTTGGCTACGGGCTGCTCGTTCTCCAGGAAGGCAACCTTCACTCCCATGTCCGGCAAAATGAAATTGTATTTTTCCAGATTCAAGATAGTGATACGCACTTTGACCGTAGCCTTCTGGCGGTCGGCGGTGGGGATGACGGTCCGCACTTTAGAAGGAATCGGCTTGTCAGGATAGGCATCCAGGGTCGCTGTAACTTGCTGCCCGTTTTCGACGCGCGCGATGTAGGACTCGTTGACGTCGACTTCGATTTCATTGGATTTCATGTCCACAATCGTCGCAATCCCCGTGCGCGTAAACCCGCCACCTGCGGAATTGGGCGAAACCATTTCGCCGACCTGCGCGTCCTTGGAAACGACGACGCCCGAGAGCAATTTTAGCTTTCAAGCTGTCTGCCGCAGTCGCCGCATTGTCCAGCGCCTCCTGCGTCTGCACCCCGGCTTTCTGGAGTTGCTCGGCACGGTGCAGCAGAATCTGGGCGTTCTTGAGCTGAACCTCGTAATCGGCGATGGTCGCCTGCGCTGCATCGCGGTCGGCCTTGGCGGAATCGAAGGAGCGCTTGACGTCGGAATCATCGAGCGTGGCGAGGAGCTGCCCCTCCCCAACGCGCGTGCCTTCATCGAAGAATACCCCGGTGACGCGGCCGGTAATCTTGGCAGCGATGGTGGCGCGGCGGCGAGGCGTGATATACCCGCTGGCATTCAGGGCAGTCTGTCGGCCTCCCGCTTCGGGCTTCGCAGCCGTCGCCACCTCCACCACGGGCTTCTGGCTGCGCAAAGTATAGGCGGCCGCGACAATGCCAGCGAAAATGAGCACGGGGATCGACGCATAGAAGATGCGTTTGCCCATCTTCGACTGGCTCCGCTGGCCGTCGTGGATGCGCAGCGAGCCAAGGTCAGGTTTTGCCGAGATTTCTGGACTTGCCATACACCCGTCTGCTCCTTGTATCGATGCAACGACACAATTTAGGTTACGTACGGCGGAGCCAGAAAATTGCACGAATGGCTCGGTACGGGATCGGGGAAGCCACATTGTAACCCAGCAATCGCCGATTCGGGCCGAAATTACTTCTTGGCGCCCGGCGGCCGGCCCGGGGCGGAAGGGACGCTAGTCTAAGGCACGCCAGGGCTGGCAAGCTCCCCAAATAGCAGGGGAGTCTGGATTTATGTGAATCGGCTCAGGGAAACCACTGCGAAATAGAAGAAAGGCACGCGCGGTTTTTTCTTGTCGAGGCGGTGCGTCTCGTGATTGAGACTTTGGGCAGATAACGGCGGCCAGAGGGACAAAACGCATCAAGGAGTTTTCATTAGATGCGTGGGACGAGTCGATGGACATATGGAATTTGCGCCCACGAAGCCTCAGCAGATTTTCGCAAATCACTGCTTGACAGGCTGGCCGGCAAGTCTTATTAAGGAGGTTCTGCGGGAGCTTTCCCTACTTTACTCTCCCGCAGGTGAGGGCCCGGCATGAATCCTACCCGCCGTGATTTTCTGAAGTTAACGACCATTGGAGGAGCCGCAGCCGCCGTCTTTGGCTTCGATTTGAAGCCGGCGTTTGCGCAACTCCGCACGCTGAAGATCGCGCGTGCCAGCGAGACGCGCTCAACGTGTCCGTACTGCGCGGTAGGTTGCGGCACCATTATCTACACGATTGGCGACCGCGCCAAGAATGTGACCGCGCAAGTGGTCCACGTCGAGGGCGACCCGGATCATCCGACCAACCGCGGCACGCTTTGCCCCAAGGGTTCCTCGCTACAGCAAGAGATCATGAACGACCGGCGCTTGCTGAAGCCCCTGGTGCGCCGGCCCGGTGGCACCGAATGGCAGGACATTTCCTGGGACGATGCGATCAATGAAATCGCGGCGCGCGTGAAAAAGACCCGCGATGAGACTTTCATCGAGAAGGATGCGGCAGGACACACGGTGAACCGCCTGGAATCGGTCGCGTGGATCGGCGGGTGTACCGATACCAATGAATTTAACTATTTGGTTGTGAAAACGATGCACGCCCTTGGGGTCGTGCATTTGGAAAACCAGGCCAGGGTTTGACACGGCCCCACGGTCTCAAGTTTGGGACCAACGTTCGGACGCG
>WNFG01005940.1_pt1 | contig 10257 bp, 8 predicted proteins | sample 5400431 | NCBI WGS metagenome assembly WNFG01 (sample SAMN13153346, study PRJNA577476) | soil metagenome | isolation source: 120 cm saprolite under Douglas fir tree site 2 hole 3 replicate 2 | place: USA:California | collected 2015-04-18
AAGCACTCATGGCCAAAACAGTCACCAACGTGAGAGGACCGCCCATCTTTTTCATGAACACACTAAGTTGCATCGGAGCCTCCTCCATGTGATTTCTGAGCCCGGACAGCCCTGTAGTAAACCGGTCAATGGCCGTAAATGTGAGTAGGGCGAGAAGATCGAAACGTTTCGAATCCGAAGAACGGCTCATACTGGCCTCCTCTTTCCATGCCGCTGAACCGGATGTCTTCCGTTTACCGAAAAGAGATCCGTTGCTGTCTTAAGAGCATGGTTACAAACGTATTGGGCCAATGGTCAAATGGAAAGGTTCCCCTGGCTCTTGATGCGAGAGAAGGTAGTCCTTACCGCAGTTTGTGTCAAGGCGAAGGCTAGCCTTTCTCAACGCTAAGTTTGACGCGCTCGGGCGCCTCTGTTACATTCAAATTTCGCGCGGAAATTTCGTCCGCAATCATCCGGCTCGTGCAGAGAATCTCCCGCCAGCGGACCTTCAGGAGGCAGTATGGCGACAGTGGCCGTTCCCAAGGTTCATAAAAATTACATCAACGGCGAGTGGGTTGAGGCGCGGGTTGGCCGCGCATTTGAAGACCGCAATCCCGCCAACCATTCGGAACTCATTGGTATTTTTCCGTCGTCCACGCAGGAAGATGTGAATGACGCGGTGGAAGCTGCGAAAGCGGCATTCCTGAAATGGCGGCTCGTGCCCGCTCCCAGGCGCGCGGAGATTCTCTACCGCGCCGCGGAAACCCTGGTGCGGCGCAAGGAAGATCTTGCGCGAGACATGACGCGCGAGATGGGCAAGCCGCTGTCGGAAACTCGCGGCGATGTGCAGGAAGCCATCGACATGACTTACTACATGGCCGGGGAGGGGCGCAGATTATTCGGCCAGACCGTGCCCTCGGAGCTGCCGAACAAGTTTGCCATGTCGGTGCGCGATCCGCTAGGCGTGGTCGGCATGATCACCCCATGGAATTTTCCGATGGCCATCCCTTCGTGGAAAATCATGCCCGCGCTGATCTGCGGCAATACTGTGGTGATCAAGCCGGCCGAAGACACGCCGCTCTCAACGCATAACCTGGTGCAAATTCTGATTGAGGCGGGCCTGCCGTCTGGCGTCGTCAACGTTATCTACGGCATGGGACCCGACGCGGGAGCGCCTCTGGTGACTCACGCGGACGTGGCGGCGGTGAGCTTTACCGGCTCCACAGAGACAGGCCGTCTGGTCAACCAGGCCTGCGCACCTTCGTTCAAACCGTGCCATCTCGAGATGGGCGGGAAAAACATTATCATCGTCATGGACGATGCGAACCTCGATCTCGCCGTGGAAGGCGCGGTGTGGGGCGGGTTCGGCACGAGCGGGCAGCGCTGCACAGCCGCCAGCCGCGTCGCCGTTCATAATAAAGTCTACAGGGAATTCCTCGACCGGTTTGCGCAGCGGGTAAGGTCCCTCAAAATCGGCGACGGACTGGATCCCGAAACCGAGATAGGACCCGTGGTCAACGAAACGCAATTGCAGACGGTCATGAAGTACGTTGAGATCGGCAAGAACGAGCGCGCCAAGCTCGTTGTGGGAGGGCATCGCGCAGAATCCGGCAGCCTGGCTAACGGCTGGTTCCACGAGCCCACGATTTTTGCCGATGTTGACCCGGCCATGCGCATCGCTCAGGAAGAAATCTTCGGCCCGGTCGCTGCCTTGATTCCTTTCGCAACCTTTGACGAAGCGATTGAGATTGCAAACCGCGTCAACTACGGCCTCTCGGCTTCCATCTATACGCGGAATGTGAATCAGGCGTATCGGGCCATGAGGGATCTTGAAACCGGTATCGTTTATGTGAATGCGCCCACAATCGGAGCTGAAATCCAACTGCCCTTTGGGGGCACCAAGGGCACGGGCAATGGCCACCGCGAAGCTGGAACCGCCGCCATCGATTTCTACTCCGAATGGAAGACGCTCTATATCGACTACTCCGACCGCCTGCAACGCGCCCAGATCGATACTGCTGATCCCAGTTAACTAGTCTCCTCAGGGACTGGAAACAGCGCCTCATCTCGTTTGACGAGAACGAATACTACGCATAAAATCAATGTAGGAAGAGATTCCGAATCGGTTAAGCGATGCAACATTCCGCCCCACACAGCGAACGTAACCGGCAAATTCTTTCCGCCATCGTCCGCACGTACATAGAGACGGGCGAACCCGTTTCTTCGCGCGCGATTTCCCGGAGGCACATTGAATCTTTGAGCCCTGCCACAATCCGGAACGTGATGGCGGACCTCGAAGAGGAGGGATATCTCTACCAACCGCACACATCCGCAGGCAGGGTTCCCACGGCGTCGGGCTATCGCTTTTTCGCGCAGCAGGTGGCGGCGCAGGCCACTTTGAGCCCGGAAGACCAGCGCTGGATTCGCGGCGAACTCGCGTCCGCGACAACGACGGAGGAAGTGAGCGAGCGCGCGGGGCACGTCCTGGCGGAGATTTCGCGCGGTCTGGGAATCATCGTGTCGCCCCCGATCGCCAAGACAGTCCTCGAGCACATTCGTTTCGTTCTGTTACCCGACGGACGTGTCGTGATTGTCTTGGTCTCCACGGGTGGCGCCACGCGAGACAAAATCATCCGGCCGGATAGGGCGTTTAACCAGCCCGACCTGGACCGCACGGCGGACTATTTGAACCGGCACTACGTCGGCCGCACGCTGGAAGCCATTCGAAGCGATCTCCTCGCGCGCTTGGCGAAGGAACAGGAACGCTACGACCTCCTGGTCCGTGACGCCCTGACGCTGTGTGATCCGGGAATGTTGGAGCAAGGTTCGACGCAGCGCATCTACGTGGAAGGGGCCGCCCAGATGGCCGCTACAGAATTTACAGACCAGGCTCAGTTGCGCGAAGTGCTGGCGGCGATCGAGGAAAAGCACAAGCTCATCGCCTTATTGGCAGGCTGCATTGACACGCCTGATCCGGTCCACGTGCAGATCGGCGTCAAAGGGATTGATCCCGCCGGCGAACACCTCGCGCTGATCAGCGCACCGTATTCGTTCCAGGACCAGTCGCAGGGCACCGTCGGCGTACTGGGCCCGATGCGAATGCATTACGAGCGTGCCATTACCGCGGTGGCCTTTGTCGCCCGCGCATTCAGCGAAACATTGGATCGGAGTTAGGAAACGTGGCGGAACCTAAACGCGAGGAAGAAAAGATTTTTTCTTTCGACACCGGTGAACCGGCGGCCCAGGCAGTGTCGTTTTTAGGGGAAGATCCTCAACCCGGCGCTCCTGCCGAGGAGTCGCCCCTCGCCGCGGAGATCGCCAAGATTCGCGCCGAAAAGGAAGATCTCCAGCAAACACTCGTCCGCCGCCAGGCGGACTTTGAAAATTACCGGAAGCGCATCGAGCGCGACCGTTACGAAGAAGGGCGCCGCGGCGTCGAGCGCCTGATCGCGGATCTGATTCCCGTCCTCGATGGATTTGATCGGGCGCTCCAGGCGCACGAGGATCCTGGCTACGAAGAATATCGCAAGGGCATGATGCTGATCCGCAAACAGCTCTGGGATACTCTAGCGCGCCACGGCGTGGAACGCATCGATACTGCCAGCAAGGTATTCGATCCGCACATCCACCAGGCGATCGAGCGTGTCGAATCGAAAGATCATCCCGACGGATTTATCCTCCACGTCTTTCAGGACGGGTACATGTTTCACGGACGTGTTCTCCGGCCCGCGATTGTCCGCGTCGGCGTTCATCCCGTCGAGCACATGAATTCAGGAACATTGGAAAATTAAGGAGCCCAGTTCAATTCGCCAATGAGTCAAAAACGTGACTGTTACGAAGTGCTCGGAGTCGAACGTGCCGCTACGTCCGACGAAATTAAATCCGCCTATCGTAAGGCAGCCTTGAAGTGGCATCCGGACCGCAACCCTCAGAAGAAGCAGGAAGCAGAGGAGAAGTTCCGCGAAGCCACCGAAGCGTACTCGATCCTTTCGGAACCGCAGAAGCGCGCCACCTACGACCGCTTCGGCTTTGCAGGACTTTCTCGCGGCGGCTTTGACGGCGGCGTCAATCAAACCATTTTCGACGAATTTCAGGACATCTTTGGCGATTTTTTTGGATTCGAGGATATTTTTGGCGGACGCCGCGCGCGCAACCGTTCGCAGCGGGGCGCGGACCTGCGGTACGACATGAAATTGAGCTTTGAAGAAGCCGCCAATGGCGTCAACACGAAAATCCGGCTGCCGCGTTTGGAATTCTGCGAAGTCTGCAACGGGACTGGCGCGAAAAAGGGCACAGGAGTCGTTGCCTGTGTGACCTGCGGCGGGCGCGGGCAAGTTCATTATCAGCAGGGTTTTTTCACGATCTCCCGCACGTGCCCGGATTGCCGCGGCGCAGGGCAGATCGTGCGCGAGACGTGTTCGGATTGCCGTGGCCAAGGCCGCATCGAACGCACACGGACAATTGATTTGCGAATTCCCCCGGGGGTCGACTCGAACACGCGCCTCCGCGTGCCGGGCGAAGGCGAGCCCGGCGACAATGGCGGCCCTCCGGGAGATCTTTACGTCGTTCTCGAAGTCCGAACTCATCCCTATTTCGAGCGGCGAAATGCGGACCTATATTGCACAGTTCCTGTGACAGTCGCGCAGGCCGCACTGGGAACAGAAATCAAGGTACCCGGATTGAACGGGGAAGAGACGGTCAAAATTCCCGAAGGCACGCAGACAGGCGAGATCGTTCGCTTGAAGGGCAGGGGATTGCCCGACCCCCATGGCGGAGGCAAAGGCGACCTGTACGTGAATATTCACGTCGTGACTCCGACCAAGCTAACGCGCGATCAGCGCCGCCTGCTCGAGCAACTCGGCGCGACACTCCCCGTCGAAAACCGGCCCGCGCAGCGCGACTCCTCGCTGTTCGATAAGGTTAAGGACATCTTCGGTTGATGCGTCACATCGCCTTTGGATGTGAAGCGGTTTTGGTGGCACAGACTTCAGTCTGTGTGCATTTCCGGGCGAGTGAAAACCAAAATCACACCGGCTGAAGCCTGTGCGACTGGACCTCGCTCACCGAACTCCCAGACCGGTCATAAAAATGTCGCGGAATCTCAGCCTGTCGGCGTCAACGCCAACCTGCGCATTGGCCCGCCGCCCTTTAGTCTCTGTGGTGCGTCCCAATTCCTGCGGCTTCTGGCTGATTTCGATGGCCAGCGGCTTAAATGTCGCGACGGCGGGATTCGCCAGCGCCACGGCCGCAAGAGGGTCCCAGGCAAAATAAAATCCCTGCCGGATAAAATCCCGATTAGTGGCGAGCACCTGCGCCACAAAGCGCGCGACTGGCGTTTCACCCTTCGACTGCATCTGTTCGAGCAGCGCCATGTCGATTGGAACTCTTTGCGTGGCATCGAGGGGCACGAGCCGAATCGGCGCGCCGGAGGCGAATACCATCTTCGCCGCCACAGGATCGATAAACATATTCCATTCCGCCGCGCCGTTGTCCGTCTTGAACGCGCCGCCATCGGCGAGATTGCCGGGCACGCGGACAGCTCCGCCCATGATCACCAATTGCCGGATCGCTCGCACAGCCCGAGGCATGTGCGAAAACGCGTCTGCAAGATTGGTTAGCGGGCCGAGCGTGAGCACCTGGACGGGATGAGCGGCGTCCGCAAGGCGTCGCGCTAGAAATTCCGCGGCAGGCTGGGACTCGATCGTGCGTGTTGGCTCCGGAAGCGTCACGCCTGGAAGCTCGTCCGAATTGCGCCGCCATTCGGTGGGAAATTCCGCGGAGCCGGAAAGAGGAGTCTCACGCCCGAGATACACACGGACGTCGTGGCGGCCCGCCAGCGCAAGCAAACGCAAAACATTCCGGCCCCCCGCTTGGACGTGGGCCATTCCGTTCACGATCGTGATGGCTTCCACGTGAATGTCAGGCCGTGACAGAAGGAACGCGATGGCCATCAGGTCGTCGCTGCCCGCGTCGGTGTCCACAATCACAACGCGTTGCGAATAGGCAGGCCGAGGCTGCGCCTGAGCCGGGACGCAAGCGAGGAGAAAAACCGAAAGCAAAACCGCTGAACGTAATCGGAATGCCCCCGATCGCTGAGCATCCTTTGCCCCGCAGCACCATCCCATACGATTGATATAACATAGTGCACGATGCGCAGGCGATTCTTTGTCGAACGGTTTGAAGACTCCGCCGCCGTTTTGCACGGCGAAGCGGCCCATCACCTTGCGCGCGTACTGCGTGCAGAGCCGGGCCAACTCTACGAATTGAGCGACGGAGAGTCCGTGTGGCTGGCACGCACGGAGAAAATTGGGCGCGACGCGGTCGAATTCGCCCTTGTCGAACGCCTCCCGGTTCTGCTGCCGCTGCTGCGAATCACGCTGCTCCTCGCCATCGTCAAGTTCGACCGCTTCGAATGGGCGATCGAAAAAGCCACCGAGTTCGGAGCGGACGAAATCGTGCCATTGACGACGGAACGCAGCGAAAAGGGACTGGTTGCTGCGTCCGCAAAGCGCGCGGCGCGATGGAAAAAGATTCTCCTTGAGTCGGCACAGCAGTCCCGGCGTCTGCGCGTCCCGGTGCTGCACGATGCAGCAAAGCCGCGGGAGGTGTTCCTCGCGGACCTTTCGGATGTTCGGCTCTTGCTTTCGGAACGTGCTAGCGCGAAACCGATGAGAGAAATGCTCGAACCCGAGATCCCAGCCGTGCGGAATGGCGAGCCTGTGAATCTTGCGATTGCGATCGGCCCCGAGGGCGGATGGACCGACGCGGAGTTCGCCGCAGCCGCCGGCTCCGGCTTTGCCGAGGCAGCTCTGGGAACAAACATTCTCCGCACAGAGACGGCAGTATGCGCCGCACTCGCAGCCGCGCAATACGCATTCGGCGCTTTCCGCCACGCGGACGAGTTGCAAAATTCGCGCAGCAAAGGAAAAGAGAGGAAACCGTGAGTCAAGGAATGAGTGAACCTCTTAAGGAACCCCAGGCGGATTGGAACGCGAATTTATACGAAGCCAAGCACGCCTTCGTGTGGAAGTACGGCGCCGATCTTTTGCCACTTCTCGGCCCGCAATCTGGTGAACGGATCCTGGACATCGGCTGCGGGACGGGCCATCTGACGGCGCAAATTGCCGAATCCGGCGCTCGCGTCGTGGGTGTGGACCGCTCGCCTGAGATGGTGAATGCTGCGCGGAACGCCTATCGCAATTTGCAATTCGAAGTAATGGACGCGCGAGACCTGCCCTACCACAACGAATTTGATGCCGTGTTTTCGAATGCGACGTTGCACTGGATTCGCGAACCCGAGCGCGTCATACGGAGCGTCCAGAACGCTCTCCAGCCGGGAGGCCGGTTTGTCGCGGAGTTTGGCGGCAAGGGAAATATTCGAAAGATGCAGAGCGCGTTCGATCAGGCCCTCGTGGAGCTGCACGCCGCAACGCGGGTGGAAATCAATCCATGGTATTACCCAAGTGTGAGCGAGTACGCCACGCTGCTCGAAGAGGACGGTCTGGAAGTTCGATTCATCACGCTGTTTGACCGTCCGACCCCGCTCGCCGATGGAGAAGCCGGCATGAGGAACTGGATCACGATGTTTGGTTCGGACTACACCGCGAAACTCCACCCCGAATCACGAGAGTCGTTTATTCAAAGGGTTGGAGAGCTGCTCCGACCGGAATTGTTCAGGGACGGCCAATGGTGGGCGGATTATCGCAGACTCCGTTTTTCCGCCTGGAAATAAATGATGGCCGCGATTCAAATGAGATACTCGACGCCTATTTTTTCTTTTCGGGCAACGCGAAAACAAAAAGCGTCGCCGTAGCTTGCGGGAGATGGCCTTTGGATTCGGGCCAGATCCTTGGCACAAAATTCTCGGTCACCGAGCCTCCGCCCGAAGAGACGGCGACATATTGCCGTCCGTTGACGGAATAGCTGACGGGCGGCGACGCGATGCGGCCGCCGGTGTTGAAGGACCAAACTTTTTCTCCCGTGCGCGCATCGAGCGCAAACGCGTAGCCCTCCAAGTCGCCTCCAAAAATCAAATCACCAGCCGTTGCGAGCAGCGAGGAAAGGTTGAAATATTTCGTTTGAAACGACCACTGCCTCTTTCCCGTGAGCGGATCGAAGGCGCTGATGTGCGGCGGGACTTTCGGGTTCGCCACCTCGTTCATCGTGCCGCCCATGAATTGATCGCCTTCTTTCACGTCCATTTTCTCCGGCTTGAAATGTGCGCAGATTTCGAAGCTGGTGGTGTACCACAAGCCCGTGCGCGGGCTATACGCGGAGTGATTGAAACTCCGACCTCCGTTGGCGCCGGGGCAGAACAGAAAATCCTTGTTCGCGTCCGGGATGACTGTTTCCGTGGGCCTGCCGTTCTTGTCCAGGCCCTTCGTCCAATTAATGTCCTCCAGGTAAGGAAAAGAACTGATGTACTGGCCCGTTTCGCGGTCGAGCACATACACAAATCCGTTCTTGCTGGCGTGCACCACCAGTTTTCGCTTGCGGCCGTTCATGTCCGCGTCGATCAACACCGGTTCCGGTTGCGAATCGTAGTCATAGAGATCGTGCGGCGTCTCCTGGAAATACCATTTCAATTTTCCAGTGTCGGCATCGAGCGCAAGCAAGGAGCCGGTGTAGAGGTTCGTGCCTTTGCGATCGTCGCCGTAGAAATCCGATGAGGGATTGCCGACGCCCCAATAGATCAGGTTGAGTTCCGGGTCGTAAGAGCCAGTCAGCCACGTCGCACCACCGCCCAATTTCCAAGAATCCCCTGTCCAGGTTTCGTTGCCAGGCTCGCCCGGACCTGGAACCGTGTAGAAGCGCCAGAGGAGCTTGCCGGTCTTGGCATCAAAGGCGCTGAGGTACCCGCGATGAGCCCGGTCGCCGCCCGTGCCCCCGGCGATCACTTTATCTTTGACGACGAGTGGGGGCGAAGTAATGTTGCAGCCGCATTCGAGCACGTTTTGAACTTCCAAGTTCCACACTTCATCGCCTGTCTTGGCGTCGATCGCCACGACGTGATTATCCTGCGTGCCCATGTAGATCATGCCGTATGCCATAGCGAGGCCCCTTGCGCCTCGCGAACTCGGGAAAGGAACCGTGGGAAGTTTATAGGCGTATGTCCAGAGCGGTATCCCCGTCGCCGCGTCCGCGGCGTAAACATTGTTTTGCGGCCCCTCCAGGTAGAGCACGCCATCCATCACTAGCGGCGCCGCCTCGAGCCCCCAACGAGGGAAATCGTTGGGGGGAGCGCCAGTGGGAAAAGCCCAGACGGGAACTAGTTCGCTCACGTTTTTACGATTGATCTGATCCAGGCGGCTGTAGCTCCAGGCGCCGTAATTGCCGTAGAACGTCATCCAGTTCTGCGGCTCCTTTTCGGACTGAATGATTCGTGACGGTGTCGGCTCCTGCCCTATGGCAAGACCTGCGCCTGCCAGCGCGAGACACACGAGAAACAAAGAGGAGTTGGTCCAACGGCGGATCTGATTTAAATCGATTTTTATTTGACGCATAATTTTATTTGCACCCTAAAAGAAAAAGACATGGCAGACTTAGCGGCGCACCTGCGCGACGAATGTTGTTGGGATGAAAACAAGTCTTAGCCGACTTCTAAATAATGCTACCAGTAACCCAACGCCGGGTACACGCACAGTTTCCAGTGATCGAGTTCGTCAGGCGCTTTCCGGTTATTGCTCACTTCCCGTTTTGCTGTGACTGAAGGTTCGCCAGATACTGTTTCGCGGCGTCCTTATCCTGCCGGCCATTGTTAAATTTCAGGAATAGCCGGATCTGGGCGGCCGCGTCAGCCACATCGCCCTGTTCGCCGTAGACTTGGGCGAGCAGGAAGTATAGGCCAGGCTGATGGTGCTCAGTGTCTATTTCAATAGCTTTCGACACACTTTTTTGTGCTTCCGGTAATTCGTAGAGATGGAAGTAGGCTATAGCCTGGTAGTAGTAAGCATACCGATCGCCAACAGAATTAAGGCCGAGAAATCGGTTGGATAGGGTCAGAAGATTATCCCATTGATTCTCACGATCCAATAGTCCCGCCAAGCAAAGATAAGGGGGCAAGTAAGTTGGTTCAACACTCAAGGCCTGCGAGCAGGCATCGTGGGCTTCGGGCATCTTCTGCTCATCTTGGAGAACCTGTCCCAACATTACCAATGCGGCGAGGTAGTTCGGGTATTTTTGAATTGCGTCGCGACCGTGTTGTTCGGCCTCAGGCAGTTTTTTCCTTTTGAAAGCACCGCAAGCTTTCTCGTAGTCGCTTCTCGCCTTCGACGGAAC
>WNFG01009867.1_pt1 | contig 10256 bp, 11 predicted proteins | sample 5400431 | NCBI WGS metagenome assembly WNFG01 (sample SAMN13153346, study PRJNA577476) | soil metagenome | isolation source: 120 cm saprolite under Douglas fir tree site 2 hole 3 replicate 2 | place: USA:California | collected 2015-04-18
TGTCTTCTGGAAGGAGGTTTTTGAGCGTGACACTATCCCACGCGACGATCAGCTGCTCCCTCCTGTTTGCAAGCTCGACAATGCGTCCCTGCCAGCCACCCAGGTCCCGACCGCTCCCTCTCTCGGTGACGCCGGGCCTGACCGCCACGCTGTCACCAATGGCCAGATGGGTGTTTTCCATCGCTGCTCCAACGCTCAAAGATACGCTGCATCAATGGTTCCAGTGTACCACACTGGCGCTGGCTCCTCTTGTCGCGTCAAGTTCCACCAGCAGGCGCGGGGGCATTCACCTCCGGGTACATTTCTCGGTAGTGTTGCCAGTTCTCGCGATAGTATTGCTGGCCGAATGCAGAAATACGCAAGACCGTGTGTTCACTCGCCATCACTCCGCTATCTCCTGGCCACCGATGACGCAGGTATGTTTCACATGGGATAGTTGCCTCTTCGACGAGTGGCCGGGCTTGTCCTTTGACCCGGTAATCTTCTAGTCGGATCACTGTATTCCGACCAATTCCTCTCGGCCACTCACTCACCCCTGTCGCTCCTGCCTGATAGGCATACACAAGCGCTTTCCAGTGCCACTCGCGAAGGGTTCCTGCGGGCGGCGCTTTCGGCGCTTTGAGATGGAGAGCCTCGCGTACCAGCTTGCGGCCAGCTCGCGTGATTTGCACAAACAAAATCGGACCGCCCAGGGAGCCGGGTTCGTACTTACAGAGCACCAGTCCGCGCCGCTGTATGTTATCTATAATCAATGCTTTCTCACGAAAGGGATACAGACCTTTTAGGTATACAGACTGATCTAATCCGTTCACATATTCTCCTTCCTGTGTTAGCATTGAGCATCATTTTAACATAGAAGGGTATAAAACACGGATATGAATAATGTTCGTTGGGAGCTGTATCCACGCGTTGCTCACACTGAACTCCCACGCGCCTGGCTCCAAATGCAGGCGAACCTACAACGCAAGCCGAAGACCATTGATGCGTATGGACGCTGCCTCAATGATTACCTAGACTTCTGTGAGAAACAGGATGTTGTACCTGGGCGTTATCTTCTTCTGAAACAACAGTATCGGTAAAGGAGCCAATATCCTTTCCATTGGAACAGGTCGAGGATTATCAAACTCCACTTTGCAGCAGCGCCTCACGGTTTTGCGGCTGTTTTGCGACTACCTTGTTGAGAAGCGGCTCCGTCCAGATAATCCCGTGGGGCGTGGGCATTATGTGGCTGGCAAGGGGTTTGGCGGTGCACGAGATCGCGGACTCATTCCGCACTACCAGAAGCTACCCTGGCTCCCTGATGATGGAGAGTGGCAGGATATCCTCAAAGCCCTCAAAGATGAGCGAATCCGCAATCAAGTCATGCTCTTGCTCGCCTATGATGGAGCCTTGAGACGTGAGGAACTGGTCACTTTGGAGATCAGTGATTTTGATGTTGCCTATCGCCAGATCAGAATTCGAGCAGAGCACGCCAAGAATGGACGAGAGCGCGTCGTGGGATATGGGAAAATCACTAGCCGCTGTCTTGAGGCATATCTCCAGCAACGACGCACCCTCTCTGCAAAAAGGGGACCGCTTTTTCTGTCAGAGTCTCATCGCAATACCGCAGGCCCACTATCACTGGTCATGTGGTCCAAGGTCGTCCAAGGAATTGCGAGGCGGGCTGGCCTGCCGCAATTTACTACACACACGCCACGGCATCTTCGCCTTACACATATGGCCCGCTCGAAAATGGAGTTGCACCAGATCGCTACCTACGCGGGTCATCGCTCGCTTGAAACAACGATGCTTTATATTCATTTAGGTGGAGTAGAGTTAAATGAGGCTGTTTCGCGAAGCTTAGCCGGTTTTGAGAGCTGGATAGATTGCATTCTAGGGGAGGGACAAAAGTGAATCAGCAGGTACAACCACTTCCTTCCCACAATTCTGCTCTGTCCTGGCCGCTCAATCTGGATGGATACGACCGCAATCCTTCGTTGACCGAAACCGAGAGGAACGAGTTTGCTCGAATATTTCGCCCATCAGGGCATCCAACTGCAATATACCGGCGAAACGTTGCTCTATCTCGTTTGTTACAGCCTATTGTGGACGCTATTGCCTATGTACATGCAGATAAAACAACGCTTACTGATACTATACGTTTTGTCTCATTAGAAATGCATCAGCGTGGAAAGGCATTTTGGGGATGGACTATCGAAGAATGGTGTGAATGCCTTTGTCAAAGTGATACGGCATTTTCGCTGCGGTTTGAACGGCGGTGTATGAAGGGAGCCAAGGGACGACAAGGGCTTGCTGTACTGGTGTATCTGCTTTGTCCTTCTCTCCCCATTGATCCACTGATTCACCTCATGAAACTTAACGCATTTTCACAAAAAATCATAAGGAAAGAGGTGTTAGATGAAGCGGTTCGACGGCTGCAAAAGATATTGCAGAGTTGGGGATACCTTCAAAAAGATCATGTGAGATTAACTGCCTGTGTTGGCTATTTACTGCTGCGAAATCGTAGCCCGAACCTTGATGACCTCACGATTGAACTCCTGGAAACTGTCGCTCAAAATTGTCCCAATCGGAGTGTACAGGACAAACTCTTTCAGGTTTCCAAAGTGCTGCTTGCTCTTGGTATTATCAACAGGCCGCTTTCCTATGTCTTTGGGAGAGGAAAGGGAACAACAAGGCCTGTAGAGAACGATAACGATGGGAGTATTTCCGATGCGTGGTTCTCCTGGTGTCAGCGCTGGCGTAAACATACTACCCTGCAAAATGCTAACGCTGTTTACTACCCATTGCTCAAAGTAGGCCGTTGGCTCAAGGTGATGCATTCAGATATTACGAGTCCAGCACAGTGGACGTATGAACTAGCCGCAGAGTTTGTGGCCGCCGTAAATGAGATGAACGTTGGAGAGTGGATAGACACACGACAGCGACGAATGGCAGTAGAGCGTTTTGGGAAACCGATGCGCGCCAACTCGAAGGAAAAACTGTTCAAGGCGATGCGAACGTTTTTGTATGATTGCCGGGAGTGGGAATGGGTTCAACTCCAGATCAATCCACATCGAGCATTGAGTACACCCCGTTCCATTCGGAACTTACTCGCACCCAATCCCCGCATCATTGACAAAGAGTTCTGGGCAAAAACTCTATGGGCAGCCATGAATTTAGAGGCTGAGGACCTCCCACTAGCTGGGAATGATATGCCTGTGTATCCTCTAGAAATGGTTCGCGCCATTGCAGCCGTGTGGTGTTTTGCGGCATTACGATCAGACGAGATTTGGAGGTTGCGTATTGGGTGTATGAGATGGCAGCACGAAGATGTGATGATCCCGGAAACCGGAGAGCTCTTGCCAAAGGATGCCACCTGTTTCCTCGATGTTCCTGTCAACAAAACGAGCAGAGCTTACACCAAGGCTGTCCATACCATTGTCGGGAAACGCGTCAACGAATGGGAACGGATACGCCCGAAGGAGCAGCCTCGTGGGCTGGACAAAAAGACGAGTGAATCAGTGCAGTTTCTCTTCTCGTTTCGAGGTAAACGCATTTCAAAAGCCTACATCAATGAAGCCTTAATACCGCTATTGTGCAAAAAAGTGGGCATCCCTGAACAAGACAGCCGAGGACAAATCACGAGCCACCGGGCCAGAGCAACCATTGCTTCTATGCTTTACAATGCGAAAGAACCGCTGACAATTTTTGAACTCAAAGAATATCTGGGACACAAACACCTCTCATCGACTCAAAGCTATGTGTCGGTTGATCCAACAAAACTTGCAAGTAAAGTGGCAAAGACAGGCTACTTAGAACAGAATATGGCAACAGTTGAAGTGTTGCTGGACCAGGATGCGGTGATGAGTGGCGCGGCAGCTCGCGGCGAGGCGTGGAAGTACTACGACCTGGGGCATGGCTACTGTACGAACGCCTTTTGGGCCGAGTGCAAACACCGGATGGCATGCGCTCGCTGTCCCTTCTACCGACCGAAAAGCTCGATGATGGAACACTTGGTGGAGGGCAAGGCCAACCTGGTACGGATGTTGGAGTTTGTCGCGCTGACAGAAGATGAACGCCTGCTGGTGACCGAGGGCATTGAACTGCATCAGACTCTGCTTGAGAAACTGGTTGATGAGCCGACACCTGCTGGCCCAACTCCGCGACAGCTAGAGGAGCAGCGACAGCAAACAGAGACAATCATTCCGCTACCCACGGTACAACGAGTGAAGCAAAAGAAGTAATCATCTGCTTTTCACTGGCGAACATCTGTCGCGTTCGGCCCTCTTTCCTCTTGACTCTGTAGTATGGTACAGAGTGTATACTTGTTCCGAAAGGAGGAACAGAGATGGAGATTCTCTCAATTGGACAAGTTGCCAGGAGAGCCGGAGTCGGCGTGGAAACGATACGATTCTACGAGCGCGAGGGCTTGCTGGAGGACCCGCCGCGCCGGGCCTCTGGCTATCGTCAGTACTCCGAGCAGGTGGTCACGCGTCTCCGCTTTATTCAACGCGCCAAGCTGCTTGGCTTCTCGCTCAAAGAGATTAGTGAGCTGCTGCTGCTGCGCGTGGACGCTCAGACGTCCTGTGACGAGGTTAAGGGGCGCACGGAGGCGAAACTCGCGGAGGTGGAGCGGAAAATGGTCGAGTTACAACGCATGCGGCACGCTCTGCTCCAGGTGGCCTCCCTCTGCACCGGACCAGGACCGACCAGTGCCTGTCCCATGCTTGAGGCGCTCGACTAGCAAGAGCCGCTTGAGCAGGCGGAACGAAACGAGGAGTGAGCCACGTCGATGGCGTCACCACCACACCACGCTGCTCCGGTGATGCTCGGCGACTTGCGGGTCGCGTTCTCACAGAGCAAACACACATGTGCATAGAAGGAAAGGAAATAATCATGGAGACGATACAAGGGAACGTTGAGCAACGCACGAACGGGCTCGAACTGCTCTTCTCCCTCGAACTGCATTACCAGGGACCGATTGAGCTCGCTCCCATGGGAGACAAGGTGGGCACGCTGGTGGGTGGAGGAGATGGGACGCTCACCGGCCCGAGAATGCGAGGCACGGTACGGTGGTCGAACTACGAGACGACCGGCGAAGACGAGGTCTGCACACTGCAGGTTCCAGGGGTCATTCAGACGCACGACGGCGCGGAGATAGGGTTCGAGGGTCGCGAGTTCGCGATGCCCCTCTCAGATGAAAGTAAGCAGTGGAGAGTCGCTGGCGTCCTGCGTTTCAAGACCGACGACAGCCGCTACGTGTGGCTGAACGAAACCTTCGCCCTCACCAGTGGCACGTTCGATTACGAATCCGGCGTGGCTCGCTGGACGGCCTTCATTCCGAAGGAAATACTCAGACTAGATCAACTCGCTGAAGCCCTGCGCGAGGCGGGCATCCGGCAGGCTTTCACCCCGGATGTCTCCCGGCTGACGGTGCGCTTGTGGAGAGAGATCGCCAGGGGGAGCCCGGTTTCCCCGCAGTGGGTGGAGCAGATCGCCTCTGCCCTCGACCTCCCGCAGCAGACCGCCCATGAGGTGCTCGACAAGATGTGCGAACGGGATGGAGATGGCAACGTAGTGGGGATCGCCGGGCTGTCACAGAACCAGCATCCCCACCGCTTTACCGTCAATGGCATACAGCTTGCCACGTGGTGCGCGTGGGACTCCCTGTTCCTCCCCGTGATGCTCCAGCAGACCGCCGAGGTTTCGTCCCAATGCCCGTCCACAGGAGAGACCATCCGGCTGACCATTACGCCAGAGGGCGTGACGAGCGAGCATCCCGCCAGCACCGTCATTTCCATCGTGATCCCACAGCCGACCAAGAATGGGCTGGAATCGGTCGAGGAGATCTGGACGACGTTCTGCCACCACATTCACTTCTTTTCCTCGCCACAGGCAGCGCAGGAGTGGTTTACTGCACGGGAGCAGGAGATCGCCATCCTCACTATCGAGCAAGCCTTTGAGCTGGGTCGGCTGACTCTGAGCGAGGTCTTGCGGCACATCTAGGGCTAGAGGGGGCGCAAGAACGCGCCCCCCAGCGCTATCCCCGCTCAGCCGCCTTCTGTCCAAGCGAGCAGGAATTGGGAGGTGCTAGGCGCTGGTGTGCGCAAGGTCCGCTGACAGCCGATGTGCAGGCAGCGGTGGAGGTGAGCGACCAGAATCCGCAGCCGCGTGAGGGAGGGCAGTAAGAGACGCGAGCGCAGGGCTTCAGCGGTGGATCGTCTGAGCCGCTTGAGACAGGCTGCGAGCCTGTGCCTGCTAACCACTGAGCACGAGGAGCCAGTGCTGGATCAAGAGGGCGAGCAGCGAGACCGACAGTTGATACCTGCTCGCAGCCGAAGAGGTCTTCCGACACTTTGATGATGAAGGGGAATGAGCGCATGTTCATTTGAGCGAGAAATGACTTTTTTGAATCCGCCTCTCATCAAAATGTCGGAAGATCCCATTTTACATGAGGGAAAGTGCCCTCTTGACAGACGGTAGATGACGCTGGTATCTTATATATCAGGATAAACGGATATCTCTTTAGGAGGATGTTCTCATGCGTGCAGCTATCTCCGAACCACTTCAGGCGTATCTGCGGCAACAAGGCAGGACCGTCCTCACCATTACCCTCAAACCCATCCGAGGCTCGGGCAGCACCGTCTTTGAGGTTTTGGTCGATCCCCATGCGTCTATCTCTCTTGTCTGCTGATGGTTATTAACGTCCTTGTTCTGCTTGTTTTCTGGCTCCATTGGCCACTAATAACTATCATGGTTTGCTGTCAGTCGTAGGCTTTGCTGTCAACTCTGGGCTCTGGTGCATTTTCCGTGATTCGGGAGGCTAACAGGAATTCCATCTGCTAGATGTTATGATTCACGGAAAATGCACCAGAGCCACTTGACAACCGTGATTTACACCAGGTATGTTTTATCAAGCAGAACGATCCCTTGCAAAGATGCGTCACGTATCAGGAGGTTGCGAGTGGACAAGAATCAAACACCTCTGGGACGCTTCTCAGAACCTGCGCTGCTCATTCTCTCGTGTTTGCAGAGCAGCCCCAAATATGGGCAAGCTATCAGAGAAGAGATTGAGCAGATTCACGGTCTCTGGTTGGAGCCGGGAACCCTTTGGGGAGCTCTCTCCCGTCTCGAATATTGGGGATGGATTGAGCCGTTGGAAACCCAGGGGCGTGGCTGTTCCTATCGTGTAACTGCGGTGGGCACGGGGGTGTTACACCATGCCTCCACGTTCCTCCTGGAGAGAATCGCCATCTCCGATCTGGACAAGCAGCAGGGCCAGCAGACTCCAGCTCGCTCGCCCACATTCCTGAGGAAGAGCAGTGTCACGCTTGGAAGAGGGCTGCTTCGACTCTACCCCCGTCCCTGGCGCAGGCGCTACGCGGCAGAGATGGTGTCGTTGCTCGAGCAGCAACCCATCACGTTCTTGACGCTGCTCGATCTCCTGTGTGGGGCCCTGGATGCGCAGTTCCATCCCCTCATGAGTACAGAACACGTGTCTCTGGCGAGACGGCGCTCCGCGGCGATCAGCTTCATCTGCGTGTTTCCTCTCTTCCTTCTTGCCTTTTTTGCCTTGGCACTTCAACCTGTAGCAAGCCCTTTCTCAGATCCGCCTGGGATCTTAGGGATTATCGTTCATGTTTCTACGTACAATAACTCCGTCGTGCACATCAGTAGCACTCTCATCGGTTTGAGCGCACTTGTCGTCTTCTTGGCACTCCTCGTGAGCGGTTTGCTTCTCGCAGGAACGCACATGAGATCGGCTCTGGTTGCACGACGTCCATGGGCGCTGCCCCTTGCATCGCTTCCAGGCCTGATCGAGCTGCTCGCTCTGGTTGCGCTGATTTCGCTGGTGCTCTCACTACAGGATGATTGGCCTTTCCACCTCGCGCTCCTTATCCTGGGAGCTGTTACCAGTCTTGTTCTCGCATTCGTCGAGGCCTTCAGGAAGGAGATGACCAGGCGAATAGTAACCGTTGCCCTCATCCCCGCTACGGTCGGAACATTCGCCATGGCAGGAGCTTGGGTTGCTTACGTCATCTGGGGCATGACCACCTGGGCCGCTGTGCCGGAATGGTACCGGCTCTCCTCACCCTTTGAGGATTGGCTGAAAGCATGGGGTATGAGTCTCTTTCTGCTGGCTCTCCCAACGGCTTTCGCGCTCTGGCGCTGGTTCCTCGCGCTTTTTGCCACAGGCAAAGCCACAAAAGCGGAGACGCGGATTTCTTTTCCGCAATCACTCCGGCAATCCTAGTTGGCAAGGCATATCTCACTTTCGTTCAGTACAAGCCTCTTTTTTGAATCAGCGAGCCTGCGAGAGAACCACGAATTGGGTAAAGTCACAGGGCGGTCAAGAAACCCAATGCATGCTCCATACTCCTCCCTGATCAGCATTCCGCTGTCCGTACATGCCAGCCCCAACAATTCGCCTATTACAAATCAGGAGCATATCGAAGGGCTTTCCTTGCATCTCGCCTCCATACTTGCTCCCGTGCTTTCTCATCATATACCCTCCTGGACAACAGCTTTTTTCCGTCTCCATGCAGGTAGATCTCTGCATAGGTCGTTGGCGCATCCATTGGTCTTGTCCTCCCAAGTTGACGTAGGTCTGAGCTCGCTTAAAAACCCAGCAAGAGCAGATTCCTGCTGTATCTTGGTATCAGCACATCTGCTTGCCTGTGTCAGAAAGGATGGGCAAAGAAACGAGCCATCAGGCCTATGAGATCGTGACCTCCTGCGAAGACATCGCTTCCGGCGCGTCATCTGCTGGTACCGTTGGGTCAGCGCTCCCACGTAGAGCATGAGCAGACTCTGTTTCATCCTTCCGTGGCATGCTTCCCCCGCCTTTGCACCTCTTGACAAGCGATCCATCATGCTGGTATCCTCATATATATCAGAATAAACGGATATCATTATAGGAGGATTTTCCCATGCGTGCAGCCATCTCCGAACAACTTCAGGCATATCTGCGGCAACAAGGCAGGACCGTTCTCACCATTACCCTCAAACCCCTCCGCTGCTGTGGTGGGACGCTCTTTGAGGTCTTGGTCGATACGCGTGAACCAAAGGACCCTGGTCGCTACGCATCGTTTGTGCAGGATGACCTGAGTATTTACTACTCCCCGGAAGACCTGGTGGCAAGCGTCCTCACCGGGCACCTGTGAGACAGGCCTCTCCGGTCGACGGCTCTCCACTGGTCGCTCTTGACGTGCCATGCATCCGCGTGCTATAATCCTCATATTAGGATATACGGATATGATCTATCAGGAGAGAAGAGGAACTACTATGGAACAGGTCTTTGCAGGTGGTGATGCTCCTGCCGTCGTGGTGCAACGGGATGCCCCCAGCGTGACTGGAGGAGCCGAGGCTCAGCTTTCGGCCAGCGATGCCGAACTGTATGCCCGCTTTTTTCGCGTGCTGAGCGACCCCACGCGGGTGCGCTTGTTGCACCTGCTCCTCGAAGCACCGGAGGCTGGGCGCACGGTCAGTGACCTGGTCGCAGCTGTGGGTGCTCCTCAGGGGCGCATCTCGACGCACCTGGGATGCTTACGCTGGTGTGGACTCGTGCAGCCGTACCGGGCAGGCAAATACGTCTACTACCGCATCGCCGACCCGCGCGTACGCGAGTTGTTGGTCGTCGGTGGGGCCATGATGCGGGACCATGCGGCTGGCATTGCCTCCTGTGGGGTCATCCGCTGAGCAACGACGGCACTGGGAAGCGGCACCGCGCCTTTTGCCTGTCCCGTGGAAGGAAGGACGTTTAGGTATGCATCTCAACCAGATGCACTCTCATTCTATAGAGCGGACATCACGCTTGCGTGCCGCGAAACGTTGGAGCAGTGCGACCATCCTGGTCGTGGGGCTGGCTGGATTCATCCACCTCTCGCTGATCCGCGAGCACTTCGAGGAACAGTTCGTCTACGGGCTGGTCTTCACCGCCCTGGCGCTCTTTCAGCTCACGCTGGCGCTCCTGCTCGCTGTGCGGCCAGGTCCGCGGGTCTACCGCGTGGGCATCTGGGGCAGTGGGCTGATCGTGCTGGTCTATGTTGTGACGCGGCTCATCCCCCTTCCTGGGGCGAGTGTGCCAGAGGAGGTGGACACGCTAGGAATTGCTGCAACGCTCCTCGAACTCGCGGCTGTCCTGCTGCTCGCCATCGCCCTGCCTGAGCCTGAAACGTCCCGCAGGCCACACGGCACGCCTCTGTGGTGGGGGATCAGTGGAGCCGTGGTCTTTGCGCTCCTCTGGCTGATCCTGACGGGTGTCGTGCAATGGACGA
>WNFG01025560.1_pt1 | contig 10255 bp, 8 predicted proteins | sample 5400431 | NCBI WGS metagenome assembly WNFG01 (sample SAMN13153346, study PRJNA577476) | soil metagenome | isolation source: 120 cm saprolite under Douglas fir tree site 2 hole 3 replicate 2 | place: USA:California | collected 2015-04-18
TCTGGATCGCCGCAAGGTCGCGCGGCCCGCCACGGCCGACCACCAGGCGGGCGAGCGCGCGGGCGAGGTCGGGCGCCGCCGCAAGCCGTCCGCGCAGATCGCGCCCCAGCGCGAAATCGGCGATGAAGAAGGAGACGGCGTCGAGCCGCGCGCCGATCGCGGCCGGATCGGTCAGGGGCGCGGCGAGACGCTGCGCCAGCAGGCGCGAGCCGGCGGCGCTCACCGTCCGGTCGATCGCGGCGGCGAGCGAGCCGCTGCGCTCGCCCGCGAGCGTGCGCATCAGCTCGAGGTTGGCGCGGGTCGCGGCGTCGATCGCCATGGTGGCGCCCTGCGCCTCGCGCACCGGCGGGGAGAGCGGCGGACGCTTGCCGATCTGGGTGCGCTCCACATAGGTGATGCAGGCTGCGGCCGCGGTCAGCTCGAGCCGCGAGAACATGCCGAATGCCTCGGTCGTGGCGACCGCGAAATAGGACGCGAGCCGCCGCTCCGCGGTCGCCCCGTCGAACACGTCGCGGGTGAGCGGCGTCACCGCCGGCAGCGAGCGCAGCAGCGGCACCATGTCGGAATCGCCGTAGAGCGCGTCCGACACGATGATCTCGCTCGGCTCGAGCCGCGCGATCTCCGCCGCGAGGCCGACGCGGTCGCATTCGGTGAGCCGGAATTCGCCGGTCGAGATGTCGAGGAAGGCGAGGGCGAAGCGGACATCGTCGCCGGCCGACGAGGTGCGCGCCCGGACGAGCGCGACGAGGTAATTGTTGCGCCGCGCGTCGAGCAGCGAATCCTCGGTCAACGTGCCCGAGGTGACGAGCCGCACCACGTCGCGCCGCACCACGCTCTTCGATCCGCGCTTCTTCGCCTCCGCCGGGTCCTCCATCTGCTCGCACACGGCGACGCGATGGCCGAGCGCAATGAGCCGGTGGAGATATTCGTCGGCGCGCTCGATCGGCACGCCGCACATCGGGATGTCCACTCCCAGATGCTTGCCGCGCTTGGTCAGCACGATGCCGAGCGCCCGGCTCGCGATCTCGGCGTCCTGGAAGAACATCTCGTAGAAATCGCCCATCCGGTAAAAGAGCAGGCAATCCGGATTGGCGGTCTTGATCTCGAGATATTGCTCCATCATGGGCGTGACGCGCTCGTCGTCCGCCTTGGGCGCGACGCGGTTGTTCGCGTCAGCGGGCGCGGCAAAGCCGGTGGAATCATGCTTGCGGGCGGCGTCCATCGGACCGCACGCTAGCAGATGCCTGCCGGGTTTTCATGATGCGGGAGGAGGAACCCACAAGCTATGAGCCGTAGCCCGCATGGAGCGAAGCGGAATGCGGGGAAAGCCCGTCCGCGGATGGTCTGGCCCCGGATTTCGCTTCGCTCCATCCGGGCTACAGGCCAAGCGTCGTCTCACTGCACCTCGTTGCTGCGCCGCAGCCCCGAAATCATGGACGTATCGAGCAGGTGCGCCCGCGCGCGCGCCGGATCCTTGGCGATGGCGATCAGCTCGCCGAGCCGCTCGCGCTGGACCTTCGGGTCGTGCTCCTCGAGGAGATGCTTGTTGCGGATCGACATCGCCTGCACCTGCTCGATCGCCGCCGAGCGCCGCTGGCGCACGTAGAGATCGAGCACAGCGCCGTTCGCTTCGCCGCGCCAGGTCCGGCCGAGCTTGTCGGCGAGGTTGATGGCGTCGTGGATGCCACTGTTGAGCCCGAACCCGCCGAGCGGATTGTTGAGATGCGCGGCATCGCCGGCGAGCAGCACGCGCCGGTCACGAAACGTCTGTGCGACGCGCTGGTGCACGCGGTAGACGCTCTTGTGGCGGATCTCGTAGGGCTCGCTACGCTTCACCAGCGACTGCATCACACGCTCGACATAAGTCGGATCGAGCAATTCCTCTTCGGACAGCGTCGCCTCCGCCGGAACGGCGGCCCGCCAGAGGCCGGGCGGACCCTGGTCGGGCACCTTGAACACGGCCGCCCACTCGACCGGATCGGAGATGTACGAGTTCCAGGCAAATCCGTGCTGGCCGAAGTCATAAGGCGTGCTCACGACGAGAAACTGCTCCGGCCAGGTGAAGCCTTCGAACTCGACGTCCAGAACCTTGCGGATGGTGCTGCGCCCGCCATCCGCCGCCACCAGCCAGGACGCCGCGATGGTATCGTGGCCGTCCTCGGTCTTGACCTCGACGCGCACGCGGTCGGCCGCCTGGCTAAATCCGGTCACCTGGTGTCCGAACCGCACCTCCGCGCCGGTGTCACGGCGCAGGATTTCGAGCTGGATCGGGGTGAGCCGGTGCTGCTCGAAATGCAGGCGAAACGGATAGGGTGTGACGTCGGCGAGCAGATCGAGATCGAACTCGGCGATGTCCTCGCCGCGCTTGTCGCGGATCTGCCAGTGCCGCACCCGGATGCCGGTCTCCAGCATGCGCGCTGACAGTCCGTACGGCGCCATCATCTCGAGCGTCGGCGGATGGAAGGTGGCGGCGCGCAGGTCGTGGGCGAGGCCGGGTCCGGCCTCCAGCACGATCACCGGAATGCCCTGCTTGCCGAGCGCGAGCGCGGTCATCAGTCCGGTGGGACCGGCGCCGGCGACGACGACGGGCGGGGCGGGCATTGCAGTCGCTTACTTGACCAGCTTCGCGCCGGTGAGGTTTTCCAGGTTCTTGAAGTAGATCTTCTCCTGCTTGTCCTTCGGCAGGTTGAGCGAATCGAGAATCCGCAGCGTCTCGCGGATGTAGCCCGTGCCTTTCTCCGGATCGAACGGGCAGTCGGAGGCGAACACGACCTGCTCGATCGGATAGAAGGCGAGCCCGAGGACCGTCGCCGCATCGGCGCCGAACACGGCGGTGTCGACATGGAAGTTCTGCTTGAAATAGTCGAGCGGCCGTTTCTTCAGGCTGCGCTTGAGCGCCTGGTAGTCCTCGTCCGAGGTGCGCGCGCCGATCTGGTCCCAACCCGGACCGATGCGGCCTTCGAGGATCGGCACGATGCCGCCGAAGTGATGCATGATGAGCTTGAGGTTGGGATGGCGGTCGAGCGTCTTCGAGAAGACGAGGCGCGCCATGGCGGCGGCGGTCTCGTAGGACCAGCCGAACGTCCACCAGATCTCGTAGAGCGATTTCTTCTCGTCGAGATAGTCGGGGAAATTCGCGCCGCGGGTGGGATGAATCCAGATCGGCTTGCCGAGCTTTTCCATGGTCTCGAAGAACGGCGCGAATTCCGGCCGGTCGAGCGGCTTGCCCTTGATGTTGGTGTAGATCTGCACGCCGAGCGCGCCGTTCTTGATGGCGCGCTGCGCCTCGCGCACGGCGCCTTCGGGTGACCCGAGCGAGGCCTGCGCGACCCAGCCGGGAAAGCGGTCCTTGTGCTTCGCGCAGATCTCGACGAAGCCGTCGTTGATCAGCTTGCACAGCTCTTCGGTCTGCGCGCCCTCCACCACGGTCTCGATCGGCGGCATCGCGTAGGAGAGGATCTGCGCATAGTCGGGAAACTTGTCGACGACGCGGAGCCGCTCGTCGAGATCGTGGATGCAGGGAATCTCGCGCATGCGCTTGCCGATGTCGGCGAAATTGCCGGCGATCTGCGCCATCCGGTCGGAGAACGGCTTGGGAATGAAATGCGTATATGCGTCGACCCGCATCATGGGTGATCCTCACTCCGTTGCTGGTGCGGCGCCGGGATGCGAGCGAGAGGCGCAGCGTCAGAGAATCTTTGAAGCTTCAATCTTTTCTCATCGCAAGGGCCATGGCGGCCGCGCGATTGTCAAGGCCGCGCGCCCGCGGCGGATCAGCCATGCACGACCCGCTGGCCGACGCTCATCGTGCCATCCCGTGCAACTTGTGCGGCCTTACGGCGCTGCGACCTAAGCGAGCATGCTCAACCTGCGTGGTCAGGCTCGACTTGCGCGGTCCGCCCGCCCCCTTGCGGACCCAGTCGGCCGCCTGCGCGAGCAGCCAGTCGCGCGCCCGCTTGATCTTCGGCAGCATCGCGGTCGCCTTCGGGCACACGATCCAGTAGGTCTTGGACAGGCGCAAATTCACGGCGAACGGCCTGACCAGGCGCCCGCTGATGAGGTCTCCGGCCGCCAGCGTGGTGCGTGCAAGCGCGATCCCGTGGCCGTCGACGGCGGCGTCGATCAGCATGCTCGCGCGGTTGAGCACCGGGCCGGCGGGCGGCTCATCGACGACGCCCGCCGCTTCGAGCCAGTTCGACCAATCCTTTTTCCCCGCATCGAGATGAAGCAGCGGAAACTTGAGCACGTCCCCCGGCCGGCTCAGGCGACGGCGGCCGTCGATCAGCTTCGGGCTGCACACCGGAAAGAGCTGCTCGGGCGACAGGCGCTGCAAGTGCATGTCGGTCCACGTGCCCTCGCCGTGACGGACCGCGAGATCGACTTCCTCGCGCGCGAAGTCGACGTGATGCATGGTGGCGGAGACGCGCAGATCGATGTCGGGATGCGTCTCGGCGAATCTTCCGAGCCGGTGCACCAGCCATTTGGCGGCGAAATCCGGCGAGGTGCTGATCGTCAGCGCGCCGGAGCTCTGGCGCTGCATGAGGCGCTCGGTGCCGAGCGCGATGCGATCGAGCGCGTCGCGCACGACGCCGAGATATTCGCGCCCCGATTCCGTGATCACCAGCCGCTGGCGCTCGCGGTTGAAGAGCTTGATGCCGAGCTCCTGCTCCAGCGCTTTCACCTGATGGCTGACCGCGCCCTGCGTGACGCAGAGCTCCTCGGCCGCGCGCGTAAAACTTTCGTGCCGGGCTGCGGCCTCGAAGGACTTGAGCGCATTGAGCGCTGGCAGGCGGCGAAGCATGGCCGATCCGTCATGAGAAATGTTCAGGCAAGGTAGAGAAAGCATGCTTTGAGGGCAAGTGGCCCGGGCGATATTGATCCGTCTGCGCCGGCTGAGCTGCGTCCTCGGCCGAACGACGACCGGAGCCTCCAAGATGGCGAAGCTGCATGCCGGACCGTTTCGTCCCCCGGCTGGGCGTGCCGGGTCATCATGTTGCCGGCCAACGTTTTTCGCCTGGATTTACGGGCTTTCAACCATTCTCGGGACGTGGACTGCGCGCAGCCGGCAGCGTCGCGAGCTACGGGACCTTGCGCGCCGTGACGACGACCTCTTGGCCGATATTGGCCTGACCCGGCACCGGGCATTTCGCGAGGCGGCGAAATGGTTTTGGCAACCATGAATGCTGTGCGAAGCCATATCATGAGAAATTCTATGGCTGGCCAGATAAATGATGCTTTGCGGCCAAGCGTGAAATCCGGCTATCTCGCGCCCGGTCGGGCACCCATGCAGCCGCCCGGCTTCTGAAACAAGACGCTTCTCGTCCAAGCGCTGCTCCGATCCCTGCGGGGGAAGGAGCGCCTTGTGACCGACCGAACCGCCTCAATCTCCGCTCCATTGCTGGCTCCTGCGACCACCGCCCGTCCGGCGGCTGCGGCGCGCACCAAGCTGCTGCTCGAAGGGCCGATCTTCCCCACGCTGCTGCGCCTCTCGGCGCCGAACGTCATGAACCTGCTGGCGTTCGCGGGCGTGATCACGTTCGACGGATTCTTTCTCGGCCGCATCGGAACCGATGCGCTTGCGGGCGCCTCGCTGGCGTTTCCCTGGGTCATGTTGGTCCTGCAGACGACCAACAGCGGCATGGGCAGCGGGGTCTCGTCCGCAGTCGCGCGCGCCCTCGGCGCGGGGCGCCGCGACCGCGCCGACGCGCTCGTCTTCCACGCCTTCCTGCTGGCGCTCGCGCTCGGTGCGATCTTCTCCACCGTGATGCTGCTCGGCGCGCCCGTCGTGTTCCGCCTGATGGGCGGACGGGGCGACATGCTGTCGGACGCACTCTCCTACGCCAACGTCGCGTTGGGCGGCGCCGTCTGCATCTGCGTGCTCAATTTTCTCGGCAACGCGGTGCGCGGAACCGGCAACATGAGCCTGCACGCCTCCGTGCTCATCGGCTGCGTGCTGGCACATATCGTCATCTCGCCCCCGCTGATTTTCGGCCTGGGACCGTTGCCGGCGCTCGGTCCGGCCGGCGCCGGCTGGGGACTGGTGATTCCGTTCGCCGTCGGCAGCCTCGTGCTCGTCTGCTATCTGCGTTCGCCGCGCGCGCTCGTGCGCTTGAACTTCCGCGGCGTGGCGCCACGCTGGGAGCTCTTTGCCGACATCCTCAAGGTCGGCGTGCCCGGGCTCATCAACACCGCGATCACCAACCTGTCCGTGGTCGTGCTCACGGGGATCGCGGGTCACCTCGGACGCGAAGCCGCCATCGGCTACGCGATGGGGGCGCGGCTCGAATACATCCTGCAGCCGGTGGCGTTCGGCTTCGGCACCGCGATCGTCGCGATGGTCGCCACCAACTGGGGCGCCCGACAGTATCGCCGCGCGCGCGAGATCGCCTGGATCGGCGCCGGCACGATCGCGGCGGTATGCGGAACGATCGGGCTCGCCGTCGCATTCTTTCCCGGCCTGTGGATGGGCCTGTTCAGCGACGACGCCGAGGTCGCTCGCGTCGGTGCCCTCTACCTGAGCGTCGTCGGACCGGTCTACGCCTGCTTCGGGCTCGGACTCGGCCTCTTCTTCGTCGCGCAAGGCGTCGGCCAGGTGATCGGCGCCGCCATCGCCAATGCGCTGCGCCTCGTCGTCGGCGCGGGCGGCGGCCTCATCGCGATCTATTGGCTCGATCTCGGCACGACCGGCTTCTTCGCCGCGGTTGCCGCCGGTTTCTGCCTCTACGCGGCGCTCACGGCGCGCGCGGTGCTGCGGGTGAAAACGCCCGCACCCTGATGGCGCGCTCATCCAAATCGAAACCGAAAGGAAAAATCATGTCTCGATCACGTTCATCCGTCCTGCTGGCCGGCATTCTCGTCCTCGGCGCGACGCAAGCTCTCGGCGCGCCGCTGTGCAAGCCGGTGCTGAGCATCAACGCGGTGCGTATGTCGGACGTCCGGCTCACCCACAAGGTCTGGACCGCGCAGGTCGCCGTCGACGCGTCGCGCTGCGCGGTCTCAGCCGGCCGCTTCGACATCCGGTTCGTCCGCCTCAAGGAGAACAGCCCGGACCTGCGCTTCAACGAACGGTTCACCTGGAAGCCCGGACAGGTCGAGATCTCGAGCGAATTTTCGGCGGACGAGACCGTCGCCGAATACGCCATCGGCGACGTCGCGCCGTGCGCCTGCCGCGAGTAGGCCGGAGCGCCGCGATGCTCGCCATCTCACCCCGCGTACCGTCCGGCCTCGAGCCGCGACCTGTGATCGCCGCCGGCACACCGCGACCACGGCGTTCGTTGCCGCGCTGGCTCGCCTCGCTCGCGGCCTGGCTGCGATGGCGACGCAACGAAAACTGCCTGCGCGCGCTCGCCGCCGTCGACGATGACGAACTCTGTCATCTGAGCGAAGCGGGGCAGGAACTGCGCCGGCGCGCGCGACACCAACTCGATGCGACCCATCCGGGCGCATGAGGCAATGCGAACCATCAACGGAGATGAAAGATGAAGACCTTAAAGGAGATGAAAATGAAGACGTCCATGCAAACCCGTGGCGCGCGAACCGCTTTGGTCGCCCTAGCGGCCGCACTGCTCGCGGGCAGCCCGGCCGCGGCCGATGAGATCCGCCTTTTGTCGGCGGCCGCGATGCAGGCGCCATTCAAGGACCTTGTCGGGAAGTTCGAGCGCCAGTCGGGTCACCGGCTGCTCATCACCTACACCACCATGGGGGCCATCACCGAGCGGGTGCTGGGCGGCGAGACCGCCGACGTGATCATCGGATCGACGCCCTCGATGGCGCGTCTCGCTAAGGAGAAAAGGATCGACGCCGATAGCCGGGTCACGATCGCCAAGGTCGGCATCGGGCTGGTGGTTCCGATCGGCAGCCCGAAGCCGCCCATCCGGTCGGTCGCTGATCTCAAGCGCGCGCTGCTCGCGGCGAAGACCGTCGTTTACGCCCGGCCGAGCGGGGGCGGCGCGGCCGGCATCCACGTCGCGGCGGTGATCGAAAAGCTTGGCCTGAGCGAAGCGCTGAAGGCCAGGACCATCTACGGCACGGGCGGCGACGTCACCGAGGTGACCTTCGGCCAGGGCTATGGCGCGCTCGGGTTGACGCAGATCAGCGAGATCGTCGGCAAGCTGACCGCCGAGTTCGTTGGTCCGCTGCCGGACGAGCTGCAGAACTACACCGGTGTGACGGTCGGCATTCCGGCCGGCACGGAGCCCTCGCAGGCAGTCATGGACTTCATTGCGTTCCTCAAGAGTCCGGTGGCCGTCGCGGCCATCAGGGCCAAAGGCATGGAGACCGAGTGAGAACGCTGCTTCGTGACATCGGAGCCGACCGCCGGCTCCCTTGACCTTCCGCGGCAATGGCGTGCACTTTTCCGCACCCATTCGCCGCGGGATTCATGACAGCCGATCCGTCGTCCGCCAGCGCTGCCGCTCCTTCGCATAAGCCGGGCCCGCGATGACGGCGCTTGCCGGCCTCTGGCATTTCGACGGCCGGCCCGCCGCCGACCGGTGCGCGCGGATGCTGGCCGCGCAGGAACTGTACGGGCCAGATGCGCGCGGCCAATGGTCGGATGGCGGCGTCGCACTCGGCCGTCAATTGATGCGGCTGCTGCCGGAGGATTCCTTCGACCGCCAGCCGCTCGTCGGGGGTGGCGGCCGCCTCGTGCTGGTGGCCGATGTCCGGCTCGACAATCGCGACGAGCTCGCCGCCGCGCTCGATATTCCCGCAGCGGCGGCGCAAGGTCTTTGCGACGCCGCCATCCTGCTGACCGCCCTCGAGCGCTGGGACGACGCGTGCTTTTCTCGCCTGGTCGGCGATTACGCCTTCGCGCTGTGGGACGGGACGCGGCGCCGCCTGCTGCTCGCGCGCGATCCGCTCGGGCAAAAGCCGCTGCACATCCATCGCGGCAACGGCTTTTTTGCCTTTGCCAGCATGCCGAAGGGCCTCCACGCCTTGCCCGACGTGCCGCGCGCGCCCGACGAGGAGATGGTGCTCGAGTTCCTCGCGGTGATCCCGAAGATCGGCACCCGCACGTTCTNNNCGCGACATCGAACGCGTCGAGCCCGGCCACGTGACGACGGTGACAGAGCGCGGCGTCGCCTCGCGGCCGCATTGGGAGCCGCAGCGGCGAACGATCCGCCTCGGCAGCGCGGATGAATATGCCGAAGCGCTGCGCCATCATCTCGACCAGGCGGTGGCGTGCCGGCTGCGCGGCGCCGCCGACGTCGCCGCCCAGTTGAGCGGTGGACTGGACAGCGGCGCCGTGGCGGCGACCGCGGCCCGCCTGCTCGCGCCGTCGGGCCGCCGCGTCGTCGCGTTCACGGCGGTGCCGCGCGCCGGCTACGACGGACCCGCCCCGCGCAACCGCTTCAACGACGAGGGTCCGCACGCGGCCGCAACCGCGGCCATGCACCCCAACATGGAGCACGTGCTCGTCCGGCCCGCGCGCAAGCTGCTCGACGATCTCGATCGAAGCCTCTTCCTGTACGACCGCCCCATGCTCAATCTGTGCAATGCCGAGTGGGATCACGCCATCAAGGATGCGGCTCGCGACCGCAAGCTCAACGTGCTGCTCATCGGGCTGATGGGAAACATGACGCTGAGCTACGCCGGTCTCGATCTGTTGCCGGAGCTGATCCGTGGCGGACGCTGGCTGCGCTGGTGCCGCGAGGCGCGCGCGCAGGTCGGGCCAGGAAAGATGCGCTGGCGCGGCGCGCTGGCGAACACGTTCGGTCCATGGGTACCGGATGCGGTATGGACCCGCCTGCGGCAATGGAATGGCGGGCAGGATTTCGAGATCGCGCAATACGCCGCCATCCATCCCGACGTACGCGCGCGCCGAGATCTTGCGGCCCTCGCGCGAGAGCGCGGTCTCGATCTCCTGGCGCGCATGCCGAAGGATGGCTTTGCGGCGCGCCTGCGCGCGCTCCGTCGCGACACCGCCAACTACAACAAGGGTACGCTCGCCGGTTGGCGCATCGACCAGCGCGACCCCACGACGGATGTGCGCCTCGTCGAGTTCTGCCTCGCCGTGCCGACGGAGATGTATCTGCGCGACGGCACGCAGCGCGCGCTCGCCCGCCGCGCTTTCGCGGACCGCCTGCCGCCGCGCGTGCTCGACGAGCGGCGGAAGGGCTATCAGGCGGCGGACTGGCACGAGCGGCTCGGCCTGGTGCGCGGGCAGGTCGAGGTCGAGCTCGACCGGCTCGCGGACTGCGCGCCGGCTACCGAGGTGCTCGATCTCGAGCGCATGCGCGGCCTCGTCGCGCAG
>WNFG01005943.1_pt1 | contig 10254 bp, 6 predicted proteins | sample 5400431 | NCBI WGS metagenome assembly WNFG01 (sample SAMN13153346, study PRJNA577476) | soil metagenome | isolation source: 120 cm saprolite under Douglas fir tree site 2 hole 3 replicate 2 | place: USA:California | collected 2015-04-18
CTTCTACCCACTAAAACCTCACGATTGTAGATCCAGTCATTGGGGATGTCCAAGGACTGTTTTAGTGCTGGTTCCCAAGTTTCTTTCACAAGGCGGATGGACTGTTCGTTTCGTTTAATTCTGGTGGCCATTAGCTTGTCTTGGGTGAGTCGTGTGTTGATTGCTCCGAACCATCGTGCTTCAATTTCGTTGACAGTGTGTGTGCGTGGTGGCTCTCGGACGACTCTTTCGTATCTCAGAACCCATATGAGGTAGGCCGCTTCGGAAATGAGGATCTGGAAGAGGCATCCGGCACCTCGTCTAGAGGGCCGTTGGTGAGTACTTTCTTGTTGGTTAGCAGTCTTTTGCGGTTCCGCAGGTGGTAGCGTGATGGTGCCGCTGCCAAGTATTATTCCTAGGCTGATTTCTGGCCAGGGAATTTGGTCGTGCAGCCAGAGGTCTTTTGCTAGGGTCCAGATAAGTCTTGGTGGAGTTGCTTGGCAGTGTGTAAGGATATGCTCCATGGATTCTGTGGTTTGACAGACGGAGCAGAATTCTCATGGTGCACTGTCCCCTAGGTGTCTCCAGTATTCACCAACTTTCTGGGTTCCATGCATGGCCTTGTATAGGAACTGTTTAGTACGTGTTCGCAGGGTGCATCGTTTCATTCCTGCCCATATCGTGGAGTCAGTCTGTTTCATGTTTCTAATAAACTGTTATAGTTTTGGATTGCCTCCCTTGTCGCTTGGAGGTTCCTTGAGGTAGTTGGTCGGGTTGGTTGCGGTTGGCGTTCCATGATGCCGCGGTAGGTGATTGCTTGGGTGAGTGCTGCTAATTTAGCACCTCGTAGGTCGAAGGTAATTGGTATGTCCAGGTCTAAGGTATCCGGGAGGGGTTTATCCGCTCCTGTTTTTGCGAGTTGGTCGCACTCATCATTTCCTTGGTCTCTGCTGTGGACAGCAGCGAGATGGGAACAAGGGTCCTGTTCAGACTCAGAGGGATTGGGGCTCAACTTTTTTATGCTCGCATGGTTCCTTTCATGCACGTGTGGTTTCCTTTCATGCTCGCGTGGTGAGCGGTTTAGTGGTGGCATGTTAATGGGCGGTTAGCGTGTTGTAGGGTGGGGGGTCGATGTAATTCCTTACTTCCATGAGACCATGTTTCGTATGATAGGTGTTTAGGTCTGTTGTAGTGGATGCTTGGAGGGGGGATTGTCGGTGCTGTTCATGGGCGGGTACTACTGGTTTCAGACGTAAGGTTTCGTTGTGCTCAAGGCAGATGTGGCTGTTAACGATGGTTAAAATGGTTTATCATCACTCGTTAGAGGGTTGGGGGGCCAGTGGTAGCTGAAGGCGGGGTGACAGAGGCTCTGACATTGCAGAGGTCTCTTGTTGTCGCGTCCCCGACTATCCTTGCCCACGGATCCATGCCGTGGGAATCTCGCACCATGGTGGCGGTAGCGGTTCAAGGAGCCCCCTCTGGGCCTATTCGACTCGGATGTGGGCTTAAATGCCACATTTTAGCGAGCATGATAGGCACGATCGTGTAGTAGAGGGACTTTGTTGTACGAGGCGTAAGCTAACGTGCTCAGAGAAGAGTTTAAAACCAACGACAAATATAATTGTCATCCTCGTCTCTTTTTTGGCATCCAGCGAAGGGAAAAAGTATGAGGGAACGATTGGGTTGGATGGATGTGCCCTACTTCTAGAAGTTGCGACGATGGACGTAGGACTGCCGGTATCTATTAGTCGAAGGCAAAATGTACCTGGTCACCGCATTACAGTACCAGAGACCTCGGCACGGAAGCGGTACCGATTTCACGTCTCGGGATCACCGCAGTCACTCCCAATGAGACAACGGATCGTTCGTGGCACAATGCGTAGCGCATGACCCTGTGGTTGCTATGGTTCACTTGGCTGTAGCCTGCTAATGTGTCGCCCTGGAGTGTTGAGCAGGTCTATTCACACTATGGGCATAGGCGGCATGTTCGTCGATTCAACATGTGTCGTTGCTGCATAAAAAATGTCATCCCAGACATACCTGTTCAAGAAAGTAGTGGATGTCCCTCCGAGTCTCTTGTTTTTTCCGTACGCGGCCTCAGGAAGCCGCGAAGAATTCTCACGCGCACAATTCATGTACCCTCGTGACAATGACAGTGGACAACCAGCGGTTGATGCGTAGCGCAATGGGCAATACTCGGCATAACTAAGAAGGCTGTGTCACGGTTAACTACACCCGCGGGAATATCGGGTCCTTTGTCGGGCATACTCATGAAGGCGCATGCAGTACCAGTGATATGAAATTGTCATTTTTTGTGATGCCATGGCAGGTGAAACAAGACGATAATCTCACCTGGAATCGGAGAGTTGAATAGCGTCCCTGAGGCAGGCTTCATACAGGAACATCACTGTATTTCAATTGATGTTGGGGAAACAGAGAGTTTCAATCGGACGTCTAGCCACTCCTCGAAAAGCACCCTTGATGTCTCGCGAGCTACGTCCCTGTGAAAGATGTGCACAGGTCAATCCTTTGCAGGCACACACATGTCGTGCAGTGATTGCATGCGGTTTTTAGCCCGCTCCGCAGTCATGTGCCACGAGCAGCGCCTCATCATCGGTCTCACCGGCAAATTAGCTTCGCCACGATCAGCGTCAGCTTAAATGTTGACACTGAGAAATGAAGGCTAGCTGTGTGATGGGAAGTTTATGCGCATTATTCAGGAAGTTTCAAATCGAGAGGATGGCATTTGGGGCTGTGATCCCCATGTGGCGAAGAGGCAAACTTAGCGCTTTGCGATGACCATAACGGGGAACCTTACGTTCCTTGGGCCTGGTACAATCAGTCATGTGCCAGTGGGCGTCCGATATCACAATTCCGGTTCATGCAGAAAAAAGCCGGATGACATCCACGCCGAAAATACGTACGTTAACACCCTAGAGTAGGGGGCAGCATCCCCTACCTTTTGCTCAATGACAGGCCAGGGAAAAACCTAATCGGGCGCCAGATAAGCCAGATATGATTCACGATCAAACAATCAAACAATGGATCAGGGCGTCAAAGATCCAAATCAAGGCTAGGGATCAGCAGGCTGATACGCCCTTTCGACTGATGGACCGCACAGGTCCCGGGTACCAGGACCAATGCGTGGACCAGAACTCCATCCGTTACTTATATCTTCCCCCGATGGCCTTCCCTGTCACCTTGATCATTTGTTCTCAATTCCCCACACAGGAATCGGCATGCCCGCAACTATCGATGTCAAGACTACCTTGGGGGCCGTTCTTATCGGCTGCTTCATTGCCATCGCGTGCGTAGCTCATACTCAGCGATCCCTCACCAGGCTCACTTGCGTTGCTCGATTCCTGATCCGTGTCCGTGTTACGCAGACTCTCTGGAGTTGTTTTTTTTCAGGGATGCATCTACTTTCGGCTGTACAAAGGTGACAACCCATTGACCAAAGCTATGGTGCGTCATTCTTACCTCTAATCCGCCAAATGCTACATGACCCACCTTCCGTAGGTCCTTGCGGTCATGTAAGCAGTGAAATATACGTCCAGGTCACTTTGCGTGCTGAATGCCGCCCCTTTTTGAAACCGCAGGTTACTGGATGTCACTCATACTTGCATCATATGCACTGGTATTTGGGACTATATCATCGCAAACTTTGGGAACGTGACATATCGCCTTGAGGGAGTCGTTCCATTGTAAGCCCCGACTGCGGTTACATGTTCACCGTTCACTAGTATCTAACCTTCTCCGGAATCCAGACCAATTCCAGTACGTAGCCCGGTTTTGAATGATCTCATACGTCCTTTCTGACACCCCGCCAATAGTTAAGCATAATAGTTACAGTATGTCTGGCGCTTGTTCTATTTGACTTATCAAATCGCTGATGTCTATCACAGGGATTTATTACGCTTATCACACATCTGTGCGTGGGAGTAACTACTATTAATTGACACATGTAATAACTCTTCTAACCCAACACAGATTCTTCTTGCGGAGGTTGTTGCACCGTGAGTCACTTTCCTACGCCATCGCTAAATCAGGTTTAATTTTGAAGCTCTTAGTGAGCAACTATAACTGGTTCATCATTGGCCCCACGGTAACACCCTATTGTTCTTTTATTTCAAGTGACTGAGTTCAGTCTTAGACGGTCCTGGTGATCGCACGTGTAGGTTAGTCAAAAATGCATCAATGATACACCGCAGATTTGCTGATTAACTGCGAACAGTCTCTGCAATAGGTATGCTGTATTCCCGTATTTGCATCGAGCGTACATTTGACCACTTTATCGGTTTGACATAGTCACATCCTCCTTCCTGTGAGTTGACAGGCTATCGCGGTGCTCATGCTTTCCGGGGTAGCTAACGGCGTCTAGGATCCATCTCAAAACTTTCCCTGCTTTCACTGCCAAGTACGCCGTATGTTCACTTTATTTTCTATTCGTTTCTATCTATCTCACCATAAGTGTAGTACATGTTCACGCTTGGACTCGCACTTTCATCCACTATTGATGTGGTGATCACCTTCGGAATGTGTTTCTACCTCCAGGAGAGCCGCCGAGGCTTTGGAAAGTGAGTATTCTTCGCAGACCTCGCACGACATACAATGCGAATACATTTGCATCGCAGGATGGATGAAATTATAGACTCAATCATCGTCTACACAATTAACAATGGCACGCTCACTTGGTTAGTAACTCACATATATTTGTCAAGATGTAGATGCTCACGTTTATGTCCTTTTTGAAGTCTTTCAACCATCATGTCAATGGTTTTCGTATGTTAAATATTTATGCGTTCTATTCTCGGGTATTTATTCTTCCGATAGTGGCTCACCTTGAGGAAGACTCTCATTTTCATGGCGCTTCATTTTGTCATCGCCAAAAGTAGGTTCCTAATTTTAGTCGCATCCGACTTTCTGATCTGGTTAAATGCATTTCCGGCAGTGTATGCAAACTCTCTCTTTGCAACGTGAGTTAACTAATTTCGCGGGTTTACGGTTCACGCTTATATTAACTGAATGTGTTACCCAGGCTCAACATGCGGCGGAATTTCCGTGGGCGTGCCGCTATGCAGAAAGAGACTGCTGCGGACCCCACGCCCGTCCGTTTTCCGGACTCATATGGCCAGGGCAATCGTTTCATGCAAGGTCATCAGGTACGTGTCGGCAGATTACTGGGATCAAATCTAGGGTGCTCATACAATGTAGATTGGTTCGATCGATTTTGATGATGGGACCATGGCAGACACCAAAGGGGTACGCATGATCGCTCCCTTCCCCTGACCGCGGAGATTTGATATCGAGGTCTTTTTTTACAGCTTCACATCACAGTTGAAAAGACGGTGCAGTACGATCTCGAGGACGATCGCGGCTCAGGTCCTTCATCTGAACCAGATTCGCCTGGGATGTTCGGAATGACCCCCATCGTCAAAGCCTGAACTGGATAGTTCACTGCTATCCCTTGTTTAATGTCCCTCACGGAGTCATCTAGATCATACAGCCGGATAATCTCCCCATTTTTTCTTACACATGTACTATGAACAAGGTTGTATGAATTGGACCTCTGGGTTTTGAGTCCACCTCTTGTTTTTGTTTTTTTCCACGTACGGTCCAAATGCGAAATTTGTTGTATGTTATAGGACACTGTGTCTCTGTTGTGCATGGGAGGTCTGTACCCTCTCCGTTGCGCGAACTCAAACAATGATATCAGGTGTGTAGTATTGCATCACTGCGTACCGTTCCCTCAATCGTGGTGCACTCGGGTTGCTTGGGTTTGATAGTGTAACATACTTTCTACTAACATCGTCGGAGCATTTGCATACCGGAGCACTTGCAAACCTCGGAGTAGCCAGACTGACCGGAGCGGGGAGTGACGGCAGCAATCGTGTTATCACTGGCAGCGATCCGAGCTGCCCGAGAAGCAGGGCTTCAGATGCGGGGCTTCCTCTTGGCGTTTCATGAACGCACCACGTCGACCAATACTATATCTTGCCATACGATGAAAATTGGTGTGAATGTTTCAACCCCGGACTCGGACTTTGACAATACCACAAGGATATATAGTCGAGCGCCACACACGCGTGCTAGCATTTGGGATGCATATCGGGGAGGATCAGGCCAGATCCAACTGAAGAGAAAACTTGGCATGACGCTTTTGTATGGTTTTCGATCATAACATGAAGGCCTGCCCTTCTACTCTTTGCAAATGCCTTGATCGATCTTGATACTCTGATGGTCTTCAAGTTGGCTACTAGATCTGCTGACATGCCATGCCCCGGAACTTTGCTTTTTTTGTTCAGTACGCGTTCGCAACTTCCTAGCGTTGAGTAATCTCCTACAAATACCCGGAGGCAAATTTCTCCGATTTCGTCGACCGCTGACATGACGGAGAAAAACAAAACAAGCTCAGGCTGCTCTTCGGTCATTTTGTAAATGCAACCAACTTCGGGTGTTCGTACCCAACTTCGAAAAAAATGTACGTGAGAACGGAAAGATAAAAGAGAACCTGAAAATTGACGGCGCAATCATATGTCAATCACGCATTGCCAGTGGCTGGTACCTCACTGCAGAACTGGAATCGAGTAGTCATCTAAGCCGGGTGGTGGCGCAAGAGGCATTCCAATTGCGGGGTATGTGGTCACGTTAAGTGCTTCGGATGTGTGCTACGTACCCTCGTGGCCCTGGCCATGTGCCCAGCCCGTGGTGCCTGGGGGCTATGTTGTGTCAGTGGAAACACGAGACATGCCTAACTAGGGTCGGATTCAGACACGATGATACAAGTGACAGACGTTTGGCGTGCCGATTTCGGGTTCAGTAACACACATTTCGTTCTGCGGGGGATTGAGTGGTTTCGATTGGACACGGGTGCGGTGGATCAATAGCAGGTTGATAGGTTCCTGAGCTTGGCAAATGAATTGGAGTAGAAGTCGCAGTCGGATCAAGCGTACATAGAGCAGCGAGATTATATGAATACCGGTGCATGTTATATTGGTAGAATCTATAGTGATAATGATAGGGCTGCTACTCGGCAAAACGTAAGTAGTTCATTGCGATCAGTTTCACCGGCGTGACGGACATGTTACTCGTGCGGTCGACTCCAGACTACCCCGTGGGCCAGGGCCAACAGTCAGTTGGAGCCATAGACATTCGCCCTATCATTGAGATTAACCATAGCACCAGTTAGTGATAGCAACTACGAAAGACGGGACACGGACTCGGACATACGACCCAGATGACACCTGCATTGCGGTTAGAGGCTTCCTTCGGAATTCATCATCTTCTACAACAACCGAGTCGCGCTGGGGATGGCCAGGGCTAACCAATCCGGAATCATTTTGAGAGGAGGAGCTGAGGGAAATTGAAGCTCGCCAAGCGTCAAAATATTATTATTATTAAATTTATTTATTTATTTATGCTTGTGCCAACTTTCCTGAAAAGGCGAGTAGTGGCAATATATCTCGCCTTGATGCCCTTGCAGGGACATCACGGCCCTTGCTAAATGCACCTATAGCGCGCATTTCCTCAGGTTCTTGCAAGTGTTTCGATTGGACCCTACATCAGCGTTTTACAGTGACTTTCGTTCCCACCTCAATCCCCGGTTCCAATTGGTCGGTAATGATTTGCCACTCGGCAAATGCCCAGAATGCCTGGAGCCCGGTGGAGGCCCAGAACCAGAACCCTGTGCCTACTCCAGTGGTCCATGGACCCTGCACTCACGTTCCTGACCTCTCTGGTCACATTCCGAGGTCCGGCGAACATTTAGGTCCACGAGCTCAATTGTCTGTCATCAACAATTATCTGTTTCGACAATCATCTACTTCGACAATCATCTAATTCATCTTCACTTCAACAATTGCGCGCCTCGACAATTGCTCATTGCTTACTCTTGTGACGTGGAAGTCTGGTATCCAGGCGACCAAGCTCAGACAACACTGAAGAACAATCTTCACCGAGCCGAGAACAATAGGAGTATCACCGGCTTTCGAGATCCGTCCTGCGCATTCCGCGTGGAACTGATAGGTGAATAGAGAGAAATTCCCACTGGCATATGACTGGAAGTCGCGAAGGTCATAACGTGACGCGTAAAGGTTATTGCCAGTGACCCTGAGGCCCCAGAAAAAAAGGACGGGGCCGCGTGTAAACGCGCGTATCCTCAATTGAAGTCTTCCCTCGCTTGATTTATTTTTTCCGAAATAGTTTCCTATTGGGGCTCCCAGGCCGCCTGCGTGACTCGCTCCCAGAGCAGTTTTTCCGAACTAGAGCATGGGTATATGGCCTGATGGATTCTCAATATCATTCCGGACGTTTTCTCATCACGATGCTTGATGCGGACGGTGATTTTGTCCTACCCTATAGAGTGTTCTGAACGCCTTTCTTCATAGGTTAGTGCCCCTCACTTCTGTGTTTACTTGCCAGCCACAAGCATGCAGAAACTGACCGGGCGATCATTAGCCTTCAATTATTGTAGTTCTGGGCCACGCAGTGGCGCACACTTCTACCTAGAGACGAATCTCATATACTACTCATCAGCGTGAGTGATACCTATGAGTGATACCTACGAAGATCATCTATCACCGTGGGTCCGGGGAGTTTTTAGAATACCGTTGGTGGGCGTCTAGATAAAACGATCCGGTAAAAAAAGTAAAAAGCGGGTCCATGGTACGTGCGCCACTTGCATCCACTGTGCGCCACTGGCAAATGATAAAACACGATTGAGATGGAAATATTTTCTCTTCTGGAAGACGTTCCTGAAACAAGTCGTATTCTATGTACGACGATTACAGCACAGGGCAGGAGGTCAAATGGACGCTCGTATGTGGGATGATGATTAATACGTGCTACCCATAAGTAAGATACGATGGAGCTGTTGTTGCGGTATCTACTGGCAATCGACAGCTGCTCTATCGTTATCTTTATACCATATCACTGCCCTTCGAATGTATATACGTACGATGACAAAACCTGTCAAGTACGCAACAGGGCTGCAACATACGTTAGACAGGCCCATAATGACACCTGGCCACCATCTCGCTCCAGTATCTTCGATTCGCTGGTGGTTGGAAGTTTTCTAGTGTACTTAGAACCAGGCCCAGATAGTACATGTTAGAATAGCACATGCAAGAGACACAGACGGGATTTCCAATAACACGTTCGTATTACACTCTGGATTCCAGTTGTGCCATATTCCAGTAGATGACATCCTACTGATAGTCGAAGTACACTTAATCAAGCCCATCGAGCATCCGACTAGAAAAAAGAGCACCTCGCCCAGATCGCCGCGACTCAACAAATCAAGGGACGAGGATGTACGCCTGTGACGCGTGTGAGTAATCTCAGGCCCGGGCATTCTTCGACTCCCGCCTCACCTATCCTGATTATCGATTGATCAAGTTTCTGAGGAACCAGCGTTCGTGAAGACACCCCTCAGTGACATGGCACAGTCTAGATGTAAGTTGGGGTAGGGCTTACCGAGTCCGAAGGCAAGCCACGACCAAAAGCGCGTTCCTCCAGCCCAACAAAACCCCAGGGCGCATGAATCGGTAGCATTAGTCGATGAGTTCGCAGTCGGTTGGGTCGTATTAGTCAGAGGCACTGGACGAGTCGCATTGGGTCTATGACCCGCCTCTGTCACCGAATTGACCGAAAGTGAAGGCAAGAGCAACCGTGAGCAAAGTGATGCTAATACCTATCCCGATAGCTGGCACGCCACACCCAGCCCGCGAGTGCGGCGCCGTGATCTTGAGGCTTGCGCACTCGAAGTATGCCGCTGGTCCTCAGTTTGCTTACCAGAAGAGTTGGACACGTCAGGAAGGCTCGGACCCTTAGTACCCAAGACGAGGACTACCGTACTGAGTTTCAGCACAGCGAAGTTGTGAGCGAACAGTAGTAGATGCAGCAATGGCAAGGACAAGGAGGGAAAAATAAGAATTCGAAAGCATATTTAATCACATCGGAGACTTAAACGTGTGTAAATGTAGCGAGCGTGAGAACGTTTTATTGGCTACAGGTAGTCGGGATTAACGTGGTGCAGCACGGTTAATTGACGATTGACTCACCAACCGGTGCCTCAGAACTAGTTGCGTTACAATTAGACATAATATCAAGTGATCCATCACAATGCGAGGCTCTTTGAGCAACGTGCAAAACCGATTGGGTTGATAACCTCTGGAGTTGAGATGCCCCCTTTTTTATTGAGGTTTACTAGCACAACTGTGAAGCTACCAGTTCAATGGGTAGGGCTTGTATACATGTAGAAGAGAAAGGGTGTAT
>WNFG01014241.1_pt1 | contig 10254 bp, 10 predicted proteins | sample 5400431 | NCBI WGS metagenome assembly WNFG01 (sample SAMN13153346, study PRJNA577476) | soil metagenome | isolation source: 120 cm saprolite under Douglas fir tree site 2 hole 3 replicate 2 | place: USA:California | collected 2015-04-18
AAATGCGCGCTAGTGACCAGGTAACAGTCTGTTTCTTTGGAGATGGCGCACTCGGCCAGGGAGTGCTCTACGAGGCCATGAATATGGCTTCGTTGTGGAAGTTGCCGGTGATCTACGTCTGCGAGAATAACCTCTATAATGAATACACCCACTTTTCGGAGACGACGGCCGGCGAGATGAGCGGCAGGTCTAAAGCCTTTGGTATTCATACAGAAGAAGTGGACGGGCAGGATGTGCAGATCGTTTATGCTACCGCCCAGCGGTTAGTAGAGCGGGCGCGCAGGGGTGAAGGTCCAGCTTTCTTGTTATGCAATACGTACCGTTACCATGGCCACCATGTAGGTGACATTCAACGGTCATATTACCGCTCTAAGGAAGAAGAACAACAGTGGATGACCCAGGGCGATCCACTGAAGCTACTCAGCACGTGGCTGATCGAGCAGCGCATGGCCGATACACAGACCTTCGAACAGCTAGAACAACGCGTGCGTGCCGACGTTGAGGCAGGAGTTCAATTCGCGCTTGACGCGCCATTCCCGGACCCAAGTGAGGTGTATCAAGATGTCTATGCTTAGTACAACATCGAGTCAAGGCAGCTCCGGGCCGGGGAAGGACCAGCAGATGCGGGAGATCACGCTTGCCCAGGCCATTCGCGAGGCCCTGGCTGAAGAAATGCGTCGCGACCCGCGTGTGTTCGTCATCGGTGAAGACGTGGCTGAAGCCGGGACGGTTTTCAAAGTGCTGTCTGGACTGGTCGAGGAATTTGGGACAGCGCGGGTAATAGACTCACCGATCTCAGAGGCGGGCATTACTGGATTGGGTGTGGGAGGAGCAATGACCGGCATGCGTCCAGTGGTGGACATCATGTTTGGTGATTTCATCGGACTGGCGATGGATCAAATCGTGAACCAGGCAGCGAAGGTCCACTACATGTCAGGTGGTAAGCTCAAGGTGCCCCTGGTTGTGCGTACAACCCTGGGAGCCACGCGCCGCTCTGCCGCGCAACATAGCCAGAGTCTGCACGCGTGGGTAAGCCATATACCTGGCTTAAAGGTGGCATTGCCCTCGACACCCTACGATGCCAAGGGCTTGCTCAAAACGGCTATCCGCGATGATAATCCGGTGGTTTTCTTTGAGGATAAGATGATGTACCAACTCAAAGGTCTTGTGCCAGAGGGTGAGTATACCATTCCTTTCGGAGTCGCCGATATCAAACGCCCTGGCAGTGATATTTCCCTCGTAGCAACGAGCAGCATGGTACAGGTTGCCCTGGCGGCGGCGGAGATTCTGGAAAAATTGGGCATTAGCGCCGAGGTCATCGATCCACGTACCACATTTCCCCTCGACAAACAAACACTGATTGAGTCTGCAAAGAAGACCAGCCGGGCCATCGTGATAGACGAAGGTTACGAACGCTATGGCGTTACGGCTGAGATCGCCTCGGTAATCGCCGATGGCGCCTTCTACTACCTGGATGCCCCGGTCAAACGCATGGGGGCTATGGACGTACCTATACCTTTTTCGCCTGTACTGGAAGACCAAACCGTTCCTACTGCTACGACTGTAGCAGAACTGGCTAAGACGTTATGCGGACGAAGCTAAAAGAGTTCGTAGGGCTTGACCCTACCTTCTAATGGAGCAGGACAATGGCTATCAAAACATACGGCCTGATGGGTGTAGACTGGGAAGAGCGTGTAAACTTCGAACGGCTGCGCAACGAGCGGCTGGCACGCATTAAAAAGTTGCTGAAAGAATCTGCCATGGGCGCGTTGCTATGTTTCGATATGAGCAACGTGCGCTACATTACCGCAACCCATATCGGCACATGGGCAATGGACAAACTCGCGCGTTTCACGCTCCTGCCACAAGATGCTGAGCCGATAATGTGGGACTTTGGTTCAGCAGCGCGGCATCACCAACTTTATTGTCCATGGCTAGGCGAACGTTCCCGCGCAGGCATCTCTACCCTGCGCGGCGCAATGTTACCGGAAGCCGGCCGGGCTGAAGACGTGGCACGCAAGATACGCGTGGAACTGGAAGAACGCGGGTTACTCAATGAACCTCTAGGAGTGGATGCTATTGAATTACCGGTGCTGTTCGCTCTCCAGGCAGAGGGCATCAAAGTAGTGGATGGTCAGCAGTTGATGCAACAGGCCCGCATAATCAAAACGCAGGATGAGATTACCTTGCTCAACTCGGCCTGCATGATGGTGGACGCAGCCTATGACGAACTTTATCGCTTCATGAAGCCTGGAGTTCGCGAGAACGAATGTGTTGGGTTGGTGAGCAAAGTCTTGTATGACATGGGTTCAGAGCACGTGGAGGGTGTAAACGCCATTTCAGGTGAGCGGTGCAGTCCCCACCCGCATGTCTTCAGCGACAGGGCTTTGCGTCCAGGCGATCCCGCGTATTTCGACATCTTGCACAGCTATAGTGGGTATCGTACCTGCTACTACCGCACCTTCGCTGTCGGCAGCGCTTCACAGGCCATGGTGGACGCTTATAAGTACTGTCGTTACATACTGGATATAGCTATTGACGGCATCAAGCCAGGAGTGACCACTGCTGACATCGTCAAGCTCTGGCCAAAGGCGGAGGAGTTTGGGTTCCCGAACGAAGAGGCTGCATTCGCTCTACAATACGGTCATGGCGTGGGACTCTCCATTTGGGAGAAACCAATCTTCAGCCGCCTGGTCTCGCTCGATCATCCAGAAGTGATCGAAGAGGGTATGGTCTTCGCCCTGGAGACTTTCTGGCCGGCAAGCGATGGCTGGTCGGCGGCGCGCATCGAAGAGCAGCTTGTCGTTACCAAAGATGGCTGCGAGGTCATCACGCGCTTCCCAGCCGAGGATCTGCTGGTAGCAGGTGTGCGCTACTATACTGCCAATGGCCCACTGCCTGCTACGCGTGAAACACAATCCCAACTGAACAGGCATGCCAATGGCAACCAGCCCGAATCCACGGCTACAAGCATAAAAGGCCAGGAGACCCTGGTACAGGCTTAGCTAAAGCAGATGTAGGGGCCGGTTTACCGCGCCCACCGCCGATGTATCGGCCAATGGCGCCATGGTCATCGAGCAAACGAAGGCCGATAAATCGGCGGTGGGCGCGATAAATCGGCCCCTACGTTGATGGCCGGATTAATTTGTTCATCTGCATTACCGGCCCCTAAGGTTGGGTGCTTGCCAACCAATAATTCATACACCCGCTACAGGAGGCTCTTGATGGCAACACAGGTCATCTTACCAGCGCTAGGTATAGCGCAGGAAACAGGGATAATAGTGCGGTGGCTCAAAGAGGAGGGTGAGGAGGTTGCAAAGGGCGAGCCCCTGGCAGAGATCGAGACCGACAAGGCCATAGTGGAAATTGAGGCGCCCGCCACAGGAATTCTGGCCAATGTGGCTGGCAGAGTTGGAGTCGAGATACCGGTGGGACAGGTGATTGCATCTAGGCCCCTGGAGAATTATCGCAGTAGGATACTCCAGCTCATGGGGGATCTACCCAGAGGAATATCCCTACGGATTGACACATGACGCCACAAGCTGGAGAGCATCTCCCCGGTGTTACAGCCAGTCCTTTAGCTGCGCGCATCGCGGCCGAGCACGACCTGGAGCTGGCATCTATCAAGCCGGAGGGAAGGCGCATTCAGAAGGCGGATGTACTGGCACATATTCAGAACCAGCAAATGACAGCGCCCACTACTGCAAGTCATGCGCGCTTGTTACCAGCTTCACCAAAGGCACGCAGGCTGGCAGCAGAGCAGGGGAAGGATCTCGCGGCAATGCGGGGGAGTGGACCAGGTGGAGCGGTACTGGTTGCGGATGTGCTGGCTGTAGAGGCGCAGCCAGTGCCAATACAGGCAGCAGAAGCAACGCCAGCTTCTGTTGAGACGCAGAAAGAGTCGGCTGTAAGCCACACCTGGCGCATCATGGCCGAGCGCACAACCCAAAGCTGGACCAGCGTGCCGCATTTCTATCTTGTTCGGGAGGTCAACGCGAGCCGCCTGATTGCCTGGCGCGAGCTAATCCAGAAACGGTTACCAGTAAAAGTAACATATACCGATTTGCTTGTGAAAGTCGTGGCAGCAGCGCTGCTCGAACATCCGCGACTCAATGCTAGCTGGCATGCAGGTTCGATCACCAGGAATGACGAAATAAATGTCGGGCTAGCAGTTGCTGTCGAGGAGGGGCTGGTTGTGCCGGTTATCCAGCGGGCTGATACGCTCGCTGTGCAAGACATTGCACGGATACGCAACGACCTGGTTATTAAAGCCCAGACTGGGAAGCTGCGACCGCAGGATATCCAGGGCGGCACCTTTACTATCAGCAACCTTGGCATGTATGGGGTTGATGCTTTCAATGCTATTATTAACCAACCTCAAGCTGCTATTCTGGCCGTGGGGCGTATAGCTGAGCGAGTCGTACCAGTAAGGGGACAGCCCTCAGTACAACCCATGATGGTACTCAGCCTTTCATGCGATCACCGTGTATTAGACGGTGCGAGGGGAGCACAATTTCTCGCTGCACTGACAGAGTTCGTGGAAGAGCCGCTAGGACTATTGGAGTAGGCGCTTCTATCCAAAGGCGAAATGTATGAGATAACACGCAGGGTTCGAGCGTATTTTAAGCGTATTCTTGTTGTCCTGGTGACTGATCGTCTATTTAAGTTATCTCTATCAATGGAGTAGTAACTCCCTTGAAGCCGACTTTCATTCGAGAGCCGGCAAATGAAGAAGGAGGAAAGTAGTGATTCGACACTACGCAGCCCGGTTGTGGAAGGCGCTCTACGCCTCTGCGACCATGAGCCTGGTACTTCTATTTGTTGTCGCCTGTGGCGGCCAGTCGTCGACTTCGACCACCCCTACCCCAGGCAATACCACTCCTATCAAAATCGGCATCTCGCTCTCGCTCTCCGGCGACTTCTCTGCTGACGGCAAAGCCTTCGAACAGGGCTACCAGCTCTGGCAGACCGACGTCAACAAAAGTGGCGGACTGCTTGGCCGGCAGGTGCAGTTGGACATCGTCTCCGATGCCAGCAGCCCCGACCAGGTGCAAACCAACTACCAGACGTTGATCTCTGTGCATCACGATGACCTGGTATTTGGCCCGTTCTCCACGCTCCTGACGAAACCGGCATCAGTTGTCGCCAACCGTTATGGATACGCGTTTGTGGAGGGCGCGGGTGGTGGCCCATCCGTCTTTACCAGGGGCTTGCACAACCTCTTCGACGTTTCACTCCCCGTTGCTAGCAACCTGGTCGCCTTTGCCAACTATATCATGTCCCTGCCTGCCTCACAGCGTCCTACGTCAGTAGCCTATGCGACCGAGGACGATCCGTTCACGCAGCCCCAGGTGGACACGGCGCGGCAGGTTTTGGAGAAAGGTGGCATTAAGACCGCTTCCTACCAGGTGTACCCGGCGGAGACAACGGACTACAACCCAATTGCCGATAAGATGATTGCATCTGGGGCGCAGATCGTGATCGTTGGCACCTTGCTCCCCGATGTCAGTGCATTCATCCAAAGGTTCAAACAGCAGCACTATAACCCCCAGGCGTTGATTGCCACGGCAGGGCCCGATCAAGGGAGCCAGTTCCTCAGTGCCATTGGTGGTACCAAACCGGCGGAAGCCATCATGGTCCCGAACGGCGGCTGGTATCCGCAAGCCTCTACTCCTGGCAATACCCAGATGGTACAAGAATACCTTGCAAAGTATGGCGGCACAGCCGCTGATATTAGCTCGGATGTTCCCGAAGCATACTCTGTTGGGGAGGTAGTGCAGCAAGCTGTAGCGAAAATTAGTAGTCTTGACAATCAAAAGCTCATCACGGAACTCCACTCGGGTAGTACGTACCAGACTGTTCAAGGGCCAGTGAAGTTCGACGACACAGGGCAGAATGTGGCGGCGACGGCTTACCTGTTCCAGTGGCAGAATGGCTCCTTAATCCCGGTCTACCCTGCTAACGTTGCCAAGACAACTCCAGAGTTCCCTAAACCCAACTGGCCCTAGTCAACACCTGACGTCGTGGAGGGCTTGACCCTCCACGACTATTGGGACGAGCCACCAGTCGAGTCATACTTGCTAGCAAGAGGTATTATGGCGAAATTAATTATTGACGCGGTCATCACAGGGATATTGACTGGTGGCGTTTATGCCTTAATGTCATCCGGGTTGACACTGATTTTTGGTGTGATGAACATCATCAACATCGCACAGGGCGCACTGGTTATCCTGGGGGCGTATCTGAGCTTCGTACTGCAGCAAAATTTTCATATAGATCTATTTCTGGGCCTCCTTATAACCATGCCAGTTATGTTTATGCTGGGGATCCTGATCGAATGGGCATTTATTCGCCCACTCAAGCTGGAGCGCACGATGCTGTCCATTCTGGTCACCTTTGCGGTTGCATTGATCATCGAAGGGGTGCTGGGAATTCAATTTGGCACGAGTTTTGTGCAACTGCATGCCTGGTATGCTGATGCATCATTCCAGATAGGCGGTTTCTACCTGGCGTACATCTATGTTTTCGGATTCGTGTTGAGTGTTATCCTATTAGGTGGCCTTTATGTGCTACTATATCGCACGAAATTTGGCTATAGTCTGCGTGCTTCCATGCAGAATAGGACGGCCGCCGAACTCATTGGGATCGATGTGGAGAGAGTATCGGCGGTCACATTCGGGATTGGCGTTGCTCTGACAGCAGCAGGAGGTATGGCCTTCGGAGCTACAACGGCCTTCAATCCAGGAAGCCACTACGATCTGATCTCGCGCTTGCTTGTTATCATCATTCTTGGAGGGTTGGGAAGCCTGAGAGGTGCCCTGATCGCTTCCTTAGTAATGCTAGTAATAGAGGATGTGACTTCCGTCGTATGGTCTCCTGTATGGGCCAGCACTGTCTTCTTCATGCTACTGGTGGTCATCCTGTTAGTTCGTCCCCAGGGCCTTTTTGGACAGCTTGAGGCAAGGAAGCAATGAAAATAATCAAAATAACCGGGCTCATTGCCCTTCTAGCTGTATTCATCGCGTTTCCGCTTGTGTTTTCGGACCCTGCCGTTACCATCATCGCAGTCTTTACTGTTCTTTTTGCGGTGGCCGCAACAGGATGGAACATCTTTTCGGGCTACACCGGCTATATTGCACTTGGTCACGCCGCTTATTTCGGCCTGGGTGCCTACGCGATGGCACTTATGGCCCAGGATTGGAAAATCCCAGCGGGCTATGCTCCGTTCTTCTTGCTTCCACTTGCGGGCCTGGTAGCTGCCATATTCGCGGTGCCGTTTGGATGGATCGCATTACGCACACGCAGGCATACTTTCGTGGTAATCACGATTGCCATCTTCTTCATTATGCAGCTAATGGCCTACAATCTGCGCGGCATCACCAATGGATCAGCAGGGCTAACCTTACCTATACCATTTGATTGGAGCGCGGATTTCTTCAACCTGCCTTTCTACTATGTCGCCCTTGCCCTCCTGCTGCTCGCCCTTGGTGTTTCGTGGTGGGTACGCAACTCAAAATATGGGCTCGGACTGCTGGCGATTCGCGATGACGAGGATAGGGCATTGGGATTGGGAGTGAAGACGGGACCGTCCAAACTGGTAGCTTTCGTGATCTCCGCCTTCTTTGTAGGCATGGTAGGCGCTCTACATGTGTACTTCATCGGATCTCTCTACCCACCTTTTGCATTCGACGCACTCTTTGACGTGGCTGTTGCTCTGATGGCTTTCTTAGGAGGCTTAGGCACACTGGCCGGTCCAATTCTTGGCGCACTGATTCTAGTGCCTACGCAGCAATACTTTACGTTGCAGTTCAGCGAGAATGGCTATTACCTTGTGATTTACGGCATACTCTTCCTGGTGATTATTCTTTTGCTGCCCGAAGGCATTTTACCGACTATTCGCAAGAGGTGGATCAAGTGGATGGCATACCGCAGCCAATCAGGAAAAATTCCAGTTGTTGCCGGTACCTCGGGTCCGGAAGATAGCTTAGTTGCAGAGAGTTCAGGAAAAAGGGATGGAGTAAATCTATGAGCCTGCTGGAAGCACAGAATGTCTCTAAGGCATTTGGTGGAATTCACGCCCTCGATGCTTGTACGATTACCGTGGAGCAGGGAACCATTACGGGTTTGATCGGGCCAAATGGATCGGGCAAAACGACGCTGTTTAACGTCATGACAGGGTATGATCGGGTAGATTCGGGCACTATTCGCTTTCATGGGCAGTCCATCACCAATTGGACACCAGATAAGGTGTTCAGATTGGGAATCGGCAGGACATTTCAACTGACCCGCATTTTTCCCAGGCTCACAGTGCTGGAGAATATGCATGTGGCAGCACAACGTAAAGGTACCTGGGCGTTACTTAGTCGCTGGAGTTCATCGCAAGAGCAGCAGCGTGCCCTGGAACTGCTGGACTTCGTGGGGATCACACATCTCAAAGATACGCCGGCGGCCAACTTATCATATGGGCAAAAAAAGTTGCTGGAGTTCGCGTTCATCCTGATCGCTGAACCACAGGTGATTCTATTGGATGAGCCGGCCGGAGGCATCAACCCAACCATGATTAACCAACTTTCAGAGCGTATTCGTACTCTCAACAAACGTGGGGTAACCTTCCTGGTTGTCGAGCACAATATGGAGTTCGTGATGGGATTGTGTGATAGCGTGACAGTGATGCATCGAGGATCAAAAATTGCCCGGGGGACTCCTCAGGAGGTGCGCGAGAATCCTGCAGTGCTGGAAGCCTATTTAGGAGATTGAGAGCATGTTACTGAGGCTGCATAATGTTTTTGCCGGGTATGACGGAGGAGATGTTCTCAAGGAAGTCAACCTGGATATCGAGAAAGAGTCAATTACCTGTATCGTAGGCCCGAACGGCGCTGGAAAGTCAACGGTGTTGCGGGCCATCAGCGGTTTGTTGAAACCCCGACTTGGTGAAATTACATTTAATGGACGCTCAATCGGTGGGATGAAGCCACGCCAGGTACTATCCCTGGGAATAGTTCAGGTACCCCAGAACCATAGCCTCTTTCCGGACATCTCCGTCAGAGAAAACGTCAGGTTAGGCGCATTCATGCTTACTGATAAGGCGCTGGTGAACCGGCGTTTGAGAGAGGTCGAAGAGCTTTTCCCGGTGGCGAAGGAGAGGGCCAAAGAGAAGGCGGGCAATCTTTCGGGCGGACAGCAGCGCCTGGTCGAATTCGCTCGCAGCTTAATGCTCGATCCTACGCTTATTCTGCTGGACGAGCCTTCGATGGGCCTGGACCCAAAGACGCTCAAACAAGTGTTTGATACAATCGCTCTAATGCACAGCACCGGCAGAACAATTCTACTGGTGGAGCAAAATGTACGCACGGGCCTGGGCATCTCAACGCGTGGCGTGGTGATGGAGAGCGGGCGGATACGGCTGGAAGGAACGCACACGGAAATCCTGGAAAACCCACAGATCAGTCACCTTTATCTTGGAGGGACTCTATCCGGGGCATCATAGTTTGTGAGCAAAGAATGCCAACACCTGACCTGGAAGAACGCTTTCGGCGCTGGCTCAAGCTCATTGCCGAAATGCATGAGGGAGCCAATTTTACAGCCAACGTATCAATAACCTGGGCACCTCTGCGCAAGCCACTCGCCGAGTGCAGTATTGCACTGGTCTCGACAGCAGGCGTGCATTTGAAGAGTCAACCGGCACACGATGTGCTCAACCCACACGGTGACGCTAGCTTCCGTGAGATTCCATGTGACACGCAAGCAAGCGACCTGGCTGTAGATCATCTTCATTACGATACGAGCGATGCCAATGCAGATCCCAACTGTGTCTTCCCTATAGATAGGCTGCGCGAACTGGTTGGTACGGGTATAGTCGGATCGATAGCGCCAATGCATTTCGGCTTTATGGGTTTTATCCCAGATGGGCGCGTGCTGCGCGATACAACAGCCCCAATCGTTGCGGACTGGCTACTAGCACAGGGAACAGACGCCGTGCTGTTAACCCCTGGCTGACCAATGTGTCACCAGTCCGTGGGACTGCTTCAAGGGGCTATCGAGCGTAGGGGTATCCCCACCATCTCGGTAACGGTTCGACCAGAGATTACTGTGCATGCCAATGTTTCACGAGCTTGCTATGTGCGCTTCCCAACCGGCAATCCCATGGGTGAGCCGCATAAGCCCGATCAGCAGCGTTTGATACTGACAGCCGTGCTTGAGCAACTCGTCGCAATCAGCGAGCCTGGTACGATTGTTGAACTACCGTTCCGCTGG
>WNFG01005944.1_pt1 | contig 10253 bp, 6 predicted proteins | sample 5400431 | NCBI WGS metagenome assembly WNFG01 (sample SAMN13153346, study PRJNA577476) | soil metagenome | isolation source: 120 cm saprolite under Douglas fir tree site 2 hole 3 replicate 2 | place: USA:California | collected 2015-04-18
CTTGGAATGAACCCTTCTTTCGCCGATAGATCATCAAGGGCCTTCAAGAGTCGGAGGGCGTCGGCATCGGATAGCCCGGCGATGAGTTCTCCGAGCGGCTGAGTCACGATGCGAATGGTTTCGGTCTTGTATCCTCGTTGGGCAAAGTTGCCCTCCGCCGCGCGCAAGATGGTCAGGGCGTCGGCGATCTGCCGCCCGAGAGTAGCGGGGTCAAGACGAACAAATGCAGTGATCGCCCGGACATTAGGCTTCGTGTAGGTTTGCGCGTGACCGGTCACGGCAATGAAGACCAGCACGAACGCTCCCACAATGCTCAACCGGCCATTGCTCACTGTCCGCCCTCTCGACCGTTCTACGACACCGATGTACTCATATTACGCATGTTCGTTCATCGGCGTTCGTGTACGTCCGAGAATTTCGCCCTACGCGACGCTAGCCGCATCCGACTGATGCGCATGCAGCCAATCGGCATGCCAACGCTCCAACTCCATGATTGCCAATGGACGGCAGAACAAGAAACCCTGAACCTGATTTGCGTCTCGGGTTTTGAGGTATTGCCACTGTGCTTCGGTTTCGACGCCCTCGGCGACCGTCGCCAACGCCAGGCTCTTCGCCATGGCGATGATGGCATCGACCAGCGGCGCGTTGCCGCCGTTATTCGGAACTATGTCGCGCACGAATGCCCGATCGATCTTGAGTGTGTCGATCGGAAAATGCCGGAGGTAGGACAGCGAACTATAGCCGGTGCCGAAATCGTCCATCGCCGTAGCGACCCCCAGCGCCTTGAGCGACTTCACTGCCTTGCTCACCGCAGCGGAATATTCGATCAGAGCCCCTTCGGTGAATTCCAGTTCAATCAGGCGCGAATCGATCCCGGCGGCATCGATGGCTCGCGATACGCGCGACACCAGGCTGCCATCTCGAAATTGCACGCCCGATACATTCACCGCGACCTGCCAACCCGGTCCTCCGGCATCGCGCCACCGGCGCGCCTGCGCGCACGCTTCGCGCAGCACCCAATCGCCGATTTCGACGATCAAGCCGTTCTGTTCGGCAAGTGGGATGAACTCGTCGGGCGCGACGAAACCGCGCTGCGGGTGCTTCCATCTCAGTAACGCCTCGACCGCCTCGACGCGCAAATCCTTGAGCGCCAGCCGCGGCTGATAGTTCAAGGCGAATTCGCCGCGCTCCAGCGCCTTGCGCAAATCGGCCTCCATGGACAGGTGCTTGGCCGCACGGGTACTGATCGATTTATTGAAGAACTCCAACCCCCCCTGCGCCGTCTTCTTCCCGTGATGCATGGCTGCGGCGGCATTCTTGATGAGAGCCTCGGGGCTGACTGCGTCCCCCGGGAATAGACTGATGCCCATGGTGGCCGACAGCGGTATATCCTGCTGTGCGAAGACAAACGGCCGGGCCAATGCCTGCTGCACGCGCCGCGCCACGGCCTGTGCGGCCTCAGACGTGGCTATCCCAGGCAGCGCCAGCGCGAATTCGTCGCCGCCGGTACGCGCTACCCAGTCGTTGCTGTCCTTCTTCTCGAACGGATCATCCACCTGATTCAGCGCACGCTGACAGTCGCGCAGGCAATTTTTCAAGCGATGAGCTACCTCCTTCAATAGCATATCGCCCACCGCCTGTCCCTGCGTGTCGTTGATGCGCGAGAAATTGTCCACGTCGAGCATCAACACGGCGAGACCGCGCTGCCGCGGCATCGCCCACGCGACCTGCTGTTGCAATATTTGCAGCAATCGTTGGCGATTGGGGAGCTCGGTGAGGGGATCGTAATAGGCCAGATAGCGCACGCGCGCTTCGCTTTCGCGCAGCTGGTCCTGGGTCTCTTTGGCCCGGACCAAGAATTTGACGCGCTGCGCGAGCAGCATCGGGTTGATGCCCTTGGACGAGAAGTCCGTGGCGCCCGCGTTGTATGCGCGATTGACCGACTCCATGTCATCGAGACTGGTCTGCATCAATATCGGCACATGACGGCACTCCGGCAATCGGCGCAGCGCACTGCACACATCGAAGCCGCTCATTCCCGGCATCACCACGTCGAGCACCACGCAATCCGCGGGATGTTCGCCAAATTGGCTCAGCGCAGCGGCGCCGTCGGCCGCCGTGACGACGCGAAAGCCCGCCATTTCCAATGCGGTTCCGACCAGCAACCTCGCGCCGGGATCGTCATCGACCACCAGCACTGTCGCCGGAACACCGGTTTGATTTTCGGATCTGTTCATCGTTTCCATTGGCGGCTCCGTATGACGGCTACGTTTGCCAGCTACGCAGCATTGGGTGATCGCTCGCGCGTCAGCGCGCAGCAGAATTCTTGATGCTCTTTGCGGATTTTCGCCACGATCGGCGCAGCCTGCGTTATTCCTCCCTCGCGCACCAAGAGCTCGCATTCCTTGGCGACCGTAGCCAGGCGGGTGCCTCCCAAATTCGCGGTGCTGGATTTGAGCGTGTGCACGGCTTGCGAGAGCGCCGCTGACTGCATGTTCGCTGCCGCGGTCTCGATCGCTCCGACCAAGCCGGGCGAATGCTGCAAGTACAAGTCGATCATCGAGTTCAGGAGCGCCGGCTTCGCGAGTGCGGCGATGTTGCGCAATACGCCTGCATCGATCAGCGGCATCCGCGACAGATCCCGTCGTTCGGCCTCTGGTAGTGCCCGCAGCGCCAACCAGCGCCTGAGCAGCGTTGCCAGCTGCTGCTGAGTAAACGGCTTGCTGAGAAAGTCATCCATTCCGGCGGCGAGGCATCGCTCGCGGTCTCCCTCCATGGCATTTGCGGTCAAGGCGATGATGGGTACCCGCGCAGCGCCCGAGGTCTGTTCGCGCCGTCTTATTTCGCCGGTGGCCGCCAATCCGTCCATCACCGGCATTTGGCAGTCCATTAACACCGCATCGTAGGTTGCGGTATTCATCGCCTTGAGGGCCATCCAACCATTCTCCGCGGCGTCGGTTGCGCAACCCAGGCTCTCGAGCATGCCCACGGCCACCTCGCGGTTCACCGGATTATCCTCGACCAGAAGGATGTTGGGTCCCACTGCGCGCGCCGCCGGCGCTTGCGCCGCGGGAACCGATCCGGCGGGCGGCGCGTCCATCGTGGCTCCCGATTCCATCGTCATCACGCGCGCGACACAGCCGAATATCTGTGAACGGCGCAGCGGCTTGGTGAGCACGGCTGAAAAGTATCGAGAACTTTGGGCGCCACTGTCATGATCGTCGCGCGTACTGAGCAAGATGAGCCGCAGCGCCGACCAGCGCGGTTCTTGACGGATGAGTTTCGCCAGCTGGACTCCGTCCATGCCGGGCATCTGATCGTCCACCAAGCCCAGATCGAATCGCGCCCCATCTTGGGCGCTCAAGGCCGCCAGTGCCGCGGCGCTGGTTTCCGCCGCGACCGACTCGATGCCCCACGACTGCAGATGCTGCTGAAGTATTTCGCGATTGCTGGCGTTGTCGTCGACGATGAGCGCGCGCAAGCCGGCGAGGTTCATCCGGGGCAAGCGCGTCAGGGTCGGCATCGCGTCGCGGACGGGCTCCAGCCGCACCTCGAACCAAAATGTCGAGCCGCGATTCACTTCGCTGTGGACGCCGATCTCGCCGCCCATCAGAGCGGCCAACTGCCGGCAAATGGCGAGGCCGAGACCCGTGCCGCCGTATTTGCGCGTCGTGAACGAATCGGCCTGGCTGAAGGCATTGAATATATGAGCCTGCGCCTCCGCGGATATGCCGATGCCGGTATCGATGACTTCGAAGCGCAGCAAGCCATCCTGGCCGACGGCTCTGACCCGCACGATGACTTCGCCGGAGTCCGTGAACTTGATGGCGTTGCCGACAAAGTTGATCAGGACTTGCCTGAGGCGCATGGGGTCTCCGCACACCGTCCCCGGGACGTCGAGTTCGATGGCGCAGACCAGTTCCAATCCCTTCGCATGGGCGCGTCCGGCAAAGATCTCGAGGGATTCTTCCACGGCTTCGCGCAAGCCGAATTCGACCCGCTCCAGCTCGAGTTTGCCCGCCTCGACTTTCGAGAAATCCAAGATATCGTTGATGATCTGCAGCAGCGCTTCAGCCGAGTGCGAGATGGTTTCCGAGAGGTGCCGCTGGCGCGGAGTGAGCTCGGTCGCCTGCAGAAGTTCCGACATGCCCATGACGCCATTCATCGGCGTACGGATTTCATGACTCATGCGCGCTAGAAACTCGCTCTTGGCGCTGCTGGCCCGCTCCGCCGCCTCTTTGGCGCGGGTTGCTTCGCCGATGGCAAGCTTGAGTTCCAGGTTCGCATTGCCCAAATTTATCGTGCGCTCCTCGACCTGCTGCTCGAGGAATTGGCGGTATTTCTCCAACCGCGAGTCGCGATGCCGAATCTGGCCCAGCATTTGATTGAAGCCGTCGATGAGCGAGCCGACTTCGTCTTGAGAACTCCGCTCGACGCGCAGACTGTAGTCTTCTTCCGAAGAGACCCGCTGCATGGTGTGCGCTAAATTGACGATGGGTCCCGAGATTTGCAGTTGCAGGCGCGCGGCGAGCCAATACGCCGTCAGCACTGCGGCGGCGATCGCCGCCAGCGTAATGAGGAGGTAGCCCCGCCAATCCGGATACAGCACCTCGAAGGGCACGAGAATGCGGACGAACCCGGATATCTTGCCGTTGCGCACGACGGCTGCGATGACGTGGAATTGACTGCCCTGCAAGTAGAGCTGCGGGCGCTGCGGATCGACGGTGGGTGCCACGTGCGGGATTGCAATGGAGTTTTGCGCGGCCGCCGATTCGAGGTGCGCCTCGTTCTGGCCGCGGCGGTAGGTGGCGAGCGTTTGGCCGTCCGCCGCAAGGACTTCGGCATCGCTCACCAGCCACTCATCGCGCAACCCGCTCATGGCCTTGAGCGCCGCCTTGTCATCGCCGAGGCGCAGCGCGTCGATGGTGCTCGCGCCGGTGACCCGGGCAACACGCGCGGCACTCCACTGCAGGTCGTCGCGCAAATGCAGCAGATTCATGGCGATGTGGGCGATCATCGCCACGGCGAACACGGCGATTGCGGGTACCAAAATGACCACGCGCAGCTTGCGCTCGATGGGAAGGTCCGCGAACCAACGAATCAATAGCCCTCCCGATCACAGGAAAAGTACGGTTTCAGCACCCGTCAAGTGTCGGCGATGTCGCCGAAATCTGCTGGCTTTCGCCCGGAAATATTCCGCTGGAAAACGTGACCAACTTCACGTCTGCCCCAGGCTTGCGGGCCTAACGGCCTACCGGCGTAGGGGTTTGCCGTACATGGAGCGTGCAGCGGCGATCAGGCTGCGCGCGCGCGGCCAGTCGAACGCTGGACCCGGGTCGGTCTTACGGCCGGGCGCAATATCGCTATGGCCAACCAGGCGGTCCGGCGACAATCGAGGATAGGCGGCACACAGCGCGGCCACGATCTCGGCGAGCGCGCCGTACTGCACGGGCTCGTACGGCAGCGTATCGGTCCCTTCGAGTTCCACGCCTACCGAGAAATCGTTGCAGGCTTCGCGACCCTGATAAATGGACTTCCCCGCATGCCAGGCGCGCTCGTTGAAACCGACGTACTGCGTCACTGCGCCGTCGCGCGCCACGACCACGTGCGAGGACACGCGCAGCGAGCCAATCTCGGCGAAATAGGGATGCTCCTCCGCCGGCAAGGAATTAGTGAACAGCCGGTCGATCCAGGGACCGCCGAATTCTGCGGGCGGCAGACTGATGCCATGTACGACGATCAGGTCCGCCTCGACCCCCGACGGCCGCGGGTCATAGTTCGGCGACGCGATCTGTCTAACGCCACGCATCAGTCCGCTCTCGAGGTCGACCTGCAAGTCCACGTCCCTAGGTTACCGATTCGGGCGTTAGCATATGCGACAATTCGCAGTATATGAACGCCATCCCCGAAAGTCTGACCTCTGCCTCGCTCGCCGCGCGCGACCTGCGCGTCGTGTGGCATCCCTGCACCCAGATGAAGGACCACGAAACCCTGCCCATGGTCGCGATTCGACGCGGTTCGGGGGCGTGGCTCGAGGATTTCGACGGCAAACGCTATCTGGATGCCGTGAGCTCCTGGTGGGTCAATCTCTTCGGTCATGCCAACCCGCGCATCAACGCGGCGCTCGCGGACCAATTGGGTCAGCTCGAACACGTGATCTTTGCCGGCTTCACCCACGAGCCGGCGGTACGTCTCGCCGAACGGCTGGTCGCGCTGACGCCGCCGGACTTGACCCGCTGCTTCCTGGCGGACAACGGCTCCGCCGGCGTGGAGGTGGCGATCAAGATGAGCTTCCACTATTGGCGCAACCGCGGGTCGCCGCAAAAGACGCGCTTCATGACGCTGCAGAACAGCTACCACGGCGAGACGCTCGGCGCCTTGGCGGTCGGCAATGTCGAACTCTACAAGACTTTGTACAAACCGCTATTGATGGAAGTTCTGACCGCGCCGTCGCCGGATTGCTACAACCGAGATTCCGGCGAATCCTGGGAAGACTATTCACTCCGGCAGTTCGCGCACATGGAGCGACTGCTCGCGGCGCATGCCGCGGAGCTCGCGGCGGTCATCGTCGAGCCTCTGGTGCAATGCGCGGGCGGCATGCGCATGTATCACCCGGTGTATCTGACTCGGTTGCGAGAGGCCTGCACGCGCTACGGTGTGCATCTGATCGCCGATGAAATTGCCGTCGGCTTTGGGCGAACCGGAACGATGTTTGCCTGTGAGCAGGCAGCCATCTCGCCTGATTTTCTATGTTTGTCGAAGGGGCTCACCGGCGGCTACCTGCCGCTCTCGGCAGTGTTGACCACCGAGGACGTCTATGCCGCTTTCTACGACGAGTACACGAAGTTGACAGCCTTCCTCCACTCGCACAGCTACACCGGCAATCCGCTCGCATGCACGGCCGCGCTGGCGACGCTCGACATTTTCGCAGCCGACCATACGATCGAGAGCAATCGCACAAAAGCTGCCTATCTCGGCCGCCGCGCACGCGAACTCGATGACCACCCGCACGTGAGCGAGGTTCGGCAGTGCGGAATGATTGTCGCGGTCGAATTCGTCAAGGACAAGCGCAGCCGCGAGCCCTATCCTTGGACTGAGCGCCGAGGACAGCGCATCTACCGGCACTCGCTGCAACAAGGGGTGCTGCTCCGTCCGATCGGCAATGTCGTCTACTTCATGCCGCCGTATATCGTCGATGAGGCGGAAATGGACTTGATGGTGCGGGTCGCGGCGGACGGAATCGAGCTCGCGACGTGCGATTGACTCGGGTATATGTCGAAGCCGCGTTGATTCCGGGAGGCTTGGTCGAGCTGCCCCCCGAAACGGCATCGCACCTGGCGAAAGTCCTGCGGGCGCGCAGCGGCGACGAGCTGATCTTGTTCAACGGCGACGGGCGCGAATTTAATGGGGCAATCGAGACGGTGCGCGGCTCGCGCGTGTCGGCGTCCGTCGGCGACGGTCGACAAGTCGATCGAGAATCGCCGTTGGCCATAACCCTGGTGCAGTGCGTGCCGCGCGGCGACCGCATGGATTTCATCGTGCAAAAGGCGACGGAGCTGGGTGTTGCGCGGATCGTGCCCGTATTGAGCCAGCGCAGCGTCGTCCGGCTCGATAAGGCACACGCGGAATCGAAAGCCATCCATTGGCGGGCCGTGGCCGTGAGCGCCTGCGAGCAGTGCGGCCGCAACCGCTTGCCGGTCATCGAGGCTGCGCAGCCGTTGCTCAACTACCTTGGAGAACCCGTGCGGAACGCGGGGACTCGATTGGTGTTCGAACCGCAGTCCGCGCCGCCGCACGCCGCGGCGCTGGATACCAACGTCGGGGCGGCCGACGCCATCGTCGCGGCGGTCGGCCCAAACGCCGATGCGGAAATCGCGATTGGTCCGGAAGGCGGCTTCGCATCCGATGAGCTCGAGGCGTTTCGAGTAGCGGGATATTCTCGCGTGGGACTAGGACCCCGCGTCCTGCGCACCGAGACCGCCGCCATCGCGGCGGTGGTGTGGCTGCAGGTGCGGCTCGGCGACATGTAGGCGGAGTCGCACAGGACGTCGCGGAGCGCCGACGCTTGAACACATACGCCGATCTGGTCTAGTTTGTCCCGGGCATCGCGACGAGCCGAGACATGAACCAGAAGAAATTGCGCTTCCCACTCGGTCTGACCATCTCCCTTCTGACCGCTTCATGCGGCGGCGGAGGCAATGGCGCCGCCGGATCGGTCTCGCCCCCGCCTTCATCCTCCGCTCCCGTGATAACCGTACAACCGTCGAACCAAAGCGTATCAGCGGGGCAAGCGGCCACCTTCACGGTAAGCGCGACGGGTACGGCGCCCTTGAGTTATCAGTGGCAAAGAGACGCATCGCCGATCGCCGGCGCCACGGCCTCCGTCTATACCACGGCGGCCACGGCCGGCGGCGATAACGGCAGCAGTTTCGCGGTCGCCGTCGCCAACGCGAGCGGCAGCACCACCAGCCGCAGCGCCACGCTGACCGTCACCAGCGGAGCCATACCGGCGGGAACGGACGTGCTCACGTACAAGAACGATCTGAGCCGCAGCGGCCAGAACCTCTCGGAGACGACGCTCACTCCGACGAATGTGGCCTCTTCGAGCTTCGGTTTGCTGAGGAACTTGGCCGTGGACGGCAAAGTCGATGCCCAGCCGCTGTACGTGCCGCAACTCAGCGTGTCCGGATCGGCGCACAACGTGGTGTTCGCGGCCACCGAGCACGACTCGGTCTACGCCTTCGACGCCGATACCGGCTCCGTTATGTGGCACGTGACGCTGCTTGCGGCAGGTGAGACCTTGAGCGACACCCGCGGCTGCAGCCAAGTGACCCCTGAAATCGGCGTCACCTCGACGCCCGTCATCGATCGCGGCGCCGGGGCGCACGGCACGCTGTATGTCGTCGCCATGTCGAAGGATGCGTCATCGACCTATCACCAGCGCCTGCACGCGCTCGATCTCGCCACGGGGTCCGAATTGCTCAACGGACCGGTAGAAATTACGGCGGACTATCCGGCCGCCGCGGGCGGGACGACCACGTTCAACCCCGGTCAGTACGAGGAGCGGGCGGCGTTGCTGTTGTTGAACGGGACCATCTACACGAGCTGGACTTCCCACTGCGACATCGCCCCGTACTTCGGCTGGATCATTGCCTATTCTGGAAGCACTCTGTCTCGCACCGCCGTGCTCAACGTCGCGCCGAACAGCGGCGGCGGCGGTCCCGCGATCTGGATGAGCGGCGGCGGCCCGGCCGCCGATTCAGCCGGCAACATCTACTTGTTGACGGCGAACGGCGCCTTCGAAACGGCATTGGATGCGAATGGCTTCCCCAAGAGCCAGGACTACGGCAACTCCTTCCTCAAGATCTCTACCGCCGGCGCATCATTGCGTGTTGCGGATTACTTTACGATGTACGACGAAGTCGCCGAGTCGTCCGCCGATCAGGACCTGGGCTCAGGCGGGGAGATGCTGCTGCCGGATTTGACCGACTCGACCAACACCGTCAGGCATCTCGTGATCGGTGCCGGCAAGGACGGCAATATTTACGTCGTCAATCGCGACTCGATGGGCAAGTTCAATTCATCCGGCAACAGCCAGATCTGGCAGCAGGTGAGCGGCGCATTGCCGTCCGGCATCTGGTCCACGCCGGCGTATTTCAACGGGACCGTGTACTACGGCGACGTGGGCGCCACGCTGAAGGCGTTTGCGATATCGGGCGCCAAGCTGATGGCCGCGCCGCAATCGCACTCTGCGACGCAATTTGTCTATCCGGGTACGGCACCCAGCGTGTCGGCGAACGGGACGTCGAACGCCATCGTATGGGCACACGAGAATACCGACCCGGCGGTGCTGCACGCGTACGACGCCGCGAATCTCGCGCATGAGCTCTACAACAGCAACCAAGCCGCCGGCAATCGAGATCACTTCGGCGCCGGCAACAAATTCATCACGCCCACGATTGCCGACGGCAAGGTGTTCGTCGGCACCACCGCCGGGGTCGCCGTTTTCGGCTTATTACACTGAGCAGCGAACAACCGCGTGGTGGTTGTCGTTTGAAAATGACAGAAATATTTCAAGCTTGGGCTCCGAGAAAGATCGTGCGTCATCGTGGAAACGCAACCGATCGTTGAACGAATGGAACTAACAACGGCTGAAGTGCCGCTGGTCGAACGACACGCGGTAATACGAGCGCTTGCCGGCGGGGAAAGCGAATTTGACGCTTCCGGCACAGACCATCGAATCAACAGGAGCA
>WNFG01005945.1_pt1 | contig 10253 bp, 9 predicted proteins | sample 5400431 | NCBI WGS metagenome assembly WNFG01 (sample SAMN13153346, study PRJNA577476) | soil metagenome | isolation source: 120 cm saprolite under Douglas fir tree site 2 hole 3 replicate 2 | place: USA:California | collected 2015-04-18
GGACGACGGCGACCCGTTGCGCGGCCGCTTGCGGACGCTGCAGCTCGATCCCGAGCTGATTTCATCGACCCAGTCCTACGGACTCAGAGATCTTGAACGGGTTTGCACGCTGTGCGGCAGCAAGCGCCGTTGCGAGCGCGACCTCGTGAGAAACGCGGGCAGCGCCGACTGGCGCGACTATTGTCTCAACGTTGCCACGCTCGACGCGTTGCAGGGCCGGGCAACCTCCGGGAATTCGTGAATGGCCGAATCACGAATGAGCAATCTCGCCTCGATTCCCATGACGTGGCCAACGCAGTCGCGAGCCTATGGGCCGGCATTTACCGCGGAGTCATCATGATCATCTGTTCTTGCAACGTGCTTACCGACAAGGCCGTGCGTGGCGCAGTCATGGATGCCGACGCTCCGGTTCGCACTTTCGAGCGAAGTATATTCCTGTTTGGGCTGCAGCCCTCAGTGCGGTCGATGGGCACGCAGCATCAAGCGCATCATGCGCGATGCGCTGACGTGCTAATTCGGCTGGCTGTGCCTTGAGCGATAGCGGAACCTGTCGATTTCCCGTACGGATCCCCCTCGTAGCCATCGTTACCCCCTGCGTTCCCAGAATCTGACCATCCCCTGTTCTCGACAACTGAGGCTACAAGGGCTTGGCCGGGACATGGCACGTTTGTCTGCTGGGGCATGACGGATCAGAGACTGGGAGGGTATTACACCGCAAAGGCGTTGCGGACGCCTTCCACCAGCGCATCTCCCAACAGCGGCTTCTCGACAATGCGAACGCCGGCGTCGGCTGCGCGCTGACGCACCGAGGCGCTGGGATGGCTCGTGATCAGGATGGCGGGCGCCGCAACGCGCCGCTCGCGCAGCCGGTTGAGCATTTCGAGCCCGTTCATTTGCGGCAGATGATAATCGATGATCAGGCAGCCCGCGTCGGCGATGTCCGGTTCGTTCAAGAGCTCGTTCGCGCTCGAATAGTCGCGGACGGTGAAGCCCTCGATCTCCAGCGAGAATTTCAACGAGTTGCGCACCGCAGGGTCGTCGTCGACGACCACCACCACCAACCGATTGGGAACCGGCATCTTGGGCTGCGCCAGCATGAGGCTCCTCGCGGCTCCAGCGCGCAAGAGCTGCAGCCGATACCGCATCATTCCAGGGGAAAGAAACGGGGCATTGATGTAGCGCAAAAGCCTCACAATCAGCCCTCCGGGCCGGAGGACGAAGTGAGAAGGCCTCCAACCAACGCCATTCTGACCAGATCGGAGAGGCTTGCCGCCTGCATCTTGGTCATGACGTTGGCGCGGTAGATCTCGACCGTGCGCGGGCTGATACCGAGATCGAAGGCGATGGTCTTGTTGGGGTTTCCCGCCACCAGGCCGTCGAGCACCTGGTGTTCTCGGGCAGAAAGGCTGGCGATCCGCTGAAAAATTTCGGCTTTTTCCGCCTCGCGCCTAGCGTACTGGTCATGGCGGCCGAGCGCCGATCGCACCGCGGCGAGCAGCGCGTCGTCCTCGAACGGTTTTTCCAGAAAATCGACCGCGCCCAATTTCATCGCGTCCACCGCGAGCGGCACGTCGCCGTGGCCGGTGATGACGATCACCGGGAATGCGACCCCGAGGCTCTTCAGCCGGCGCAGCAGCTCGACGCCACTGATCCCGGGCATCCGCACGTCGGTGATGATGCAGCCGGGCTCGGCCCGGGGCAGCCCATCGAGGAACGCCATAGCGGATTCGTAGGTGCGGACCGCGAGGTGCGCCGTCCCGAGCAGAAAGGCAAGCGACTCGCGCAGCGCCTCGTCATCATCGATGACATGCACAACGGAACTACTCGGCATCGCCGACTTCCTCTTTGCTGACCCCACGAAGCGTGAAATGGAAAACGGTGCCTCCCTCCGGGTTGGGCTCCAGCCAGATCTCCCCGCCGTGCGCCTCGACGATCGTCCGCGAGATCGAAAGGCCGACGCCCATCCCCTGACGCTTGGTGGTGACGAATGGCTGGAACAGCTGCGGCGCGACTTCCTCGGCAACGCCCGTCCCGGTGTCGGCAACGCTGACCGTGATCATGTCGTCATCGGTCGTGCCGGTGGAAACGACCAGCTCGCGGCGATGCGATGCCTCCATGGCCTCGATCGCATTGCGTATCAGGTTGATCAGGACCTGCTGCACCTGCACCCTGTCGGCGAGCACCAGGTCCGCCCGCGGGTCGAGCCGAAATGTGACCCTCACTCCCTGCTCCTTGGCGCCGACGAGCGCCAGCGCGCTCGCCTCTTCGACCAGCTTGGTGATGCTCTCCACGCGCCGCTCGGTTTCCCCGCGCGAGACGAAATCGCGCAGCCGCCGGATGATCTGGCCCGCCCGCAGTGCCTGTTCCGCCGCCTTGTCGAGCGCGCCCCGCAAGGTCTTCGACAGATCGTCCGGCTTGCCCTCGAGCAGGCGCTGCGAGCCTTTCATGTAATTGGCGATCGCGGAGAGAGGCTGGTTGAGCTCGTGGGCGAGCGTGGAAGCCATTTCGCCCATGGCGGTGAGGCGCGAGATGTGCACGAGCTCGGACTGCAGCTCCTGGAGCCGCGCCTCGGTCTTCTGCCGCTCCGTCAGATCCCGGATGAAGCCGGTGAAGAACCGCTCGTTGCCGGACTTCATCTCGCCGACCGCGAGCTCCATCGGAAAGGTCGAGCCATCCTTGCGCTCGCCGACCACGACCCTGCCGATGCCGATGATCCGCCGCTCCCCAGTCCGCCGGTAGCGTCCGAGATAGCCGTCGTGGCTCTCTCGATACGGCGATGGCATCAGGCTCTTGATGTTTTTCCCGATGGCCTCTCTCGAAGTGTGGCCAAACAGTCGCTCCGCCGCGGTGCTGAAATACTGCATGATGCCTTGTTCGTCGATCACGATCATCGCGTCGGGAACCGTGTCGAGGATCGATTGCAGGTGTGCCTCGCGCGCGAGCAGGTCGTGCGTGCTGGCTGCGGCGCGCGTTCGCGTTCGTTGCAGCCGTTCACCCAGAACGGCTGCTCCCACCCCGATGAGCGTGAACGCGGCGGCGCTTACGATGTCGGCCGGGGAGAGGTCGGGAAAGCTGGCGAAGAAGGTGAGCCCGACCCCGAGGCTCAGAACGGTCGCGACGATGCCGGGCCCGAAGCCGGCCAGCGCCGAAACCAGCACCGCCGGCGCGAAGAATAGATAAGGCGTCTGATGCTGCAGGCTCGAGGAGAGCAGCAGACGAATGGCAAAGGCGACGGCCACACAGCTCGCGGCAAGGCTGTACCCGAGCGGACCCTTCCAAACCGCAAGACTGGCTTCACCGAAGTTGCGGCGAGGTACATCGCGGGAGGAAAGATTTGTGTCGTCCATCAAGAATTCTCGCCGCGGGCGCGGCAATGAGGCCAAGCAGCTGAAAACTTGCGGGTTCCTATCTCCAGCCCTGCTGCCTCCGGGAAACCCCTTAGGGAGTTTATCTGAATTTTCGCCTGCTTCGGGCGAGGCTATCCCTGCGCATCGATCGTGGTTTGGAGGGATAAGCCATGCTGATGCGCACCGCAACTCAAGGGGCCAAAGCCCCCCAGTGCTTCCCGATAGGGAACGGCGACGGCAACCCCATCACCGGCTCGATTGAGCTCATGGGCCCGCGAATGTCGTATGCCCGCAACGTGGAAATCTACGGCGAGGGCGAGCCGGTCGAATATCTCTACAAGGTGATCAGCGGTGCGGTTCGCATCTGCAAGCTCCTCGACGACGGCCGCCGGCAAGTGACGGCGTTCCATCTGCCCGGCGAGATCTTCGGTCTCGAACTGGGACAGAAGCACCGGTTCTCCGCGGAAGCAATCAGCGCATCGAGCATTCTGATCCCCAAGCGCAGCGCAATTCTTGCGCTTGCAGGCCGCGACGGGGACGTCGCGCGGCAGCTTTGGACGCTTACCGCGGATGCGCTGCAGCGCGTTCAGGACCATATGCTGGTGCTCGGCTGCATGAATGCCAAGGAACGGGTTGCGACCTTCCTGCTCCAGATGGCCAAGCGCACGTCTGGCGACAACGAGCTTGAGCTGCCAATGTCGCGGCAGGACATCGCCGATTATCTCGGGCTCACGATCGAGACGGTGTCGCGCACCATTACCCAGCTCGAGAACGATGCCGCGATCCGGCTGCCGACTTCCCGCCGCATCGTGCTGCGCAACCGTGCCGCGCTCGGGCGGCTGAATGCGTAACGGCACCGATCAGCGGCACCTTACTGATGCTGGTGTTCCGCGGGCCGGCTGATTTTCCGGCTGGAAGCTTAATCCTCAGCGGAAGCACGTGGCTGACTGCAAAGAATAACGGAACGACGCCGGCGAAACTGCTGGTGATCGACCAAACCGAGGCTGGCGAGTCCAATGCCTTGTCCGAGAAATGAGGGCGCGTGGGTTGATCCAATGCAGCGCGCACTTTGATCTAGATCAATAACTTGGCCTTCGAATGCTGTAGTCTTTTACTACAGTCTCGTTTTTGGAGGGTGCTATGAACACGTCGACGTCTGTGAGTAATCCGCTCAATATCGTAGCTCTGGGGTGCGCGATCTCAGCAGCGCTTGTCGTCCTTTTTGTGATCTGCATGGTCAGCTCATTCATTTTCCCGAACCTGCCGGCGGCGCAAGGCTGGTCGGCATGGATCGCCCTCTTTTCCGTGACACCGACTGAGCACCCCTTTACGTCGGCCAGAGTGTGGTTCGATGGCATTGTCTTCAGCCTGGTCTTTGGCTGGGTAACCGCTGTCGTTCTCGGCCTCGTGTACAATCGGCTCATCAGTCGCTGAGCACCCGGTGCGGCGCAAGCAGTTGATCTGCCTCAAAGCCGGCTTCGACCGGTGCGCTTACGTTCTCCATCACTTGGAGAACGAAAAGAGAGACAGTGTCATGACGGAAGCACGAAGAATCTGGTCGACCGACCTTTCCCGCCGCGGCCTCCTGCAGCGCGCGGCGTGTGCTGCAGGCGCCGCGGCCATCCTCGGTGTAGGCGTGAATGCGGCGATGGCAGGCAAGATGCCGCAAGCCTCGGTCGGATATCAGGGTTCGCCGAAAGGCAGTCAGAACTGCGCCAATTGCCGCCTATTCCAAGCACCGAACGCCTGCAGGAGCGTCGACGGCAGCATCAGCCCGCAGGGCTGGTGCAGGATTTGGGTGAAGGCGTGACGACAGGCGGGGAAGCGCGCCGGCGTCAGTCCGGCGCTCCTTGTCCGATTGGACCACAAACGCAATCCTGATCGATTGCCCACTCAATCAGACACGCTTGACCCGAAACCGATGCCCCGCCGGTGGAGAGACTAAGTGCAGCACCTCCTTGTCGCGCCGGTCTGTACTGATAGTGGCGATTCCACGTCGGATGGAGGGGATTCTCATCGGGAAGACCATCTCCGACGACTCTGCGAGGTTTCCACTGTTCGTATTTTCAAGGCTGGACAACACATGTTCCATGCCGGCGATCCGCAGGTCGATGTGTACAAGATAGCGTCCGGCACCGCGCGCCTTTACAAAAATTTGGCCGATGGTCGGCGTCAGGTACTTGGTTTTTTGCTTGCGGGTGATTTGGTTGGCCTTGAGCTTCAGCAACAGCACCTTTGCAGCGCTCAAACGATCGTGTGCACTCGAGTCCATTGCGTGCCTGCGCCAGTGGTGCGCACTTTTGCTCTCGAGAGTCCGAAGCTGATGTTCGAACTCTATCAGGCCCTTGCCAATGAGCTTGCTGCTGTTCAAGATCTCGCGCTCAGCATCGGCAGAAGTGACGCGGAGGAACGCTTGGCCCGGTTTCTTGTTGCGCTTTCCCGTCGGAATGAGCGGCAGGGGCGCGATCCGGCGATGATCGATTTGAAGATGCCGCGGAGTGACATTGCCGATTATCTAGGCTTCACCATCGAGACCGTATCGCGGACTTTTCGCAAGCTTGAGAAACAGCGGCTCATCAATCTTGCCCAGCGTCGGTTAGTTCAAATCCTCGATATGAAAAGACTGCTAGAATTGATGGACGGCCTGCATAGAATGAGGCGCCGGAGACGGAAAAGGGAAAGGGCTATATTATAGAGGCGGCGCAAATCCACCCGTCAGGGCTTTGCCTGAGTGCCTGTTTAGAGTGCGGGGCGTTGGCACTGCGGCCGATCTCGCGGCGACCGCATCTGTGGCACCGGCAAGCTGCAGGCCATGGTCGCGTACCCAGAATTTGCGGATGAGCGGCCGGCACTGCGACCATTGTGGCGGTGGGAACGCAAGCGCTAGCCTGCCGCTGAAATTGAAATACATGGGCGGCCCGGTTGGCCACCAGAGCTCGCTCAACGACGTTCCCGGATGGTAGCGAGAATCACCTATGGCCTGTCGCCGCAGAGCGCCCGGCACAGCGCCACATTCTGATGGTCTTCATCCCGCCAAAATTCTTGAAAGATGCGTAAGCTATGTTGCTCAGCTACAACACTTGTTTGAAATGCGAACGATATTGATCGAGATCAAACCGGGGAGCGCCGCCTAAAATACACTCGATGGTACGAATTATAAGCACATTCGAGCGAGGTTGCCATGAGGGACGGGGGTCGCTCGCACGGGTTTCAGAACCTTTTTGTGCTGCCGGCACTGGGCGCCATTGCGCTCGCTGCCGCCATCATCGCGGTGCCGCGGCCAGCCGAAGCGCTGCCGAGCTTCGCCCGCCAGACCGGCCAGCCATGCGGGGCCTGTCACACCGATTTTCCGGCGCTGACGCCGTTCGGGCGCCGGTTCAAGCTCGGCGGCTATACGCTGGGCGGCAGCCCCCAATTCCGCACCACGCCGTTCCCGACTTCGGAAGAAGACAAGGCCAAACCCTACTGGCCCCCGATTGCCACGATGGCGATCGTCGGCTTCACCCACACGCAGGCGCCGCTGCCGCCTCCCACGCAGCCGTTCAGCTCCAATAACAATACTGTCGTCGACCCGTTCAGCTTCTTCTGGGGCGGAGCCATCACCGAGCACATCGGCGCCTTTGCCCAGGTGACTCACGTCATGCCTCCGCCGGGCGGGTTTGCCTCGCCGCCGGCTGGGGATCCGTTCGGGCACTCCTGGGGATGGGACAACACCGATGTCCGTTATGCCAACACGACCAAGATCGGCGATCTGGACATCCTCTTCGGCATCACCGCCAATAACAATCCCACCGTCCAGGATGTCTGGAATACGACGCCTGCGTGGGGTTTCCCCTTTGCGGCCTCCACCTTGGCACCTACACCGAGTGCCGGAACGGTTATCGACGGCGCGTTTGCCGCGCACGTGGTGAGTACCGGCGGGTATCTCTGGATCAACGACACGTTCTATGTCGAGGCATCGGCGTACCACAGCCTCGATTTCAATACGCTGAACCATTTGGGCGCGGATCCCTTTGATGCTCCCGGACGGTTCGACGTGGCCCCGTATTGGCGTGTGGCGTTCGAGCCTCACTGGGGTGACAACTGGCTCATGATTGGCACCTTCGGCATCGTCGCCCCCGTGCATCCGTGGGTGGACACAAGCGGCATGCTCGGCGGCCTTACCTTCCCACAAACCGACACGTTCACCGACGTCGGCTTCGACGCGCAATATCAATACAAGGGTGAGAACTACTGGCTCACGTTGCGCGGTGCCTACATCCATGAGCATCAGCGGCTCGATGCGAGCTTCGCCAACATGATCTCCCAGAACCCGACCAACGAACTCAATACGCTGCGGCTGACCGGCTCGCTTGCCTACGGCGACGACAACAGGGTCGTGCTCACGGGGCAGTATTTCAATACCTGGGGCACTCGGGACAACCTCCTGTTTGCGGGGCTTGCTGGCTGCCCCTTGCCGCCCAGCGGCCCCCCGGGGACCGGCGCTTGCGTGCCGGACAGCAGCGGCTTCATCGCCGAGATCGCCTACATCCCGTTCGGGACGAGTGCCGCACCGGGGTGGGCCTGGTTCAACGCGCGCATCGGCCTGCAGTACACCTTCTACAACAAGTTCGACGGCACCACCGCCGGCGCCAGCGCCAACAACACCTTATTCCTTCATGCCTGGTTTGCGATGTAGGCCGACAGAGACCGCGGGGACATGGTCATGAAAAGATTTTGGCTGGGAACCGTCGCCGCAATCGCACTCGCCGCGGGCGGGGGAGCGCAAGCGGCGGATCTGCCGGTCAAGGCACCGCCTGCCGCCCCGGTTGCCGCCCCCATTACGAATTGGTCCGGCTTCTACATCGGAGGCCATGCCGGCGTGGCCTTGTCGCGGGACCTGTTCACTTTCAACATTCCCGACGGGGGGTGTGGAACGGCGTGCGAGGATTTCCGGTTCACGCCGAGCTCGTTCATGGGCGGCGGTCAGGTTGGCTTCCAGTCGCAGGTCGAGAAATGGGTCTTCGGGATCGAAGGGACGTGGTCTGGACTCGATTTGCATCGGAGCCGGCAAAGTGTCCTCCTCCCCGATCCCACTTTGGTTTCCCTCAAGGTCGACGACATCGCGACGGTAGCGGCGCGGTTCGGCTACGCCTGGGATCACGCGATGTTCTATGCCAAAGCCGGATATGCGGCGGTAAGGGTTGGCATCCACAGCTTTGACACGGTCAGCCTCGCCATCGCTGACGACCGAGCCTGGAGGAGCGGCTGGGCCCTGGGCGCCGGCATCGAATACATGGTTGTGCCGAGCATCGTGCTGGGCCTCGAGTTCGACTTCTACAATCTGCAATTCGACAACAATCAAGCCGTCGGCTTTAGCGACGGTACGACTTTCCAGATATCCGGCAGCAATGCGGACATTTTCGCGGTCACGGCGCGGCTGAGCTACCTGTTCAACTGGGGGAAAGGGAAAGCGCCGGCTGCGGTCGTCGCGAAATACTGATCGGATGGCGATCAACGATACAGCAGCGGAAACCGCATGGTTGGCCTCATGAAAAAGCTCTTGCTTGGAAGCGTGGCGCTGGCGGCACTCGCAATCTGCGGGCCTGCGTGGGCGGCCGATATGCCGCGCAAGGCGCCCGCCGCCGCACCAGCGGCCGCGCCCGCGGCGCCAGCGGTGACCTGGACTGGCTGTTATGTCGGCGGCAACATCGGCAGCGGCTGGGCCCTGAAGGATTGGGCAAATCCGAGCGACAATATCGATAGCGGCAGCAGCCCTGCCGATCGCGGCACGGCAGCGCTAGGCGGCTTTGTCGGCGGCGGCCAGATCGGCTGCGATTATCAGTTCTCAGGTTCGTGGGCGGTTGGCATCCAGGGGATGGTCGAGGGATCGACCTTGAAGGGCGACATTTTCGACAGCTTCGCCTCGAATCTCGATCTGGCGACTCGTGTCGATTGGTTCGCCACGGTGACGGGCCGGCTTGGATATGCGCTTATCCCGACCGGACTGCTCTATGTCAAAGGCGGCGTTGCTTGGGTCCACGACCGCCATACCGTTTTCGATCAGAGTCTGGGCGTCACGGTCGAAAGCGCCGATCTCACCCGGACCGGCTGGACGGCCGGCGTCGGCTTTGAATACATGTTCCTGCCCAACTGGTCGGCGTTCGTCGAATACGACTACATGGGATTCGGAACGAGCAAGATCCCATTCACCGCTCCGGGCGGCAGCTTCAGCGAGAGCTGGGACATCCGGCAGGATGTCCAGGCGATTCTCGTCGGCCTCAATTTCCGCTTCAATTTCGGCAAGGCGCCGGCTGCGGTAGTTGCGAAATACTAATGTGTGGCCGGGTATCATTTGTCGCCGCAGGTGTCCGCTAAACAGTGGCCGGCAACCCCAACCCTCTAGAATGGGACTGTCGCGACCCCCAGGTGTCGCAATCGTTTTCGGATTGCTTCGACTCCCTATTCAGCCGGTACGCCGCAATGGAGGCGGTTACTGTGTCGCGCTAGGGTAACAGGTCCTAACTCGATTCCCAGACGCGCCGCCCGTGAGCCTCTCGCCAGCGCCGCGTGCTCCAAGGCGGCGCCGTCCCCTATCACCGCCATCTCAAGGAGCCGGCAGCGCCTGCGGGCCGGCGCGCGGCAGCACGATCACCGCCCTGAGCCCGGGTCCATTGTCCTCGAGTCTCAGCTCGCCGGCGTGGAGATGAGCGACCGCGGAGGCGAGGCTCAGGCCCAACCCCGAGCCCGGCTCGGATCGGCTCTGCTCGAGGCGGACGAACCGCTCGATCACGCGCCCGCGATCCTCGTGCGCGATGCCCGGACCGTGGTCGGCAACGGCGAGCAGAATGCGATCCCCCTCCCCTTGCGCGGTGACCAGAATTTCGGCGTTGGCCCCGTTCGCCGCCTCCGGCCTCGCGTATTTGA
>WNFG01006094.1_pt1 | contig 10253 bp, 8 predicted proteins | sample 5400431 | NCBI WGS metagenome assembly WNFG01 (sample SAMN13153346, study PRJNA577476) | soil metagenome | isolation source: 120 cm saprolite under Douglas fir tree site 2 hole 3 replicate 2 | place: USA:California | collected 2015-04-18
GTCGACTTTATCGACCGCGACCCAGCCGGCGGCGAAGGGATGATCCCGATCCGGATCAAGATGACGATCAAGGGCGACCGAGCGATCTACGACTTCACCGGCAGTCATCCGACCATCGGCTCGATCTACAATTCGGCATTCGGCGCGACCTTCTCGGCCGTAGCGGCGGGCATGAAGACCTTCTTCCCTGACCTGCCGCTCAATTCCGGCTTTTACCGCTGCTTCGAGATCATCGCTCCCGAGGGCTCAATCGTCGACGCCAAGTGGCCGATCGCGGTTACGGGCTTCCTGATGCCCTTCGAGAAGATCATGAACTCGATCTACGAGATATGGTCGAAGTTGATGCCCGAGCGGGCGCTCGCCTGCGCCTTCAACCTCGAATACCTGCTCACCGGCGGTCTCGACGCCCGCAGTCCCGACAAGCCCATTTTCATGTTCTACGACTGGCTGCCGGGCGGCTGGGGCGGACGCAATGGCAAGGACGGCAGCAACGTCACGACAGCCTGCTTCGGCACGGGACTCATGTCGCAACCCGTCGAAGGCCAGGAGCGCGCCAATCCGATACTGACCACCAAGTGCGAGATCCTCAAGGACTCGCCCGGGCCGGGCAAATGGCGCGGTGGCGCCGGGGTGATGAAGACCTCGCGCATGCTGCAGGCGGAAAAGACCGTGATCTCCTACATCTGCGACCGTGAACGCGCCGTGGTGTGGGGCATCGAGGGAGGCTTGCCTTCGATGCCACACGGCCTGACGCTAAAGCGCGCCGGGGCGAACGCCGAGGAGCGGCTCGGCTCGATCTTCTCCGACGTGCCGATCGGCGAGGGCGATGTCTTCTCACGCCCTACTGCCGGCGGCGGCGGTTTCGGCGATCCGCTCGAACGCGATCCGAACCTCGTCATCGAGGACGTCAAGGACGACTATGTCTCAGTCGAGCGCGCCGCCAAGGACTACGGCGTGGTGGTGCGTACCATTGACGCGGAACTCTGCGAATACAAGGTCGACAAGCCCGCGACCGAGGCACTCCGCGCCAAAATCAGAGCCGAGCGCATCACCAACGTCCGGCTCGATCCAGAAATCGTGGCGGAGCGCTATCGCGGCGGCGCGATCGACGTGTTCGACGTGATCCGCCAGCACGCCGTGATCCTCGACTGGGGCACGGGCACTCTGCTTCCTGAATCCACACGTCAGTTCCGCGAGGTGTTCGAGCGGCGCTCGGTCGCAATGTGGGCCGCCGGCTAACCCCGACGGCAACCGTGCGGCCCACGGGCGGCACGGAGCGTGCATGCGGTGAGGATCCGAAGTCATCGGCCCTCGCCGTTTCTTTCCAACCATGAGGATAGACCTATGACCAATTGCACGACGTCCTTCCCCTCCCCTCCACTCGGGCTGATCCGCTCCACGCTTGGAGCCCTAACCGGCCTCGCCCTCGCCGCCGCGATCACGCCGGCCGCGGCGGAGACGCCCTGGTTCCCGATGAAAGTCTACGACGCATCATCTGGCACGCCCAAGCCGGCGGAGTACTCGCCGCTTCCCAAGGCCGAGAAGCCGTACAAGCTCTGCGTCCTCTTCCCGCATATGAAAGACAGCTTCTGGGTAGCAGTCGCCTACGGCATCGTGAAACAGGCCGAGGCGATGAACGTCAACATGACCCTCTACGAAGCCGGCGGCTACGAGAACCTGCCCAAGCAGCTCTCGCAGTTCGACGATTGCATGGCGGGCGGTCCCGATGCGATCATTGTAGGCGCCATCTCCGGCGCAGGCCTCAGCAAGAAGTTCGAAGAAGCCAAGGCCAAGGGCGTGCCGGTCGTCGGCGTCGCCAACCCACTGCCGCCAAACGCCCTGCCCGCTGCCATCTACGTCGATTTTGTCGCCATGGGCGCGGTGACCGGCGAGGGTCTGCTTGCGCAGACCAAGCCCGGTGACAAGCTCAACATCGTGACCTTTCCAGGTCCGGCCGGCTCGGGCTGGGCGGAGTCGTTCAACGAGGGCTTCAAGAAGGCGGTTTCGAAGAACCCGAACGCCAAGGTCCTCGCCGAGAAGTTCGGCGACTCCGGCGTCGCAGTCCAGCTTCAGTTGATCCAGGACGCGCTCCAGGCCTACCCGAACATGAACGTCATCTGGGGCACGGCCCCGACCGCCGAAGCTGCAATCGGCGCCGTCGCGGAAGCCGGACGAGCCGACATGAAAATCATGTCCTCCTACGAGAACCAGGCCATGCTCGACGCGCTGAACCACGGCGACGTCCTGGCCTTTGCGACCCAGTACCCGGTCGGCGAAGGCGCCGTCTCGGTCGACCAGGCCGTGCGTCTCATTGAGAAAAAACCCGTCATGAGCCTGGCACAGCCGCTGGCTTCGGCGGTCGACAAGACAACCGTGCCGAAACTGCAGATGGACCTCGTCCTCGCGCCCGGAAGCTGGACCCCGGTCTACTCGGTCAAGGCCAAGTAGGCCCCGAACAGGCGAGCCGGCGACAGGCGGGAGACACGATTTCTCCCGCCTGGTTGCCGGTTGGATACGGAGAAGGAGATGCACACCAACACAGACCTGAAGCGGACCGAGCCCCTGCTCGAATTGAGGGGCATTTCGAAGCGGTTCACGGGCGTCCTGGCTCTGGATCGGGTCGACCTCGATGTCCGAGCCGGCGAATTGCATGTCCTCTTCGGCGAGAACGGTGCTGGCAAGTCGACCCTGATCAATGTGATCGCGGGGACTTTTCCGCCTAACGAAGGCACATTCCGGTTCGGCGGCGAGGAGATCCGTCATCTCACGCCGCAGCGGGCACGCGGGATCGGCATTAGTCCGGTGTTTCAGGAATTCTCGCTCGTTCCTAGTCTCACTGTGGAGGAAAACCTGTTCCTCGGACGGGAGATCTCAAGCAAAGGCGTCCTGCGCGCGCGTGAGATGCGAAAGCGCGCGCAAGCGCTCATCGACGAACTCGGCTTTGATCTCGATCCTTCGAAACGCGTCGACGACCTCTCACGCGCGCACCAGCAGATGGCCGAGATCGCCAAGGCCCTGCTTGGCCGGGTGCGTCTGCTCATCCTCGACGAGCCGACCGCCTCGCTGACCGAGCGCGAGACTGGCCGGCTGTTCGAGCTGATCGCCCGGCTGAAGGGTCAGAACGTCGGCCTCATCTATGTCTCGCACCGCATGCGCGAGATCCGCGCGCTCGCGGACCGCGTGACCGTGCTGCGCGACGGCCGTCACATCCGCACCCTCGATGCCGCCACATCGACCGACAGCGAACTGGTCGAACTGATGACCGGTCGCAAGATCGACCTGCTCTTTCCGACGATCCGGCACAAGGCGAGCAAGGTCTTGGTCGACGTCGAGAACCTCACGTTGATCGACGGCAGCGTTCGCGACGTGAACTTCCACGCCCGGGCCGGCGAGATCACCGGCATCGCAGGCCTCGTCGGCTGCGGCAAGTCGGAGCTGATCCGGGCGATCTACGGGCTCGAGTCGATCGCCAGCGGCGTCGTGCGCATCGACGGGACGCCCTACGAATTCCCGGTCCCACGTCGGAGTTTGAAGCGCGGGGTCGCCTATTTCCCCGCCAACCGGATCGCGGAAGGGCTCGCGCTGTCGCGTCCCATCCGCGAGAACGCCTCGATGACCGTACTCGACCTTCCATCCTTCGCCCGCTTCGGCGTGCTGCGCCAGGGTGCAGAACGCGCAACGATCACGGCCATCATGGAGCAGCTGCAGCTCAGGCCTCCCAACATCGAGCGCGCCGCGGGCGCGCTCTCCGGTGGCAATCGCCAGAAAGTGATGCTGGGCCGCGCGCTGACACGCGATCTAGCGGTCTTTCTATTCGACGAGCCGAGTGTCGGCATCGACGTCGGCGCCAAGCTCGAGGTTTACGAATTCATGAAGCGCCTCGTGGAGGCAGGTGCCGCTGTGATCGTGGTCTCGTCCGAACTACCGGAAGTGCTCGCCCTTTCGAACCGGCTCTACGTCATGCACAACGGACGCATCGCCGCTGAGCTCAAGGGCGCGGAAAAAACCGAGCAGAACGTGCTCGCGAGCTTCTTCAAGAGCCATATCACGGCGGAGGTCGCATGAGCACCGCCCTCGCCGCCTCCCAGCCCCACACGGCTATCGCCCTCGGCAGATCGATCGCCGGACGGATCAGCTTCCTGCCGACGTTGCTGGTGGCCCTCGTTGCCGGCATGTCGGCGATTGACCCGCAGTTCTACGGTATCATCAACATCCTCAACATCCTGCGCAACGCCTCGTTCCTGGCCATCGTCGCCTGCGGTCAAGCACTGGTGATCATTGCCGGCGGCTTCGATCTCTCCGTCGGCGCAGTCGTCGCGCTTGCGAGCGTAGTGACCGCCAAGACCATGGCAGCCGTGTCTGCCACCTTTCCCGGCAACAATGCCGCCATCATCGCAAGCGGCGTCGCCGCCGGGCTTGGTTGCGGGCTCGCGGTCGGACTCGTCAACGGGTTCTGCGTGGCGAAGCTCAAGGTCTCGGGCTTCGTGGTAACCTTAGGCACGATGTCTGCGACCGCCGGCGTCGGGCTCATGATCACGAGCGGGATCCCGGTATACGGCATGCCCGACGTCTTCGTGAAAGGCTTCGGGCGCGCCCAGGTCTTTGGCCTGCCCACTGCGGTCTATGTCGCGCTCGCCGTGGTTCTTATGACGATGTTCGCGCAGCGGCGTACGCTCTTTGGCCGGTATGTCTACGCGATCGGCGGCAACGTGGACGCGGCCGTGGTGTCCGGCGTGTCAATCCAGCGCCACATCATCGGCACCTATGTTGTCTCAAGCGTCCTGGCAGCTCTGACCGGCATCCTGCTAACCGCGCAGGTCGGCTCCGGTCAGGCGAGCTTCGGCGGCGACCGCATGATGCTGCAGTCGATCGCCGCCGCAGTGATCGGCGGGGTCAGCCTGCGCGGCGGTGTGGGTCGGGTGGAGATCGTCACCATCAGCGCGCTGTTCCTGACCATTCTCGGCAACGCGCTGAATCTCCTGCACATCGACTCCCGCCTCCAGCCGGTTTTTCTCGGTGTCATCATGGTGGCCGCCGTGGCACTGGACGAACTCAGCCGACGGAGAAAGTCCCGTGTCTGATATCGAGTTGTCCGTCGCCGCCAAGGACAGCGGATACACGAAGCTGCTGCCGAGCCAGTGGCTCTGGCGCGCGACGCTGCCGATCGCTCTGCTTGTCATCTTGTTCGGCTTCGCAATCGTCGACCGGGGCGTGCTCTCGCTGGCCAATCTGCTCAACATCGCACAACAAACGAGTTACCTGGCTCTCTTCGCCATGGCCCAGACTGTGGTCATCCTGACGCGCGGTTTTGACCTCGCACTCGGCCCGACAGTGTCGATGGTCAGCGTCGGTACCGCGCTGGCCATGGCCGGCGCCACGGCAACCGGCCATGATACGACCGTGGTGCTGCTCGCTGGGCTCGGCGCCGGCTTCGGCCTTGGCATCGCTTGCGGCCTCTTCAACGGAGTAGTCATCGCGATCCTCGGGGTCAGTCCCTTCGTAGCGACGCTTGGCAGCTACAACATCGCGATTGGCGTCGCGACAACCCTCTCCGCCGGGCGTCCGGTGCAAGGCGTGCCGAAGCTGTTCTCGCAGCTCTTCTACGGCGGCAACGTCTTCGGCATGCCGGCCGCCATCGCGATCACGGTTGTAATCGGCGTTGTGCTGCAATTGACGCTGGCTCGCACCGTCTTCGGCCGTTCGCTCTACATCATCGGCACCAATCCGCGCGCCGCGGCGGTGGCTGGCCTGCCGGTGAAGCGAATCCTGGTCGCGACCTATGTGCTCTGCTCGACGCTTGCCGCACTCGGCGCCATCATGATGACGGCACGCACGGGCTCGGGCGAGCCCAACCTCGGCGGTTCGCTCTCGCTGCAGGCAATCGCCGGCGCCGTGGTGGGCGGAACGAGCCTCGCTGGCGGCCGCGGCGGGGTCGGCACCGCTGTACTTGGCGCATTGTTCGTCACGATCCTGTCAAACGGCATGAACCTCACCCGTATCGACGGTTACGTGCAGATGGTCGTGCTTGGCGCCATCGTCATCATCGGCGTGCTGCTCGACCGTTTGCGGCTGGAGCGACGCTGATGCCGGCCCATCCCATTTTCCGAGCCGATCCAACCGAAAGTACCGGTGCCATGAACACGCACTCTCCGGCATCGATCTATGTTGCCCGCTCGCTCCCGGCCGCGCTCGATGCGCTCAACGAATGCGGCTCCGCCGGCGCCCCGTTCGCCGGTGGCACCTGGATCATGCGGTCGTCGATCCGGCATGAACCGCACAAGCCCCACTACATCGCAATCGGGAAGATCCCGGAACTGACGGCGATCAGGATCGATGCCGATGTTGTCGAGATCGGCGCGGCGGTCACTCACGCCGCGCTCACTTGGGCTCTGGCAGACCTCCGCGAATTCGACGTCCTTGCGACGGCAGCCGGCCGCTCCGCCAATCCGGCGATCCGCGCGATGGCAACCATCGGCGGTAATCTCTCGACATCGGAATTCGCCGCAGCGGACTGTGTGCCCGCGCTGCTCTGCCTGGATGCCGAAGTCGAGGTCTCCAGCCCAGGCGATCAGGAGCGGATCGGCCTGGAGCGCTTCCTCAAGATCAGACCGACACTCGAGGCTGGTCGGCTGCTCACTCGGATCATCCTGCCTCGAAGGGATCGCAACACCGCCCATGCTCGCCTACCGCTTCGAAAGTCCGGCGATTATCCGGCCGCAATCGTCAGCCTCGCGGTGAGCTTCGACGCGGCGGCCCGCGTTCTGGCAGCGCGAATCGCGGTCGGCTCTGTTGAGCCGGTCGCGCGTCGATGGGAACGGCTCGAAGCGGCGCTGGTTGGCCGCCCGTTGGACCCGGCGCAGGCGGCGGAAGTCGCAGCCGAACTTGCCGACGAATTCACAGGTCGCGACAGCGTGGATATGCCCGCCTGGTACCGTGTCTGTGTCCTGCCCAGCCTAGTGCGCCGTGCGGCCGTCGCCGCGCTCAACGCCTGAACGTTGCGAGGACGGAGAGTTGACCATGGTTCTGACGCTTACCGTCAACGGCGATCGCCTTTCGTCGGCGGCCGATCCCATCACGCCGCTCGTCGACGTCCTGCGCGAGGACTTTCACCTGACCGGCGCCAAGCCGGTGTGCCGCGAAGGCTTCTGCGGCGCCTGCATGGTGCTGGTCGACGGCGCGCCCACTTTGTCGTGCTTGATGCCGGCGGCACTCGCCGACGATTGCGAGATCCGCACCGTGGAGGGCCTGGCTGTCGACGGCGCGCTTACACCGATCCAGGCGGCCCTCGAGGCCTGCGACGCGGTCCAATGCGGCATGTGCTTTCCCGGTATGGTGGTGACCCTGACGCATCTTCTGATGATTAAGCCCGGCGCGACGCGCGACGACATCCGCGCTGCGCTGACCGGCAACATCTGTCGTTGCACCGGATACGAACGTATCGTCGAAGCGGCCTTGCTCGCTGTCGCGATGAAATGATCGGAGGGTGCATCCATGTCTGAAGTTTTCGCGGCAACGGATTTCCGCCGGCGCGATGCCCGGGACAAGCTGCGTGGTCGCACGCGCTATACCATCGATCGCTATCTGCCGGGCATGCTGCACGCGGCGGTGCTACGCGCCAGCGTGCCTTCGGGGCGCATCGGCCGTCTCGACATCTCCAGGGCCGCTCGCATGCCCGGCGTGCGCGCGGTCGTGACGGCTACGGATGCACCCGGCAAGATCGGAATCGGCATCGCCGACCACCCGCTGTTCGCCCGCGACCTGATCCGCTACGACGGCGAACCGCTGGCGGCGGTCGCCGCCGACACCTTCATCCAGGCCAAGGCAGCACTCGCGGCGATCGATGTCGAGGTCGAGCCACTTCCGGCCGTGATCACCATGGCAGCGGCCATCGCCCCGGAGGCCCCGCTCGTTCATCCTGACTGGCGCGAGCACGAGGTTCTACTCGCAGGTGGGGCACGCGAGGGCAACATCGCCTGGGAGGCGACCGTCGTCCGCGGCGACGTCGATGCCGCCTTTGCCCGACCCGACGTGGTGATCGTCAACAGCGCGTTCCGCGTCGGCCGCCAGAACCATGTCGCCTTCGAGCCACGCGCTGTTGTCGCGAGCTACGAAGACGGGCGCTTCCATATCGAAACATCGACTCAGGTGCCTTGGAGCATCCGCAACGCGACCGCGCGCCTCCTGGGCGTTCCGGCGTCGCAGGTGCGGGTCACAGTGCCACCCGTCGGCGGCGGCTTTGGACTCAAGTTCGACATCGCAATCGAGCCCTTCGCCGCCCTGCTCGCCCGGGCGAGCGGGCGGCCGGTGCGCCTCGTCAATTCGCGCGAGGAAGAAATGCTGACTTGCCTTTTCCGCGAGAACGCCGAAATCCGCATTCGCTCGGCTGTGACACGGGAAGGAGAGATCGTAGGCCGCGAGGCGGTCGTCTTGATGGATTGCGGCGCTTATGGCGGCGAGCAGATTTTCTTGACCACCATGACCGCCCACACACTCGGCGGAAACTACCGGCTCGGCTCGGTGAGGCTCGTCTCGCGGGCGGTCTACACCAACACCGCCCCGAACGGCGCCTTCCGCGCTTGCAACGGTGTCTACAACACCTTCGCGCTCGAACGGCACACGGATGAGATCGCCGCCAGGATCGGCATGGATCCCCTCACCTTCCGCCGCCGCAATGTGCTCGGCGACGGCGATCTCGGCGCGACCGGCCAGGTGTTCGAAGGTGACGTGCTCGGCCCGATGCTCGACCGCATGGACACGATGCGCGTGGCGGCCGCAAAGCCGCCCGAGCGCGCCGACGGCCGGCTCTACGGCCGCGCGACCACTGTCGGCACCTGGTTCGTCTTTGTCGGCCCATCGGCGGCGACCGTGAACATGAACGCCGATGGAACAGCCACACTCGTCACATCCGGCGTCGAGATCGGCTCCGGCTCGATGATGCAGGGGCTTCCCCAGATCGTCGCCGCCGAACTCGGCATCGGTCCCGAGGACGTGATCGTCCGTGCAGCCGACACGGATGCCGCAGGCTACGATGTCGGAGTAGGCGGCGGCCGCACGACCGTTTCACTTGGCGCAGCCAGCCTCGCGGCGGCGCAGGAGGTGCGCAAGAAACTGCTGCAGGTCGCCTCAGAGATGATCGAGGCGGCACCCGAGGACTTGGTCATGCGTCAGGGGCGAATCGAGATCGCCGGCGCGCCTGGCTCCGGCTGTTCGATCGCCGAGGTCGCCACCCGCGCTCAGGCACAAATTGGCCCGATCTCGGGCACCGGCGCTTTCACGCGGAGCGGCGTACCGGCCATGCCGGGATGCGTCGCCGGTCATTTCATCGACGCGATCGACATCCCCGTCTTCGCAGTCCACGACTGCGAGGTCGCCGTCGACAGGGAGACCGGGCATGTCGAGGTGCTGAGCTACCACGTCGTTCAGGACGTCGGCCGCGCGCTGAACCCACGTGCCATTCGCGGCCAAATTCAGGGCGGCGTCGTGCAGGGACTAGGCTACGCCTTGCACGAGGAGATTACGATCGGCGCGAATGGCCGAGTGTGTCAGAATAGCTTCGAGACCTACCGCGTGCCGCTGGCGCTCGATGTCGTGCCGGTCGAGACGAGCCTGTACGAAGGCGCACCGTCGATGGGACCGCTCGGCACGAAAGGCGCCGGCGAGGTGCCGATCTTGAACGTCGGGGCGACCGTCGGATGCGCAGTGGCGAACGCAACGGGAAAGCGCGTGCAGGAACTGCCGCTGACGCCGCCGCGGGTGCTCGAACTCCTCCTCGATCGCAAGCTTGACCTCGCCCTCCCCCACATCGCGGAGTCATGGGCCGACAACCTGGTGCGCCCGCACGGCACGGCTGGACAGAACTGACGATGACAAAGACAGCGGCGACTCTTGCCGAAAACTGCGTGACCGTATCGCGATCGCCCCGCGTGCCCTCCGCTTCAATCGATCCGGTCACCCACGAAATCATCCAGGGCAAGCTCCTCTCCGTCGTCGACGAAATGGCGATCGTGATGACCAAGACCAGCATGAGCCCGGTCATCTACGAGGTTCTGGATTTCGCATGCGGCATCTGTAATGCGCAGGGCGAGCTCATCGCCCAGACCAACGGAATTACGCTCTTTACCGGAACGTCGCACATTGGCTCGACGTCGGCGGCTCCATTCCTGGAAGCCTCCCTCCCGATGCGACCTCGATCTTTCAAGAAGGCCTGCGGCTGCCCTGCGTGAAGATCGCCGAAAACGATCAACTGGTCGAAA